>Ga0335077_10000844_pt1 | contig 34831 bp, 38 predicted proteins | sample Lox_Sample_31_FD_207151 | JGI IMG/M metagenome (GOLD analysis project Ga0335077, IMG submission 207151) | Soil microbial communities from Loxahatchee National Wildlife Refuge, Florida, United States - Lox_Sample_3.1 | ecosystem: Environmental > Terrestrial > Soil > Wetlands | place: USA... | reverse complement strand
CCTCAGAAAACCCGAAATGACATCAGAAAGCAGAACCAGCCTGACCAGAGGAAGAACCCCCAGGTCCAGGGGCTAGACGGGCTGAAGGGACGTCAGGGAACTCTGGGGATATTTATTACTGAGATGCGCCCGGCCTACCCGGCCTCCGTGAGCGTATGGCGATGCGGTTGGCGCCTTCGTGCTCACACAAGCCGTTGCAGTTCTTCGATGTTCATGCCGACGTCGGAGAGGATCCCGCGGAGTGTCCCTTTGGCGACATCGCGGCCTGGGTGCACCGGGACCGTCGTGCCACGTCCATCCGGGTGCCGCATGATGTGGTGGCTGCCTCTGACGCGGGCCACCTTGAAACCGGTCCTCTCTAATGCCCGGACAATCCGGTCCCCGGGCAGAGATGGGACGGGTGGCATCAGGCCACATCAACGGTGAGCGTGAGCTCCTGCGGTACGCCAAACTCGGCGATCAGCCCTTCAAGCGCCTCGCGCAGATCAGCCACGGCAGCTTCGCGGGTATCACCCTCACCGTTAGCACCCACACCGGGTCGCAGCTGAGCATGGGCGCACCACACACCGTCTTCGTCCTGCTCCACGGTGTAGGGGATATGCACGGCCCGGGTCATGGTCCTGGCTCCTTGCGTCGGCCTGTTCATCGTAGCTCGGCTGGCCGCGAGGCCCAGGCCGTACCTGGCAGCCGACCTGGTGCGTCAGCATCCAGCAAAGGTTCGCTTCTATGCCCAAGCAGGTGCCAGGCGCAGCGTCAGCTCATCATGAACTTCCCGGCGCCTGCATCCGCCCACTCTGATTCCTCCGCATGCAATGACCGGCTCCGGCTGGCAGCGGTCGCCTACTTGGCCCGGTTTAGGGGATCCCTCCCGCGAGCACACCGAATCTGATCTGCGCTGCTTCCTCAACTGCTGTGCCGAGCACGCCCTGGACCCGCTGGCTGCACGGCGGCCGCATCTGGAGTTGTACACCCGGTGGATCCAGGAGATCCGCCGGTTCAAGCCGTCCACTGTCTCCCGCCGCTTCTCCGTGGTTGCAGGGTTCTACCGCACCTGTGTCATCAATGGCCTGCTGGAGCACTCACCGGCCGAGCATGTCCGCCGCCCCACGGTACCGTCGGAATCACCAACTCTCGGGTTCGCTCACCTGCAGTTCGAGGCGCTTCCCACTGCGGCCCGCGAGCCACCGAACTCATACGACTTCGCGCTGCTCGCGATGCTCGGGCTGCTCGGTCTGCGCATCTTCGAGGCCACCGGGGCGGACATCGCCGACCTGGGTGAAGAGCACGGCCATGGGGTGCTGCATGTGTGCGGCAAAGGCACCAAGGTCGCCCTCGTGCCGCTGCCACCCGCCGTTAGCCGCTCCATCGACCGGGCAAGCCGCACCCGCAGTCCACCTGCCCTGGAGGCTCGCGCCGCCTGATATGGCCCCGGTGGCCGAACCATCCCGCGGCACGATCACCCTGAGCACCACCGAGACCACCATTTGACCGCCAGATCGCGGTCAATCCCGATCCGAACTCCATGCTCCTGACCTGCTGCAACGCCGGACGGGTTCGTCTGCCTATAACGAATTGGCTGGTCAGACCATGATCAGCTGTGTCCGAGGGGGGACTTGAACCCCCATTTACGGGGTTGCATCCGGTTGCATCCGGTACCCATCTGATAGCACTTGAACAGCCAAAACGGCCGGGCAGGCGCTCTCGCGTATGCATCCGGTATGCATCCGAATGCATCCGCTCAAGTAGCACCGTTAGTTGCACAGCAAAGCGCCCGCTGCCGCGACCCGACGCGCAGCAGCGGGGCCTTGGCCAACCCCTATCCGAGTAGGAGGCAACCATGCTCTCGGGCCGCCGGGCGGGCCGTCGCACACGATCGGCTGTGCCGACCATTGGCCCGGCGACCACTCACCAGGAGTTTGGCGTCTGCGAGAGCGACGGGAGAAGAGGCACAACCGGACGGTCATCGGGCCTGAGCGCCGCGCATTGTCCGGGCTGGCCCCTCCGGCCTCAACGGTGTTCCGCATCCCGCGGCGCGGGACGAGCCTGCGGCGCGCCGTTGTCCCCGGAGCCTCTACCAGCCCAGCGGGGCTGACGGCGAGGGCCAGGCCAGAGGGCAGGCCCGAAACGCGCGCGGCGAACCTGGACACCATCTGGCCCTGGATACCGGATCTAGCAGCGGCCCGATAGAAGCCGCCGGATGTACAGTCGTTGCTATGGGCTACATCGTTGGTCGGCTCGTGCTCACGATATCGCCGTGGCGTCGCCGTCAAGAACAAGCCCCACAGCGTGCCAAGTCCCTACAGGTGTCTTGTTTTAGGCTGGGGTCATATTGAATACACAGGTGTTGGCGGCCATAATTACGGCCCTTGGATCAACACTTGTAGGTGTTTCCGCTGTATTCTATGCGTGGCGATCAAATCGGGCGATGCTACACCAGCAACAGTCCATGGCAGATAGCGAACGGCTTTGGAACAAACGAGCGGATGTTTACGTCACGTTGCTCGGCCTTCTTGACGATTGGGCGCGCCGTCATGACGTTGGCGAGGAAGAAAAAGTGACAGATGCGGAACGAGAACAGTGGTGGACGCTTACACCAAAACTAGACGCATTTGCTTCAGAAGTTGTCCGAGATAGATTTTACGATTGGATGTTCCCAGATCACCTTCCTAATCGTGAATTGCCAGTCAGGGACCGGCGACGCCAGATAAAAAGCGAACTTCGCGAGCTGATCCGCATGGAGCTTTTGCAAGATCTTCCCAGTTGGTTCCAAGAGCAACATGACCAGATGATGCCGAAAAGATATCGGGTAACCGGGCATCGACCAGATTGGCGATAGGTCCACCGCAGACCTTGGCACTTGTAGGAACGCTGGCGTCAGGAACCGCCTGACGGTCACTGGCCTCGTCGCGTGGCTTGGCTATCGGGCTACGCTGGCCGCATCTTTGCCGCACGGCGGCGCTCAACGCTGCTACCTATTGCGTACGGGTGAACAGCATTCCACCAGGCCAGCGAAGCATATGAGCCGGTGGATGGTGTGACCCCCACACTCTACGGAACAGAAGGTTGATCCTCCACGCGACCGGCTCACCATTGCTCGTAGTCATCGAACGAGCGGTCCGGCCGTGATACTGGTACAGCCTTTCCTCCGTCGAGTGGCGGAAGATCGAACGTCTGCAACCGCGTGATCGCCTCACTGTTCGTAAGGTGATCCAGATACTGCGCCGTCATCATGATGTTCGCGTGCCCGAGCAGTCTGCTGATCGCGGCGAGGTCCGCTCCGCCACGCCACAGCTCCGCCGCGAAGGTGTGGCGGAAGACGTGCGGGTGGACTCGCTTGTCCACCCCGGCGCGCTTGGCGAGGTCGGCTGTGAGCCACCGCATGTACCGGGTACTGAGCGGTCGGCCGGGATGATTGGCCATCAGTGTGCAGAACAGGGGACCCGCCGTGATTCCGAGTTCCCGCCGCAGCTCTATCCACTGCCTGAGCGCTTCGTCGGCGCTTGGGTGGAGGCCGCGGGTCTGCGCCTGCCCGTTCTTAGTGTCGAGCAGCCGGATCGAGTGGGTGGTGAAGTCGATGCTGGAAGGCCGCAAGCTGAGCGCTTCACCCACCCGCAGCCCGCTGCGGTACATCAGCGTAAGCAGCGCCCGGTTCCGGATACCCGTCTTGTTCTGTGGGCAGGCGTCGATGATCACCTGTGCTTCGTGCGGGGTGAGGGGGTCGGGCGGGAACTTCTTGCCCTTGTTATGGGCGTGTCTGATCGGGAGTTGTGCGGCGTTGCTCACGGCGTCCAACCTGGTCTCCGGATGAGAGCTCCGTACCGCTTCGCTGAAAAGCGGTATGCGTGGCAGCGTACGGGGTCTGATCGACCGAGTCACGTATGAGGGATGCGCCGCGCCGGGTGACTTGGCCAAAGTAATGCGCTCGGTCGTTTCGCTTTGGGTGCGGGAAGGCCAAGTCCTGGGGGAGTGCGGCGGCGTCGTGCCACACTCGTGCCACAGCGAGACGAGGCCAGGGCGCGCACGGTCATTCGTGCACAGCCATGACGGTCGATGACCTGCCCACATGCAGGTCACAGCCGACAGCGAAGTGCCCTCCTAAGCAATAGGTCTAGTGGTCAGCCGACACGTTTCTACGCCCGGAATGTTCCCCAGCGGGCCACCACGGTGACCAGGCCCTCAGCTTGCAGCCGCCTGAGCACACGCTGGATTACACCAGGGCTGACCCCGTAGTGCTCGCTGAGCGCGGCGACGGTCGGCAGGGCCTCGCCGGTCCGCCACTCCCCGGCGGCGATGCGCTCACTCAGGTCACGCTCCACGCGCTCGCCTGGCCGCTCCGGTCCCCGTGCCACGCTTCATGATCGCAACTCGTGATCCGTTAGCTCTATCTGTATCGCCTCTGACGCTTGAACTACTTGTATCGTCTGAATCGTTCGGCGTACCTTCCGAGTGAGAGCAAGCGGCCCCGGACGGTGCGCGAACACCGCTACCCGGGGCCTGACCGGAAACCGAGGTCCCGGCTATGAACGATCATGTCAGCTCTGCAGCGGAGCCAACCCTGGATGACGTGGCGCGGGAGTACCCGCGCTGGCACACCTGGAAGGGCATCAGTGGCCTGGTCTACGCCAGCCGGCGCAAGACCAGCCCGCCTGCCGTGGTGCGCGCGGAGGACCCCATGGATCTGATCGACCAGATCCGCCGCTGGGAAGGGACCCGCGATGGCTGAGCACACCCAGATCGCCCGGTATGTCTCGCGGGCGCACTACTGGCGCAGCGAGCTGGCCACCGCGGCCACCCCGGCCGAGCAGTTCATGCACGCCCAGCGCTGGCTGCACGCGCTCGTGCGTCACGCCGGGCAGTCCTCCCGCCGCCAGGACGTGGCGCCCGGCTCGGCCGTGTTCACCGGCCCGGCCGAGGATGCGCTGGCCGAGGCGGCGCAGGCGGTCGCTGACATCTGCCAGCGGCTTGAGCGCCGGATCGCGCCCGGCCGGGATGTGTGGGGAGCATGAGCGCAGCACCCCGGGAGCCGGTTACGGGCCGTGGCGGGCTGCCGTCCCTGGTCGGCTCCCCGGTGGTCCTGCCCGATGTCCGCCGCCACGCCGGGCCGCCGGAAAATTCCGCGCAACGTGGCAGCCGTGTACGCGCCCGCGTACACACGAGGCCACCCCGGCCCACCCGCCGTCACGCTGAGTCACTGCTCCCGGCGAAGCTGGCCGCCCGGCAGTGGGCCGTGGATGAGGCCATGCTGCTGGCCGCCCAGCCGCACAGCCTGGCCCAGATCTGGGCTCACCACCGGGCCAGCGCCGAATGGTACGAGGCCGGTCTGATCCGCTGGCCGCGCTATGGCTGGGGCCTGCTGCACGTTGGCCTGGCCACCGTGATCTACAGCGCGGTCTGGATGCTGGGCACGATCCCGCGGGTCCTGGCCCTGGCCGCGCTGATCGCCCTGCTGTGGGTCCTGCTGTGAGCTACGCCGAGCTGTTCGAGGTGCCCGACCCGAACCCCGGGACTGATCCCGCGGTGTGCGGCGGCTCGGGGCTCGGCAGCGGGGTGCCGTCCGGCGCGTAGCTGGCCAGCCCGGCCGACACCAGCCCGGCCACGTCGGAGGTGGGCCGCCCAGAACACCGTGCCCGGCGCAACGCTGATCGTGAAGCCGCCCAGGGTGGTCTGGGTCAGCTCGGCGCTGGCGACCATCAGGGTTCGGGTGCCGTCCGTAATCATGGCCCCAGCATCGCATGAGGCCGGGCGCGGCACCCGTGGCGCGATCCGGCCTAGCCGCCCCGCCAGCCCTGCAGCTGCCAGGCGGACGGAGAGCCCCGTGGGTGACTGGATGGCTCAGACCGGCCGGGCCGGGAAAATGGATCTGAGAGCCGCGCCTGCTGGCCAGGGGCCTCGCGTGTCCCAGCGAAACTGTCAGGCATGTCCGGCAGGCTTGAGTGATGAGCAATGACAACGACAATGGCAACGACCTAGGACCGGCCGGGCATCGGGACGGCCCAGCAGCTGAGACGGCGCAAGAAGCACAGCGGAACTGGGTCACGGTCCTGGCCAGCGATGCCAACCAGCTGGCGGTCAGCGGAGCGGCCATGGCTTTGGGATACGGGGCCAAGAAGGCCGCCGACAAGATCCGCCAGCCACCGGCACCACCACCACCACCCACGCCGCCGACCAGCGACGGCAACGCCTCCCCGGAGACGCAGGAAGGCCAGGGTGGAGATGCTGCCCGAGCTTGATGCAGCGAAAGTCGGTGAGGCGCTGATGCGGATCGCCATCACGTCCTGCCACCTGGGGCATAGCCGCATCGTGGAGACGGTGGACCCCTACCTGCTCAGTTCCCCCCGGGAGAGCTGGGACCCTGAAACCAGGTTCGTGATCGACATCCTGCACAAGGACCCTGCCAAGGTGATCCCGCGGGAAGAAGTGCGCGCATACACGCTGCTGAGTTCAGCGTGGGACCCCTCCCAGCACCTGAGCAGGCCACCAGGATCATCCTGAAGCAGCCCGGCCCGGCGCCGAGCAGCAGCCAGCCGGGCCGGGGCTGCGAAGGGCCAAGCGCCCAGCACCCCGAGGCAGTGCATGCACTAGTTCCGGCCGCCAGTTCAGTGCATTAGGGCACCAATGACCTGCGCCCAACCGCGCAGTACCGCGGGGCAGCGATCAGCCTGCTTGCGCAGAGAGTATGGAACGTCCATAGCTCCAATTCCGGCTTCAAACGTCCCGGCCTCACGACCGAGCTGGGCGACTATCTGATCTGGCGGAAGGCCGGACCACTGCTGGACTTCCTGCGTTCTGCAAAGAACTGAATGTTGCATCAGGCCGTGGTAATCCAGGAGTGCTGGCGACTGTCCAGCGCAAATAGCACAGTTGCACTCGACAAGGTATCTCTGCTCGCGCCAGAAAAAGAGAGCAAGGTCCATGCTTACGTAACGATGAGCGTGCGGCAGATAGTACCGGGCTGGTGGAGGCCCCGACTGAGGCAGCTCCAACCACGTGCGAGCCTCGCCATATCCAATGCCGTGCGATGAACCGCTCAGCCCGAAGTTTCCTAGCAGAACCGAAAAGAATCCCCCGTAAAGCGCAAACAAATCTTTCCCATCTGCCGCTGCGGCCTTGATGGCTTCCCCGTAGCGCCGTAGATCCTCTAGTCCGAAACGCTCTTCTGGCGCTTCGTCGAGCTTACTGACCCAAACGGCCAACTGGGACTCGTTGCAATGCCTAAGCAACTCGCCCAGAAGTGCCGCGGAGTCAGTTGCGACCACTCTGACCAGGCGTTCGTCTGTCCTGGCCTGAGCCTGAGCGCTACGCCAAAATCTCTCAGATGCCTGCCACCAGCGATTGTCGCTGCTGAGGGCAGTGAAGTATGGAGGAATGATCCAGGTTGGTCTTTGCCTGTTCTGGGGCAGGATGGGCTCATCAAGTCGTTGCGCGTACTTATCAAATTTCTTCATGGCCAGCTCGGTGAAGCCACGATTGAACAACATCCAATACCCGACCATTGTATCGATGGCCCCATTTGTGTAGGCCTCGGGTGCGATCGGGGTCTCACGCTGTACCAGGTCCGGGTTCCCAAACAGCTCAGCTAGGGCAATGTGGGACCTCTTTGCAGGAGAGAGTGGTTGCTGAAACAGGGGAAATCGAGGATCAATAGTGTACTGTGGCGCTGGTGTTCTAGCTGACAGCGTCAGCACAAACCCCCTGGTGCCGTCCGCCTGGAACGCTGCCACCGTACCTGGGACAAGCAGGCCATCGTAGTTTCCTGCGAGTTCTCGCGCAGTCTGTTGGTCTGTTGCCGCGTAGCTGAGGAAGTGTGAGAAACGTTTAAACATCTATGGCTCCGGCCTGCCGGATCTTCTTGCTAAGTCGCGTGCGCAATACTGGCTCAGAGTGCAGCAATGGAGACCGCAGTAGGCACCGCGCTGTGCCATCGGCGACAAGGATGACACCGACTCTGTGTTGCGCTGCAGACGCCATATTCTCCGGGCGTGGCATGGCCGCGATGACCAGGTAGCTGCGATCAAAGCTGAGTCTGTTATAGATCGATTGCTCTAGGACGCGGCCGAAAGACGAGAGCTTTAGTTCATAGCTGGCCAAGACCCCTCCGCGAGTAAGGGTAGCCATATCGATGCGCCGACCATGCCATGGCAGTTCATGCGCAATCAAGGTATCCGGCCGTACCCAGCCTTGGTGTCTCAGAAAGGTGAGCAATGGTGCACTCAGCTTGCGTTCCCCGCTGAGGTTCACGCCGACAGCCACGGCTGCTTCGGCGACTATAGCTTCAGTCATGGGGTGTGGTGCGCGTCGTCGGTGGCCCTGCCATGATCTCCGCCCCAGTCAGTTTGTTCTCGATGTACGTATAGAAGCCCAATAGGAGCCCGCCCGCTAGTAGCGCCGCGCATGCTAGGCCAATACCCACCCACATCGTCCAGTACCCGTGCCCTCCATCCGCGTAGTACACGGCAACCGCCGCGAGGCCAACGACGTAGGCAGCGACCAGGTAGGTGCACAGGCTGACCAGGCGCAATTGACGGCTGTACCGCCTGCGCAGCAAGCCACGGGCTCGAAGAAGCTTGTTGAACTGCGTCGCTAGTGCCGCCAAAGGCTCTGGGTCCGCCACTGCCAGCAGCGGATCGAAGGTGTCCATATCACCCAAGAGCTGGTCGGCCTGCGCCTGAAGGTCCCGTAAGGTCTCTACTGCTCGCTCAGTCAAGCCGCTGTACGCCACGCCAACGTCATCTCGCCAGCGCTTGACGGTATCGCCACGCAGCTGGGCGGCTTTCCATAGCGCAGGCAACGCAGGCAGCAGGAACACGGCGCATAGGCTCAGCGCCGTGAGGCGCTGGTCTGCAGTAAGCGCCGGATGATGGTCAACGGTCTCCACCAATGATCTCGTCGCGAATCAGCGACCTCTCTGTGTACGCGGGGTACCGCTCGTAGACATATCGAACAAGCTGCCGCAACGGGAGGGAACCGAAGCGTGCCTTGAGTTGGCTAAGCTCCTGAACCGCTTCCGGCGGCAGCTGACGTACGAGCGCATCGTAGTAGCGGCGACCACGCGGAGTCAGCTGAAAGTCCCGTGTCGCGTACGGGTCATCTGGTGCGGCATCGTCGATGGCAGCAAAGCTCTCCCAGGCCTCTGCTTCCGATGGGGTCGAGGCAGCCGAGTCAGTGATCAGGTCAGCCGCCGCAAGCGTGTCAACTGCCTGGTAGACCTTCGCCGAAAACGGGCCGAAGTTGTACGCGATGAACTCTGGCTTCTCAGTCAGCCGATCACTCAGGCTCGTTTCGTGCTCCATCAGGAAGATCATCTTCTCCAGACGGGTAACTCCCTGCAAGCGGTCAGTCAGCTGTGGCTGCTTTGAAGGCGCGCCCAGAAGCAACACAACGGCGTCATCTACCTCAAATACCGGCTCGTCCATGTGATTCCCTCCTCCGTCCTAACCGGGCCACAGGCAGGACATCCAGCAGCTGGACTGGACCGCTCCGCATCTCACGGGCCGACCCGGCCTTCGAACATAGATTCTAGAAGGTGGGTACGACAAACCAGGTGTTCGAGTACATGAGAAGCTTCGCATCCCTGACCCTGCCTGACCCCACTGGGCTGGGTAGACACGCCGCAACTGGGTTGCCACCTCTGTGACAGCGCATGGCCCCATGCCCGAGAGGCTGTCCGCGATGGCATGACGCTGAGTGTGGCGGCTTCGGTCGGCTCGCCGCTACATGACTGTGGCATGTTGTTGCCCACACTCATGGTGCTTCACACTGCGCCTGACCTAAAGCCCCAGCTCTCCGCGCAGATCACTGACATCTGGCCGCAGCGGGTCTTGCCAGGCGGGCAGCGGGTCCGCCTCGCCCATGAAGGCCCGCACCCGCGCGGCCAGCTCGCCAGGTGCGCGATCCGGCCCAGGATCGCGGGCCGTCAGCTGCTCGATAGGCGGCAGGGTGTGCTCTTCCGGCAGGTCCAGGCCGTCATCCGGGCGGGGCATCAGTTGCTCACCGCCGCCCCGCCGCGGTCGTCGGTGCCCTGGACGTAGGCCCGGAGGTTGCCCGCGCCGATCTGGGTGTACAGAGCCCCCGCCGGGTCCAGCTCGATCACCTGGCCGGGGATGTACGTGATGGGGAAGAGCGGCCCACCGGTCGTCGCCGCGTTGCCGGGGCCGGCCGGCGCACCCGTGCCCGGCTCGCCGGCTACGACGGTAGCCGCCGTACCCGTGGGCACCGTGACCCGGCTGGTGATCACGTAGCGGTTCAGCGCCATGTCAGCCCAGCCGCAGGATCTGGCGCATCTGGCGGTAGGTGGCCTGATCCGCCGGACCGCCCAGCTCGGCGTCTGCCGCGTCCAGGGCGTCCTGCGCGTTGCTCAGCTCGATCGCCACCTGGTGGTTGGCCAGCAGGGTGGACCGCCACGCATCCTGGGTCTCCGGGCTGCTTGCGATGGGCTCGCCGCGGAAGGTCTCGAAGCACTCGCCGCTATGGAACCTGGCCCGGCAGCGCCCGAACTCGTCACGGCCAGCCCCGCAGGCCGGTTCGGTGCCGTCATCGTTGCTCAGGTCGGTGTAGAAGCCGGACCCGGCCCGGTCCAGCAGCTGGGCCAGCCGGTCCTCGGCCTTGCGGGCCAGCGGCTGGCCGGACAGCTCGTGCCGCGCCTGGGCCTGGCCGTTCGCCAGCTCGATCGCCGCGCTGATCGCGCCGAGCTGGTCCCCGCGGCCCAGCTCAGCGTCGTAGACGTTCGCCAGCTCGGGCGGCAGGCCGGTCTGCGGGTCCAGGCCGGTCTCGTCATCCCACGGCCCGTAATCCTCGCCCGGCGGCAGGCCGTCCCCGGCGTCAACCTCGGCCAGCACCTCGTCCAGGTCGGCCAGTTCCTGGGGGCTGGGGTCAAGGTCTGCGTAGACGCTCACTGGCTGGCCTCCTGGATGGCGAGGCGGACCTGGGCCAGCAGGTGGGCGGGCGCGTGGCCGCAGTGCCAGCAGCCGCGGTGCGGCTCACCAGCCCGCCGGGACAGGTCCGAGATGGCGGCCAGCAGCTGGTGCGGCAGGCCAGCACAGGCGGCGCAGCGCGGCGGGAGGGCGGTCTGGCCGTTGGTTTCCGGGGGCGGAATCCGGCCAATACGCCAGCCGGTGGCGGGCTGGGAGTAGTCGATCGCGCCGGCTTCGTCGTAGCGCCCTGGCCCTGCGGCCTCGGGCGGGTCCTGGATGTGGATGCTGCTGCTCATGTGGCCATTGTGACTGGTGGGGCGATATGAGGCAATTGGCCTGGGCAGGGCGGTGGGGCCGGGCGCCAGGTGCCAGCTCGCGCTGAGACGGTCATGGCCAGCCCTTGCCGCTTCTGATCGGGTAAACGCCCGGCCCCGGCCCAGGTGGATGGAGCACACCCAGGCTGTGATCAGGGTAGGCGGGCAGCCCGGCGCAGGCGGTAGCGCTCCGAGGCGGTCATCGCCCCATAGATGGCCCAGTCGCCAGGTGGCAGCTGCAAGGACCATTCGCGGCAGCCGGCCAGGGCAGGGCAGCGCCTGCAGATCGCTATGGCCTGGCCGCCGTGATCGCCACCACGCCGGGGATGCCAGAGGGCCGGGTCGTAGCGGCCGGTAGCGCACAGGCCCTGGGACAGCTCCGCGGGCATCGGGGGCAGCTCTGGCGCCCGGGCTGGACCGGCACCGGTAGCCCCGGTGCGCTTCACACGCAACCCGGTGCGTCCCGAGCCAGGCTCGCGCTTGCGGTCCCAGGCGCCGATGGCCGGGATCTCGCCGCGGGCTTCGAGCTGGCGGCGCATCTTGATCACGGTGTCCCGGTGGCAGCCAGCCAGCCCAGCGATCATGAAGTTGCTGCGCGCAGGATCGGCCATCAGCTCGGCCTCAGCACGCCGGCTGGGCGAGGGCGGGCGGTAGGCGTCCTCGGACAGCTCAGGCTCGCGGGCCGGGATGTGGCCGAGGGCTTCGAGCTGCGCGCGAGCCCGGCGCACAGTGGACGGCCTGCAGCCGGCCAGCTTGGCGATGATCCAGTCAGGCTCATCAGGCTGATCGAGCAGGCAGGCCAGCGCCCGCTCGGCTGGGCCAGGCGACAGCGGCGGGCTGGGGTGGCCGCCCTGCATGGCTAGCTCGCTGCTGCCAGCTGCTGGCGGGCACGCCTGCGCTCGGAGGCGGTCATCGCGCCATAGACGGCCGAATCGGCCAGCGGCAGGGTCAGCGCCCAGCTGGCGCAGGGCTCGCGCACCGGGCAGCGGCGGCAGATGGCGATGGCCACCTCACGGTCGGCCGGGCTCTGGCTGGTCCACAGATCCGGGTTGGCACCAGGACGGGCACACTGACCGCGGGCCAGCTGGGCTGGCATGGGCGGCAGCCGGGGCAGGCAGGGCGGCCGGGGCACCACCTGGCGCTTGCGCTGGATCAGCCCGGCCAGGACCAGGCGGCTGCGGGCGTTGGCTACCTGGCTGGGGCTCAGCCCGGCCAGCGCGGCAATCTCGGCGTCGGTGCGCTCCGGGCCGGCCAGCAGCTCAGCCCGCGCCCGCTGGCTGGATTCGCTGACCGCACGCGGCATGGGGCCATTGTGACGTATGAGCCTGATGGGACTGACCGGATCAGGGCCGGATCAGGGCCGGATTCGGGCCGCCGAGCAGGCCCGGACAGGGGCGATCAGTCGCAGGTCAAGTAGCACAGGGGTGCCTGAGCTGAGTTTCCGCAGGTCAAGCTCAGTAAGCGAATGGGATGCTTAGTCCCATCTCACCCCGGTTTCCGCAGGTCAGCCAGCCTCAGCCGGTGCGCTGAGCCAGCCTTCCGGCCGCAGCCGCTCTGGCCGTTCAAGATCCCAGCAGGCCGCCCCGAGATCGCGCTCCGCGCACTCAAGCATGATCGCGGCCTTGTCCGCGCTGGCCAGGCTCAGCCAGGTGCTGGCGCCGGCCACCTCGGCCCTCAGCTGCTCTAGCCGGGCCAGCACCGCGCGCCGCTCGGCCCGGCTGATGTGATCAGCCATCGTGCCTGACCATCCCGGTCAGGCTGCCGCCCAGCGCGGCCCGGCGGATGACCGGCCGCACGGCCCCAGGCTCGTCCTGGTGCGGCTGCGGCCCGGCTGGCAGCCGTTCGCAGCGCCCGCAGGTGCTGCCGGCCAGCTCGCGCCGCACCGCGGCCGGGTCCATCACGATCCGGTAGGCACGCAGCCCCTCACTGGCCACCTCCGGGCTGAGCCGGTCCCGGCAGGCCAGCCCGTGCAGGATGCGCCGCACCCGGGCCAGCTCGGCGTCATCCATCGCCAGCCGCCGGGCTGGCGCAGGCCGGGCACTCGAAGCGCCGCACGTCCTGGCAGATGGCCCCGACCGAGCGGCGCACGCCGTGTTCGTCCAGCATGGCGCGCTGAGCGGCCCGGATCGTCAGCCCGCGCTCGCAGACCAGCTCGTGAGCCAGCCACCGCAGCCTGTTCAGCTCGGACCGCGGCCGGGGCCGGCCGGCTGGCCATAGCCGCCCGTTACGCCCGCGTACCAGCTCGATCACCACCATGTTCATTCACCCAGTATGGGGCGGATGGGGCCGGTGATGCGAGTGGTGCAACCGGCGAACCAGCTGCCCAAAGTTGGCATGGAGATTCTGCGGGTCCGCGCGCCCGCCAGCCCACCCGGATTGTGCGCACTCCGCACGCCTGTTCATCTGCCAGACTCACGGCCAGCGCTCAGATCCCGCCCAGGATGGCCGATCCTACGCTGAGTGATCACTCCTTCACCGCCCTTGAACGAAATGGTAAAAGAACCGCAGGTCAGAGGCCACTTTTTTGGGTCATGCCAGAAATGGCAATGGTATGTGTGTAGGTGTATGTAAGAGCATCCAGGAATCCAGGATCATCCAGGACCATCTTCACGAGCACTCCACTGTCTCCTATTGCCAAATCTGGCACGACCTAGTTGTGGAGTGCATTCCACCAGGTCAGAGCCTGTGCGGACAGTGCCCACCGGTAGGTCACGCGGGTGTCGCCTCTCACCTCGTCGTACCGCTCGACCAGGCCGTGTGCGGCCAGATCCTCAAGAGTCCTGCGCACCGTCCTGGATGGGTGCTTCACCGCCGAGGACACCACCGTGGTTGGTTGCGGCGGCGGTGATCCTACGAACCGCCCCGCCTCGTCCCACTGGCACCGGGCCAGGTAGTTGATCACCGCCCGCCGCAGCTTCGGGATCGAGTCCAGCCCGGCCCGGCGGACCGCGGCCCAGGAGTGCGCCTCATCGAGCCCGAGCATCCCGCAGGCCCGCCACAGCTGGCCCAGCTGCTTGATGATCCGGGTCGGCGCTTCGGCATCCCCAACCAGCTCGATCTCCCCCTGGTAGTCGCGCATGACCGGTGAGCGGGCCTGGCTGGCCATGGCGGCCAGCGGCAGCAGCCATTCCGACACCCCAGCGTGCAGCTCGTGCGGCTGGCCCAGGTTGTGCAGCAGGCCGGTGGTCACCTCAGCCAGCTCGGCGCGCATCTCGCGCTCCCGCCCGGTGTGCGCCAGCGCCGAGCGGCCGATCCGGGCCGGGTCGGCGTCGGGCAGCCGCACAAACAGGAACCGGGTGCCCATCGCGTCCAGCACGCTGTGCGCCGAGTCGATCGCCGTCGTGCAGCCGGCGATGAACCCGCACTTGCCCTCCCAGGTCAGCACCTGGCCGCCGTCTGTGCCGTAGTACCGGTCCCAGCGCCCGTCGTAGATCTCGCGCATGGCCGCGACCACCTGTGAGCGCTGGTCCCGGCTCATCGACAGCACACTGGTGAAGTCCTTGACCACCAGCACGCCGTGATCACCGATCTGCCGCAGCACGCCGCCGGTCGCGTTCTTCGCCCGCTCCCGCTTCGGGCTGGCGCTCAGCAGCGCTGCCTCGCCGGTCAGGGTGGAGGCCATCACCACATGCGGCATCGAGGCCAGCGGGGTGATCCGCTCGGTCTTGCCGATGCCGGACCCGCCGACTTCCATCATCCACACCGGGTCGCCGTCCAGGTCCATGTTCGCCGCGTAGGTGGCCAGCACCAGCCGGGTAGGCACCGGGTCCGGGTCGTGCAGCCACTTCGCGTAGACCTGCTCGGCCTCGTCGCAGGTAACCGGCGTGCCGGTCCAGGTCACCGGCACCTGCACCGCCCCGTTGCCGGCCCACGCTGCTGCCGCCTGGGCGGCCTGCTCGTCCTGCATTACTCGCTCCTGCACTCTTCGTGGCAGATTGCCCAGCTCGCGGCGGAAGTCCTTGCGGGTCCACGGCCAGCCGGGGTCGGTGAGCGGGGTACGGGCCACGATCTGCTGCCAGGTGTCCCAGATCTCTGCCTCTGGCCGCCCATCGTTGGCCAGCTTCCAGATCACGTCGCGCAGAACCGGCCGCTGCACCACGCCAGCCGGGATGCCGCCCGCGATCAGCGCCTGGATGTCCGGGCTGGTCCACCCGTCCCCGCAGCCGCCACCAGGCCCGTTGCCGTTGCTGGTACCAGGCAGCTGGTCCAGGGCGTCCAGCAGCCCGGTGGGTGCTTGCGGGGCCTGGCAGGGACAGCCATGCCAGGTGTAGGTCCCGTAGAAGTAATCGCTCTCGCGGGCACGGTGGCCGTGCGGGTCAAAGGCCCGCATCCTGATGCCGCTCGGCCAGGTGGCCACATAGCCGCCGTCCGCCTTGAGATCGACTCCGGGCAGCAGGCCGTTGCGGCTTTGCACTACCCGGCCATCCGGCACCCGCAGCCAGACGTGAACGCCGCCGCTGGGGGTGGTGGTGAACGGCGCGGCGGGCAGGCTCAGCCCACACCCGGCCAGCCAGTCCAGGAACGATGTGATGCCGTCGTGGCCGTTCTTGATGTCCAGGTCCATGATCAGCAGGCCGCGGCTGAGCTGCCCGGTGGCCGCGCCCACGTTCGCGCTCGGGTTGTGGCTGTAACTGCGGCGGATCTCCTGCGGGCCGGTGGTCGCGTCCTTGAAACCGTGTTCGGTGGCGGGCTGCTTGGTGCCCGGCTTGAGCGGGAACACCGCGATCCCGAGCCCGGCCAGCCGCAGCGCGGCTGCGCCGAGCCCGATGGTGCTGATCTCCGGGTCATCGTTTGCGGTGATCTGGCCGTGGTGCGGGCATCCCGGCAGCTGGCCGGTCATCGCCGCGGTCAGCCGCTGCCAGCCCCAGAGCAGCGGCTCAGCAGCCATCACGCACCGCCTCAGCCACCTGCAGCGGCGGCTGCCCGGTCATTGGCCGACCTCCCGCAGCACGTAGCCGGTGGCCTTGTACGGGCTGCGCGGATTCCAGCAGTGAGCACCGCGGTGCCCATCGGCCGAGCCGACCGGGCAGAGGCAGATCTTCGCCCGGGGTCCGGTGCTGGTGTGGAGCGGGCAGGCGCACTCGGTGCCGCACAGCGAGGTGTGCGCACCGTGGCCGTGGTGCTGCCGGCAGTACCGGCACCAGACGTACAGCGTCCGCCGGTCTCGGCGGGCTCGCAGGATGGGCGCTGGGCCGGGGTTGTGCCAGTGGCTGCCGAGCGGCAGCTGATCCAGCCGGCACCACCAAGGCGAGATTGCGGGCGGGTACCGCAACGGCTGGCGGGTGGTGCCGAGGAACGCGAACAGGTCTGCGGGCGGCTGCAGGTGGCGGCCGGGCGGCACGAGGCCCAGCTGCGCGCTGATCAGGCCGGCGTCTCGCCGCGGACCCGGGGTTTCAGATATCGTCATGTTGGGCTCCTGTCTTGTGCAGGGACCGGGTGGATCTCCTGCTTGTGGGAACTGGGGCGATCACCTTTCACGGCCGGGCGTGCGGAGCGCCGGGGCGCGGTCTCTTGTCTGATGAGGGGTCTTACAGACCTCCTTTGGTCGGGTCGGGTCTGGTGCTGTTGCGGGGGCCGGGCGTTCGGTGAGCGCCCGGCCCAGCTGCTGCCTGACGCACAAACGCGCGCAGCCCACCCGGGCCAGCGTGTCTTGCCTGCCATCGGGTGTGCCGCGCGCGTCAGCGTGCGGTCCCATCCTGCCCCGCCGGCCACACCGGCACCACTCTCAAGTACGGGTTGAGGGCCACAGTCCCAGGTAGTGGGCTATCCCAGCACGGGTGCCGCTGTGGCTGGTGGTTTCGCACCCGCGATCCCGGCCTGCCCGGCGGCAGGCACGTCGGTGCCGTCCACCTGGCGGCGCAGCCAGGCAACTGAGATGTGGTACCGCTGGCCGATCTTCGTGGACGGGATCTCGCCGGACTTGATCGCGGCGTAGATGGTGCGCGGGTCTTTGCCGGTCACCGCAGCCGTATCGGCGGGCTGGCAGAAGAGCTGGCCCTGGTGCTCCAGCTGTTCGAGCAGGGCAGCACCCCGGATGGGCCTGGGCTTACTGGGCATGGCAATTCTCCTGCAGCTTCCGGCGGCCTTTACCCGCCGTATTTCTGGGCCTGTGAAGTTATTGCCATATCCCTTTTGCCATCTGGCTAGATCCTCCTACGGAGGACGTTGCCTTGTCATGCAGAGTACACACGGCATGCGATGCCCGCAAACCGTAGTTCTGTCTACAGATACGCTTCCAGAGACATCCTGGGATACACTGGGGGCATGCAGCAGAAGTCGAGAGAGGTGGCCGTGAGGCGCATCGCAGCCCGCCGCGGCTACACAGCAGCCAAGTCACGGCTGCGCGATCCACTCGCCGCCGGATACGCCCGGTGGACCGTCACCGGACCGCGGCCAGGCCGCAGGCGGGTCAGCCCGACGGGAGGCTGGACGCTGGAACAGGCCGAGCAGTGGCTGGCCGGCCAGGAAGAGAGCACCGATGGCCGCTAAGACCACCCGCCGCCGGTCCCGGGGCGATGGCAGCGTGGGCAGCTACCGGACAAAGGCCGGTACCCGCTGGTACTGGAAAGCCACCCTGGTCCAGCCGGACGGCTCTAAGCGGGTGGTCTGGAAGCGGGGCTTCCTGGTCAAGACGACACCCCGCGGCAAGACCACGCCTGTAGGCGCACTCGACGCCATGCGCGAGGCGCTAGTGGCCGCCAAGGCGGGCACCTACGCCGAGCCGTCAAAACGCACTGTGGGCAGCTGGCTGGATGAATGGACCGGCACGCTGCGGCTCTCGCCGTCCACGATCGCCAGCTACCGGAAAAACATCAGGCTGCACGTCCGGCCGTACATCGGTGAGCTGCCACTGGCCAGCCTCACCTCGGCCCGGCTGACCAGCCTCTACCGCCAGCTTGAGACAGAGGGCCGGCGCGATGGGCGGGGCGAGCTGGCCGGCGGGGGGCTGAGCGCCCGCACCGTCCGCTACATCCACACGATCATCAGCGCCGCGATGGCCGCCGCAGTCGATGCCGAGCCGCCGCTGCTGGTGCGCAACCCGGCGCACAAGGCCAGCCCGCCGACCGCCAAGGAAGCCCGGCCGCCCGAGATGCACCCGTGGACCGCCGACCAGCTGGGCGCGTTCCTGGCCTGGTCCCGGGGAAACAGCCCGCTGCACGCGGCCTGGTGGCTGCTGGCCTACTCCGGGATGCGCCGCGGTGAACTGCTGGCGCTGCGCTGGCGCGATATCGACCTGGACGCCGGGACGATCGCCATCCGCCGCTCGGTGGGCGTGGTGCGGAACAAGGGCGAGGGTGCCACCGTCCGCGAGGCCGCAACCAAGACCGACAAGAGCCGCCGGGTGATCGACACCGACCCGGCGACGGTGGCCATCCTGCGGGCGTGGAAGCGGGAGCGCGGGGAGCTGGCGCTGGCGCTGGCCCGGCCCGATGCCCTGGTGTTCAGCACCCCGAACGGTGAGCACCTGCACCCCGAGCGGTTCTGGCGGACGTTCCGGGCCACCCTGGCCCGTTGCCGCAAGGAACTGGGCGAGGATGCCCCGCCGGTAATCACGATCCATGACCTGCGGCACACCCACGCCAGTCTCCTGCTGGCCGCGGGCGAGCCGGTCAAGACCGTCTCCGAACGCCTCGGCCATGCCTCGGTCACCGTGACCCTGGGCGTCTATGCCCACGTGATGCCTGGTGACCAGAAACGCGCCGCCGGCCGGTTCGCCGCGCTGGTCGGGCAGGCGTGAGATGGCCTCAAGTTGCGCTCAGGTTGCACGGCCCCTGGATGATCTAGGTTCTGGGCCTCTGACCTGGGAAAACTGGGTGTCCGAGGGGGGACTTGAACCCCCATGCCCCTTTCGAGGCACTAGCACCTCAAGCTAGCGCGTCTGCCTATTCCGCCACCCGGACGTGCCAGGCCACGGTTTCCACCGGACCGGCCGCCTCACGATAGCAAATCCGGCCCGTTCCGGCGATGGGAGTCGATGCTCCTGCCGGGCTCCCGCCGCGTTCCTGCCGGGCTCCCGCCGCGTTCCTGCCGGGTTCCCGTCCAGGGCTCCTGGCGGGCTCCTGCCGGGTTCTGGCCGGCCTTACCCGCCTGGGTCCCCTGGGTACCGCCGGCCCGCACGAGGCATCCGCCGTCCCGGCCCGCACCGGCCACGCAAGGGCGTTAGACAGCAAAGGTCGCCCAGCTGGCACGGCCGGTGCAAGCACTGGCCGGGGCAAGCACCGGCCAGGAGCAAGTGCCCGGCGGATGCGACCATGGGGGGATGACGGAGAACCCAGCCCCCGCCGCCCAGGACGAGGTGGCCGGCCTGTGCAGCGACCTGATCAGGATCGACACCTCCAATCGGGGCGACAACTCCGGCCCCGGGGAGCGTCAGGCGGCTGAACACGTTGCCGCCCTCCTGACCGACGTCGGCGTCGAGCCGACCATCTTCGAGTCGGACAAGGGGCGGGCCAGCGTGGTGGCCCGGATCGCGGGCCAGCATCAGTCGAGGCCCGCCCTGCTCATCCACGGCCATCTCGACGTCGTGCCGGCGCACGCGCCCGACTGGCAGGTGGACCCGTTCTCCGGGGAGATCGCCGGCGGCTGCGTCTGGGGCCGCGGCGCCGTGGACATGAAGGACATGGACGCGATGATGCTGGCCGTGGTCCGGCAGCGGATGCGCGAGGGCCGCCGGCCGCCGCGGGACGTCGTCCTGGCCTTCCTGGCGGATGAGGAGGCGGGTGGCTCCTACGGCGCGCGCTGGCTGGTGGACAACCACCCAGGCCTGTTCGAGGGGGTCACTGAGGCGATCGGGGAGGTCGGCGGGTTCAGCGTCACGCTGGCCGGCCGCCGCCTGTACGTCATCCAGATCGCGGAGAAGGGCATGGCCTGGATGCGGCTGACCGCGCACGGCCGCGCCGGGCATGGCTCCATGCTGCAGCCGGACAACGCGGTCACCGAGCTGGCCGAGACGGTGGCCCGCATCGGCCGGCACGACTGGCCGGTCCGCCTCACCCCCGCCGTCGAGGAGTTCATGGCCGCGGCCTGCGCCGCGTTCGGCATCGAGTACAGCCCGGAGATCCTGCCCCAGGTCCTGGACAAGGTGGGCGCCATGTCCAAGCTGACCGGCGCCACCCTCCGCAACACCCTCAACCCCTCCGTGCTTAACGCCGGGTACAAGGTCAATGTCATCCCGCAGGTGGCGACGGCGGACGTGGACGGGCGATTCCTGCCGGGCCACGAGGCGGAGTTCTTCGCCGAGGTGGACGGCCTGCTCGGGCCGAACGTCACCCGGGAGTTCATCCATCACGACATCGCGCTGGAGACGACGTTCGACGGTGACCTATGCGCTGCGATGACCGCGTCGCTGCTGGCCGAGGACCCGTCCGGGACGGTCACCCCGTACTGCCTGTCCGGCGGGACTGACGCGAAGTCGTTCAGCCGGCTCGGCATCCGGTGCTTCGGCTTCGCGCCGCTGCAGCTGCCCGCGGACCTCGATTTCTCCGGCATGTTCCACGGCGTGGACGAGCGGGTCCCGGTGGCCGCACTGCAGTTCGGCACCCGGGTCCTGGATAGGTTCCTGGACCGCTGCTGACCTGGGCGGCCGTCCCGGTGACCCGGGGGCGCCAGGCCGTCCCGGGCCGGAGGTTTCAGCAAATCAGGGGATCGGCGCATTGGGTGGTGTTATTGTTACCCGTTGTGTGAGGCTGGCTACCGTGGGTTCAGCTCCCCTGCCGTAGCCCGCACGGTCAGCCCGCGCAGCACCGGTTGCGGCGAGGCAGGTGGCCCCGTCGGTCCGGCGCCGGAGTAAGACCAGGGGGCCGCGCCAGGCCCGCCCGCCCGCACGGGCAGGCCGCGGCGCGGTCAGCACGTCCGGCGCCCGGAGCGTCGGATGATCGCCGTGGCCGGCGTGGTTATCACCCGGCCCAGGCGGCCGCGGCACAACGGTTAGCTGCCCCCGCAGCGCCCCGCGGGCCGTGGCCGCCCGGGCGGGGCACCGCGAGACCTAGCAGGTCAGCATACTTTTGCTGGATCAGCGGTGGTCAAAGGGTCAGTACCGGGCGTATGATCGGCCGGCGCAGGGTGGCCTTCCTGCTGCCGTCTGCATTCAGCCGGAGCCTGGCCAGTTCCCAGTCTCCGTACTCAGCGTGGTCCGTCAGTATGCGCCGTGCGGCGTCACGTGACGTTCCTCGCGGCAGATAGAGCACGAGGTAGGAGTAGTCAGCCATCACCCTTTATTGTGCGCAGTGATCCCGGTGGTTCAATCGGCGGTGCTGAAATTATCTGCCGCCCGCGGTCCCCGGGGGCACCGAACGGGGTACCGGGGTATGGGGAACACCCGCGCCACGGCCGGCGGTTGAACGTAGTTGGGGCCGCGGGGCAGGACGACGAGGTAAGCACAGCGCCCGGCGAGTAGAGCCGGGCAACATGACACAGGCCGGGCTGAGGCACCGGGCTAGAAGGTGAATGCGTGGCAGCAAGGACAGCTACCGCCGCCAAGAAGGCGAAGGCGGGCGGCGGCGCCGCGGGCAGCGGCGGCCCGAGGCGCCTGGTGATCGTCGAGTCGCCGGCCAAGGCGCGGACGATCGCGGGCTACCTCGGCTCGGGGTATGTGGTGGAGTCCAGCATCGGCCACATCCGCGACATGCCCGACAAGGCGGCCGAGATCCCGGAGCGGTACCGCAAGGAGCCGTGGGCCCGGCTCGGGGTGAACGTGGACAACGGCTTCGAGGCGCTCTACGTGGTCAACGCGGACAAGCGGCCCCAGGTGACCAAGCTGAAGTCGCTGCTCAAGGACGCAGACGAACTGCTGCTCGCGACTGATGAGGACCGTGAGGGCGAGGCCATCGCCTGGCACCTGCTCCAGGAGCTCAAGCCCAAGGTGCCGACCAGCCGGATGGTGTTCCACGAGATCACCCCGGAGGCGATCGCCCGGGCCGTGGCCAGCCCGCGGGAACTCGACCAGGGGCTGGTCGACGCGTACCAGACCCGGCGGGTGCTGGACCGGCTCTACGGCTACGAGGTCTCCCCGGTGCTCTGGAAGAAGGTCATGCCGCGGCTGTCGGCGGGCCGGGTCCAGTCCGTGGCCACCCGGCTGGTGGTGGCCCGGGAGCGGGAGCGGATGGCGTTCCGCACCGCCCGGTACTGGGACCTGCAGGCGGAATTCGCCCGGGCCGACGACGCGGGCCAGGATGACGCGACCACGTTCCCGGCCACTCTGGTGGCGGTGGATGGCCGCCGGGTCGCGCAGGGCCGGGACTTCGCCCCGACCGGTGAGCTGCGCAACAGCGACGTCTGGTATCTGTACGACGACCGGGCGGCCGGCGCCACTGAGCCGCCCGGCGTGCTGCACCGCATGTCAGCCCCAGAGCTCGCCGACCGGCTGCGCGAGCGCAACGACTTCTCGGTCAAGTCGGTGGAGCGCAAGCCGTACCGGCGCTCACCGTACGCGCCGTTCCGCACTACGACGCTGCAGCAGGAGGCGTCCCGCAAGCTCGGCTTCTCGGCCAAGTACACGATGGGCGTGGCCCAGCGGCTCTACGAGAACGGCCACATCACCTACATGCGGACCGACTCGACCACGCTGTCCCAGACCGCCATCGACGCGGCGCGCCGTCAGGCCCGCGAGCTGTATGGGGCGGAGTACGTCCCGGACACCCCGCGCCGCTACGCCAGCAAGGTGAAGAACGCCCAGGAGGCGCACGAGGCGATCCGCCCGGCGGGAGACTCGTTCCGCACGCCGCGCGCATCCGGCCTGTCCGGCGACGAGCTGCGGCTGTACGAACTGATCTGGCAGCGCACGGTGGCCTCCCAGATGAAAGACGCCACCGGCGAATCGGTGACGGTCCGGGTCGCCGGCCGGTACGCGGACGGCCACCCTGGGCAGGCCGGCCAGGCTGGGCATGAGGCCGAGTTCGGCGCCTCCGGCAAGATCATCAGCTTCTACGGGTTCCTCAAGGCCTACGTGGAGGACGCGGACGACGACGCCGACCGGGACGACCGGGAGCGCCGCCTGCCGCCGCTGGCCGAGGGCGACCCGCTGGCCGCGCGGGAGCTGGCCGCAGCCGAGCACGCCACCCGGCCGCCGGCCCGCTACACCGAGGCCACGCTGGTCAAGGAGCTGGAAGACCGGGAGATCGGCCGTCCCTCCACGTACGCGAACATCCTGGGCACGATCCTGGACCGCGGCTACGTGTTCAAGAAGGGCACTGCGCTGGTGCCGTCCTTCCTCGCGTTCGCCGTGGTCACCCTGCTGGAGCGGCACTTCGGCCAGCTGGTGGACTACGACTTCACGGCCCGGATGGAAGACGCCCTGGACGCCATCGCCCGCGGCGAGGCCGGCCGGGTGCCGTGGCTGCGCCGGTTCTACTTCGGCGGGGACGGCGAGGAAGGCCTCAAGGAGCTGGTCAGCGACCTGGGCGACATCGACGCCCGGGAGGTCAGCTCGTTCCCGCTGGCCGGCACCGACATCGTGGTCCGGGTCGGCCGCTACGGGCCCTACCTGGAGCGCGGCGACCAGCGGGTGAACGTGCCGGAGGGTATGGCGCCGGACGAGCTCACCCCGGAGAAGGCCGAGGAACTGTTCGCCCAGCCGAGCGGCGAGCGTGAGCTCGGCACCGACCCGGCTACCGGCCGGGAGATCGTGGCCAAGGGCGGCCGGTTCGGCCCCTACGTGACCGAGGTGCCCGAGCCGGGCGCGAGCGGCAAGCCGCGGACCGCGTCGCTGCTGTCGTCCATGTCACTGGACACGGTCACGCTGGATGACGCGCTGCGGTTGCTCACCCTGCCGCGCACCATTGGCGAGCTGGACGGCGAGCCGATCACGGTGCAGAACGGACGGTACGGCCCCTACGTGAAGAAGGGCACCGACAGCCGCTCGCTGGAATCGGAGCAGCAGCTGTTCACGCTCACCCTGGCCCAGGCCAAGGAGCTGTTCGCGCAGCCCAAGGCGCGTGGCCGGGGCCGGGCGGCGGCCGCCCCGCCACTGCGCGAGCTGGGCGAGGACCCGGCCAGCGGCCGCCTGGTGGTCCTCAAGGAAGGCCGCTGGGGGCCGTACGTTACGGACGGGGAGACCAACGCCTCGCTGCGCCAGGGTGACGCGGTCGAGTCGATCACCCCGCAACGGGCCGCGGAACTGCTGGCCGACCGCCGGGCCGCCGCGCCGTCCGGGAGCCGCCGGGCCGCGGCCAGGAAGCCGGCCGCGGGCAAGAAGCCGGCTGCGGGCAAGAAGGCAGCCGCCAAGAAGCCCGCGGCAAAGAAGCCAAGCGCACGGCCCTAGGGGCGTGTCACGTGGATCTTGAGCGGTGGCCTGGGCTTAAGATCGAGAGCACCAGGCCGAGCCGTACTGGTCCAGGGGGACGAGCCCCCTGGACCCCCTTGATCGCTGGCTCGGCGGGAACGCGCCTCCGGTGCGCCCCGCCTGGCCAGAGATGGGGATATTTCGCGAGCTTGCCGCCCACGCGGCAGGTACCTCTATCGATACGCTGACCCCGTGAACCTCCGATCCCCTTCCCGTGCTGGGCGCAGCCGCAACGGCGTGCTGTCCATCCGGCCGTTCCGGCGGCTGTGGATTGCCACGTCGCTGTCCAGCCTGGGGGATTGGCTGAGCCTGGTCGCGCTGGCCGCGCTGGCGTCAGCACTGGCCGGGCCGGGTGCCGCGGCGCAGTACAGCGCGGTGGGCGGGGTCTGGCTGTCGTCGCTGCTGCCGGCCCTGGTGCTCGGCCCGCTGGCCGGCGCGGTCGCGGACCGGATGGACCGGCGGCTGAACATGATCATCGGCGACGTGCTGCGGGCCGCCTTGTACCTGTCCATCCCGCTCGACCTGTCGCTCCACTTCGTCAACGAGCTGACCTGGGTCTACCTGGTGCAGTTCGTGGCGTCCTGCGTGTCGCTGTTCTGGACGCCGGCCAAGGACGCGTCGATCCCTAACCTGGTGCCGCGGGACAAGCTGGAAGAGGCCAACCAGTACAGCTTGTTCACCACGTTTGGCACGGCGCCCATCGCCGGGCTGGTATTCAGCCTGCTGTCGCTGGTCAGCCGGGCGCTGGGCAATATCTCGCACTACTTCACGACCAACCCGGTGAATCTGGCGCTGTACTTCAACGCGGTCACGTTCGTGGTGTCCGCGGTGACCATCTACGCGCTCCGGGAGATCCCCAAGCGGCAGTTCAGCGCGCACATCTCGGCCCCCTCGGTGGCCAAGACGATCTGGGAGGGCTGGAAGTTCATCGGCCAGACCGAGGTGGTCCGCGGGCTGGTCATCGGCATGGTGGGCGCGTTCGCGGCCGGCGGCGTTGTGGTCGGGCTGGGCCAGCCGTACATCAAGCACACGCTGCACGGCGGCGACGCGGGCTGGGGGGTCGTGTTCGCCGCGATCTTCGTTGGGCTGGCCGGCGGCATGTTCCTGGGCATGCGCATCCTGCGCGGCTTCAGCCGGCGGCGGCTGTTCGGCCTGAGCATCGCCGCCTCGGCCATCCCGCTGGCGCTCATCGCGCTGGTCCCGAACCTGGTCGTGGTCGTGGTGCTGGTCGTGCTGCTCGGCGCGTGCGCCGGCGTGGCCTACGTGACCGGCTACACGATCGTGGGCCGCGAGGTGGACGACGACACCCGCGGCCGCACGTTCGCGTTCCTCTACTCCGCCATCCGGGTCATCCTGTTCGCGGTGATCGCGGTGGCCCCGTTCGTGGCGGCCGGGTTCACCGCGCTGGTCCGCGGCGTGTCCGGCACCGGTAACCTGCACATCGCGCACGTCAGCTACCAGGGCATCGGCTACAACCTGGTCATGCTGCTGGCCGCGGCCATCGCGCTGTGGGTGGGCTGGCTGTCTTACCGGCACATGGACGACCGCCGGGGGGTGCCGCTCCGCGAGGACCTGATGTCCGTGGTGCGCGGCGAGGACTTCCAGCCGGTGCCCGGTCACGTCAACGGCAACGGCCGTGGGCCAGAGCCGCCCGTGGCGCGCCGCGGCGTGTTCATCGCGCTCGAAGGCGGCGAGGGCGCGGGCAAGACCACCCAGGCCCGGCTGCTCGCCATCTGGCTGCGTGACCAGGGCTACGACGTGGAGACCACCCGGGAGCCCGGGGCGACCAAGATCGGCATGCGGCTGCGCGCGATCCTGCTGGACACCGCCCACACCGGGCTGTCCGCGCGGGCCGAGACCCTGCTCTACGCGGCCGACCGGGCCGAGCACGTGGCCACCGTGATCTGCCCGGCGCTGCAACGCGGGGCCGTGGTGGTGACCGACCGGTTCGTGGACTCCTCGCTCGCCTATCAGGGCGCCGGCCGCAACCTGCCCGTTTCCGAAGTGGCCAGGCTGAACCGGTGGGCCACCGGCGGCCTGGTGCCCGACCTGACCATCCTGCTGGACATGCCGCCCGCCGCGGGGCTGGGCCGCCGGGCCCGGTCGGCGGACCGGCTGGAGGCTGAGCCGCTCGACTTCCACGAGCGGGTCCGCGCGGGCTTCCTCAGCCTGGCCCAGGCCGAACCCGACCGTTACCTGGTGCTGAACGCGGCCCGGCCGCCGGCTGAGCTGAGCTGGCAGATCCAGGACCGGATCCGCGACATGCTGCCCGATCCGGTGCCGCCGATGGCCGAGGCGAACACCGGCAGCATCCCGGCCATCGTGGACTGAGACCGGTGCCCGCACCGGTCTTCGATGACGTGGTCGGCCAGGAGCGGGTGGTTGACCAGCTGACCCACGCGGCGGCCGCGGCCGCCGGGCTGCTGCGCGGCGGGACCGCGCTGGGCATGACACACGCCTGGCTGTTCACCGGGCCGCCCGGATCGGGCCGGTCGGTGGCCGCGCGGGCCTTCGCCGCCGCGCTGCTCTGCCCGGACCAGGGCTGCGGGCACTGCACCAGCTGCCACCAGGTGCGGGCTGGCACCCATCCCGACCTGATGCTGGTCAAGCCGGATGGCCTCTCCTACGGGGTGAAGCAGACCCGGGACCTGGTCCTGCGCGCAGCCGGGGCCCCGTCCGGCGGGCGCTGGCAGGTGGTGCTGTTCACCGGCGCCGACCGGGCCACCGAGCAGGCCGCCAACGCGCTGCTCAAGGCGATCGAGGAGCCGTCGCCGCGGACGGTCTGGCTGCTGTGCGCGCCGTCCGCGGAAGAACTCGTCACCACGATCCGGTCCCGGTGCCGGCTGGTCACGCTGCGCACCCCGCCGGCCGCGGCCGTGGCCGAGGTGCTGACCCGCCGGGACGGCGTGGACCCGGCGCGCGCGCTGGCCGCGGCCCGGGCTGCACAGGGTCACGTGGGCCGGGCCCGGCGGCTGGCCACCGACCGGGACGCCGCGCAGCGGCGGGCCGAGGTGCTCCGCATGCCAGCCCGGGTGGTCAGCCTGGGCACCGCGCTGAGCGCTGCGGCGGGCCTGGTCAAGGCGGCCGAGCAGGAAGCGGCCGCGGTCACCGAGGAGCTGAACGAGCCGGAGCGTGCGGCGCTGCGCAAGGCGTTCGGCGAAGGCTCCACCGGCAAGGGCGTAGCCAAGGCGGTCCGCGGCGCCGCTGGCGCGCTGTCCGATCTGGAGGCCCGGCAGAAGTCCCGGGCCACCAGGCTGAAGCGGGACGCGCTGGACCGTGCGCTGCTCGACCTGGCCGCGTTCTACCGCGACGTCCTGGTCGTGCAGCTTGGCGCGGACGGCGACCTGGACCTGGCCAGCGCGGGCTACGAGGACGAACTGCGCCAGCTGGCCGCCGCGGGCAGCCCGGAATCCACCGTGCGCCGGATCGAGGCCATCATGACCTGCCGGGAACGGCTCGAGCTCAACGTGGCCCCCCTGCTGGCCGTCGAGGAGATGGCCCTGGCCCTGCTGGCCGGCTGAGCCGTTGGCTCACATCCCCAGCCATCAGCGTGGTTGATTGTGCCCCGCCCGCGGGGCCTAACTCACCGCGCCGATCGGGTGGCGTGACGGACGGGGCAGGTGGGGGAACAGGGGCGCGGGGCGCCGGGCCAGCCACGCCGCGCCAGGACCGCGGCGACTTCGGTGGCGACCAGGCACGCGCGCTGAGTCACGTCGGTCCAGCTGTACCGCAGCGTGACGAGGCCGTCGACCGCGGCGAAGTTGTCGCGGTGGTGGTCCTGCCAGCGTTCTTCGAGTGGGTGCGCAACCCGGCCGTCGGTCTCCACCACCACGCCGAACTCCGCATACAGCGCGTCCCGGTACCGGGTGCGCTGCCCGCTGACCACCCGCACCTGGCGTCGCGCGCGGGGCAGCCAGTGCGGCCGCTCCACCCGCCGGATGTAACGCAGCTCCAGGATGGAGTGGGCTCCGTCGCCGATGTCATCCAGTGCGACGGCCAGCTCTGCCCGCCAGCGCAGCCGGGCCCGCCGGTCCATGGCCGTGCGCAGCAGGGCCGCCGTGGTAAGCCGGGCCCCGCAGGCCTGGGCCAGCCAGGCCAGCGCATCATCGAGAGTCCCGCTGACCTGGGTGAGGTCGAGTGTGGTCTCGTCGATCCGGGTGCGCGGCGGTAACGAGCCGAAATGCAGTGCCTCCTGCACTCGGCTGGACCGGTGTAGCACAACGCCCGGGATGGGCCAGACGTGCTTGTGCCGGGGCACGGTGACGTGGATTCTGGCTGCCTGCCGGCTGGTAAGCCGCCACTGCTCGGCCGCGGTGTAATGGCTGAGCACGGCACAGGGCCCGGCTCTGCGTAACGCGCCCCAAAGCTGGGCTTCCCGGCCGGGTTCCCCCGTGAACGTTGCGTAGACGCCCCACTGCAGCCGCTGCCAGTGCCCGGCGCGCAGTCGTGCCCGCACCATGTCCGGGCTCACCCCCGAACTCAGAGCCTGCGTTCGGCTTATCACGCCGGATTGGTCGTAGGTGATGTCGAGGCAGTTGTTCGGCAGTTCTCGTGGCATGAGTCAAGCGTGAACCCGACATCCGACACATCGCCCCACCGGACTGTCAGCGCGGTGGATTTGTGGTCGCGCGTGACCACAAATCCACCGCGCTGGTGGGTAAGGCGGATTCAGGTGCCGGCGCAGTCCTCGGCGGGGGCCGGCACCGGGGCGGGGGACGGCGCCGGGCCGGGGACCGGGACCGGGGCGGGGGCCGGCACCGGGGCGGGGGACGGCGCCGGGCCGGGGACCGGGACCGGGGCGGGGGCCGGCGCCGGGCCGGGGGCCGGCACTGGATCCAGGGCGGGGACCCGGACGGGGGCCTCCGTGACCTCGGGCGGGCGGCGGGCGGACAGCAGCCCGCTGAGCGCGGTCAGTGCGCCGAGTGCGGACACCCCCGTGATCACGGCCAGGGCCGGCTTGTAAGCGCCCAGGGTGGCCTGCGCCGACGTGATCCGGCTGGCCCCGCCTGCCTCCACCACGGCGGTCACTACGGCCAGCACGATGGCCCCGCCGACCTGGAAGGACGTCTGGAACAAGCTGGCCGCCAGGCCCTGCTCGCGATCAGGGATGCCGGCCGTGGCGGCCAGGCTGAGCGCGGAGAAGCCCAGCCCGAACGCGATCCCGATGAGCACCACCGCGGGCAGGATCACCGAAGGGTAGTCCGGGCTGACGCCGATCCGGAGGAACACCGCGTACCCGGCGACCAGGCTGGCGAACGCGAGCACGGTGACCCGGGCCGGCCCGAACCGGCCGATGATCGCGCTCATCCGGGTGGACAGCACGGCCACCACCACGCCAGTCGGCAGGAAGGCCAGCGCGGTGGACAGCGCGCTCCATCCGGCCAGGCTCTGCAGGTACTGGGTGACCAGGAACTGGAACGAGACGTAGGAGCCGAACAGCGTCATCGCGCCGATATTGGCCCGGGTCAGCGCGCCGGAGCGGAAGATGCCCAGCGGTACCAGCGGATCGCTGCTGCGCCGCTCGATGGCCACGAACCCGGCCAGCAGGATGGCCACGGCCGCGAACGAGCCGATGGTGCGGGCCGACGCCCAGCCGGCCTGCTGGGCCGAGACCACGGTGTAGACGAGCAGCAGCATGGCGCCGGTGACCGTGACGGCACCGGGGATGTCGAACCGGCGGCCCGCCCGGGTGGCCTGCTCGCCGCGCGGGATGACCTTGGCCGCCGCGATCAGGATGAGCAGCGCCACCGGTGCGGGCACGAGCAGCGTCCACCGCCAGCTCACCTCCGTGAGCAGGCCGGACAGCACCAGGCCGAGCGAGAAGCCGCTGGCGCCGAACGCCGAGTAGATGGAGATGGCCCGGTTGCGCATCGGGCCTTCGTGGAACGTGGTGGTGAGCAGGGACAGCCCGGCCGGTGCGGTGAACGCGGCCGCGATGCCCTTGATGAAGCGGGCGCCGATGAGCAGCGCCGGGCTGCTCACCAGCCCGCCGAGCAGCGACGCCACCGCGAACAGGGCGAGCGCGGCCAGGAACACCCGGCGCCGGCCGAGCAGGTCGGCGGCCCGGCCGCCGAGCAGTAGCAGGCCGCCATAGCCGAGCACATAGCCACTCACCACCCACTGCAGCGAGGACGTGCTCAGCCCCAGGTCGGCACGGATGGCAGGCAGGGCCACGCCGACCATCGACACGTCGAGAGCGTCCAGAAACAGAGCGCCGCAGAGCACGATCAGGATGGCCCACAGGCGGGGACTCCAGCGCTGGGCCGCAGCAGCGTGGGCCGGCGCTGCCGCGAGCGGGACGGACGGGAGACGGGGGGAAGCCGCAGTGCGGCTCGATGACTCCATGGACGTAGAGACTATGCATGCAGCTGCACTAGATGCAAGTGCAATTAATGTAGTTGCATCTAACCTGGCCGCGCGCTATGCTGCGCCGGTGAGCGTGACCGAGCCCGGCCCGGACCGGCGCGACGCGGCCAGCGCAGTGGCGGCCGCGCCGGTGTGCGCCGAGCCGGCATCCGGCGCCACCGGCGGGACCGCGTCCGCGCCGTCCGCCGAGCCGGTGGTGAGTGCCTGGCGGTCGCTGGCGGCCAGTCACGCGGCGGCGTGTGCCGCCCTGGAGCACGAACTGGGCCAGCAGCACGGGCTCGGGGTGAGCGAGTTCGAGGTGCTGGACCGGCTGGCCGAGCGCCCGGAGCGCAACTTCCGGGCCCAGGAACTGGCCGGCGCCGTGCATCTGAGCCAGAGCGCGTTGTCCCGGCTGATCGACCGGCTGGAGAAGCACGGCCTGGTCGAGCGGTGCCTGTGCGGCGAGGACCGGCGCGGCATCTACGTCGCGCTCACCGCGGCCGGCCAGCAGCGGCACGCCGAGGCCGCACCGACGCACCGCCGCGTGCTCGCGGCCGTGCTGCCGGCCGGCTCACCCGTCGCCTGACGCACCACCGCACAACAGCGCGCCTAACGCTAGGCATTCGGCCCGCCCGCGGGCAACATAAGGGGCGACGGCGCACCGCGGAGGTCCGGGCGCTGAATCCGGCGTCCGGCGGCAGGCCGGACAGCGGGCGCCTGCTGCTCCGGGAGTCAGCCCGGTTCCCCTATCTGGTGCAGGCGCTGATCAGCCCGGACGGCGCGACCGTCACCGCCGTTGTGCTGCACGGCCGGGCGGCCAGTAACCCGCAGCTAGGTAGTACGGTCCCGGGGAACCTGACCGTGATGACCTTCTCGGCCGCCACTGGGCAGCCGCTGAGCGTGCTCTACCAGCGCCGTCTGGTCGGTACCGCGAGAGCCAATACCGCCCCCGGTTTCCTGGCCCTCAGCCAGGACGCCACCGGCCAGTACTTCCTCCTCAATGTCGGTCCGTGCACCGGTGATTGCGGCGCAGGGGTGAGCGGCTGGATCCACGACGGGCGGCTGGTGCGGCTGCAGCCCGCCAATGGCCTGGACGCGGATGAGGCGTGGTGAAACCCGCGGGCCGCACGCTCGGGCCGCGCTTCCCGGCAGGTCATGGGCACGCACGGGCGTTATGAAGAGATATCGGCCGGGGTGGGGGAGCAATCGCCGTGATCCCACCGTAACCTGGGGCGATGGGCATGATGATGGCCGTCAGTTTCGAGCGCTACGGGCGGCTTTACTACCTGGACCCCGGCCCGCACGCGCCCGCGGTGGGGGACAAGGTGCTCGTGCCCACGGACGCCGGCCCGGAGGTGGCCGAGTGCATCTGGGCCCCGCAGTGGGTCGATGACGGGGTGGACGGGCTGCCGGTGTGCGCCGGGCTGGCCACCGGCGAGCAGCTCAGCCGGGACGAGCTGAACCGGTCCCGGCGGGCCGAGGCCCGGGTGGCGGCGCGCCGGCTCGTCCGCGAGCACGGCCTGCCGATGAAGGTCATCGGCGTGGACTACGTGGATTCGCCCAGCGTGTTCACGGTGTATTTCAGCGCGCCGGGCCGGGTCGACTTCCGCACGCTGGTCCGTGACCTGGCCGGCCGGCTGCAGGGCCGGGTTGAGCTGCGCCAGATCGGGCCACGCGACGAGGCCCGGCTGCAGGGCGGCATCGGGCCGTGCGGGCGTGATCTGTGCTGCGCCACGTTCCTCAAAGACTTCGAGCCGGTGTCGGTGCGGATGGCCAAGGACCAGGATCTGCCGGTCAACCCGCTGCGGATCGCGGGCGCGTGCGGCCGGCTGATGTGCTGCCTGAAGTACGAGCACCCGCTCTACCAGGACTTCCGCAAGGAGGCCCCGGCCATCGGCGAGCAGGTAGACACCCCGGACGGGCCCGGTGTGGTGACCGGGCACAGCGTTCCGGGGGATAAGGTCGTGGTCAAGCTGACCAGGGATGGCCGGAAGTGCGCCTGCCCCAAAGCGAGCGTCTGCGGGTCCCGGCAGGCTTACGAGGCGAAGTACGGGGAGCAGGCTGGCGGGTGAGGCTGCGGAGGGCGCTGCCCGCCGTGCTATGCGTGGCCCTGGCCGCCGGGTGCAGCAGCACCGCCGCCGCGCCCCCGGCCCGCCACGGCACGGCCGCGCTGAACCCGGCGGGCCCGCCGCCGGCCACGCTGGCCGGCTACTACGCGCAGAAGCTCCGGTGGAGGGCCTGCGACAAGGTGTTCCGGTGCGCGCGGCTGCTGGTTCCTTTCGACTACTCCCGTCCGGCTGGGCGCCGTTTCTCGCTGCCAGTCATCAAGCTGCCGACGTCCCATCCTGCCGAACGCCTAGGCTCGCTGGTGGTCAACCCCGGCGGCCCGGGGGGATCTGGGGTGGCCTATGCCCTGCAGGCACGTTCGGAGATCGCGGCCGCGGTACGGGCGCGGTTCGACATCGTCGGATTCGACCCGCGCGGCGTGGGCGGCAGTCAGCCCGCCGTGCGCTGCCTGACCGGGCAGGAGCTGGACAAGTACTTCGCCACCGACGATATGCCGGGGAACGCCGCCCAGGCCGGGACGATTGTCGCGGAATCCAAGGTGTTCGCGCAGGGCTGCGAGCGGTCCTCGGGCGCGCTGCTGCGCTACGTCGGGACCCGGAACGCGGCCCGGGACATGGATGTGCTGCGCGCCGCGCTAGGCGAGGCGAAACTCACCTACCTCGGCAAGTCGTACGGCACCTACCTGGGCACCTGGTATGCACAACTGTTCCCCACGCACATCCGGGCGCTGGTACTGGACGGGGCGATAGACCCGGCCAGTACCGGGCTCAGCATGAACGCCGTGCAGGCGCAGGGGTTCGAGATGGCGCTGCGGGCGTTCATCGCCAACTGCGAGGGCGCCGCTGGATGCCCGCTGGGGCATGCCGGGGTGGCCGCCGGGCTGGCCCGGATCCAGGCCCTGGTGGCCCGGGCCTCCGGCCACCCGCTGGCCAACGATCTCGATTCGCAGTCGGCCAACGGGGCCATGCTGCTCAGCGGGATCGCCACCGCGCTGTACAGCCAGGCCTACTGGGGAACGCTGCGTTCGGCGCTGAGTGCCGCGTTCCAGGGAAATGGGACCGTGCTGGTGGAGCTGGCCAACGCGCTGTACGAGCGGAACGCCGCCGGGCAGTACAGCAACCTGGCCGACGCGGAGACGGCGGTGGACTGTGTGGACCGGCCGTGGCCTGCTTCGCTGGCGCGGTGGCGGGCGGCCGCGGCGGCCGCCGGGCGGGCCGCCCCGCTGTTCGGTCAGGCGATCATGTGGGGCAGCCTGCCGTGCGCGTACTGGCCGGTGCGGTCGTATCCGGCGCTGTCCTCGCTCCGCTCGGCCGGTGGCCGGTCGGTGCTGGCCACGGGGGCGCCGCCCATCCTGGTCGTCGGCAACCTGCGGGATCCGGCCACGCCGTACCGGTGGGCGCAGGCGCTGTCCCGGGACCTGTCGTCGGGCGTGCTGCTGGGCTGGGACGGCAACGGCCACACCGCGTACATGATGGGCAGCTCGTGCGTGAACTCGATCGTGAACAGGTACCTGATCTCGCTGACCGTACCGCGGAACGGCACGGTCTGCCCCTGATCCGCGTGGTCGGCTGGGCGAGCGGCCGTTGGGCCGCCCGGGTGTTGTCCTGCGGCCGCCCGGGTGTTGTCCTGCGGCCGCCCGGGTGTTGTCGAGCGGCTGTCTGGTGTTGCCGAGCCGCTGTCGGCCCCGTCGGGCCGCTGTCGGGCGGCGGGCCGCTGTCGGCGGCGGATCCCATTGATCCCACCGCCCACGTGTGGCACACCAGCACCAGCACCAAGGGCGGCCAGGCCACTGACCCGAAAATGAATCCTCAGCCAGGCAGGCGGCAGCACCCGGCGTAGCGTCAGCGGAGCCGGGTGAAGGTGGTGCCTTGGGGTCAGGCTGCCTGGTTTCCTGTTCCGGCAGGATGCGGGCCGGG
>Ga0335077_10000842_pt1 | contig 34876 bp, 32 predicted proteins | sample Lox_Sample_31_FD_207151 | JGI IMG/M metagenome (GOLD analysis project Ga0335077, IMG submission 207151) | Soil microbial communities from Loxahatchee National Wildlife Refuge, Florida, United States - Lox_Sample_3.1 | ecosystem: Environmental > Terrestrial > Soil > Wetlands | place: USA... | reverse complement strand
GGCGGCCGACGACAGTGCACCCCATGCGCAAAGGATCCTCCCTCCTCATCACTCTCCTCCGCTGTACGATCGAGCGCCGAGGGGCTTCGCTAGCCCCCGGACACCTTGGGAAGGTGCTCGGGGTGTACGACGCGATGATGCGGACGCTCTGAGAGAGCGCAGGCCGCTACGTCGTGCGACGATGCGGTTGCGGGCGCCCCGTTGTGAGGCGCCCGCTTCCCCGTGATGCCTGTACACGCAGCTAGTCGCTCGGGTGGCCGCCGCCGGCCTTGATCTGCTCCATCACCTGCGAGAGGTTGTAGCTCGCCGGCGCCTGCAGCGGCGGGAACGCCCTGAGCGTCTCGAACCACCCGAGCCACAGCTGCTGGCCGATCGGCAGCATGTTCCAGTCGTAGATGAAGGCGGTCATTGGTGCAGCCAACGCGCCGCCGAGGGCCATGGCGCTCTTTTGGGCGATGCCCACATTCTGTTCGAATGGATCGCGCTTGATGTTCTGCACGAGGGTGAAGTGGAACGGTATGAGGGGCAGGATCCAGCCCTCCGCCCCCGGCTGGGACATGGTGTAGTACATCTTCCAGTTCTTGTAGCGCACGGCCGACGGCGTCGCGCCCGAGAAGTAGAAGAAGACCTCGCGCGGCGACTTGGGTGACTTCGCGGTCAGGTAGTCGATCTGGTTGATGCCGTCGAGCGTCGTCTTGACGATCCCCGGGTAGTTCCCGCCTTCGATCTGCTTCTTCAGGCCATCTCCCTTGGGCCCGCCGGCGATCTCCACCAACGTGGGCACCCAGTCCAGCGCGGAAAAGATGTCCGTGAACGTTGTGCCCGGCTTGATGACGCCGGGCCATCGGATCACGCACGGCGCACGATAGCCGCCCTCATACGACTCTCCCTTCTGGCCCTTGAACGGTGTGACACCCCCGTCGGGGAAGCTGATCGCCTCGGCGCCGTTGTCGGTGGTGAACACCACGATCGTGTTGTCGAGCTGGCCCATGTCCTCCAGCTTCTTCAGGACCAGGCCGATGTTGTCGTCCATCTGCTTCATGCCGGCTTCATTGACACCCCAGTCCTTGCCGCCGCGCTCGCCCAGCATGGCCTCGTACTTGGGCGACAGCACGGTCGTCACGTGCATGCGGGCCGGGTTGTACCAGACGAAGAAAGGCTTGCTGGTCTTCCTGGGGTCGTTGCGATCGAGGAAGTCGATGACCCTGGCCGAGATCTCCTCGTCCACGGTTCTCGAGCGGTCGAGCGTCAGCGGCCCTTGATCGCTACAGGTCTGGTTCTTCGACGAGCCATCCGCGGACTTGCACCACAGCACATTGCGGGGAGGCGTCAGGCAGATCGTCGTACGCGGGTCGACCGCTCCCGGGACTTCGGGAACGCCGGGAATGGGGGTGTTCTTGCACGGCGGCGCCACCGTCTGCAGGTTCGGCGTCTTGTTGATGTCGGGGAAGCTCACCTGCTGCATGGCGTCGAGGTGATAGAGGTAGCCCCAGTACTCCTGGAACCCGTGCGCCGTCGGCAGCGCGTCGGTGTGATCCCCCAGGTGGTTCTTGCCGAACTCCCCCGTGGTGTACCCGAGATCCAGCAGGAACTTGGCGATGGCCGGCGTACCGGGTTTCAGGTAGGTCGGGCTTCCCGGCAGCTGCGGCGGGATCATGCCCGTGCGCAACGGGTACATGCCGGTGAAGAACACGTTGCGCCCGGACGTGCAGCTCTGCATGGCGTAGTAGTCGGTGAACATGCCGCCCTCGCGCGCGAGGCGGTCGATGTTGGGGGTTTCCCCGAGCGCAAGCCCGCGATGGTACGCGCCGACCTGCATCCAGCCGATGTCGTCGCCCATGATGAAGAGAATGTTGGGCTTCGCCTGGGCCTGGGCGTGCGCTACGGACGTCGCCAGCAACATGGCGACGAGCGCTCCCAGGACGGGCCACCGCTGCTTCGATGCTGCGTTGCTCATCGTCTTCCTCCTCCGGCACGACAGGTTTGAAGAGAACGCGCTCACTGCTCTCCGAGCTCACCCAGCAGCTTTCGCAGGACCGCCACCAGCTCGCGCGTGGACCCGAAGCGGGCACGACGGCCCGAGCTCATGTGCTCGACGCGCCCGGAAAACGCCCGGCCGCGAGGGTTCGTCTCGCGGCTGAACTGCACGACGAACGCCTTCCACACGGGCAGCGCCTGGGCATCTTCGCCGCGTGGCGCGGATGTTCCGCGAGGGTCCGGGGCCCGTTTCGATTTCACGGACGGCAGCTTGGGGCAAGCAGCCGGACGCGTCTGGAAAGTTTTTGGAAAGTTCCGGGAAACTTCGAGGAAACGCGTCGAGCAGCGGCCGCCCCCACTCGAAGCGACGGCCGCCCGGCGGCGCTATGAATCAGGCGGGGGTCGGCCAGACAGGCCGCCCGGTCGTCGTCTTCTGCCGCGTTTGTCGCGTGCTCTGTCGACGCCCCGGGCTTCGCAGCTGGTCGCGCAGCGCTCTTGCGTCGACCAGGTCGAGTCCTTCGCTTCGGGTACCGAACCAGGCGCAGATCGCGGCAAGCAGCCGGCCGGCATCGGCGATGCGCCCCCGTCTCTGCCACGCACGGGCGAGGCTGGTCGACGCGCGGAGCTCCAGCGATCTCGCCCGCGAGGCACGTGCCAGCGCCAGCGCGCGCTGGAAGCACCGCTCAGCGTCGTGCGGGGCGGCCGACAGTTCACCCTTCAGGCGCCAGAGCTCGGGTTCGTAAGCGCGATCGAGCGTGGTTCGGGTCACCTCCAACCCCGCTTCGACCGCGGCCAGCGCTTCGGCCCGAGCGCCAGCCGCCAAGTGACCCTCCGCCAGAAACGCATGGAAGTACGCCGAGCCGAGCCTCAGGCCCGTGGCCGGCATGGCGGCGAGCGCCCGCTGGATGACGGCGCTCCCCTCGCGCGCCCGACCCTGCTGGATCAATGCCACACCGCTCATCGCAGACGCGAGCGTGCTCCAGAATGGAAAGCCGTGTTTGGCGGACAGAGACTCTGCCTTCTCCGCCAACTGGTGGCCGCGCGCCGGATTGCGACAGAAGAGATGGACGCCGGCGCCAAGGTAGCTGACCGCCGCAATGGTGAACGCATGGCCGCTTTCTTCCGCCCGAGCCACTGCTGCATCGGCCATCGCCTGCGCGCGCTCCGGGTGACCAAGAAACCACCACACGATCGCCGCGTGACTGGGCACGACGATCCGCGGGTCTGGCCCGTACTCGATTGAATTGCCGACGCGCTTCTGTTTCCGGAGCCGGTTGATTCGGCGCTCGCAGCGCCGAGCCTCGAGGAAGCGGCCGTCATAATAGGCGGTCCGCAGTTCCGCGAAGTGCGCCAGCAGCCGTTCCTGAGCCGACCCCCGACGTCGCGCGAGAGCCGTCAGCTCGGCCGTGATGGCGAGAGCGTCCCTCCGTTCGGCCCGCATCGTGTGCAGATACCAGCGCGCGTAGAACGCGCGGAACCGCTCCACTGGACTCCCCACGACCGCGCATAGCTCGGTGGCCCTTTTGTAGTTCTCGAGCACCTGCTCCGACGCGAAGCCGCGACTCTCGCTCAGCGGGAGTCCCAGCGCCAGACGCACCTCGAGTTCCCGCCGGCGCCGTTCACCATCGTCCGGCCCCTGCGCCACGATCGCGAGCGCAGCCTCGAGGTATCCGATGACCTCGCGATTGGCGAAGCGCTGCCGGGCGCCCGCCGCGGCCGCGAGCAGATACCGAACCGCTCGATCACCGTCGCGTCCACGCTCGAAGTGGAAGGCGAGCCGGGGAGCGATTTCTGGCCGGTGCGCGCCGTGCGCCGTCTCCAGGGCCTGCCCGATGCGCTGGTGCAGCCGCATGCACCGCCCGCTCGTGATCTGGGCATAGAGGACCTGCCGGTACAGCTCGTGGCTGAACGCGTAGCGCGGCGACCGGCGCCCGTCGGGCCACTCGACATGCCCGGCCGTTCGGAGGAATCGGCGCGCCCGCACAAAAGCCTCGCATCGCATCTCGGTGTCCGGCTCCTCCTCGCCGAGCGCGGCCGCCACGACGAGGGGGCTGAAATCCTCCCCGGCGACGCTCGCTGCCTGCAGCATGGCTCGATCGGCGGGACTCAGCCCGTCGAGCTGGCTTTCGATCAAGAGCTTGACGTCGTCGGGCATGCCGAGATCGAGTGTCTCGGGCGGAGCGATCAGCGCCCAGCCGGGGACAGTGTGGAGGATTCGGCCCCGGGACACCAACGAGTCCACCACTCCCGCCACGAACAGCGGATGGCCGTCCGTGTGCTCGTGGATCCGCCGCCCGAGGGCCGATTGAAAATCGCTGCTCGGGAAGCGCCCCCCCAGATACTCGCGCACCTCCTCCGGGGTAAGGTCTGACAGGGCGAGCTCGACGCTCCGCCGGTGAACGTGCATGGTTCGCATCGCGTGGATCACCGGATGCTCCGCGACGATGGCGTCGGCCGGCCGATAGGTGGCGATCAGCAGCAAACGGGCCATCTCGTCGCGCTCGGCGAGCACCGAGAGCAGATCGATCGTCGCGGCGTCGCTCCAGTGCAGGTCTTCGAGCACGAGCACCAGCGGCGTCTCGGCCGTCACGGTCTCCATGAGGACGGAGAACTCGCGCAGCATGCGCTCCGGTCGGACGAATTGCAGCGACCGCCGCAGCGTGTCTGTGTCATCGTCGCCGATCAGCCAGGGCGTCTGCGCCAGCCATGTCGGCGCGACCCGGCGCAGCATGGCGGCCAACCGCCCCGCGTCAGGCCGGCTCGCGAGCCGGCCGAGCGCTTCGAGCACCGGCATGTACGGCTCCCGGGGACCGTGCTGGTCGACGCAATACCCGCGCGCCACCCATACGTCGGAGGTCTCCTCGCGACGCTCGAGCGAGTCGAGAAACGCCCCGACCAGGGCCGTCTTGCCGATACCCGCAGATCCGGTGATGAAAGCGGTCTGACGCCGGCCCTCGCGCGCAGTGGCAAAGAGCGCCGCGAGCCGCTGCAACTCCGCGGCGCGACCGACGAACGGCGCCACGTGTGGAGAATTGCTGACGCTCCCGATGCGGTCGGCCGCCGCCCGCGTCGCACCGGACACCGGGGAATCGCCAGTCGACGATGGACCAACGACACTCCGTAAAGACAGCCCGCCGATCGGCGCGCTGAAACGGAAGCCACGCTTTGGCACCGTCTGGATGAGGCGCCGTTCCCTGACGCTATCGTCGAGCGCGATGCGGAGCTCGCCGATCGATTTGTTCAGCACGGACTCGGTGACCGCGACATCTCCCCAGACGGCATCCAGCAACTCGCGTTTGGTGATGAGCTGATCCGGGTGTTCCACGAGGTAACGAAGCACCGACCACGTCTTCGGCCGCAGCGCGATGGGCTCGTGGTCGCGCCGGAGGAGCCCGGCGCGCAAGTCGACGCGAAAGGGTCCGGACCCGATCAACACTGCTTCAGTCTCGGGTCGCCCGGATTCGACGCTCGGTGCCATCAAGAAACCGCCCTTGTACCAGAATACACGCCGCGGGTGCGGTCGGTCGGGGATAGCCAACACGAGCGGCCTCCGGCGGCGGTCACCGGTTCCTTTGGTCCCCCGTCAACTTGGACGTAACGACCAGGGCTTTTTCGCGCGTCGCGCCGCCACGCATGAGATCGGGCCGGACGCGTTCCCGCGATGCGCGAAAAAGTCGCGTTGAACGAAGCCGGCGCCGAGCTATGGAGATTGGTGGGGCGCGCGTCGTCCGGCCCGTGAGCGGATCCTGTGGGTGAGAGCCGAGGAGAGGCCCAGCGTGCCCGTCAGAGCGTCGAGGCTCGGGGCGGTCGAGGGGCCGCGGGAGTGGTGGGCGGTCCTCGGGCGGACGAGGACACAGGGCTCGGGCATGGTGCAGCCGGCGGCGGCGGTGACGCGGATTATGAGTCGAGCGGTCGGGTGGTTCATGGGCTCTTGACGCGCAGGGCCCTGCAGTCGCGCGGTCGCAGGCACCACCTCGACGATGCGGAAGCCCCCCGCCCCGCAGTGGGGGCAGCGGGTGACGTCCTTGCCGGTCAGGCGCAGGAGCATCGCTTCCCAGGTTTCCGGCTCCGCCGGCGGTGGGAGCAGGACAGCGACCGGCCAGCCACCGAGCAGCTCGCGGACCCTGGGCAGCAGTCGTTTGCGGGCGCAGTTGGCGAGCCACCCGTAGTGCCGGATGCGCAGGAAGCGGGCGGGCAACACGTGCCGCAGAAGGCGCCGCAGGAACACGTCAGCCTCGAGCGTGGCAGCGCGGGGGACATTGCCATGAGCGCGGTCTTTCCAGCGAAAGGTCACGTGACCATCGTGGAGGGAGACCAAGCGGTCGTTGGAGATGGCGATGCGATGGGTGTAGCGGGCGAGATACGCGCGCACCTGCTCGGGGCCGGCGAAGGGAGGTGTGCAGTACACCACCCAGCGCTTGGCCGCCGCTCCCTTGAGCCGGTCCCGCGCCTCCTGCCCGCGGTCCGCAGGAATCTTGGCGCGCGCGATCGCGTGCTCGAGCTTGGCCAACAGCTTGCCGCGGAACACCGCCGAGAGCACGCGCACGGGCAGGAAGAAGTCTGGGCGGGTAGAGATCCAGCGCGTGTGTTTGGCGTCCAGTCCACCGCCGGGGACGATGCAATGCCGATGGGGGGGAAAGAGCAAGAGCTGGGTCCAGGTATGCAGGACGGCGGTGATCGCGATCGTGATGCCGAGCCGACGCCGGGCGACCACCTGCAGGGTCTCGGCGACGGCGGCAAACAGGAGGCGATAGGCGACCCGAGGGGCGGCGAGGAAGAGATCGTGCAGTTCCGTGGGCACGGTGAAGACGACATGAAAGTACGGGACGGGGAGCAGGTCGCCGCGCTGCGCCTCGATCCAGCGCGCGGCCTCGAGGCCCTGGCATTTGGGGCAATGCCGATCCCGACAGGAGTCGTACGCGATCTCCTGATGCCCGCATTGCGGACACGCGCGTCGGTGCCCCCCGAGCGCCGCGGTGCGACACGCGGTGAGAGCCCGGAGGACCCGCTGCTGCGTCGGGCTGAGCCCAGGGAGCTGGGCGCGGTGCGCGCGGATGATGTCGGCGAGTTCCACGCGGTCCGGCCGATCGGCGTGCACGGCCACGGCGGGCGCCCGGACACTACGGGACGATCGGGGACAGGCGGGCGAGCTCCGGCCGGCGGTCGAGCGGACTCTGGGTGTCCTGATTTCCCGAGAGATTTTGACCGAATATCTTCGGGTCTTCGCGTACCCCAAGTTCCAGCTCAGCGATCAAGAGATCCGGCCGTTGATCGAGGAGGAATTGCTGCCGTTCGTGGAAACCATCCGTGTCCGGCGGCATCTGGCAGTCGTGCGCCGCGATCCCGATGACGACAAGTTCCTCGAGTGTGCGGTGGCCGGTCGCGCCCAGTATCTTGTGACGGGCGACCGGGATCTCCGGGAGCTAGGCTCGTTCCGGGGGACCACGATCCTCACCGCAGGCGAGTTCTTGGAGCGCATGAATCGCTGAGAAGGCATCCCTGCCCCGGCTCTCACGCCCGGCGAGCCTCGGTGGCGTCCGGCCGGGCGCAGCGGGGTGGCTATGATCTCTTCAGCGTCGACACGCTCATCGACATGCTGGCCCCGCCTCGGGCCAGCTATGATCATGATCATGTGCGTACGCTGGGCCACGAGAATCGGCAGGGCCCGTCGAGAACTGAACGGCCACCAGCCTGACGTCGAGAGATGATCGCAATGACACAGGAAGAGCTGCTCCGGCGCATCTCGATCGACCCGGGCATCTGTTTCGGGAAACCGTGTATTCGCGGGCACCGCATCTGGGTATCCCTGATCCTCGACCTCCTCGCGGCAGGGACGACCGTCGACGAGCTCCTTCACGACTATCCGCAACTCGCACGCGACGACGTGCCCGCCTGTATCGCCTACGGCTCAGAGATGAGCCGGGAACGGTACGTTGACATCTCGGTGACCAAGCCCGCGTGAAGTTTCAAGCTCGGCGAGAATCTCGGCCCTGCGTCGGCTGCCGTCCTACGCGAGGCCGGCTTCGACGTCGTCACCGTATCCGATCAACAGCTGGAAGGGGCGCTGGACCGGGATGTGATCGAGTGCTGCGTGCGCGAGGAGCGATGTCTCGTCACGTTGGGGGAAGAATCGGAGGACGAAGAAGCGCTCCGAGAAGAAGGCCCGCATCCCGCCCTTCCGCAGTGATCACGCGGAGCGTGATTTCTGGGCGCGCCACAGCGTGGAGGAGTTTGCCAAGGGTCTCACGGCTCTCGAGATCGAGATTCGGCCACCACGCACGGAACAGATCACGCCACGTCTCTCCAAGAAGGACCTCGAGGTCCTTCGCTGTCTCGCGGCGGCGCGCGGCGTCGGACACAGGACGCTGGCGAGGACGGTGCTCGAAGGCTGGCTCGCGCGGTCGCGAAGCAAGGATCCGTCGGCCGACGTGACCGTCTTCGGAGCGATATCGACTATGCCCAAAACTATGCCCGCAAGGGCCCGAATTCGGCCCAAAATCACCCCCCGCCACCCAACATCGAAAACAAAAACCCCCCGGTAAGTTACGAACTTACCGAGGGGCCTTCATTCGCCGGCCAGGTTTGTAAGGGCCGTGCTCTCCCAGCTGAGCTATCCGCCCGTGTCTGAAAAACTACGAGGTTACGTGAGGCGAGTCAACTACCCCTGAAGGCGATTGTGCCCGAATTGTGCCCGTGAGCCTCCTGGTAGCCTCCTGAAGGTCCGCCGGGCTCACGGTGTGGTAGCGGTCGAACACTGAACGTGTTTTGTGCCCCGTGATCGTCATCGCGACACGTTCCGGCACGCCAGCATTCACCAAGTTGCGAACAGCTGTTCGCCGGAAGTCGTGTCGGAACCGTCCAGCCACGCCGGCCTCCTTGCACGCTGTCGCCCAAGCTTTCCTGAAGTCGCGGCGGGGCTTGCCGGCACGCGTGCCCTTCCCAGCATGAGGGAACAGGTACGGAATGATACGACCGAGGCGTCGTTTCATCACCCGCCGTCCCCTGAATACGGCGGTGAGGTGTTGGACTCGACGCCTGTACTCCTTGAGATCGCGGTTCCCCGTCGCTTCGTAGTGCTGCTGGAGGTCAGCCTCGACCTCGTCGTACCGTACGATCCACACGGGGAAGGACCGGCAGCCCGGCGGCCACGCGGCCCTCACGCTGCTTCAGCAGGGTCTTGGCCGCTTGCGGGGGACCCTGCCCGACCGCGCTCGCGACGCCCGTGCTCTCGCGAACCGGTCGGCCATCAAGGTAGTACTTCACCCACGTGGCCGCACCAGTTCACGAAGGAGGTAACCTCGCAGGGACGGCACCCATGACGAGGAGGCGGGGAACGCGCTTTAGTCGCTGAGAGCGGACGCCGCGGCCAAGATCTCCTCGTCGGTCGGAAACTTGTCGATCCCGGCCAAGCCGTCGCGAGCGCACTCGACATTGGCCCATCGCACGATCCCGTCCCGACCGATCAGGAACTGGGCGGTGAACTGTGCCTCGTGCCGCTGGAAATCGGCACGGTCATTGTCCGTCACCTGGTAGCCATCGAGTCGGCGGATCGCCTCGTGGGCGCCGCCCGCGGCCACGGACAGCCGCAGCTCCCGGGCAAGATTGACAGCAGAGGACTCGACGGCGCCCCGCAGCTCGGGTGAGACCGGGGCGCGTGGCACCCCATAGGCCCCGTGGATGGCGAGCTCGGGATCGGCGCCCACGAGGCAGCGGGTGGGGCGGTAACGAAGATAGAGACGCACGCTCTCGGCGCTGCTGCCGACCACCGCGAGCGTTGGGACACCGATCCTCTCGAGTTTCTCCGCGGTCTTCCCAAGCAGCACGACGTGCCGCCGGCAGAAGGGTCAGTACAGCCCGCGAAACAGCGTCAGGAACAGCGGGCTCTTCCCCCGGAAATCCGCCAGGGAGAACCGGTCTTCGCGGTTCGCCGCCGCCACCGTGAAGTCGGGCGCCGGCTCGCCGGGCTGTACAGGTCGACGCTCGATCTCCCTTGTCATTCGGAAAGCCTCCTCAGACCGTCGACAACACAAACGCCCTCCAGCACCGGTCACCCCGCCCGTGGCCCCGTGGAATGATGCAACCTACCATAATCGGACGCCGCCCCCCAAGAGGGCCGGGAGACAGTCGGGGGCCGGATTCGTCGAGCCAGGTGGGTGGACCATGACGATCGCGTAGGGGCGACGAGCTTGCTCGCCTGCCATGGCTATTTATGGCCTCGCAGAGCTCGTGAGACGGCCCGCGCCCTTCTCAGCATACCCACGTCCTGCGACCACCAGACGTGACCGCAGATTCCACATCGCGCCTCGGCCCGCCCGCTCGCCCATATCCGGCCAGTCACCACCACGTCCCGCACGAAATCGGGCCCGATGAGGAGCGCCCGAGAGCACTTGGGGCAGTCGGGAACTCGGTCACGCTTATGGAGCCGCATCAGCCTTGCTCAGCGCCGCTCAGACGGCACGCGGCGATCCGCCGTTCAAGGCCCACCTCCCCGAATGCATCCTGCAGCGACCCACTGTCCCCCCCGCGGAGCACATTCGCTGGCCCTCTCCTTATCTCTTGCCGCCCATGCCTGTTCCGTGGCCTGCCGATCGGCCGGTGACACTGCACAACCCACCAAGGTTCCTCCCGCCAGGAGTCCGAGCAGAATTGCGAGGGAATGACGAGCATTCGCCTGACCACGAAACCACAGGTCCTCGCCCAATACGTGACGAAGGTCCTTGATGGCCTTGCTGAAGTCGTGTAGGGAGGTCACAGAGCGTTCAACGATCTTCCGGTGAGCCGCCGACGCGGCACCTTTTTCACGAGGTGTCTTCTTTCGTCACGCCTTTCTCCTCTGCTGCTGCTCCGCCAAGACTCCCACCATCGCGGCCAGCATGATCCGCACGACACTCGGCGCGAGCACCGCGATCGCGGCGGGCGACTGATCCTGGAGCAGCGTGAGGATCGGCACAGCCGCGCGGTGAATGATGGCGTCGAGCGCGTCCGTGGTGACGGGGCCCGCCTGCGCCTGCACGCGCCACGTCTGACAGGCTTCGCGCACGCTCTCACGGATCACGCGCTGCCACTTCGCCGCCTCAGCCGATTCGGGCATCGTCACGCCTCCCCCACCACCGGGACAAAGTCGCACATGCCATCGACGCCGGGGATCGGAATCACCTCGCCGCCATGCCCTCGAGCTGGCCCCGCTCGCCTCGTCGCACCAATGGACCAGGATCGCGCGCGCGAAGCAGCGCCATCCGTTGCGCTGCACGTCCTCGACGCGAAGGCGATAGATCGGCGTCGGAGACCCGCAGCGGGGCGGGGGCGCGTCGGGAGTTCGCGGCCATCAGGATCGACCCAGCGGGCGGGGTCATGAGGATCGGTAGTGTCTCACAAGGACGATGCGCGCCAAGTGTTCACAGAGGTAGATTCGCTCAAGCGACCACATCCCCCACAGGCTGCCGGGCCGTCCGGCCAGGTTCCGGGGGCGTAGTGGACCAAAGTCCACTAGCCGGGGAACCTCCGGCAGCCCAAGAATTCCATCGCCTGCACCCTGGCCTTTCGGGTTGGCGCACCCCGGCGCCGAGACCCCGGTGTATCTGGCATATCGAATAGTCTCGCGATGCCGCGAGGTCACCATGGACAAGCCCGTCCTTCGATTCGTGATTCACGGAAAGCTCGTCGACGGCCGTTTGCCGCACGACCGGATCCCACGCACCTGGGCGGCCCGGGAAACGGGGAGACCTGCGACGGCTGCGGGGAAATCGTGACCCAGGCCCAGATGATGATGGCGGGGACTGGATCTGGCGGGGGCGCGGTACAGTTTCACGTCGCATGCTTCTACGTGTGGGAGGTGGAACGCCAGGTGTTGGCGCACGAGCCGAGCGCCCCGGCTTGATCGTCGTCGTCGACCAGATCGGCGGGATCCATCACGCTCGAGCTTCCCCCCTGCTCGCTGAGCCATTGCTCCCCCAGGGCTCCGGCCGGCGTGCTGAAGCGCCTGAGCACGTCCATCGCGTGCTGAAGCGTCGTGACGAGTCCCTCCTCGAGCGAGGCGACGAGCACGCCATACGCGATACGTTCGGCCGCCGCGGACTCTGACTCCTGAGACGGAACGACCTGGAGCTGCTCGGCGACAATCAGATCAACGTGAATGCGGAGGAGTTCGTCGACGAGGCTTGGGAAGCGATCGTACTTGCCTTCGGCCCCGCGAGGTTCGGTCACGAACTGCTTTCCATACCCGTACCCGAGTTCGTGTAGTCCGTCCAGGAGTGCCTTGACGTATGGGCTTTTAGGCTGGGGCCCGGTCATGTCAGAGGTCATCTGGCCGAGGCCGAGGATTCCGATCCGATAAACCTTGCCCGCCTGCTGCGCCTCCCCGACGTGCGGCGCGGCGACGAGGCCGAGGGCTAGCGCGAGAATCAGTACCGCTCTTGGCTTCATGGGGAACCTCCTCCAGCTTCCGCAGCGCCGCCTCGAGCGTGCTCGAATCTCCCGATCCCGGGCCCGGAGGACCTCCACCCGACGTTCGGGAATCCTGCCGCCAGCGCCGAGCCCGACAGCGCGGCGAACACACGGTTTGCCGGCCCCGGAGGGGCGTCTGGCAAACCGGGCAGGGGGGGATGGTAGCACCCCTCGCGTACGTACGCTTACTAGGTGGTCCTCGCGGCTCTGAGCGGGCTCCTGCATGGGGCTACTCAGATCCCACAACGTCCGTCAGGACCTTGACGGTGACGCCAGCGCGATTCCGGAACAGCTGCCAGGCCGCTCGGTAGCCCGAAAAACCGACCCTTCAGGACGCATTCTGAGCGGCCGGCGACTCCGGGGAATATTGCATCTGAGCTATCCGCCCGTGTTCCGAAACTTACGGGCTTGCGAAAGGGGTGTCAACCGCCGCGGGAGCCGCGCGCCGTCTCCCTCACTTCGGTCGCTGGTGCGCCGCGAGAGCTTCCGTCATCACTGATGCGTCCACGACCGTGCCGACATCGACCGGCCTGGTGATCACCTTCTCCTCGAGCAGGAAGCGCGCGAGGTCAGCGAGGCTCGTCTGCAAGGTGCCATCCTTGGCGAGCGAATAGCGGTAGCCGGGATCGGTCTGCTTGTAGATGGCCGGGAGCCCGGCTTCCTTGAAGATGGCCATCGCCCACGGTTCGGGAATGCCCATCTCCTGTTCGACCGCCTTGAGGGCAGGAGTCGGGTTCTTCTCGAGCGCATCGTAGCCGAGGAGCAATGCCTCGAGGAAACGCCGGGCCGTCTCGCGGTTGGCCTGGAGCCAGTCTCGCCGGACCGCGTAGACACCGAGGCCCGTGTAGAGCCCGATGTCCGCCTCGCGCACGAGGATCTTCCCGTCGGCCTGATGAACCATCTTCTGCATCCACGGCTCCCAGGTCGCGGCCACGTCGATCTGGCGATTCATCATGGCCGCGACCTGCTGTGCCGGCTCCAGATGGAGGAGCTTGACCTGTCCCGTCGCAATGCCCTGGCGCTTCAGGACCGTCAGGACCGCGTAGTGCGAGGTGGAGCCTCGGAAAAAGCCGATCGTCTTCCCGTTCAGATCCGCGAGACTGCCGATCCCTCCATCCTTGCGCACGACGAAGCCCACGGCTCGCGGATACTCGTTGTCGAGGCCGATGTAGATCCAGTCCACACCCTGCGCGACACCAGCCAGGAAGGGAACCGTCCCCACCATGGCCACGTCGATGCTCTTGCTCTGCGCGGCGGCGATCATGGGCGCGCCGGCCGTGAATTTCAGAAACGTCGGGGTCAACCCGGCCTTCTCGTAGAGCTTCAAGTCGCGCGCGCCGAAGAGCACCCAGGACGCGACCGCCTGGTAGCCGATCCGGATGGGAAGCGGCGACCCTTGTGCGACGCTGGGCGTGGGCGATGGACCAAGCGTGAGCGCGAGCGTCAGCATCACGACCGCGAGGACGGCGACGACCACGACAGAGCGCCTCACCGGCTAGACCTCGAGATTCATGAAGCGGCGGGCGTTGTCGCCGAGGATCTTTCGCTGCGCGCCCTCGGTGAGGCCGCTCATGTGCTTGCGCAGCTCCTCGACGGCGCCCGGGAAGATCGCGTCCCAGTGCGGATAGTCCGAAGCCCAGCAGACATAGTCCTCGCCGATGTAGTTGACGACCGCTGGGATGGTGGCCTCGTCGGGATCGCACGAGATCATGCACTGGCGCCGGAAGCACTCCACCGGGTCCGTCGTGAGCCATGGGACTTCCTGCGGGCGCTTCTCCCAGTGCTCGTGCATCCGGTGAAGCCAGAACGGCAGCCAGGCACACCCGGATTCGAGGAAGGCAACCTTGAGCCGCGGAAAGCGCTCCACCACGCCGCCGGCGATCATCGACAGGGCCGCCAGCATCTGCTCGAACGGGTGCGAGATCATGTGCGTCATGAAGAAGTTGTCGTAGCGATCCAGACCGGCGGTGGCGAGCTGTCCGTCGGTGCCCTCGTGGAACATGACGGGCACGCCCAGCCGCTCGGCTTCCGCCCAGAACGGATCGAAGGCAGGATCGTGCAGCGCGCGTCCCGCCACTGGGTTCGGGCGAAGGTAAGCGCCCTTGAACCCGAGTCCGGTGACGACCCGGCGAAGCTCCGCGACCGCCGCTCCTACGTCGAGCAGCGTCACCATGCCGACGCCGATGAGACGGCGGCGATCCGCCGCGAGATATTCCTGATGGAGCCAGTCGTTGTAGGCGCGACAGATGGCCCCGTTCAGCTCGGGATCCCGCGCGTCGACGGTGTAGAGCCCGAGCGTCGGGAACGGCACGGCCACGTCGATGCCATCGGTGTCCATGGCTCGGAGCCGCGATTCTGGCCGCACGATGTCCTCCGAGCGGAACCTCCCCTTGTCATCCGTCGAATACCAGGCACCGGGAAGACCGGGGAACCCTTTCCCGGGCCCGTCCGGCTGAGGGTAGAGGCGGCCCTCCATCGCGATCCGGATGTCGCCGTGGCGATCCTTCACGAGCTTCGGGGCCCGGGCGCGGAGCGCGCCGTCCATGTAACGCTCCCAGAGGTCGTGCGGCTCGAGCAGGTGGCCGTCGCAATCGATGATCGTGTCACGCTTCATGACGGGATCCTCCCCAGTGTGCCGGTGTGATTCGCTGGTGCATTGAGCTCATGACGGATCAGCTGCAGCACGTGCTCCTTGATCGCCACGAACGCCGGGATCGTGACGATATCGAACGTCCGCGGCTTCGGGAACGGGACGGTGATCTCCTCCTTGATCCGTCCGGGACGTTTCGTCATGACGTAGAGCCGGTCGGCCAGGAAGACGGCCTCCTCGACGTCGTGGGTGATGAACAGGATGGTCGGATGGAATTCGTCCCAGATCTGCAGCAGGAGCTCCTGCATGCCGAGGCGGGTCTGGAAGTCGAGCGCCACGAAGGGCTCGTCCATGAGCAGCACATCGGGGCGGTTGACGAGTGCGCTGGCGATCTGGACCCGCTGCCGCATCCCTCCCGAGAGCTGGTACGGGAAGTGGTGGCCGAATCCGTCGAGCCCCATGGCGTGCATGTACCGGGCGGCATCATCCACGCACTGGCCGAGCGGCACGCCACGCTTGCGCGGACCGAAGACGATGTTGTCGATCACCGTCATCCACGGGAACAGCGCAGGGGTCTGGAAGACCACCATCCGGTCGGGCCCCGCCTGGCGCACGTGGGCGCCGCCGACCAGCACGTCACCCCGCGAGGGCGCGTCGAAGCCCGCGATCAGGTTCACGAGCGTGCTCTTGCCGCAGCCGCTCGGTCCGACCAGGCACACGATCTCCTGATCCGAGATGTGCAGGCTGACACTGTCGAGCGCGAGGACCTCGTGCCCGTTGCGACTTCCCGACCCAAACGCTCGGGACACGTTGTCCAGGACGATCTTGCCCATGGGCGCCTCACTTGCCCTGCCAGTGTAGCGTTCGCCGCTCGATGAGCGAGATGACGATCTCGAGCGTCACCCCGATGAGGCCCACGATGATGATCCCGACGAAGACATCGGTGATGCGGAAGAAGGTCCCGGCGTCCTGGATGATGAAGCCGAGTCCTTCCTGCGCCGCGATCAGCTCGGCCGCGACGACGATCGCCCAGCTCACCGCCGTCGAGATCTTGATCCCCGTGAACACGTGCGGCATGGCGGCGGGCAGCATCACGCCAGAGAAGAGCTGCCAGCGGGTGAGCCCGAGATTCTGGCCCTTGCGGATCAGCTGCTCGGGCACCGCTCTCATGCCGGCGGCGCTGTTGAGCACCGTGTAGTTGAAGGAGGCCGCAAAGATCAGCAGGATCTTGCTGAGCTCGCCGATGCCGAACCACAGGATCATCAGCGGAATGAACGCGATCGGCGGAATGGGGCGGAAGAACCCGAAGATCGGCACGAGGGCGGCATTGACGGTGCGGCTATAGCCCATGAACAGGCCGATCGGGACCGCCAGGGCGATGCCCGCGACGAGCCCCGTGAAGCTGCGAAACAGACTCTTGCCGACGTGGAGATAGAGCGGCTTGCCGGCGTAGCCCACGCTCAGGAGCGTGCCGAGCTCGTCGGTCATCGCTTTCGGCGATGGCAGGATCAGCGGGGACACCCGAAAGACCATCGTGACGACCAGCCACACGCCGACCAGCGCGACGATCGTCACGCCGGATACGATCGATTCCCGCGCGGCGCCGAACCGAGCCACCGGGCGTGCCATCATGCCTCGTCCCTCGCCCGCGTCCTCGCGGCGCCGAAATCCCTGGAGACGATAGAGCTGAAGAGTGCCTTCGTACTAACACCGGACAATTGCCGCTGTCAACCGCCCCGCGACAGTCACGAACAGGCAAATCGGCTCGCCACTTCGCGCCGAGCTCAGCGAGTGGCAACCGGTGACAAGGTGCGACTTCCACTAGAATACGGTTATGCCAGGGTTCCGCACGGCTGCGCCGGTCAGGACCTTCAGGCCAACCGCACTGTCTCTCGTCCTGCTCTTCGCATCCTTCTGGATTTTTGTCGGCATCGATTACGGGCTTTGGGTCTATGACGAGGGTTCTCTCCTGCTCGGCGCGCGAGAGATCCAGGCGGGCGCGATGCCCATGGCCGACTTCTGGACGGCCTACTCGCCTGGAATGTTCTGGATCGTCGCGTCGCTTCTGCGGATCTTCGGCGAGGAAATGCTGGTGCTCAGGGTCTTTCATGCCGCGATCGTCCTTGGGATCGTTGCGGTGTCATTCCCGATGGTCCGGTTCCTCACCGGAAGCCACCGGTGGGCCATCCTGGGCTCGACCTGGGTCGCCCTGTATGGGGGAGCCGTCCGGGTCAACGCGGGATATCCACCCGTTCTCTGCCTGTTTCTGGCATTCCTCGGCCTCCTGGCGATCTGGCGCAGCGGCGACAAGCCCTCCGCGGCTCTCGTGGTCGTGGCCGGAGCGCTCAGCGGCGCCACCGCGCTTATCCGCCATGACTTCGGCCTCTATCTGGTCAGCGCGTGCGCCGTCGCCCTGCTCCTCCAGAGCTGTGCGCCCAGTTTGCGCCTTCCTTCGGCCACGGCGGAGCCGCGCCTGGCCCATCGATTGTCATGTTTCCTCCTCGGCATGGCGCCCCTTATCGTGCTCGGCTACGGGCTGTTGCTCTCGCGGACGGGATTCGCTCGCGCCTACGACCTCCTGTTCGTCTTCCCGCTACGAATCTTTCCAGCCGTCCGATCCCTGCCCTTGCCGCGGCCTGCCCTGGTGCGGCTTCATCTGACGGAACATCTCGGAGCCGTGCTCGCCCACGATCTCGCATGCCTCGCGACGTACGGCGCCGCCCTGGCCGCCGTGGTCGGTGTGCTCGCGTCAGGATGGTCGGCGGTGCGATCGGGAACGCACGAACCCCGGCGCGATGCTCTGCTATCGCTGTCTGTCCTTGCCCTCCTGCTGATCAATCAGTTCCGGGTCCGGCCAGCCGAACCCCAAGGCTGGCCTCTTGCGGTGACGGGATTGCTCATCCTCTGCGGTCTGTTGGTCCAGTGGGGGGGCGGAGACGGGGCGCGGACGATGATCAAGGCCGTCGTGGCCGTGCTCGTCACCGCAAGCCTCGTCGGCGCCGGCGGTTACCGGCAATTCGTGCTCGTCAGGGCGCGCTACGCCAGCCCTACGGAGGCCGTCGATTCTCCGCGGGCGCGAGGGATGAGGATCGGAGAAGAGCAGCGGGACATCAACACGCTGCTCCGGCAGATCCAGGATCATCGACAGGCCGGCGATCGTTTGCTCTTCAGTGGCGTGATCGACCACGACCAATTGGTGTCCAACGACGTGCTGATCTACTTTCTGAGCAACAGTATGTCGCCCAGCCCCTATTACGCCGAGCTGGTCCCAGGCGTGACGGATACGCGCCAGGTTCAGGAACGGATGGTCGATGATCTCCGAAGGAGCTGTCTCCAGCTTGCCGTACTCATTGGCCAGCGGTCCGCGGAGCCGAATCGATCCTCGGTGAACACGCAGGTCGGACTGCTCAATCGCTTCGTGGGCGAACAATTCCATCGGATCGCGACGGTCGGCGAGTACCAGATCCTGAAGCGCAACACGGTGGATCTGGAGCCGCATTGCGACTCCACGCGGCGCGACCGACGTGCGGCGCGGTGACGGGTCCGGGCCCCGCTTGTCCTGTCAGTCGGCTCGAGGGACTGCGTAGAGTCTGAGGAAATCCGGGCGGTCGGCAAACCACTGGAGCGTTCTGCGCAGTCCATCCCGGAAGCTCGTGCGCGGGCTCCAGCCCAACCGGGCCCGGATCAGCCGGTTGTCACATACCCAGACGCTCGTGTCCCACGGCCGGTTCGGCAGGCTGCCGAAGCGCGCGTCGCACTCGATCTGCATGAGGTCCCGAGCCGTCGCCACGGCCTCGCCGATCGTGGTTTGCTTACCAGTCCCGACGTTGTAGACGGCGCCCGCCTCCTGCTCGCTCGCGGCGGCCGCGCGCACGTAGGCGTCGCACACGTCCTCCACGTACACGAAGTCGCGGGCGACATCCGGATTCACCAACGGGGGTAGCGCGCCGCGGAGACCTGCGGTCACGAGCGCCGGGATGAAGCGCCGGGGCTCCTCGAACGGCCCATACACCGAATACAGCCGGAGGGTGCTGATGCGCGCCTGGTGCTGCCGCGCGACGACGCGGCAGTGCAGCGTGGCGGCGAGCTTCGCCACGCCATAGACGCTGGTTGGATCCGCCGCATCGGTCTCCGCGGGCGCGTCCTTCTTGAAGCCGTACTCGGCCGACGACCCCGTGTTCACGAAGGCCTCGGCGCCGTGCCGCGCGCACGCGGCGAGCAGGTTGACCGTCCCCAGGACGTCGGTGCTGAAAATGCGCTGACTGTCCGTCTGCCAGGGATAGGCACCGTAGACCGCGAGGTGGAACACCCACTCCGGTCGAGCGGCGGCCACGGCCCGCTCGACCCCGTCCCGGTCGGTCAGGTCGGCGTCGTGCACGGCGACGTGGCCGCGCAGATCCGCGATGCGCCATGCGGTGACGGAGCCGGGGCGCGTGAGCAGGTGCACGTCGTGGCCGTCCGCGAGCAGGCGGCGGGCCAGGTTGGCGCCGATGAATCCGGTCGCTCCAGTCACCAGCGCGCGCCTCACGGCCGCTCCCGGAAGACACGATCGTAGCCGTACGCTTCCAGGTAGGGGCCGGCCAGCGCTCGCACCTCGGCTCGCTCCCGCAGCGACAACCGGCGGGCGGCGGCGCGATTGGCCGCCACGGTCGCCTGATGGATCGCGCCCCACGGATAGACCGCGCGGAGACGCTGTCCGTTCCAGCTGGGCACCGCGAGCGAATTGGGACGGGAGACGCCGAGCTTCTCGCACACCTCTCCCAGCGTGCGTAGCGGGTCCTCCACGATGTCCTCGAAACGGAGAACGTGCACGCGGTCCGGCGCCTGCTGCCGGTTCGCGAGGGCGAAATACTGATTCAGCGTCCACCCGAGCATGTACGCTGGCAGGTGCGACGGCACCGCGCGGCGCTGGTGATCCGCGTACGCGGACCAGGGATTGCGGACCACGTGGATGACGTGGCCGCGCGGGAAGTCCGCAAGGATCTTGTCTGCATCGACGACGACGATGGGGCTGTATCCGACATACACACGCTGGGTGCGACGCCGCCGGCGGTTGCGCCAGGCCTCGAACGTGGCGCGGAAAAAGGCCGCGACGTTGTGGGCGCGCGAACGGCCGGTACGCCCGACGTGACTCGCGTAGAACCGGAAACGTTCATCATCGGAGAAGTGAAACGCGACGGTGCGGAACTTGCTGACGCGCGGCGTACGGGCGCGGACCTTGCACTCCTCGTCGATGATCGCTCGATAGTCGGACTCCGGCGTGCCGGCGAGGGAGAAGACCGGCCAGCGATACTTGATGGGGAACACCGAGGTCAGGGAGTCCTGCACCAGCCGGGTTCCGAGCTGCGACTCGAAGGGGTACACGAACAGTTCCGGATGACCGTCGAGGAAACGGAGGGTGGCGTTCCCGCCGTTCTCGTACATGGCACCCAGCATCACGAGCTCGAGGTTGCTGCTCACCGGTCGTCTGCGGTGGTGAAAGCGTAGAACAGCTGTCGAAGCGAGGCGGCGTCGAGCGACCGGTCCGCCGGGAACGCAAACCCCCCGCTCATCCGCCGGTCCACCCACTCGACGGCAAAGATCTGATTGCCGAGCGGGAAGAGCAGGCTCCCGAGCACGCGTCCGGTTCTCGCGTCCACGGCGTGGACGCCGCATTCGCAGGCGTCCACATCGAGCCCCGGCGCGTAGGCGCGGAAGCGGGGAATTACCCGGGAGGTTCCAACGAATGCCACTGCGCCCCGGAAGCAGAGACCTCGCGTCCAGCCAGGCAGTCGCGCGACCGGACGGAACGCTCCGCCTTCCCCCACACCCAGCTCGCCGTAACCGCTGTTGTTCACCCAGATCCGCCTCTCGTGCAGCCGTGCCGAGTGCGGTCGGGTCAATCCCCGCACCACGGGCTCGCGTGTGGCGCCGGAAAAGATGACCCCGCGGTGATCGACCGGGAAGCGGGGATGTCCCGGTCGCAACCGACTCACCGCGCTGGCGGATGCGGAGAAGTAGGACGTTCCGAGGCTGCGCCCGGCGGCGATCGCATTCAGCTGGATGTGGTTCTGCTGTAGGAGCGGCCGGCCGCGGCGCTCGGCGCACCGCGGCCACCATACGGGAATCCCGCCGCCGCGGTCGTCGAGACGCACGATCGCATTCTGCCCGACGGCCGCCGCATGCAAGCGTCCTCCGATCAGGGCGAGGTCGTGCACGTAGAAGCTGCCCGGGAAGAAGCGCGAGCGCACCGGCAGCAGGGGACGGCCACGGATGGCGCTCACCTTCACATCCCGCCTTGGCAAGGCCCCGGTCGCCGGGACGAAATCGTAGATCTGATTCGGGTTGCGCGTGCTGGCGATGTGCACCACGTGGCGGCGGCGGTCCACCGCAATTCCGGACGGATGCGGCAACCGCAGGTAGGATACCTCCGGCCGGCCGCGCCTCAGGGAGAAGGCCATCACGAGGTGCTCGTACTCGCGGCTCACCAGGAGGGTGGCGTCGGTCTCGGCCAGCGTCTCCCACCACCGCCCCCGCGTCCGGTATCGCAACCAGGCTGGATCTACCCGCGCCGCATCTTCCCACTGGGACACGATTTGCCGGGCGTCGGAGAACATCCCGTGATGATGTGCCCACAGCGCGTCGACGGCGCGCCCGCGTGTCACCTGGAACACCTCAGGGCCACCGCTCCGGCGTACATCTTGACGGCGCTCCACAGCGTGGTCGTCGACCGGCCGCCACGGCGCGCGAGGCTCGCGATCGGCATCTCCACGATGGGCGTGCCCAGGCGCGTCGCCTGCGCCAGGAGTTCCAGATCCAGCAGATCGCCTGGCGAACGGAGGCGCAGCTGGCCCCACAGGTCGCGGGAGAACATCTTGGGGGTGCCATTGACGTCCGTCGCGGCAATGCTGAACATGGCGCGCGCCTCGAGGTTGTAGAGCGTGGATCCGAGCCGGCGCAGCGACGTGACGCGCCGCGAGCGCTGGACCTTCGCCAGACACGGCGCGTTCCGCTCGTAGACGGCCAGGAGCTCCACGACGTGGGCGGGATCGGTGCGCGCGGAATTGGCGAAGCACAGGATCTCCCCGCGCGCGGCGGCGAGTCCGCAGCGCACGGCCCGCCCCCAGCCTCCTTCACGCAAGGCGACCATGCGCACGCGCTCGTCGCGCGCCGCCAGGCTCGCCACGATATTCCCCGTGTCGTCGGCGCAGGCGTTGGGCACGACGACCAGCTCGTACGGTCGTCGCACGGGTTCGAGCGTCTCCTGGAAGGCGTGGAGCGCGGCGGCGATGTGATCGCCCTGGTCGCGACACGGCAAGACGATGGAGAGATCGGGAGGCTCCCCGGGCATGCTATCGTGCGCCGCTGAGCTCTGCCACAGCCTGGGCCAGGGACTCGACGCTCAGGCCAGCCCTCTGGCGCATCGAGGTCTCGCTGCCCGAGATTCCGTCGAGCGGGACCGTCACCCCACAGATACGCAAACGGGCGGCGAGTCCTCGTTGTGCGATCGTCTCTGCAACGAGGGAACCCAGACCCCCGGCCACGAAACCTTCTTCGACGGTCACGATGGCGCGGAAGCCGGCCAGTAGCTCGGTGAGCGCAGCGGTGGTGGTATACGGGACGTGGGCCAGCACCGCCACCGCGACCGATAGTCCCCATGGCGCCAGCATCGCTGCGGCTTCCAACGCGGCGGTCGCGATCGCGCCGGTGGCGAGAATGAGGACGTCCGCTCCCGCTCTCACGACCTCGGGTCGTCCGAGCGCGAACCGGCCGTCGAGGTTCGGGACTTCCCGATTGCCTCCCTTTCCGATCCGGAGGTACACGGGACCGCGGACGTCCCGGATGGCGCGCAACACCGAGAGCGTCTGGGCGGGATCCGCCGGAGCGATGACTGTCAACGCGGGCTGGCAACGCATGATGCAGAGATCTTCCAGCGCGAAATGCGTCGCCCCGCCGGGACCGTACGCGAATCCGCCGCCGATCCCGACGATGCGCACGGGAAGGCCGTGGACCACAGGGCCGTTCCGGATCTGCTCGTACGCCCGCATCGACGCGAAGGTCGCGATCGAGTACACGAACGGGACGAACCCGGCCTGGGCGAGCCCCGTGGCCAGCCCGACCATGTTCTGCTCGGCGACGCCGGCGTTGAGGAAGCGGTCCGCGTGGCGCTCGGCGAAGGGCTCCACCACGCTCCAGCCAAGATCGCCGGTCACCAGGAAGACTCGATCGTCCCCGTCGGCCTGCTCGCACAGGGCACGGATCAGCGCGTTTCGCATGGCGCCTGCAACTCCGCCAGTGCCTGCGCGGCAAGCTCCGGCGTGAGATTGCGGTAATGCCATTCCAGTTTGCCTTCCATGAAGGACACGCCCTTGCCCTGGACGGTGCGCGCCACGACGACCTTCGGCCGCCCGCGCCCAGACGTCGCGCACGCCGGGACCAGTTCTTTCAGGTCGTGTCCGTCCACCTCGACGGCCTCCCAGCCGAATGCGCGCCACTTCTCGGCCATGGGCGAGGAGTCGAGGATATCGCGGGTGAAGCCGAGCGCCTGGACGCCGTTCAGATCGATCACCGCCGTCAGGTTCTCGAGGCGATGATGCGCCGCGAACTGGACCGCCTCCCACACTTGACCCTCGTTGCATTCGCCGTCGCTCATGAGCACGAAGACCCTGGAAGGCTGCCGCCGGCAGCGCAGCCCATAGGCGAGACCGCACGCGACCGAGAGCCCCTGACCGAGCGAGCCGGTCGAGAGGTCGACGCCGGGCAGGCGCGCCTCAGGATGCACCCCGAGGAGTGAGCCATCCGCGCAGTACGTCCGGAAGGTCGGCTCGTCGAGACGATTCATCAGCCGCAGCACACTGTACAGGGCCAGGGATGCATGGCCCTTTGCGAGGATGAAACGGTCCCTGGTCGCGACGCTCGTGCCGGGGTCACGCATCACGCTGGCCCAGAGGGCAACCATGATGTCCACGATCGACAGCGCCGACGCCACGTGGCCGACGTTCGAGCGCAGGGACTGCTCGACGATCCATCGCCGGACCGTGGTCGTCATCCATGGAAGGGAAACATGGCCCCCGGTCTCATCGGTCGGCATCGTGCGCGCTCTCCGCCTGGTCCCGAGGCAACTGTTACCGCTCTCTAGTGATTGTCGAGCGGCTCGGCGTCGATCAGGATGAACGCCATGCGACAGATGCGGTCGCTACGGTTCGACCAGGCGTGGTACGTGCCGCGCTGGATCAGGACGTCCCCCGGACGCATCAGCGTCTCGGCTTCGTCCAGGACGGCCCACACCTCGCCCTCGAGGCAAATCGCGTAGTCCACGGTGTCGGTCGCATGAAAGCCCGGGTGCCGCGCCGACCGCGCCGGTGTGGTCTTGCAGCCTCGTCGGCTCAACTCGCCCGGGCCGTAGGCGCCTCGCGCGTCGGGCGCGATGTCGGTGATGCGGATGACGCTGCCGCCCCGGTGAGCAGGCGGAGTTCGCAAGATGACGCCATCCGGAACAGGGTCGCGCACGCCCTTGTTCGACGCGGGAGCAGAATCCGTGGTCCACAGGCCTACGCGGACGGGCTCGTCCGGTTTCACTTCGGTGGTCGGGAACAGAGTGTCCGAGACGATGTAGGAGCGCCCTGCGGCGTTGACGCCAGTCACGATGCGCCTCACCTTTCCTGGCATGTCGGTCCCTCCTGATCACGGTTCGTGACCGCTTGGCGTTGGCCCGCGTCGCACGGTCAACGCGACGAGCCGGTCGGCCCGCTCCTCACGGTCGAGATCCCGGCACGTCGCGATGATCTCCTCGAACTGGGCTGCGGGAATCGGCAGCCCTCGGATGACCCCACGAATCCGTTGCGTCTCCTCGGCGAAGTCCCACATGAACTCGCGCCCGGTGGCTTGCTTCGTGTAGCTCCGCCCATCCCGGGTGAAGATCGTGATCCGCGGACCGAAGAGCGCGCGCGAGCCGCCGGCTGAGCGATGCCATCACGCCGAGTGGTCTGCCTCGCGCCGCAGAGATGGCTGCGGCCCGCGCCCGGCGAGTCGCCGGGTCATCGGCCAGTCGTCCGATCGACCGCCGCCACGATCGCATCCACGTCGTACACGCATCCGCCCCAGGTGCCGCCGCCGACATGCTGCAAGGCCGCCCAGAGCCGCGTGTCGGCCGGCAGCTCCGGATCAGGCGCGAGGTCGGGACGCGGCGCTCGCGACGCGAGCATACGCGTGCCCTCGTCCGCGCCGAACCTGCGGTCGCCGTGCCCGACCAGATCGACCGATCCCTCGAGCTGCTTGCGGTCAATCACGATCTGGATGAGATCGCCGTCCTGCACCTTGCCGATCGGGCCGCCAGCAAGCGCCTCCGGACCGATGTGCCCGACGCACGCCCCCGTCGAGACACCGGAGAAGCGCGCGTCCGTCAACACGGCGACGGTCTTCCCCCACGACAGGTGCTTCAGGGCGGCGGTGATCTGATAGATCTCCTCCATCCCCGCTCCCAGCGGACCTCGACAGATCAGCACCATCACGTCGCCCGGCTGGAGCGGCTTCGCGCCGCGGCCCTTGATCGCCGCGATCGCGTCGCGCTCGAGCGTGAAGACGCGCGCCGGGCCGACCTTGCGGTAGACGCCGTCGGCATCGACGACGGACGGATCGATCGCCGTGCTCTTGATCACGGCGCCCTCCGGGGCGAGATTGCCGCGCGGGAACGTCACGGTGCTGGTCAGCCCGCGGCGGCCGGCCCGGTCCGGACTCATGATGACGTCGTCGGGATCGACGCCGTCGGCGCTCCTGAGCCGCTCGCGGAGCGTCCGCCGCCGATCCGAGCGTTCCCACCAGTCGAGCACGGGACCGAGCCGCTCGCCGCTCACGGTGAGACAGTCGAGGTCGAGCAGCCCGAGGGCGCGGAGGTGGAGCATCACCTCCGGCACGCCGCCGGCGAGAAAGGCGCGCACCGTCGGATGCGGCCCGTTCGGCAGGGTGTCGACGAGCCGCGGCACGCGACGGTTCACGTCGATCCACTCGTCCACGGTCGGGCGCCGGAGTCCGGAAGCGTGCGCGATCGCCGGGACATGGAGCAGCAGATTCGTCGAGCCTCCGAAGGCGGCGTGCACCGTCATGGCGTTCCGCACCGCGGCGTCGGTCAGCACGTCCCGGACGGCCAGGCCGCGCGCGGCGAGGCTCACGAGCGCACGCGCCGAGCGCCGCGCCATGTCCGTCCAGATCGGTTGCCCCGACGGCGCCAGCGCCGCGTGCGGGAGCGTCAAGCCCAGCGCCTCGCCGATCACCTGGGACGTCGCCGCCGTCCCGAGGAACTGGCAACCGCCGCCGGGTGAGCCGCACGCCCGGCATCCCAGCTCGGCCGCCTGATCCAGGGTCATCTCGCCGTGGGCGAAGCGCGCGCCGATCGACTGGATCTTGCCGGCATCCTCACCGTCGAGGGGCGGCAACGTCACGCCGCCGGGCACGAGCACGCACGGCAGCTCGCGCATCGCGGCGAGCGCCATCATCATCGCCGGCAATCCCTTGTCGCAGGTCGCCACGCCCAGCACGCCCTTGCGCGTGGGCAGCGAGCGGATGAGCCGACGGAAGATCTGCGCGGCGTCGTTCCGATACGGGAGGCTGTCCATCATGCCCGCGGTGCCTTGCGTTCGCCCGTCGCACGGATCGGAGCAGAACGCGGCGAACGGCAGGCATTCCAGGTCCCGCAGCTCCGCGGCCGCCGCGTGCATGAGCAGCCCGATCTCCCAGTGCCCGGTATGGTAGCCGAGCGCGATCGGGCGCCCGTCACTGGCACGGATCCCGCCGTTCGTCCCGAGCATCAGGTACTGGGGGCGTCCCAGCTCGCGCGGGTCCCAGCCCATCCCGGCGTTCTGCGTGAGGCCGAAGATGTCGCCGCTCGGTCGCTCGAGGAGCATGTCGGCAGTTAGCGGCAGGCGGCCTTGCGGCCCGGCGCCCGCCGTGACCACGTCGAGAACATCCGCCGCCGATCCGACGATCCGATCGAATGTGACGCGCGGGCTCTTCGTCACGATACGGTCCTCCGTCTCGGTTCCGCCACGTGCAGGGGCAGATGGAACTTTGTCGGCACGGCTTGTCCGCCCATCAACGGCAGGCGGCCAACAGACGGACCAGCCGTCGTGACCGTGTCCCGGCGCACGGAGTGGGCGCTCTTCATCTTTCGAAGTATCAGAAGCTATGGAACGGCGGTCAAGGGCGAACTCGCTCAGCGGGGCGAGTACATCAGGACGGCCACACCGACGAGGCAGATCGCGCCGCCGATCACGTCGAAGAGATCCGGACGGACGCCGTCGACGGCCCAGCCCCACGCCAGGGAGAGGACGACGAAGACACCGCCGTAGGCGGCGTAGACGCGCCCGAAATGCGTCACCTGGTAGGTCGGCACGATGCCGTACACGGCGAGAACCAGCACCCCGGCCAGTCCGACGAGCCAGGACGCGCCGTTACGCCACCAGTTCCACACGAGGTAGCCGCCACCGACCTCGCACAGGCCCGCGAGAACGAAGAGCGCGAGCGATGCCGCGACGAGCCGAACGCTCATGGAGCCTCCTTCGCCGCCTGACGGGCGAGATTCGGTCGAGAACGCGCACGATGGGGCATGCCGGCGTTCTGCATGTCGTCTCCTCGCTTGACAGCACCACGACAGGATGGTTCATTCCGGAAAGAGCTCATGAGCTTCTACTACCACGAGCCGACCTCGCTGGCCGAGGCGATCGCGCTGGGCGAAGAGTTCGGCGCCGACGGCCGCTTCCTCGCCGGCGGTACCGACCTCATGATCCAGATGCGCCGGGGCAAGCTCGATCCCCGCCACGTCGTCAGTCTCCACCGCATTCCCGGGCTCGACGACGTGTCTGTCGACGGTGCGGTGACGCTGGGAACGCTCGTCACGCACCGGACCCTCGAGCGGCATCCGGCCTTCCAGGGACGCCTGCGTGCACTGCGGGAGGGAGCCGAGGTGATCGGAGGTCGCCAGGTGAGAAATGTCGCCACCGTGGGCGGCAACATCGCCAATGCCTCCCCTGCCGCCGACATCGTCCCGGTGCTCCTCGCTCTCGATGCCACGGTGAAGTGCGTGAGCCCTGCCGGTGAGCGCGCAATCCCGCTCGACGCGTTCCTCGTCGGCCCGGGCGAGACCGTCCGCCAGCCTGGCGAAGTCCTGACGAGCGTCCGGTTTCCCGCGCTCCCCGCGCGCTCCGCCACGGCCTTCCTCAAGGCGGGCCGGCGCAAGGCCATGGAGATCTCGGTGGTGTGCGTGGCGGCGCGGCTCGTGCTGGACGAGGAAGGCGAGCGCTGCGTGGAGGCACGGATCGCGCTCGGCGCCGTCGCGCCGAGGACGTCGCGCGCGCAGTCGGCCGAACGGGCGCTCGAAGGCAGGACGCCGACGCCCGAGGCCCTGCGACAGGCCGGCCGACTGGCGGCGGCGGAGTGTCGTCCGATCAACGATGTCCGAGCGTCGGCGCGGTATCGCGCCCACCTCGTCGAGACGCTCGTTTCCCGCGCGCTCGGCCGCTGCCTCGAGCGCATCGCGGAGGAGGCAGCGTGACGCGGATCGCGCTCCAGCTCTCCATCAACGGTGAGCGGCACGAGGTCGTGACCGAGCCGCACCGGACGCTCCTCGACGTGCTGCGCGCCGACCTCGGCCTGACCGGCACCAAGGAGAACTGTCTCGAGGCGGAGTGCGGTGTCTGCACCGTCCTTCTCGATGGCCGCGCAGTGAACGCGTGCATCCTCCTCGCGGCTCAGTGTCAAGGGCGCGACGTGCTCACGATCGAGGGGCTCGAGCGGGACGGCCGGCTCCATCCCCTCCAGCAGGCGTTCATCGACCACGGCGCCGTACAGTGCGGCTACTGCATCCCGGCCATGATCCTGTCCGCCAAGGCCTTCCTCGACGAGTGCCCCGCGCCGACCGAGAGTCAGGTGCGGGAGGCGCTGGCGGGAAATCTCTGTCGCTGCACCGGCTACCAGAAGATCGCCGACGCCGTGCTCGCGGCGGCACGCGACCTCGCTCACCTGAGGTGATGGGCATGGCCATCGGGACACGCGTGGTCGGCAGATCCCTCGCGCGAGTGGACGCCGCCGGCAAGGTCAGCGGTACCGCCATCTACGGCGCGGACTTCGCGCTGCCCGGGATGCTCCACGGCAAGGTGTTCCGCAGCACGACGCCCCACGCCCGCATCGTGCGCCTCGACGTGGCGCGCGCTCGCGCCGTGCCAGGCGTGCGCGCCGTCATCACCGCGGCCGACGTCCCCGCCGTGCGCTACGGGGGCGCGGTCAAGGACGAGACGATCTTCGCGACGGACAAGGTCCGCTACATCGGTCAGCCCGTCGCGGCGGCTGCGGCCTCCACGGCAGAGGCGGCCGAGGCGGCTCTCGCTGCCATCGACGTGGTCTACGAGCCGCTCCCCGCAGTGCTGGACATCGAAACCGCATTGGCGTCAGGAGCGCCCCTGATCCACGAGGCGTGGGAAGGCTACACCGCGATCCCGATCCTTCAACGCCAGGGCAACGTCTGCAACCGGGCGCGAATCGTCGTGGGCGACGTGGAGCGTGGATTCGAGGATGCCGATCACGTCTTCGAGCACCGTTTCCGCACCGCGGTGGTCCACCAGGGCTACACGGAGCCGCGCGCCGCGGTGGCTTCCTGGGACAGCGGAGGGCAGGTCACGGTGTGGTCGAACACCCAGTTGCCCTTCGAGGTCCAGAACACGCTCGCCGAGATCCTGGAGCTGCCCCCGTCGAAGATCCGCGTGGTCGTGGCCGGCGTGGGCGGCGGCTTCGGCGGCAAGCTACGGATCGGCGTCGAGCACTTCGCCGCCTTCCTGGCCAGGAAGTGCGGGCGCCCGGTGAAGCTCCTGACGACGAGCGAGGAGGAGCTGACCGCGGCGTACCCGCGGCAGGGCGCGCTCGTGGAGCTGAAGACCGGCGTCACGAGCGACGGACGTATCGTCGCCAAGGCCGGCCGGATCTGGTTGGACACGGGCGCCTTCGCGGGATCGGGACCGGGAGTGGCGTCGGTCGCCACCCTCGTCCTCGCGGGCCCGTACCGGATCCCGAATCTCCACCTCGAGGGATTCGCCGTCTACACCAACAAGACCAACTGCGGCTCGTACCGGGCGCCTTCGGGTCCACAGGCGAACTTCGCGGTCGAGTCGCAGATGGACATCATGGCCGACGCGCTCGGGCTCGATCCCCTCGAATTCAGGCTGAAGAACATCGTCCGCGACGGGGACGAGGGACCGACCGGCCAGGTGCTGAACGCCGTCGGGCTGGAAGAGTGTCTCGTGAAGGCGGCGGCGGCCATCGGCTGGAAGAACCGACGGCCCGAGCCTGGTCGGGGCAAGGGCCTGTCCTGCGGATGGTGGACGACGACGGGCGGCTCCTCGGGCGTGTACGTCAAGATCAATCCTGACGGCACGGTCGCCCTCAACACGGGGGCCGCGGAGATCGGGACCGGCGCCCTCACCGGCGCCGCGCAGGTCCTCGCGGAGGAGCTGGGCGTCGATCTCGGTGACATCAGCATCGTCTCGGCGGACACGTTCTCCACGCCGTTCGACCTCGGCGCTCAGGGCAGCCGGACCGCGTTTGCCGTCGGCAATGCGTGCCGCGCCGCCGCAACCGATCTGACGCGCCAGATCTTCGCGCTCGCGGCCACCCAGCTCGGGGTGGAGCCGGACGCGCTCGCACTCACCGACAAGCACGTGGTCGCGGGCGATCGACGGCTGTCGCTCGCGGATCTCGCGCGGCTCTCGCAGCAGACCGGCGGCGGACTCATCGCGCACGGCACGTTCATCGCGCCTCCCACGCCCTACGACACCAAGCGCGTCGAGGGCCACGTCTATCCAGCCTTTCACTCGCCGAGCTTTCACGCCCATGCGGTGGACCTCTCGGTGGATCGTGAGACCGGCGAGATCAGCATTCACAAGTACGTGGTCGCCCAGGACGTGGGCTTCGCCCTGAACCCGACCTCCATCGAGGGACAGATCGAAGGCGGCGTGTCCCAGGGGCTGGGCCAGGCGTTGTCCGAGGAGATCGTCTACCAGGACGGGCGCGTCCTGAATCCGAACCTCACCGATTACAAGATGCCGACGACGCTCGACGTGCCGCGCATCGAATCCATCCTGGTGGAGCATCCGAGTCAGGTGGGGCCCCATGGCGCCAAGGGTGTCGGCGAGCCGCCCAACATGGAGCCGCCGGCCGCCCTGGCGAACGCGGTGGCCTCGGCCACGGGCCTGCGTGTCACCTCCCTCCCCATCACGGCGGAGAAGATCGCACTCGGGCTCGTGGACGCGCGCGCGACATGACGCTCAGGACGGGACTGCTCCTGCTGCCGATCTACGACTCGGCCCGGCTGGGCGCGCTGGCCGAGCTGGCAGAGGGCGCGGGGTACGACGATCTCTGGCTCGCGGACGAGCGGTTCTTCCGTGAGGTCTACGCCAGCCTGACGCTCTGCGCACTCCGCACGCGCCGCATCCGTCTCGGGCCCTGCGTCACCGATCCGTACTCGCGGCACCCGGCGCTGACGGCCATGGCCATCGCAACGGTCGACGAGATCTCGAACCGCCGCGCCGTGCTCGGTATCGGCGCCGGCGTGAGCGGCTTCCGGGAGCTGGGCGTGGACGCGAGCCGCTCGGCGGTGGCCCTGCGCGAGGCCATCGAGCTGATCCGGCGGCTCCTCGCCGGCGAGACGGTGACGGTGAAGGGCCGCGAGGTGAGCTTTGCCGACGGCCGCCTGGACTTCGCCCCGCCCCGCCGTGACGTGCCCATCTACGTGGCGTCGCAGCGGGCCGCCGGATGCCGGGCCGCGGGCCGTCTCGCCGATGGCGCGATCATGCAAGGCGCGGTGGCGGAGCCGCTCGTCGACTTTTTCCGCGAGACCGTCCACGGCGCGGCCCGGGAAGCCGGCCGCGATCCCGCACGTGTCTCGCTGGTCGCGCGGCTCAACGTCTGCGTCGCGGACGACCGCGCAGTCGCGCGTGACGTCATGCGCCCTGGACTGGTCCGGAGCCTGAGCGCGCAGCGGCCCGACTTCTTCACGTTCAGGACGGCCGGGCTCACACTGCCTGCGGGGCTGCGCGACAAGGTGATGGCGCTGTCGTACACGCACGATCCCGCGCCGCTGCGCGCCGTGGCGTCCGAGGTGCCCGACGCGTTCGTCGACGCCGTGACCCTGACGGGGCCTCCCGACGCGATCGCTCCCGAGGTGATCCGTCTGGCCCGAAGCGGCATCGCGCAGGTCATGGTGTATCCGGTCGCGGTGGACGGGCGGATCGAGACGATCATCGAACGTTTCCAGGCCGAGGTCATGCCGCTGGTGCGGGCCGCGCTGGGATGACGGTGACGGTCCACATGCACGTCAATCTCCGCCGGTTCATGCCGGAGGGCCGGGACCGCCTCGCGATGGACGTGGCGCCGGGCACGACGATCGAGGCGCTGCTCGCCACGCTGAGCGCTACCCGGGACACCTGGCTGGTCGCGGTGAACGGCGTCGCCTGCGAGCCGGATCGCATCCTGCAGGACGGCGACCTGCTCGATTGCTTCGAACCCGTCGCGGCCGGCTGATGGGAGGGAGAGCGCGATGAAGGTGCGGTACGTGATCACCACCCTCAAGAAGGGCGTCGACCCTGCCGCCTACGAGAAATGGCTCCGCGAGTACGACTACCGGGTGGCGCGGTCGCTGCCCAGCATCATCAGCTACACGACGCATCGCATCGAGGGGCCAATCACCGGCGCCGAACACGCGGGCTGGCACTACATCGAACGCATCGCCGTCCGCGACGTTGAGCAATACCAGAAGGACCTCGCTTCGCCGGCGGGACAGGAGCTGATCAGGCAGCTCTACGAGAACTATCTCGATCGGCCGAAGAACATCTTCTTCTGGACCGAATCGATCGAGGAGTGAGTCCTGACGAGGACACGGCTCACACTCCGCGCACGGTGAGCCCGCGCGAGAGCGCGGCGGTGGCCTGGCGATCGTCGTGCGTCCAAAATTCCAGGGGCTCGCCCTCCGCTTCCCCAGCCAGGATCTCGGCGGTTGCGACGTGGATGGCGTCGAGCGCGCGGACGTTCACCGCAAATGGGCTCTTCGCGCGGTCGATGACGGCCCCATCGATCCGGGCCAGATCCAGCATGGCGAGGAGATCGGCAAGCTCCTTCCGCTTGGTCGCCGTCTGAGTGTCATCGAGGTTGCCGAGCAGCCGCTCGCGGTCGACCGCTCCAAAGACCTCGATCTCGATGAGCTGCGACGACACGACCCGGTCGTCGGAGGCCAGGGGCACCCTGGGTCCCGGCTCCGAGAACAACACCCGGAGCACCGCGCTAGCGTCGACGTACTTCACTCGGCTCCTCGCGTACCGCGCGAAGCGACGCCTGGATATCGACACGCCGATCGAGCTTGGAGAGCTCGAGCTTGCGCCAGTCTTGCCGGCCCAAACGCAGCCGCCCCTCCTGGGCCAGTCGGTCGCGCCAGGACGACGCCCCCGCGTGGAGAGGCCCCAGCTCCGCGATCGGTTCGTTCCGGTCCTTGACGATGATCCGCGATCCGCGCGACGCCATCCGGAGATACCGGCTCAGGTGGGCCTTGAGTTCGGTGACGGTGATGGCCTTCATGACCAGATTATGAGACCATCATGGTCTCGACGCAACCCTCGCGACCGAGGGCGCTCGCTGCAGCGATGGCACCCCTTATCCAGCGAATCGTGGCCCGCGCGCACCACGGCTCGCCGCTCCCACGGGCCGCCACGACCTCGACGTACGTCTGTGAGGCGGCGGCCACGGGCCTGAGAGCCCGTCAGAGTCCCAGCAGGCGCAGGCGCTCCGGCGTGGGCACGCCGTCCGTGTCCCAGCCGCGGAGCGCATAGTAGCGGTCGAGCATCGCTCCCAGCTCCTCGGGCGGGCAGTGCATGCCCGCCGAGGGCCCCTCGGGAATGGGCTCGTGCATGACCCGCCAGGGAAGGACGTCGTCCTTCCGCCGCACGCCCTCGCGCACGTTGAAGAGGCGCTCCAGGTTGATCACCCGCTCGCCCACCCGCTCCAGCTCGTCGACGCTCATGTCCCAGCCGGTCACGGCCCGCACCATGCGCGCGTACGGCTCCTCCACGTAGAGGCCAAAGCCGCGCTCGGAGGTGAAGCGGCACACGACGAGCGAGTCGCCGACCGCGGTGAAGTGCTGGCTTCGCACCGCGAACTCGGGCTTGCCCTCCGGCGAGCGCCGGTCGTAGCCCTGGGCGTACTGCGGCGTGGGGCGCGTGTCGTGATGACTGCCGCCCCGGCTGGCCGTCGCGTAGCCGATGGACATGCCCTTGAGCGCGCGCGCCGAGTGCGCGGGCATCTCGAGCCGCTTGACGGCGTACACGACGCGCGTCGCCTCGGGGTGGAGCGACTCGGCGAGCCGCCACGCGCCCTCGGCCAGACGGTCGCCGAAGCCTTCGCGATTCCCGGTCATCTCGACGAGTTTCAGCATGCTTCGCCAGTCGCCCCAGCCGAACGGGAGTCCGACGTCGCGTTCTGACAGCCAGCCGCGCTCGAGCGCCTCGCACACGAACGCGAGCGTCACGCCCATCGTGATGGTGTCCATGCCGAGGAGATCGCAGAGGTCATTGGCGCGGGCGAGAGATCCCGCGTGCCCATTGCCGAGCATGGACCCGAACGCGAAGATCGTCTCGTACTCGGGCATCTTCGCCTGCAGGCCCTGCAGCTCGCCGTCCCGGATCTCGTACTGCTTGCCGCAGGCGACGGGGCACTTGAGACAGGTCGTGTCGCGGGCATGGTGATGGGCGTGCATCTCCTCGCCCGAGATGGCGAGGGCGTCCGCGAATGTCTCCTGGCGGAGATTGTAGGAGCCGAGGGCGCCGAGCGTATTGATCGGTTTGACGAGGAACGGGGTTC
>Ga0335077_10000841_pt1 | contig 34881 bp, 32 predicted proteins | sample Lox_Sample_31_FD_207151 | JGI IMG/M metagenome (GOLD analysis project Ga0335077, IMG submission 207151) | Soil microbial communities from Loxahatchee National Wildlife Refuge, Florida, United States - Lox_Sample_3.1 | ecosystem: Environmental > Terrestrial > Soil > Wetlands | place: USA... | reverse complement strand
GAAAACATCGTAATCCGACTGGCGCCAGAAACGCGTATGCTCCGCCATCGCAGGTAGAGTGCAGAACAGGAGCGCCCCGATGAGGGCGGCGGCCTTCGGCCAGGAACAACCGCTGCGGCCAGTGGGCGATGGCGCAATAAGCTCAGACATAGAATCCTTTCAAACCGCAGCAGAAAAGGAACCTCAGTGCGTTAGCAGGCCGCTGCGGGCGTAATTTATTTAATCGTGATAAACACCGACGTTGTACCGGAGATGATTTCATCCATGGGCACGGACCATTCGCCAGCCGTCGATTCACGCAACAGTGCGGAATTGCCCGGCAGTCGCTTCTGGTCCAGGACGTTTATTTGCGAGAGAGGAGCGTCCGGAAGTTCCTTATCTTCCACCAGCAGGGTCGGCGTCGGTTTGAGCAGCGTGACGTAAATCTGGTTATTGCGGCGCTCGCGATTGAGCAGCGAAATCAACTGGTCCAGCCCGCCCAAGCGGCCCTGTGCGGCGACGAGATTAGGTATGCGATTGAGCGAATCCGCGTCGCTGACCTGCACTCTTAGAATGCTGCCGCGCGTGGCCTGCGCCGGAATCGTCACGGGAATATCGCGAATCAGCGGCGTTCCACGATAGGGCCGGAGGAGCACCCGAATGACCACGGGGGCGCCGGGTTGCGCTTCGCTGACGTCCGACCAGGCGTTCAGGATGGAAGCCACACGGCGCTCCGGCATGCTCTCGACGCGCAGATTGACCTTGTCGATCTTGGGCATCTCATAGGGATTGGAGAAGATGCGGGTGAAAACGGTTTGCACGCTGGAAGCCACGAAGGTGCCGTCCGGGACGAACTGATCGGTGGGCGCGTACATATCCGACAAGGAGACCGAAGAATGGCCGTCGATTTCAATGTCACCGCTGAGCTTCATGGTGCTGCCTTCGCCGTAGGACGAGTTTTGCGTCAAGCCGTTGAAGGCGATGATGCCCATGAGGATGGGCGTGAGCTTGGGATTGGAGATCATCTCGGAATGGAACTGCTGCTCCCCGGCGGGAGTGACCACGGTCAGGTCGACCGGAATCATCTGCGGAGCCGGTCCGACGCGGCCCATTACGGCGGTGGCGCGATCTTCAGTCAGCGTGCCGATGACGCCGCCGGCATTCACAATTTTCGTGGAGTTGAAATCGGAAGAGAGCGTGGTAAGGGTGCGCCCCCGCGCCAAGGGCATATTGCTGGCGCCCAACCCAAACAGGGGATGGCCGCAAGCGTAGACGCGATCGTCGATAATCGCAGTCACCGTGCAGGCGGCGCTCATGGAGATATCTCCCTGCACCAGGACCATACTGACCATATCGCCGGCAACGATTTTGGAATCATCGACTTCCGGTGGGGCGGTGCCACCCGCGGTTGCGACCATGCCGTAGGGCGCCCACTCCCCAGCATACTGGCGCAGAGTGGCGGGCGCGAAGCCCGAAAAGACCAAAGGCGAGGCTATGGGCTCGAGGTAGGCATCGCCCGGGGCGCCGGCAAGCTGTGCATAGTTCGCCGGAACGGGATAACGTTGCTTTTGGCCCAGGGACGAAGCCAGTGACGAAGCCAACGCCGCCGACATAGCCGTTCCCCCATTATCGGGCACGGTGGAGTGAACGCTCAGGGCCTTTGGAGTCGCAGGAGATTCGTCGCTGGGAATCGACAGGATATTCTCGATCGGCGTGACTCCGCCCAGGGGCTCTTTGACGAAAACGCCAAACTTCAGCGAGAGCGCTCCCGCCAGCTTGCCGTCAATGTAGACGGGGCTGCCGCTCATCCCGGCGACGACGCCGGTGTGCTCGGCTTTTTCTCCGTGCAACTGGACGAGGATGATGGACTGCTTTGGTCCCAAAAGATTGGGCAGTATGCCAATCACTTCGACATTGAATGGCTCGATCTTATCTCCCGCAAAAATCGTGTAGACCGTGCCTGTCATTCCCGGTTTTATCTGGTCCAGCGAGATCGTTGGCGGGCGCTCGCCGGCAGCCCGGGCAGGGAGAGCGAGGGAGCCAAGGGCCAGAGCGAAAACAACAAGGAAGAGACGCGGAAACAGCCTTCCGCAGGAAGACATCTTCAAGCAAGGAACATGCATATTATTCACCAAAGCAGATCACAGGGTCTGTGAAACCCCGAGGTTTTACTTTCCAGCAGCAAGCAAGCTTATCATACGCGCCATACTTACCGGAAACAAACGAGGGCCGGAAACAAATGACAGCACAAGCTATTGGGCCCAAACGCGGGCCGCGGAAGACTCGAAGGGATAGACGTGCACCATCCAGCCGAAGATGACCGGGTAAAAACGCCCTCCGGCCTCGTTGCAGGCCTGTTCCGTGGAAATCGAGCCGGTCAGGCCGAACTTGGCCCAGTCCGCGCGGCGGGCTACAGGAGCCTTGGGTATGCAAAGATTCGTATGCTGATGCCAGCGGGCAATGCCCAGAGGAACGCGCTCGTTCAACTCGTCCAACGTCGCGGTTCGGGGCGCCGTATACATCGCGCCAACCAACTCGTATCCATCTTTCGTTTTCTTGTAGAGAAGAGAGGTTGGCCGGGCGGGATCGAAGGTGAAGCCTTCCACGAAACCATTCCAGTAGTTCGTAAAGTGGTACTGCGGCTGAGGTAGGTTGGGGGCGAAAATGCGATAACCCTCAGCCAGGGCAACACGATAGTCCTTATATTTCTGGAGAGCGCCGACCAGGGAATCGACGATCTGCTGAGCGCGCTCTCGATCGCCGGGGGCGGCCGGACGCGCGGGCGTCATGCGCATGTGAGCGCTGTCCATGTCCATGTGGTGGCTGTGATCCATCGATTGCATGGCGCCTGCTTGTGTGTGATCGCTGGAGTCGTCGTCCATCTTCATGCCGTCCATGTTCATGCCCGGCATAGAGTCCATATGGTCGTGCTCCGGGGCGCGGGGGCTATCCTGCGGATTGGCTTGCGCCCTCAGGCAGGTGAGCGCTGCTCCGGAGGCTAGCAAAGTCAAGGTCAGCAGCAACTTTCCCGTTATTTGCAGCTTCATAGCTTCCTCGTAATCCGTCTATATCCCATTTAATACGAAGACGGCGGGGGTGGCGAGATATTTCCAAAAGCCATTTACTTGGAAGCCAGCAGCAAGCCTTGTGGTTGCCGGGGCGGGCAGGACGGGTTCGACCCGCGTGTTAGAATCCCGTCGTGGCCAAAGAGAAGGTCAAACCAGCCCGTTCCATCTCCGGAATGATCGAGGTCCCCGGCGATAAGTCGATCTCCCACCGCTACGCCATCCTGGCGGCGCTGGCGCGGGGGCGCAGCGAGATCGGACGCTATTCGGCTGCGGCGGATTGCCAGAGCACTCTCGATTGCCTGAAGCGATTGGGCGTGGGCGTGGAGAAAAACGGTGGTGACGGCGCTGCGCGGGTGGTCATAACCGGGGCGGGCATTGAGGGTCTGCGGCAATCCCGGCGGTCTCTGGATGCTGGAAATTCGGGAACGACGATGAGGCTGCTGGCCGGCGTGCTGGCTGGGCAACTGTTCGACTCCACGCTGACGGGCGATTCCTCGCTGCGGAAACGCCCCATGCGGCGGGTGATTGAGCCGCTGGCGCGGATGGGCGCGCACATCGAAGCTCGGGAGGGCAATTTCGCTCCGCTGGAGATCCGTGGTACGGCGCTGCAGCCGATCGAATACAAACTGCCCGTGGCCAGCGCCCAGGTGAAGTCCGCAGTGCTGCTGGCGGGCCTGCTTGCCGAAGGGCAGACATCGGTGGAAGAGCGCGTGCCAACACGCGATCATACGGAAGTGGCCCTGCGGGAGTTTGGCGCGGATGTCCGCCACGTTGGCCATGTGGTGACGGTTTGCGGGCGGCCACGACTCGAGCCGCGTCAATTGGAGGTCCCGGGAGATCTTTCGTCGGCGGTCTTCTTCCTGGCGGCGGCGCTCATTCTTCCCGGGTCGAATCTGGTGATTCACAATGTCGGGCTGAACCCAACCCGGTCGGCGGTTCTGGATGTGCTGGGCGGATGGGGAGCACCGATCAATATCGTCGCGTTGCGCGGAGAGAAAGGCGAATTGATCGGAGACGTTTCCATAAGCCACGCGGAACTATCGGGCGGCGTACTCTCGGGCGGAGCGATCGCTCAATTGATCGACGAGCTGCCCATGCTCGCGGCACTCGGCCCTTATACCGAGCAGGGGGTGGAAGTTCGCGATGCCTCGGAGCTGCGGGTCAAGGAGAGCGACCGCATCGCCGCGCTCGCGGAGAATTTGCGGCGAATGGGCGCACGAGTGGAAGAGTTCCCCGACGGCTTGCGGGTGGAAGGGCGGGCCGCGGGACGCCTGCGCGGAGCGGAAATCGATGCCCGCGGCGACCATCGCATGGCCATGGCCTTTGCGGTGGCAGCGTTGGGAGCCGAAGGCAACTCGACCATACGCGAGAGCGAGTGCGTGGGCGTCTCCTATCCAGAGTTTGTCCGGGTGCTGGAACGGGCCGCGGAACGTTAATTGAGAGTTAAGGTACAATTAAATTTCGGCCAGCCGCCGGCTATGTTTCAAGCGCTGATGGAAATGGCCGGGGCGAGGTTTCCTTGACACTCCCATTGCGCTACAGTTAGGCTCGCCACGGATGCGCAGTTTTCTTCGCAAACTTCTTCTGGCAATACTGGCTTTAGGGGCGCTCGCCGCGCTCGCCTATTATTCCCGCCATAAGATTCACCTCGGCGATTTTACGTGGAGCCGCTTTGCCCACGCCGTGCGCCAGGCCAATCTCTGGCTTTTACTACTCTCGGTGGCCGCCATCTATGTTTGTTTTGCCTTGCGCACGCTGCGCTGGCAGCGGCTCTCGCGTTATCTGGGGCCCGCGCGATTTCTGGAGGTGTACAACGCAACGGTGATGGGCTTCGCGTCCATATTCATCCTGGGCCGCGCAGGGGAACCGGTTCGTCCGCTGCTGTTGGCGGGCAAAACGCGCATGCCGGTTGCCAATATGTTTGGAGTTTGGGTGCTGGAACGGATCACCGACTTCGCGGCGGCGGTGGCACTGGCGGCGCTGAGCCTGCTTGTGTTCACAGGGCAACTCGCCGATGCCGGGGTGAATACGGATTGGGTGTACAGCGCGCGAGCCGGCGGATGGATTTTGCTGGGCACACTCGCGGCCCTGGTGGTGTTCGTAATTTACTTCCGGTTGCACGGAGCGGCATTTTTGGGGCGACGCCTCGATTATTGGCATCGGGCCGGCGGATTTAAGGCTTGGGTGGCGGGGATTATTGCCGGCTTCAGCGAAGGCTTGCAGGCCATCCGGACGATGTCCGACCTTTGGGTTACGGTCATCTACACGGCCGCCCACTGGGGATTGGTGGCCCTGATTTATCTGTGGATTTGCCGTGCGTTTGCGAGCGCTTTCGTGCAAGCGGACATCACGCTGCCCGGCGCGATGCTGCTCCTGGCGATCACGCTGGTAGGCTCGGCATTGCAACTGCCCGGCGTGGGCGGCGGAGCGCAGGTGGCCAGCTTCATCGCGCTGACGACCATTTTCGGGGTGGAGCAGGAGCCGGCAGCGGCAATCGCCATTGTGCTGTGGATCATCACGTTTGCGGCATCGACCCTGCTGGGGGTTCCGCTGCTGATCCACGAGGGACTATCGATGGGCGAACTGCGCAACCTTGCTCGTGCCGAGAAAACAGCGGAGCGCACCGGCGAGCACGTTTCCGTGAAGCGCATGGCCGATTCCCGGGAAAAATCGGAAGAGAGGGGCAGCGCCGATTGAAGTGTCCGTTCTGTTCCTTTAGCGACGACAAGGTCATCGACTCGCGCGAGGGCCGCACCGGCGATTTAATTCGCCGCCGGAGAGAATGCCTCAAATGCGGGCGCCGCTTCACGACCTACGAACGAATCGACGAAATTCCCTACATGGTGATCAAGAAGGACGGCCGGCGGGAACGGTTCGATCGCCAGAAGCTGTTGCAGGGGCTTTTGAAGTCGTGCGAGAAGCGGCCTGTGCCGACGGCGAAACTGGAATCGCTGGTGGATGAGGTCGAGCGATTCGTTCACGATGCGCCGGAGCGGGAGCGAAACACGAGCGAGATCGGCGAATTGCTGATGTCGCGATTGCGGAAACTGGATAAGGTTGCGTACGTGCGCTTTGCTTCGGTGTATCTGGACTTCAAGGATGTGCGGGAGTTCATGAACGAGCTGAAAGGCCTGCTTCGGGAGCACTCACGCAAATAAGCTGCTCCGGCTGGATGCCTCGGGCGCCTGCCAAACTCCGGCGGTAAACGTCTTGATCTGCGCGAACCCAAGGCTGGCGTACAAGCCTACGGCGCGTTCGTTTGCGGCCGTGACGGTCAAGGAGAGCGCGGTGAAGCGGCGCGCCCGCAATGCCTGGATGGTGGCCTGGATCAAACGTCTGCCCAGCCCGTGCCGCTGGTAACCCGGCATAACGCAGATCTGCGTGGTATGGCCGACGCCGGGGGCAACCGCCGAAGTCAATACGACACCGACCAGCTCATGACTGTGGGGGGCGCGCAGCACGAATGAGGCGTGCTCCTGAAATTGGCCGCAGCCCGGCAGCATGATGATGTTCTTGAGAAACTTCAAGGCGCCCTCTTCGCTGCGATACTGATCGTTGATCTCTCCGTCCATGTGGTCGGCATACGCCAACTGGATCAGCCGCGCGCAAGGGGTGAAGTAACGATCGCTCCATTCTTCCAGGCGGAGCCCGGACAGTTCATTGGAGTTTGGCGGCTTACCATTCTCCGAGGGATTCGGCGCGACCCGAGCGAGATCGAGCAACATGAACTGCCGGGGGTAGAGGCGGAAACCTTGTCTGGCGAGCGCGGCATCGAACTCGCAGCCGAAAGGAACCAGTTGAGCCTCAATGCGACCGACATAGGGAACGGCGCGGAGGGTTTCAAGCGTGCTGGTCAAAAGCTTGGTCGCCAAGACCATCTGCGGGAAACGAGGCGAAACGTACAGGCCGCCCAAAAGGCCCTTGTGCTCCTCGATTACGTAAAAGGCGTATCCCGCCGCCTCGCCATTTTCAAGGGCCGCGCAGCCGGCCAGCGACCGCGCCTCGACAAACTTCCGGATCAGATCCAAAGAGGCGCGATAGTCCCAACGCAACTCTTCGCGCCAGCGCTGGGCCTCCTCGGTCAGCAGAGGCTCGATCTGGCGCGAACTCAGTTGGCGTAAATCGACGATGGTCATGGAACTGTTATCGATCCCTTGGGGGCTAAGCCCGTTGCCATTGGCCCTATGATAACCCTGCCCGGCGTTTCGTGCCAAAAAGCACAGACCTGGAACATGGGGCATTTTATGCGGGATATTCTCATGACTTTGCTGTGTTAACATGCGCCCGCCAAACATGGCTCTTCTTTCGGAAATCCGCTATCCGACCCGCTGGTACTCCAAATTGATCGTCGCCCTTGTGGCGATCGGCTTTTTCACGTTCGTGGCGGCGGCCATCATATCGGGATTTGTGGTGTACAACATCGTTACCCCCCGCAGCGGCAGCCAACCCATCGATTTGGCGAATTTTCCGGGCCATCCGGAGGAGATTTCTTATTCGTTAGAGGCGTCGGGGACGCGGGACGGCTGGTTTTTCCCCGGGCTGAAGTCGGCGCCGACAATTCTGCTGTGCCCGGGATACGAAGAAGGGCGCGAGGAACTGCTGCCGCTGGCGACGGCGCTTCAGGAACAGGGATATAACGTGGCGCTGGTGGACTTTAGCGGCAGCAAGAGTTCCCGCTGGATCGGCACAAATCTCGGCTATCACGAAGTTCAGGAGATACGGGCGGCTCTTTCCACATTGGCGCAGCGCACGGACGTCGATCAAGGCCGATTCGGGCTATGGGGCACAAACCTGGGAAGCTATGCGGCTTTGTCTTTGGCGGAATCGGACCCGCGCGTGCGCGCCGTTGCGGTGGAGTCGGTGTACGACACGCCGCAACAGATGCTGGGCATTCTGGTAAAGGGCTATGGAATCGGTTCGTTGCCGCTCCTGCCCACGTTCGCCGAAAAGGGATTCGACTGGCTGAACTATCAAGATGCCGGAATCCCTCCGCTTTCTCAAAGGCTGGGCCGCCTGGCCGGAGTGCCAAAACTTTTCCTTGAGGCGGCGGACGCTCCTGAACTGGCAAAGATCACGGCCAGGCTTTTCTTCGAGTCCCCGGAACCGAAGGAAGAAGCGATGCTGGCGAAGGGAAAGTACGCGGGCATGCTGGACGACGAGAAACGCAGCTACGAGAACCGCATCGCCAGTTTTTTTCTTGCGAGCCTCCCCAAATAGCCCGGTGGATTCGCTGCTGGCGCATCTGCAGGGGCGTCCCGCATAATGGCGCTTGATGCGCGAGCGGCTCGAATATGCCTTCGTTTGGCTGTTGCTGAAGTTCCTGGGATCGTTGCCCCGCCCCATGGCGCGAGCGTGCGGTGTGCTCGTGGCCAACTGCCTTTTCTCTATTCGGCCTCCTCTGCGGAGAGCGGCCGAATTCAATCTGCGGTTAGCCTTTCCGGAATTGCCTGAGCCCGCGCGGCGCGCCATTTTGAGGGGCATGGTCCGCAGCGTCGGCTGGATGGCCGCGGAATTCGCGCGCCTTCCGCACTACACGCGCGAGAACATCTCCGAAGCCATCATCCTAGACGGCTTCGAGAATTTCGATTCCGCAAAGCACCGCGGCAAGGGTGTGCTTTTCTTAACGGGGCATATGGGCGCCTGGGAGCTCAAGCCCTTTGCGCATGCGCTCTACAGCGAGCCCATCTACTTTCTGGTGCGCCCCATCGACAATCCTCGCGTGGACGCCCTGGTTACGCGATATCGGGGACTATCGGGTAACCGGCCGATCAACAAAAACGAGTCGGCGCGCGCGGTGCTGCGAATTCTTCGCGAGGGAGGCGTGATCGGCGTCCTGGCGGACCAGAACGCGGTGCCGGCCGAATCGGTTTTCGTGGACTTCTTCGGCGTTCCCGCGGCCACGACCAGCGGAATCGCACGGCTGGCACGGCGCACGGGCGCCGCCGTGGTACCCGTATACACCTATTGGGATCCCGGCTTGGGGAAGTACCGCTTGCGTTATGAACCGGCGCTCGACCTTATCCCCACGGACAACGAGCAGGAAGACATCCGAAACTATTCGACGCGCTTCAATCAGGCGATCGAGGATTACGTGCGGCGGTTTCCAGATCAGTGGCTGTGGGTGCACCGGCGCTGGAAGACCCGCCCTCCACAAGAACCCGCCATTTACCCGGACGAGCAGCACGACTATGCCGGGCAGACGCAGGCCAGTTAGATCGCTTCCGCGAAGGAGATTCCGCAATGATGGCGAATCGTACAGCCGGAGATTTGGCCAGGTTTCTGGGCTGCGCCCTCGAAGGCGAAGAGAACCTTAGCCTGAAAGGAGTGGCGAGCCCGGAGGCCGCGGCGCCCGACGATCTGATTTATCTCGATTCCATTCGGCATCAGGAGCGCGTGGCTCATTCGTCCGCGCGTTGTGTGATCACTTCCCCTGATCTCCGCCTGTCCGGGAAGACGCTCATTCTTGACGCCCGGCCGAAGATGGCCTTCGCACGCGCGGCCGCCTGGTTGCTCCCACCCGCACCGCTCGCGCAAGGAGTGCATCCGACGGCGGTTGTCGCGGAATCTGCGCGCCTGAGCGGGAGCGCAGCGGTGGGTCCTTTCGCGGTGATCGAGCAGGAAGTTAAAGTTGGGGAAGGCGCGCAGATCGGGGCGTTCTGCTTTGTGGGAAGAGGCGCGCTGGTGGGAGACGGTTGCCGGCTGCATCCCCGCGTTACGCTGTATCCGGGGGTGAAGATTGGCCGCAATGTCACCATACATTCGGGGGCGGTCCTGGGGTGTGACGGATTCGGGTACGTGACCGAACAGGGCAAGCATTGGAAATTTCCGCAGGTCGGCGCTCTGGAGATCGCCGACGATGTAGAAATCGGCGCGAACACAACGATCGCCAGAGGTTCGCTAAAGGTTACGCGGCTGGGCGCGCAAGCGAAACTCGATAACCTGGTGCACGTGGCGCACAACGTGCAAATCGGCGAGCGAACATTGATCGCGGCGCAAACCGGTGTGGCCGGTTCTTCCGTCATTGAAGACGATGTGGTGATCGGCGGCCAGGTGGGTATCGCCGATAATTGCCGCCTGGAGGCGGGATGCGTTGCGGGAGCGCAGGCGGGTATTCCGAGCGGGAAGGTGATTCGCCGTGGACAAACGGTGTGGGGCACGCCGGCGCGGCCCATCGAGCGATTCAAGGAACAGTACGGCTGGTTCGCGCGGCTGCCCGAATTGGCGGAGCGGGTTCGTGATTTGGAAAAGGAGAGAAAGTAACGCAGGTTTTCCGGGCTGTCGTAAAGTTTCGTAACCTTTCGATTCGTCGAAGGTGATGATTCTTCCGTTGTTATTTCATTATTGTTGACCGGCAAGTCGATAGTGCCCGATAATGATTTGGCCAGGGGTGGTCAGGTTTTGGGGTACTTTGGGTCATGCGTGACTCAAAATCCAGGCCCAAGTTTATCCCGAAGATAAGAAAACCCCTGCGAGTTAGGTTGTGCATGTTGGAAGCTGTTCAATACTTACTATGACAGCCGTTAGGCTGTAGTGTGCATCTGAGGGGGAGATGGCGTCCAGCACACGAATCGGATTTGAAACGGCGGTGGGCCAGCCGCAGACGGCGACGAGGCACGCATGGGCCGAAGAGCTGGCTGACGCAGTCGGCCGGGGCGTAAAGCACTTACTGTCTCTGCAGGCCTCGGAAGGCTACTGGATCGGAGAACTCGAGGCGGATACGACGCTCGAGTCCGACTACATTTTCTATCTGCACATCCTCGATAAAGCCGATCCTCAGCGCGTAGGGAAATTAGCGAATTATATTCGCCGGCGTCAATTACCGGATGGCGGTTGGAATATCTATTTCGGCGGCCCGTCCGAGCTGAATGCCACGGTTAAGGCGTATTTTGCCCTGAAACTTGCCGGGGACCGGGCGGACCAGCCGCATATGGAGCGCGCCCGAGCGCGTGTGCTGGAGCTGGGAGGGTTGGAATCGACCAACTCCTACACACGGTTTTATCTCGCTTTGGTGGGAGCAGTCGTTTGGGAGATGGTGCCGGCAATCCCGCCGGAGCTGATGCTGCTTCCCTCCTGGTTTGCGATCAACATCTACGAGATGTCTTCGTGGACCCGTGGAATCGTAATTCCCTTGGCGATTTTGTATGCGCATAAACCCGAGTGGAAATTGCCTGAGGCTGTTCGGGTTGACGAGCTGTTCCGCGAGGGCGCGGCCAAATCTTCCGCGTTTACGCGCAGCGACCGCTTCTTCAGCTGGAGAAACTTCTTTCTGGCTCTCGACCGCGCCTTGAAGCTCTACGAACGCGTGCCCTGGAAGCCGTTGCGGCAGCGGGCCTTGAGGCAGGCGCAGAGCTGGCTGCTCGAGCATCTGGAACGAAGCGATGGGCTGGGCGCCATCTATCCGGCGATGATGAACGCCGTTTTCGCGCTGGTGGCGCTGGGATATTCTCCGGACGACCCCTTGACCGCGCGCGAAATCGGGCAGCTGGCGCAATATGAGATCGAAGACGGAGAGACGATTCGATTGCAGCCCTGCATCTCTCCGGTCTGGGATACGGCGATCGCCATGGTGGCGCTCGAAGAGGCGGGGGTCGCGCCGGACCATCCTGCGCTCGTCCGTGCCGCGGAATGGCTCCTCGAGAATCAAGTTGTCGGTTCCGGCGACTGGCAGGTGAAGAACCCCAATGTTCTGCCGGGGGGGTGGGTTTTCGAGTTTCGCAACGATTTCTATCCGGATGTGGACGACACGGCTTTTGTGCTAATGGCTTTGCAGCGTGTGGATTATCCGGAGCGCGCGCGGCTTACGGCGGCGGCGCGGCGCGGCGTGGATTGGCTGCTCTCGATGCAGAATCGGGACGGCGGCTGGGGCGCTTTCGACAAGAACAACGACCGCGAGCTTCTTACGCACATTCCGTTCGCGGATCATAACGCCATGATCGATCCGTCGTCGGCAGACGTGACGGCACGGGTGCTCGAATGTCTGGGGCGGAATGGCTGGCCGGCCACGCATCCGGCGGTAAAGCGAGGCGTGGATTATTTAACGCAGGAGCAGACGGCGGAAGGGCCCTGGTACGGACGCTGGGGAGTGAACTACGTCTACGGCACGAGCGGCGTTTTGCGCGCGCTCGAAACGATCGCTCTCAGCGCGCGAGAGTATTGCCAGCGAGCCGTGGCCTGGCTTCGCGCCGTGCAGAATGAAGACGGCGGCTTCGGCGAATCCATCGCTTCTTACTACGATCCGAAATTGAAGGGGCAGGGCTCCAGCACTCCTTCTCAGACGGCGTGGGGCCTGATTGGCCTGCTTGCGGCAAGCGAGGAGCACGATCCGGCGGTGGAGAAGGCCGTAGAGCACCTGCTGCGGCAGCAGAATGCCGACGGCTCCTGGGACGAGCACCAGTTTACGGGCACCGGGTTCCCCGGCGTCTTTTACTTGAAATATCACCTTTACCGGAACTATTTCCCGCTGTATGCGCTGGCCCGATATCGCAACATGCTGGAAGGCACGCAACAGTTCCACGCATTTGAGATTCGCCCGGAGGGAGAACAACTCCGCGGCGCGAAAGGCAATTGATGAGATACCCGCTGAAGATGACCGCGAACCTGGCGAAATATATCGCGAGCAGGCGCCTGCGCGGAACCGAGAAGTTCCCCATGGTGCTGATGCTGGAGCCGCTCCACGCGTGCAATCTGACGTGCACGGGCTGCGGCCGCATCCGTGAATACAAGTCGACGATCAATGAGACGCTGACGGTCGAGCAGTGCCTGGCAGCGGTGGACGATTGCGGCGCGCCGGTGGTCTCCATCTGCGGCGGCGAACCGATGATCTATCCCGAAATCGGGAAGCTCGCGGGGGAGATTCTGGATCGCGGGAAACACATCATTCTGTGCACCAACGGCATGTTCATCCGCAAGCGGCTGCATGAGTTCCGGCCCACGTCGAGCTTCTTCTGGAACGTGCATCTCGACGGCATGGAGCGCACCCACGACCTCTGCGTGGAGCGGGACGGCGTGTTTCGCGAAGCCGTGGAAGGCATCAAGGCGGCCAAGGCGGCGGGTTTTCTGGTCTGCTCCAACACCACGATTTACAAGGAAACGGACCTGGACGAAATCGCGGAGCTTTACCAGTATCTCGACACGCTGGGCGTCGATGGCTACATGCTCTCCCCCGCGTACAACTACTCGGCGGTGATGACCAAGGAGATTTTCATGTCGCGTGAGGATGTGCGCGACAAGTTCCGCAAGGCCCTGGCGCTGCTCGACAAGTACAACCTGATGGTTTCGCCGATCTATCTCGATTTTCTGCGCGGAGAGCGAGAGCTCGACTGCACAGCCTGGGGCACGCCCACCTTCAACCCGCGCGGATGGAAAGGGCCGTGCTACCTGATTACCGACAACCATTACGATTCTTATGGGGAACTGATTGCCAAGACTCCCTGGGAGAATTACGGCCCGGGGAACGACCCGCGCTGCGCGGATTGCATGATGCATGTCGGGTTTGAGCCTTCGCCGATTCTGGGAGCGAAGCGGCAAATCGGCGATACCTGGAAGATGCTGAAGTGGCAGTTTTCCGGGCGCATGGGAGGCAATCCTAAAGGAAACTCTGGAAGCGATTTCGGCGCCGGAAGTGGAACGCCCATGCCGCCGCCTCCGGATGTGGTCTCATCGGACGGAAGATTGCGGGTGCTATGACGACGTTCGTGAGCGGCGCGAGCGGATTCCTGGGCAGCCACGTGGCGCGGCTGCTCTGCGAGCGCGGGGAAAAAGTGCGTTTGCTTCTGCGGCCGACGAGCCAGACGAAATTGATCGAAGGCCTGGCGGCCGAGCGGGTGGAAGGCGATTTGCGTGATTCGTCCTCATTGGACAGAGCGCTCTCCGGCGTGCGCACGGTGTATCACGTAGCCGCCGACTACCGTTTGTGGGCGCGCGACCCGCGCGAGATCTACGAATCGAACGTTCAGGGCACGCGAAACCTTCTGGATGCCGCGGGGCGGGCCAAGGTGGAGAAGTTCGTTTACACCAGCACGGTCGGAACCATTGCTGTTCCGCGTAACGGCGTTTTGCCGGACGAGAGTGTAGAAAGCTCCCTGGGCGAAATGATCGGCGATTATAAGCGCTCGAAGTGGCTGGCCGAGCAGGAGGCCAGAAAAGCGGCTGCCTCGGGATTGCCCGTAATTATCGTGAATCCAACGACGCCGGTGGGGCCGGGCGATGCGAAACCAACGCCTACGGGCCGCATCATTCTCGATTTCTTGAACGGAAAGATGCCCGCCTACGTGGACACGGGTTTGAACTTCGTGCCGGTGGAGGATGCCGCGGCGGGACATCTTCTGGCCGCCGACCGGGGACGGATCGGCGAGCGGTACATTCTTGGCGGCGAGAATCTCACGCTGAAGCAGGCGCTCCAGATTCTTTCCTCCGTGTCGGGCCGGCCAGCGCCGCGCGTGCGCGTTCCGCATGTGCTGGCGATGGCGGCAGGATATGGTGATGCGGCGCTATCGAGCTTGCTGGGGCGCGAGCCGCGTATTCCGCTCGAGGGCGTGCGCATGGCGCGCCACAGCATGTTTGTGAAGACCGACAGAGCGCGGGCTGAGTTAGGGTTCTCGCCCGGGCCGGTTGCCGCCGCGTTTGAACGCGCCGTGCGCTGGTATGAATCGAGCGGGTACGTTCGCATGGCGCGCTCGACCGGCATGGCGGCCGCGCGGGCGGCCTGAGGGATTTGATAAAACACACCGGGAAGTTGCAGTGCAAGGATGAAGATCCTGGTCACGTTCGCCGTAGCAAGCGAATTTGCCGTGTGGCGCCGGCATCATGATTTCCGCCAAGTCGCACACGAGCCGTTCGCGCTGTATGTCTCCGAAATCGGCGGCCACGCCGTGAGGGCGCTGATCACCGGCATGGGCACGGCCGCGGCTGCGGAGGCTACACGGTGGGCTCTTAGCTCACCCGCGGATATCTGCATCTCGAGTGGCTTTGCCGGGGCGCTCAGCGCGGACCTGAATGTGGGCACGGTTCTGGCCGGACGCGTGGTGTTGCGCGCGGAACGGGAACTGGCCGTGGCGAGCGATCATCAACTCCTCGCCGTCGCTCAAGAGGCGGGAGCGCAGCAGGTGGAGCGGTTCCTCACATCGGAGCACCCGATCGCGGATGCCGCGCAGAAGGTGGCGCTGCAAGGCGCAGCGGACGCAGTGGAGATGGAAAGCTTTGAAATTCTGGCGGAAGCCGCGCGGCGGGGCGTGCGCGCCGTGGCCATCCGATCGGTGAGCGATACGGCTTCGTGCTCGATGCCGTACGATTTTGACGCAGCTCGAGATGAGCGCGGCCGGCTCCGCATGAGCGCCCTTTTGGCGCAAATGATTCGCCAGCCACAGCGCTTGCCCGAGCTATTCCGTCTGGCGCGCGACTGCCGGTTCGCGGCGCGGCAATTGGCTGAGTTCCTGGATCGTTATTTGCTGTTGCTCGGCGCCCGCCTGGACCTTTCGCAATCGGAGATGGTGGCGGCGACATGAGCATGACCTCCCATCTCGTCGCGCCTCCTGAAAATCGCCACACGCTGCCCCAGAAAATGCGCGCCGGCGTGTATCGCGGTCCCGGGCAGGTGGCCACCGAAGACGTCCCGGTCCCGCAAATTGCCGACGGCGAAGTTCTCATTCGCGTAAGCGCCTGCGGAATCTGCGGCACGGACCTGAAAAAAATCCAGCACGGGTTTGTCAAGCCGCCGCAGATTTTCGGCCATGAAGCCGCGGGAACGATTGCCGCCGTAGGACGCGCGGTGAGGCGCTGGAAGGAAGGCGACCGCGTGGTCAGCTTCCACCATATTCCCTGCGGGGCGTGTTTTTATTGCGAACGGCGGCTTTTCTCGCAGTGCGCGGAATACAAGAAGGTAGGACTCACCGCGGGATTCGAGCCCAATGGCGGAGGTTTCGCCGAATATGTGCGGGCCATGCCGTGGATCGTGGAGCGAGGCATGGTCAGGATTCCAGACGAGGTGAGCTTCGAGGAAGCCACTTTCGTCGAGCCGGTGAACACGTGCCTGAAGGCAGTGGAGAAAGCGCGTGTGGCCGCCGGCGAAAGCATTGTGGTCATTGGGCAAGGCCCCATCGGCTTGCTGCTAATGATGCTGGCCCGGCGGGCGGGCGCTGTGGTGTTCACCACCGATCCCATGCCGGAGCGGCGCGCCGTGAGCGAACGTCTCGGCGCGGCCGCGGCCTTCGATCCGCTGGCGTGCCCGGTTGCGGAGGAAATCCGTGCGCGCACGCAGGGGCGGGGCGCGGACGCGGTGCTGGTCGCCGTACCATTGCCCTCCGCGCTGGCCGAAGGGCTGGCCATCGCGCGGCCCGGCGGACGCATCCTACTCTTTGCGCAAAACGATCCCCAGATGAAGATCGAGTTTCCGGCTGCGGCCGTGGGGGTGGAAGAAAAAGAGATTCTGGGGAGCTACAGCGCGGCTTGGGACCGCCAGGACGAGTCCGCGAACTTGGTCTTCTCTCGAGAGTTGCCATTGTCACAGCTCATCACGCACCGTTTTTCGCTGGAGGAGTTCGGCTCCGCTTTGTCTCTCGCGGCGCGGCCGAACAACTCATTGAAAATTCTGATTGTTCCTTAAAAAGGAGCCTTGGGGAAAAAGGCCCCGAGGAAAACCAGACATGGCTTATAGGTCTGACACGGGAAATTGAAAGTAAACCTTTGGAGCCGAATCTGAAGCGATGGGAACTCTGACACAGCCGCTGCCGGAGACGAAATCGAGCGGGCACATGACCGCCGCGGTGCTCTATGGCAGCGAGGACTTGAAGATCGAAAAGATCGACATTCCCACTCTGGCGCCGGACGAAGTGCTGGTGCGCGTCAAAGTGGCGCTCACATGCGGCACTGACCTCAAGGTGTGGAAGCGCGGCTACCATGCGCGAATGATTACGCCGCCCGCTGTTTTCGGCCACGAACTCGCCGGAGTGATCGAGCAAGTTGGCTCGGAAGCCGCCGAGACTTGGGCTTCCGGCGCGCGCGTGGTGCCCGCGAACTCGGCGCCCTGCGGCGTCTGCTTCTTTTGCCGCAAGGAACGCAGCAATCTTTGCGAGGACTTGCTGTTCAATAACGGCGCATACGCCGAATACATCCGCATTCCCGGGCGCATCGTGCGCCAGAATATGCTGGAAATTCCGGCGCATGTCTCCTTGATCGACGCGGCCATGGTTGAACCGCTGGCGTGCGTTCTGCGCGGAATCCACGAAACCGGCGTGCAGCCGGGCGACACCACGGTCTTGATCGGCTGCGGGCCGCTGGGATTGAAATTTGTGCGCATGCTCTCGTGCCGGGGCGTAAACGTGATCGCGCTGGGCAAACGGCCGAGCCAGGTGAAGGCTGCCGAGCGCATGGGGGCGCGCGCGGCTTTTGATGTAAGCCACCTGAGCGATCCGATTGCAGCGGTTCGGCGCCTGACCGAAGGCGGCCGGGGCGCCGATTCGGTAATCGAGGCCGTGGGTTCTCCGCAAACGTGGGATTGGGCGTTGCGCATGGTGCGCGGGGGCGGCACGGTGAATCTTTTCGGCGGCTGCCCGCAAGGGACGCGCGTGGAAGTGGACCCCACGGCGCTGCACTACTCGGAGATCAGCATCAAATCCACATTTCATCACACACCGCGCTTTATTCGCGAAGCGCTGGAGGCCATCGCACGGAGCGAAATTCGCGCGCGGGATTTCGTCAATGCGAAGATCGCGTTGCGCGAGCTGCCTTCGACGTTCAAGCACATGAAGAATCGCAACGGCGAGATGAAGGTCGCGGTGATCCCCTAGAGTACGCCGCTTGCGAATCCGACCGCACAGGAAATCCATGCACGTGCCGGAAATCGAGATCGCCGCAACGCTGCCGCCCCCGGGCTGCCCGGTTGCGCAGGCGGAACAGTACACGCACTGGCTGGCGACGCATCACTACGAGAATTTTCACGTGGTTTCCTGGCTGCTGCCGCGGCGTTTGCGCCGGCATTTCTACAATGTCTATGCCTACTGCCGCTGGGCGGACGATCTGGGCGATGAAGTGCAAGATGCGGCTCGCGCGCTGGAGCTGCTCGATTGGTGGGAGAGCGAGCTTGATCTGTGCTACGCCGGCCGGCCGTCCCATCCCGTATTCGTGGCGCTGGCGCCGACGATTCGGGAATTCGACATTCCCGCCAAGCCATTCCGGGATCTGCTGACGGCATTCCGCCAAGACCAGACCGTGCATCGATATGCCACCTGGGAGGGCGTGCTCGAATATTGCCGGTATTCCGCAAACCCCGTGGGAAGGCTGGTGCTTTATCTATGCGGCTACCGCGATGCCGAAAGGCAGCGGCTTTCCGACGCAACGTGCACGGCCCTGCAACTCGCGAATTTCTGGCAGGACGTCTCGCGCGATCTGGATATCGGACGACTTTATATTCCAGCAGATGCGCTGGAGCGGCACGGTTTGCAAGTGAGCGACATCGAGGCGCGCGGCTTCGACAAACGGTACGGGGAGCTCATGCGCGACTTGATCGCGCGCACGCGTGAACTCTTTGCCAAGGGCCGGCCGCTCGCTTCCCTGGTGGACGGAAGACTGAGCATCGACATCGAGCTCTTCAGCCGAGGCGGCCTGGCTGTTCTGGAAGCCATCGAATCGAGCGGCTACAACACGCTGGCCAATCGCCCCGCGATTAGCGGATCGCAGCGCTTGCTGTTGTTTGGCCGCACGCTCGCGGGCCGGATGCTTCCCGCACGCCGTCCGGCCCAAGGAATACAGCTCGCTGAAACCGATCGGCGCGCAGGTGCTGCCGCTACACCCGTGAATGATGACATCGGGGTGGAACGCTCTTACGAGCATTGCCGGCAGGTGGCCCGCGCTGCCGCCAGCAATTTTTACTACGCTTTTTATATGCTGCCGAAGCCGAAGCGCGACGCTCTTTGCGCCATTTACGCGTTCATGCGCCTGGTGGACGACGCATCGGATTTGCCGGCGGGTTCCGCAGATGGCGCGAGCGAGCTTGTCCTGAAACGAGGAGCGCTGGGCCGCTGGCGAGCGCTGCTGGACGATTGCATGATCGGCAACACGGCGGGACATCCCATCCTGCCGGCGTTCGCCGACGCCGTCAGACGCTATGGTATTCCTTCGCGATATCTCCACGACCTAATTTCCGGCGCCGAAATGGATCTACTGGAGACACACTACGCCACGTTCGAGAGTTTGCAGGAGTACTGTTATCGCGTGGCGGGGACGGTGGGCCTCACTTGCATCCACATTTTCGGTTTTCAAGACGCCCACGCGCCCGAACTCGCTGAGCGGCTGGGCATCGCGTTTCAACTAACGAATATTCTCCGAGATGTTCGTTCGGACCTCGAACTCGGCCGCGTATACATTCCGGCGGAGGACCTCCGGCGCTTCGGATGCACTGTCGACGAGCTAGGACGGGGCGTGGTGACCCCGGCTGTGCGGGAGTTGCTTCGGTTTGAAGCGGAGCGAGCGTGGGGGTTTTACCGCGAGGGCGTCCGGCTGATGAGTAAAATCGACCAAGACAGCCGCGCGGCGCTATGGGCTTTGGCACGCACCTATAGCGGCTTGCTCGCTCGCATCGAAGAGCGCGATTTTGACGTATTTTCCGAACGCGTTCGGCTAAACACGGCCGAAAAAGCGGGCATACTGTTGCGTGCACGACTGGGCTGGTGGTCGGAGGCGAATGTCCTCGAAGAGCGTGATCGTAATCGGCGCCGGCCTGGCGGGGCTTTCCTCGGCCGTCGCGCTAGCTGAGGCCGGCTTCAGGGTCAATCTGCTCGAGCAACGGCCCTTCCTGGGTGGCCGCGCTTCCTCTTACAGCCTTCCAAATGGCGAGGAGATCGATAATTGCCAGCACGTCACGCTGGGCTGCTGCACGAACCTGGACGATTTTTACGGCCGAATCGGCGCGCTGGGGAAGATCGGCCGCTACGAGCAGCTCGTCTTCGTGGACGCCGCAGGCCGCCGAGCGTCGATGGCCGCTTCGGCTTTGCCTCCGCCTTTTCATTTGGCCCCATCGTTTCTGTTATACCCGTCCCTCAGCTGGGCGGAGCGGCGAGGAATCGGCGAGGCCATGCTGGCGATTTTGCAGCGCGGCGGGCGTAACGACGATGCGGAGGATTGCGGCCGCAGCATGCTGGATTGGCTGCGCGACCACAAACAGAGCGAGGCCGCGATTTCCAGATTTTGGGGAGTGGTCCTGGTCAGCGCGCTGAACGAGGAACTCGGGCAGATGGAGGCGCGTTACGGCTTGGACGTCTTCTGGAAAGCATTTATCTCCGCCCGTTCGGGTTACATCCTCGGAATTCCACGGGTTCCGCTGGGGGAGCTTTACGAAGGATGTCGCGCAGTCGTCGAAAGGCGCGGCGGCGAAGTGCATTGCCGGGCGACCGTGCGCGGCCTGCAAGAGTCGGACGGGCGCATCACCGGAGTCGTATTGGATGGAGGGCGGCAGGACCGCGCCGATTTCTACGTTCTCGCGGTGCCGCACGAGGCCGCTCTTCGGCTGCTGCCCGAGCGCGCCGTAGCGGAAGAGGCGGCGTTCAGCCAGATTCGAAACCTGCGGACGTCGCCCATTACGAGCGTGCACTTCTGGTTTGACAGCGACGTCATGGCGGAACCCTTTGTGACGCTGCTCGACCGTACCACGCAATGGATTTTCAACAAGTCACGGTTGAGCGGCGGCCCGGGACAAGGGCGGTACCTGCAAGCGGTAATCAGCGCGTCGTACGGGCTGGTCGAGTGCTCTCGCCAGCAGATCATTGATTTGTGCCTGGATGAATTGCGGCAAGTCCTGCCGGATGCGCGCGGGGCGCGGCTGGTCAAGGCTACCGTGGTCAAGGAATTAGCGGCGACATTTTCGCCATGTCCCGGTTCGGACCGCTGGCGGCCCACACAGCGCACTCCGCTCCCGAACCTTTTTCTCGCGGGCGATTGGACATCGACGGGGTGGCCGGCGACGATGGAAGGAGCCGTGCGGAGTGGCTATTTGGCGGCGGAAGCTATACTGTATGATTTGGGGGAACCGAAGCGCTTGCTGAAGCCCGATTTGCCGGCAGAGGGTCTGGCGCGCTATTGGGCAAGAAGCACCCCGTTCAACCGTCGTTCCGGGCTCAGGTATACGATCGCGACACCTTCGTCGTAATGCTGAAACCGTACCGGTCTTTGGCTCATCTAAACTGATGACCAGTGGCAGTCGTTCGCAGGTGTCGTGCCGCGGGTTTTTCTTTCGCTTGTGGCGGGCTGGGTTAAGCCTGAAGCAGGCGTTCCACACAGAGATCGGCCAAGGACAAACCTTCGGAGTTTGATTCTGTCAGCCAACGGTGTGTTCTGTTTCGTTCGGTCCTGAAGGTGTGGTTGTTGCAGGGATATCCCCCCAGGAGGTGAATTTGGAGCGGAAGTATAGCCAGAGGGGCTACATGGATTCCGATGGCCCCAAGAAAAAGGAAAAACGTCCCCCTGAAAATCGCCCGCGGCAGGAGCAGATCGGGCCGCGGACTCCACGAATGGTAGGGACGATCACGCGCGCGCGTTGCTCGAATTGCGGGGCGGTCTTGCAGCCGGGTTTTGATCCTAACGGCAAGTGTCCGCGTTGCAGTTTCGAATTGCACAGCTGCAAACAGTGCGCTTACTTCGATACCGGAGCTCAGTTCGAATGCACCCGCCCGATAGCGGAGCGCATCGCGAAGAAGGATGCGCGAAACGATTGCGCCTTCTATGCATTCCGCACCACCGTCGAGAAGGATACGGCTCCCACTACAGCAACTGCTTCACCGGCAACCGCTTCGGGCGGTTTTACCCCCGCGCGTCCCAACGACGCCCGCAAAGCATTCGACGATCTGTTCAAAAAGTAGTTCTCACATAGCCGTGGTCGGAGTTCGCCGCGTCTAATGGGTGGCACTACACGGGGCCTGTAGTGGCAACGCCTATGCAGTTGAAATCAACAGGCGGAGTGCTATTCTGGACTGGCTTTGTGCTTCAGATCCGATCCGCAGATCGCTTTCCCTTCCATACCACTTCTTAGACTCGGGTGCCCATATGAAAATCAGTATCAGCTATCGCCATGTCGAATCCCCGCAAGCGGTTGAAGCAGCAATTGAACGTCATCTGGCCAAGGTCACAAAGCTCTTAAAGAGTTACCAGCCGGACCTGGTGCAGTTTCACGGTGGTTTTGAGAGGCAGCCTCACCGGGCCGAATACACCTTCTCCGCGAACCTTTCCCTGCCTACAGGGACACTGCACGCGACGGGCGACGGTCCCGACGCGGGCGCCAGCGCGCGGAAGGCGCTGGTCGAGTTGGAGGCCCAGATCAAAAAGCATCAGTCGCGCCTGCGCAAGGACTACGAGTGGAGGCGGAAGCGCAGCAAGGCCGAACAGGCGCTGGCCTAAACGCACGTCTCCGGCGTTAGTGGCAGGCAGGGCTATGTCTTCTGCCCGGGCTTGTAGCTTCCTGTCTACCGCATCTTTCCGGCCATTTTCGTTAGCGGTGAGATCGAATTTCGAAGGATTCCCATCCGTAAAATTGCGATCCACACCGGCATTGGAAACGATATAATCTCAGCCGTTCCTACACCTTCTCAGCCCGGGTGCCTGAAATCTGAAGCTTTCGTAGGATTCTCCGCCAATGGGATCACCAGCGCATGGCTCCGCGCGGGCTCAGCAACGACCGGACACGGAGCTTGTGGTTGACGCCGTTCCGACGCTGATATGGTCGGCCCGCTCCGACGGTTCCGCGGAGTTTTTTAGTCAACGCTGGCTCGACTACACCGGCCTCTCTCTAGATCAAGCGCTGGATTGGGGATGGAGAGTTGCGATCCATCCCGACGATCTCCCCAGAATGCTCGCAGTATTCGAGGAGGACGTGCGTGCGGGAAAGCCAGTCGAAGTGGAAGGGCGATTCCGCCGGCACGACGGGGAGTTTCGACGATTCCTCTTCCGCGCAACTCCGCTTCTCGACGAATCGGGAATGGTCGTTAGATGGTTCGGAACCAATACCGATCTCGAAGATCAGAAGCACGCGGAGGACGCCCTCCGGAAAAGCGAAGAAAGTTTTCGCCTGATCGTCGACGGCATTCCCGGATTGGTAGCCATCATGACGCCGACAGGCGAGGTCGAACTTGCAAACCGACGAGTCCTGGATTACTTCGGCAAAACTCTTGACCAATTAAAAGGGTGGTTAACGGGCGAAGCCGTTCATCCCGATGATTTGCCCGGGGCGATCTCCGCCTGGACGCGGTCGGTCGAGTCGGGAACTCCCTACGACATGGATCAACGCCTTCGCGGCGCTGACGGGGCGTACCGCTGGTTCCGCGGCCGCGGCATGCCGCTGCGTGCCGAAGATGAAAGCGCAGTCCGCTGGTATGTTTTGCTGGTTGACATTGACGAGCGCAAGCAGGTGGAACAAAAGCTCCGCCGAAGCGAACGGAGTCTGCTCGAGGCTCAGAGACTGGGCCGTTCGGGGAGCTGGAGTCTTGACCCATCATCGGGAGTTGTAACGACTTCGCCTGAAATGTTCCGCGCATTTGGTGTCAGGTCCGGCGAGGAATGGTCCGGCGCCGATTTTTGGTTCAGCAGGATTCATCCCGAGGACCGCCAACGGGTTCGGACTCTCTTTGAAAGATGTTTGCGCGAGAAGACCGACTACGAAGCGGACTACCGTCTTCTTCTTCCCGATGGAACGGTCAAATATCAGCATTCGACCGGCTCTCCGGTGAATCAAGCGGGCGAGGTCGTCGAATTTGTCGGAACCGCGATCGATACCACCGATCAGGTCCTGGCCAGGACCGAACTGGAAAGAGCGTTTGCCGAGATCAAGATTCTAAAGGACCAACTCTACAAGGAAAATTTGGCTCTCCGCGACGAAGTGGATCGGGTCTCCATGTTTGAAGAGATTGTGGGGACGTCCCCGGCCTTGCAGGGACTGATTTCCCGGGTGATCAAAGTCTCCGAGACAGACACGACCGTGCTGATCACCGGGGAAACGGGAACGGGTAAGGAGTTGATCGCTCGCGCTATCCACAAACGCTCTCCCCGGTCGCAGAGAGCCTTTGTCAGCGTCAACTGCGCGGCCCTGGCTCCATCGCTGATCTCGTCTGAGCTGTTCGGCCATGAAAAGGGAGCGTTTACCGGAGCAATGCAACGGCGGCTCGGCCGTTTTGAGTTGGCCCATGGCGGAACTATTTTCCTGGACGAAGTCGGCGAATTGCCTCTCGATACCCAGGTGGTGCTTCTGCGAGTGCTGCAAGAGCGCGAATTCGAGAGAGTCGGAGGCAAGGAAACCATACAGGTAGACGTGCGGGTCATCGCCGCCACCAACCGCGATTTAGAAGCAGCTATGCTCAAGGGAACCTTTCGGTCCGATCTTTTTTACAGGCTCAGCGTATTTCCGATTGAGGTTCCGCCGCTTCGCGAACGCAGAGACGATGTGGTAACCCTGGTGAAGTATTTTGTGGACCGGTACGCCAGAAAGCTGGGCAAGCGCTTTCGCCAGATCGAGAAGCGAACATTGGAGCTGCTGGAGTCCTACGACTGGCCGGGAAATATCCGTGAACTGCAAAACGTGGTGGAGAGGTCGGTTATCGTAAGTCCCGATGACATCTTTCGCGTGGATGGAGCGTGGTTATCGAGGAGAGCCGGCCGGACGCCTGCGCCGGGATCAGACTCCCGCGACGAAAACCCGGCCCGCGAGCGGCAGATTATTGAGGCCGTGCTGGCGGAATGTCGAGGCCGGATTTCCGGCCCCCATGGAGCTGCGGCCAAGCTTCAAATCCCGCCCTCCACCCTGGAGTCCAAAATTAAGCGTTTGAAGATCAGCAAGAGCCACTTCAAACTCGGCTAATAAGACCCGCCTCGAAGTCGCGAAATCACGATTCTGTCGAATTTTTCACGAAATTTACGATAGCGTTCGAATCTTCTTCCCTTTCCTTTCAAGCTCTTGCGCGTTGGCTCTCGGCGTGCACCACTCGACGTCGCATCCCGAAGTAATGGTCAAAGCGTGCGCCACACGAAGATGCATGTATGCCCTGGAGGAGGAGCCGACGATGAGGGGAGTTTCAGCAGCGTTGATTGCGGTGATCGCAATGCTGGGCATCTTGTGGAGCAGGGGCATTTCCGCACAGGACAAGGACAAGTACAACGTTAAAATTCCCAACGGGCTGGCGTTCTCCGAGTTCAGGGGATACGAGTCCTGGCAGCTTATCTCCATCAGTCAGGACGGGCCGGCTGTTGCCGCGATCCTGGGTAATCCCGCGATGATCAAGGCCTACGAGTCTGGCTCTCCCGCCAACGGCAAGCCATTTCCCGACGGCGCCAAGATGGCGAAGATGCATTGGGCGCCAACAAAGATGGGGATCTTTCCGGCAGCGACAGTGCCAGGGGCTTTGAAAAACGTCGATTTCATGGAGAAGGATAGCAAGCGGTTCGCAGATAGCGGCGGGTGGGGATGGGCCGTGTTCGACTATAACGCCGCGTCCGACATGTTCACGCCGGGCACAACGTCTGACACTCCGCCGCAGGGGAACGACGCCAAGTGCGGGTTGGCGTGCCACACGACGGTTAAAGGAAGAGATTACGTTTTTACGGATTACGCGAAGAGATAAGGGCGTGCGCAGCACGCAAGAACATTCATTCAAATCTCAGCAAAGGAGATCACCGGTGAGCACGATCACAACGAAAGACGGCACGGAAATCTTTTACAAGGACTGGGGCAAAGGGCAACCGATCGTATTCAGCCATGGCTGGCCATTGAGCTCGGACGACTGGGATGCGCAGATGCTGTTCTTCCTAGACCGCGGTTATCGCGTGATCGCCCTGGACCGCCGGGGGCACGGACGCTCGACGCAAACCTGGGAAGGCAACGATATGGAACATTGCGCCGACGATCTCGCGGAACTGACGGAGCGGCTGGATTTGAGAGAGGCAATTCACGTGGGGCACTCGACCGGCGGCGGGGAGGTGGCCCGCTACATCGGCCGGCATGGAACGAAACGCGTGGCCAAGGCGGTGCTCATGGGAGCTGTGCCTCCAATTATGGTGAAGAGCGACAAGAATCCCGACGGGGTGCCGATCTCCGTCTTTGACGACATTCGCGCGGCATACACCAAAAATCGCGCGCAGTTCTACATGGACCTTACGCTGCCGTTCTACGGCTACAACCGGCCGGGCGCGCAGATTTCCGAAGCTACCCGCCAACACTGGTGGCTGCAAGGAATGATGGGCGGCGCCAAAGCAGGTTTCGACTATATCAAGGCCTTCTCGGAGACGGATTTCACCGAAGACCTAAAGAAGATGGATATTCCCACGCTCGTCATGCACGGCGACGACGACCAGATTGTGCCTGTCGCCAATGCGGCGCTCAAGTCCGTCAAGATCCTCAAGCGGCCAACGCTTAAAGTCTATTCCGGATTTCCGCACGGCATGTTCACGACCCATCCGGAACAGATCAACGCTGATCTGCTGGCGTTCTTCAAAGGCACAGCGAGCGCGGCAGCGGCTTTCCTCTAGCCATAAAAGAGCAACTCCTAGCCGCGACTGGTCAAGGAACGGAAAGCGGCAAGAAAGAGATGACCTGCAAAATCGAAAGGGTTGACAACAGTAAGAACGCGTCCGTGTTGCTCGTGAGCGGACGAATTGAAACCGAACATGTCAGCGCCATCAAAGAGTCGATTGCGCGCGAGAAGTCACCGGTAACCCTTGACCTCGGAGAAGTGACGCTCGTCGATCGGGACGTCGTGCCTTTTCTTGCAGTTTGTGAGCGCCAAGGTGTCGAGCTTATGAATTGCCCGGCCTTCCTACGTGATTGGATTGCAAAGGAACAACAGCGTACACCTCTCGACTCTGCGGACAAAGCACGAGAAGCGAGCGGCAGCTTCGACGATTTCTGAAGGGAAACAATAGAAGTCAAGTCACACCAGCCCCAAAATCAACTACTCAAAAGGAGCATGCTATGAGCCAAACCGGCGCGACACAAGCAATCGGCAAGGAAGCAATTCGCCCGTTTCAGAAGGTGGATTTTCCGGAAAGCGAACTTAGCGAATTGCGCAGGCGTATCAACGCTACAAAGTGGCCCGAACGGGAAACAGTGACGGATGCAACCCAAGGAGTACAACTGGCGACGATGCAGGCGCTGGCGCGCTATTGGGCGACCGATTATGACTGGCGCAAGTGCGAGGCGAGATTGCAGGCGCTGCCGAACTTCATCACCGAAATCGGCGGATTGGACATTCATTTCATTCACGTCCGCTCGAAGCACGAAAATGCGCTGCCGCTGATCGTCACGCACGGCTGGCCGGGTTCGGTCGTCGAGCAACTAAAGATCGTCGATCCCCTTACAAATCCTACGGCCCATGGAGGCAGGGCGGAGGATGCCTTCGACGTCGTGATTCCGTCGATGCCGGGCTACGGATTTTCCGGCAAGCCAGCTACCACCGGGTGGGATCCCGCCCATATTGCCCGTGCCTGGGCCACTCTGATGAAGCGCCTCGGCTACAACAAATTCGTAGCGCAAGGCGGCGATTGGGGTGCCGTCATCACCGAGCTGATGGGCGTGCAGGCGCCGCCGGAGCTGCTTGGCATTCATACCAACATGCCAGGCATCTTCCCAGCCGATATCGATGCGGCCGCCTTTGCTGGCGCGCCGGCGCCTTCGGGTCTTTCGGCTGACGAGAAGGTTGCCTTTGAGATATTGCAACACGAATATCAAAAGGGCATCGCCTACGGGTACCAGATGGGGCTCCGGCCGCAGACATTGTATGGGATCGCGGACTCGCCCGTCGGCCTGGCGGCCTATTTCCTCGATCACGACGCGGCCAGCTACGAACTGATCTCGCGCGTCTTTGCCGGAGAAAAAGAAGGGCTGACACGAGACGATGTCCTCGACAACATCACCATCGCCTGGCTGACGAACACGTTCATTTCTGGCGCACGTCTCTACTGGGAGTATTGGGGCAAAGGAGGGTACTTCAATGTGAAGGGCGTCTCCATCCCGGTTGCCGTGAGCGTCTTCCCCGACGAACTTTATCCGATGCCGCGCAGCTGGGCAGAGCGAGCATTTCCCAAGCTCATTCACTTCAACAAGCTCCCCAAGGGCGGGCACTTTGCGGCCTTTGAACAGCCCCAGCTCCTTTCAGAAGAGATTCGCGCGGGCTTTCGGCCGCTGCGATAGTTCGAAGCCGGGCGAGGCGGCGTGCACAGGCGCCGCCTTCGCGAAATGTCGAACTTCGGTCGAGGACAGAGTAGGCACACACGAAACCTTTGCAAGAGGCCACCTCGATTTAATCCAAAAGAGGAGCGCTATCGTGAGCCAAACAGGAACAACGCAACAACGCAGCGAGCTTTCGCAGTTCAGCACCGACCGTTCCTATCCGGGCCGCTGGACGATCACCTTCAGCAACCCGCCGATCAACATGTTTGTTCCCGCAACGATCGTCGAATTGGGAGCGCTCATGACCGACCTCGAGGCGGACCCTTCGGTGAAGGCCGTGGTGTTTCAGTCGGCGAATCCCGATTTTTTCGTCGCCCATCTCGACGTAGCCAAGGCAGCAGAACGGCCGGAGGTGCTGAGTCTTTGGCGCGACTTTGTGCTGCGCCTCGCGTTCACGCCAGTGGTGAGCGTCGCCAAGATTCGCGGCCGCACGCGCGGAATCGGCAACGAGTTCGTCCTGGCCTGCGACATGCGCTTTGCCAGCCGGCAAAGCGCGCTATTCGGCAATCCCGAGATCGGCGTCGGACTGGTCCCGGGCGGCGGAGCGCTGGAATGGCTGCCACGTTTGGTCGGCCGCTCGCGGGCACTGGAGATCGTGCTCAGCGGGGACGATTTCGACGCGGATATCGCGGAGCGCTATGGCTGGGTGAACCGCGCGCTAGACGATGGCGATCTCGACTCGTTTGTCGATGCGCTCGTCCGGCGTGTGGCCTCGTTCGACCGGGAAGCGCTGGCCGCGGCCAAGGCCCAGATCAATCGGTTCGGGACGCCGACGGCTAACGAGCTTCAGTCGAGCAACGACTTATTCTTCCCACTTTTGGGCCTGCCCAGTGCGCAGGCGCGCCGGGCCAAGATCCGCAATATCGGTTACGGCGCTCGGAGCGACTTCGAATTGAAATTCGGCCGGTACCTCCCTGCGCTCGGGCAGGCGGACGACGATGACATCAAGGCTGACCGCGCGAAGGCCGGTCTCTGACCCTTTCCAAGTGACTACCGGCAGGATCCACGTGTCAAAGGAGGAATCCTTATGAAATGGCTCGCCTTTATGCTGGTTGCATTCGCTGCGCTCGCCGCCGCTGTCGCCTGGATAACTCCCGCGTCAGGAGAGGCCGCCCCGGTCTTCGTAACCAAGGTTCCGTCGGGTTACCGCGGCTGGACACTGGTTTCGGTGTCCCACGAAGCCGGCACCCTCAATAGCATCGGCGCCGTTTTAGGCAACGATGTGGCGATCAAGGCATACCGGGAAGGGAAACTTCCGTTTCCGGACGGGACAATCATCGCGGCTGTGCACTATAAGTACGTGCCGTCGGACGAAAACAACAAGGTGTTTGGCCAAGTCCAATCTTTCGTTGCCGGACCTCCGACGAATGTGCAGTTCGAAATAAAGGACTCACAAAAGTACGCCGCCACAGGCGGCTGGGGATTCGGTCACTTCAACAGTGACGGCACGCCTGGCAACGACGCTTTGATGAAGACCTGCTTCCCCTGCCACGCGAAGGCTTCCCGTGACTTCGTCTTTACGCAATACGCTCCTTCTTATGGCGAATCGCAACAGACGAAATAAGTCAGGGGCATCAGCGAACCACCGCGACGCGGGAGTGCATCGTGATTCCGCCAGTGGAAGCACTATGAGAACCATATTCTTCACTCTCGTGACAGGGGCGTTCATCACAGCGTCTGTTTTCGCGGGCCAGAGTCTTCGGCAGATGTCCATGCCGGACTTGGGAGGGGCCCTCGGCTGGCTCAACTCCGTTCCCTTGAACGCTAAGTCGCTCCGCGGGAAGGTTGTGCTGGTGGATTTCTGGACTTACACCTGCATCAACTCGTTGAGGCCGCTGCCGTATGTCAGGGCCTGGGCGGCAAAATACAAGGACGCTGGTCTGGTAGTCATCGGCGTCCATACCCCGGAGTTCTCGTTCGAGAAAGAGCTCGTCAACGTGCAGAACATGACGCGCACATTGAACGTCAACTACCCGGTGGCCGTTGACAGCAACTACAGCATCTGGCGGGCATTCCACAACGAGGCCTGGCCGGCGCAATACCTGGTCGACGGAAAAGGACAAATTCGCTTCCAGCATTACGGAGAGGGCGATTACCCCGAAATCGAGCGCATCATCCAGATGCTGCTTAAGGAAGGCGGAGCCGCTGCCATTGATGGAGGAGCGGTGAGTGTTTCCGCCGCCGGCATCGAGGCGGCTCCCGACTGGAACGATGCGCAATCTCCCGAAACGTACGTTGGATACGGCCAGGGGCAGAATTTCGCCTCGCCCGAACGCCTGGCCAAAGATTCGACTGCGGCGTACAGTGTGCCTGCGAAGCTCTCGTTGAATCACTGGGGGCTGGCCGGTTCGTGGAACGTGAATGCGGAGAGTGCTGTGCTCCAGTCAGCGCGTGGCAAGGTCGTCTTCCGGTTCCATAGCCGGGATCTGCATTTGGTGCTGGCTCCGGCGAAAGACGGCAAGGCCATTCGCTTCAGAGTGACGCTCGATGGCGCCGCTCCTGGTGAAAATGCCGGCGGCGACACCGCCCCGGACGGCAGCGGCGAAATTCGAGAGCCGCGGCTCTATCAGCTGATCCGGCAAAGAGGTGCAATCGCAGATCGAACGTTGGAAATCGAATTTCTCGATCCAGGGGCCCACGCCCTTGACTTCACTTTTGGCTAGAGGAACGCCACCGAAGGAAGGCTCGAGATGAGCGACCCACAAACGAATGAGCGCTGTTCTGCAGCACGCGATCAAGAGATCCGTGCAGCACTGGATCAGCATTGGGCGGCGTCCGATGCCAACGATTTTGAAACGGAGCATCGTATCTATCGCGAGGACGCGGTGCTGGATTATCCCCAGTCAGGCGAGCGAACCCGCGGCCGGCGCAACATACAGGCCCAACGGGCTAGTCAGCCGAGCAAGAAGCGCTTTACGGTCCGACGAATCATTGGCAGCGGCGGTCTTTGGGTGACCGAATTCATCCTCACGTACGACGGCAAGCCGTCCTACACCGTGAGCATTATGGAGTTCGAGGGCGACAAGGTTGCGCGGGAAACACAATACTTTGCGGATCCGTTTGTGGCTCCCGAGTTCCGCTCTCAATGGGTCGAACGGATGGACACATAGTCTCGATGCGCGGGGATTCCCTGGCGAAACCATGCGTTTCGCATCATAACCGTCGAGAACGGAGATTAACGCCAGCTAAGCCCCGATTAACCCACCTATCGGAATGGCCGGTGTAACAAAGGGTATCCTTCCAGCACATCCTTCCGATGGAGGCACACAAGGTGGATTGGAAACGGTTGGTGCAGTTTGCGCTGCTGGGTAGCAGCGATTTGGAACAATATGCCATCCTGCTGGTACGAGCTTCACTCGGGCTGTTCTTCGCCATATCCGGGGCAAACAAATTGTTTGTCGCCAGCAGAACGCAAGCCATGTATGAAACACTCCTAGCGGCCAAAGTCCCGCTTCCCCACCTGATGACTTATTTTGTGTCGGGTGTCGAATTCGTTGGCGGATCCTTGCTGGCCGTAGGGTTTCTTTCGAACCTGGACTGCGTGGCTTTATTGGTCGATATGCTTGTCGCTATTCTGACGGCTAAACTTTCCACGATGCCTAAAGGGCTCTCGCCTCTTAACTGGTTCGACAATTTCCTCTACGTTCCGGAAGCTCTGTACGCGCTCTTTTTTATCTGGTTGATCTGCTCTGGTCCGGGAAAGTTCAGTATCGATTACTGGCTCCTTGCCAGACGCTGGATTTCGACGTGACCGGAATGGGTCGATTGCTTTCAGTGAATGTCGGTCTTCCGCGCGACGTGACATGGAACGGCAAAACTGTCCGAACTGCAGTCTGGAAGTGTGCGATTGCCGGACGGCGAATGGCGCGCAAGCTCGATATCGATGGTGATGCGCAAGCCGATCTCGCCGGCCATGGTGGGGAGCAGCGCGCCGTTTTTGTTTATCAGATTGACTCCTATCACTACTGGGAACACTTCTTCGGACGCAGCGACTTCAGTTTCGGACAGTTCGGAGAAAACTTCACAGTTGAGGGACTTTCCGATACCGAGGTCTGCATCGGCGATCGCTACCGCATTGGCGGTGCGGTATTCGAAGTGGCGCAGCCGCGCGTAACGTGCTACCGCGTTGGTATTCGCATGAACGAACCTCGCATGGCAGCCCTGCTCGTAGCACATCACAGACCGGGATTCTACTTTCGGGTGTTGCAGGAAGGAGAAGTTGGGGCGGGGGACGAAATCGTAAAAATCGCCGATGGGCCGGAGCGAATGACCGTAGCCGACGTTGACGCTCTCCTGTATTTGCCGGGACCTACCAGGGGACAACTGCAACGCGCACTGCGGATTCCTGCGCTGAGCAAAGGCTGGCAGGGTTCGTTCCAAGCAATGCTCCAACAAGATTTGAGCCCCCAAGCTGGCGCGGGGAATCCGGGACTCGCCTACGAGGAACCAGCGCCGGCATGGCCTGGATTTCGGCAGATGCGAGTCGCGCAAATCCATAAGGAAAGCGATCACGTAACTTCCTTCGTTCTCGCGCCGGTCTATGGGCAAGGCGGGCCACCTCTTCCTGTATTCAAGGCGGGGCAATATGTGGTTTTGCGGCTGCTCATCGATCGGGACAAATCGCCCGTTCTTCGCAGCTATTCTTTGTCTGATCTGCCGGGAGCCGATCATTTCCGCATCAGCGTCAAAAACGAATTGAATGGGATTGGAAGTTCATTTCTATGCAACCATGCGCGCGAAGGCGATTTACTGGAGGTTAGTGCGCCGCGTGGAAGTTTTACGCTGCGTCCCGGCCAGAATCCCGTGGTTCTCCTGAGCGCTGGAGTGGGCGCAACGCCCGTGATGTCGATGCTGCACACGCTCGCTGCCGGAAGGTCCCAACGAGAGATCTGGTGGATCTATGGAGCGCGCAATCGTTCCGACCACCCATTTGCGGAAGAGTCGCGTTCATTATTGAAACAGCTGTCTCGCGGACGAGGATACATCGTGTACAGCAGGCCCTCTGCAATCGACCAAGCCGGCGCAGACTTCGATGCTCCTGGGCATATTGACACAGCTTTGCTACAGAAAATTGGCGTGTCACGGGATAGTGACTTCTATCTGTGTGGCCCCTCTTCATTGTTGCAGAACATGCGCGAGGGGCTGCGAAACTGGGGTGTGCCCGCCGGGAATGTGCACACGGAGATCTTCGGTTCGCTCGAGGCAATTACCCCTGGGATGGCTCAGGTTGGTCACACTCCTCACCAACCCCAAGGTGCGCCGGGGTCCGGCCCGCCAGTCTCATTCGCGCGTAGCGGGATTACTGCCGCGTGGGACCCGAAATTCGGGAGCTTGCTTGAACTGGCGGAAGCGTGCGACGTTCCAGTGAGATGGTCCTGTAGGACTGGAGTCTGTCATACCTGTATGACCGGCCTGATCAGCGGAACGATTCTCTATAATCCTGAGCCCTTGGATAGGCCCGCTCCCGGGAACGTGCTCGTATGCTGTTCCCAGCCAAGCGCGGGTGTCACTCTGGATCTTTGAGAAAAACGGGAGGAGTCCAATCATGCGCTCTGACATCGTGCCCGGAGGCAGGTTCCCCGATTACGAACTTCCCGATCACACGGGCACACCGCGTAAGCTCAGTGAGTTGCAGGGCGAGGACCCGCTGATCCTCACGCTCGCGCGCGGGCACTACTGCCCGAAGGAGCACCAGCAGCATCTGGAGCTCGCCGCGTTCTACCCGAAGATCACCGTGGCATACACCCAGATCGCCACGATTGCCACCGACGACCACCACACGATCCAGGAGTTCCGTGCGTCGGTCGGCGCCCAGTGGCCCTTCCTCTCCGACCCCGAGCGAAAGGTTCAGAAGGACCTGGATATCCAGGAGTACACGGACCCGGAACACAACCCGATGATTCCGCACACACTCGTACTCAAGCCAGGCCTGGTGATCTACAGCATCTATAACGGCTACTGGTTCTGGGGGCGCCCGTCGATCGCCGACCTTTGGCACGACCTGCGCGCCGTGACGAGCGAGATCCGGCCTGACTGGGATCTGAGCACCCCGGGACTCCGCGAGGCTTGGAACGCGGGTGACCATTCACGCTTTCACGGATGGAACAAGAAGGCCGGCGCGAAAGCAGCCACTGGTGGGGGAAAAGGCGAACGGTGAGTCGCCAGCAATGAATCTCCACGAAGGTGTAGTTAAGTCGAACGCAATTCCAGAATGTCGATTGGAGGAATTATGAGCACCGCAACCGCGTCTTCTTTCCTGCAACGCGAGCCGCAACTCGCTGGGCGGACCGTCGTCGTGATTGGCGGCACCGCAGGCATCGGCCTCGAAACAGCCAAGCGAGCCCGGTCCGAGGGCGCCGAGGTCATTCTCGCGGCCCGTAATGCGGAACAGCTTGAGCACACGGCACGCGAGCTCGGCGCCCGGAGTACCGCGGCGTTCGACGCTACCGATTTCGAGCGCCTCGGGAAATTCTTCGGCGAACTGCCTGCTCCGATTGACCACGTGCTGGTCACCGGCCCTGGTCCGTACTACGCGCCGCTGGCCGAACTCGATTTCGACAAAGCGCGCCGCGACGTTGAGGCCCATCTCTTCCTGCCCATGCAGGTCGCTCGGTACGCCGCAAAGAAGGTTCGACCGGGAGG
>Ga0335077_10000839_pt1 | contig 34941 bp, 34 predicted proteins | sample Lox_Sample_31_FD_207151 | JGI IMG/M metagenome (GOLD analysis project Ga0335077, IMG submission 207151) | Soil microbial communities from Loxahatchee National Wildlife Refuge, Florida, United States - Lox_Sample_3.1 | ecosystem: Environmental > Terrestrial > Soil > Wetlands | place: USA... | reverse complement strand
GCAAATTGCATTTGCCGCCGAACTCCGCCGCCAGGCCGAAGTTCAGGTTGATCGACTTGGCGTGCCCGATATGCAGATACCCGTTCGGCTCCGGCGGAAACCGCGTATGCACCCGCCCGCCATACTTGTTCGTCTTCAAATCCTCGATAATGATGTCGCGGACGAAATTAGACGGCCCAGTTGCCGTCTCCGTCGTTTCAGATTTCACTGTACTCATAGTTAACGTGTCGGGGTAAATCGAGCGCGTCGGGGACTGGCTCCACCGTCCCTAATCGAGCCGCCCGCAAACCCCCAGCCCGCTCGTCGTGGACGGTGGTGCCTGTCCCCTCTTGCCTAACCAGACTGCCCGTCGTGGACAGGGGTGCCTGTCCCCATTTCCACATGGCTCAATTTCACGATCTTTCCGATCGCCTGTTCAATTCGCTTCAAGCAGGTTTCCTTCCCCAGCACCGCCATGGTCTCAAAAAGCGGCGGCGCGTTCTTGCGGCCGCACACCGCCACGCGAATCGGCTGAAACATCTGGCCCGCTTTGATTCCCAAATTGCTCGCGGCCGCGCGCAACGTCTCTTCCAACCCTTGGTGGTTGAACTCGGTTCCCGGCAAGATCTCTCGCGCGCGTTCCAGCACACGTAGCGCCATCGCCATATCACCTTTTTGCGGAATCAGCTCGCCGGTGTCATAAGGCGGCAGCTCGTCCAAGAGGAAAAAATCGGCCGCCTGAACCACGTCACGCAACAGCTTGATCCGTTCCTGGATCAGCGGGGTAACCGCGACCATCCTTCCCGGCTCTGCGCGGAAACCCGCTTTGCAAACGAAAGGCAGCAGCAGCGGCGCCAGTTCTTCCGTGCGCATGGCGTAAATGTACTGCGAGTTGAGCCACACCGCTTTCGGATCGAACGGATCGTCATCACTGAAGTTGACCACCGCGTTCGATTTGTTGATGCCCTCAAACGAGAATGCGTCGATCAGCTCCTGCCGCGACATCTTCTCGCGATCGTCTTTTGGAGACCAGCCGAGCAGGCAGATGAAATTGACGAAGGCCTGCGGCAGAAAGCCTGCATCGCGATATGTGGTCACGCTCACCACCGGCCCGTGGCGGCGCTTGGAAAGCTTCGTGCCATCCGGAGCCACCAGCAGCGGCAAATGCGCGAACCGTGGCAGCTCGGCGCCCGCAGCCTCAAAAATCAACACGTGCTTGAACGTGTTGGTGAGATGGTCCTGGCCGCGAATAATGTGGCTGATACGGAGATCGGCGTCATCGGCGCAAGAGGCCAGATGATAGGTCGGCGTGCCGTCGCTCCGTAGTAAGGCGAAATCCTCAATGTCCGCCGTGGATTTCACCTGCTCGCCATAGACGGCGTCGCCGAAGCGAATGTCGCGCACCGGATCCCGGGGCACGCGGTAGCGGAGCACGAACGGCTCTCCGGCCGCCGCGCGGCGATCGCTCTCCTCGCGTCCAAGCTCCCGCATGCCGGGATTGAACAGCCACGCCGCGCCCGAACGGGGCTTCTCGCCCTCCTCGCTCTGAGCCGGCGTGAAATCGCGGTACGCCAGGCCCTTCTCGAAAATCGCCTGGGCCATCTTTCGATGAAGATCCAGCCGCTCCGACTGCCGGTACTGTTCATCCCATCCCAGGTCGAGCCAGTTCAGTCCTTCAAAAATGGAATCGAGCGAGGCCTGGGTGTTCCGCTCGATGTCGGTGTCGTCGATGCGCAGGATCATCGTGCCGCCGTGGCGGCGCGCGTAAAGCCAGTTGAAGATAAAGGTGCGCGCGCTCCCAATGTGCAAAAATCCCGTGGGAGACGGCGCAAAGCGCACGCGAAGCATTGGAAATGCCAGTATAGCAAGACGTTCCGCTTGCAGTCGCGGAACCCCGCGCCGGCCCGAACTTGGCTATAATAGCCATGTGCGCACCGTGAATGTGGCCGAACTCAAAGACCGGCTCAGCGCCTATCTTCACCGCGTCCGGGCCGGCGAGGAGTTGCTGGTCCGTGACCGTAACCTCCCCATCGCCAAGATCGTGCCTCTCAACGAGGAGGAGATCGAGGCGGAGGAATTGTCACTGCTTGCATCCGGCCAAATGACTCTGCCCAAGAGACGGTTCCGTGAGAATCAATTCTGGGCGATTGGCTCTGGTCTGCGGGGAAACGGGAAATTGACCAAGGCTATCGACAGGGCTGTCGAGTCAGCGCGCGAGGACAAGAATGCCCGCCTTCTGGGACACAAGCGCCGTCATTCGAATCTGCGTTCCCGGGCAGACAAGTAGTCCGGCGAAGTCGCTCATGCGGGCCCACGCTCCCGTCGTGTGGTGGGCCGCTCGAGTCGAGGTCCGAAGCGCGCTGGAGCGCTTAAAAGCGGATCGCGCCATTAGTGCCGCTGCATACATCGCATCCAAACAGCGATTGGAACTGCTCTTGGCTTCATGGCGTGAAATACAGCCAACGGACCTCGTGCGCGATCTGGCGTGCATTCAGCTCGAACGGTTCCGCCTGCGAGCTTCTGACGCGTTCCACCTTGCCGCTGCTCTGGTCTGGTGCAAGCAGAAGCCCAAAGAGAGGCTTTTCCTTTGCAACGACCAGCGGCTCTCTGATGCGGCTAGCCAGGCCGGCTTCGAATCCGTCGCGGTGTGAAGGCGGGTGCTCGCGAACATCTCCGGCGTTACAATGCCCTCTTATGCGCATCACCGCCATCGACACCTATATCGCCGGCAACCCCTGGAAAAACTGGCTCTTTGCCAAGGTCTCCACCGATGAGGGGATCCATGGGATCGGCGAAGGCACGCTGAACTACTTTGCCAAGACGATCGAAGCCGCAATCCATGAGCTGACGCCGTTGGTCATCGGCATGGACCCCTTCCAGGTCGAAATCATCTCGCAACGGCTGATCCGTGATGTATACAGCGAGGGCGCGCAGATCCACATGTGCGCGGTCGCGGCCATCGAAATCGCCCTTTGGGACATCATCGGCAAGGCGACCAATCAGCCCATCTACAATCTGTGGGGCGGACGCTGCCATGAGAAGCTGCGCGCCTATGCCAACGGCTGGTATCGAGGCCCGAGAACTCCGGAAAGCTTTGCAGAAAAGGCCAAGAAAGTGGCGTCCCGCGGCTACACCGCCATGAAATTCGACCCGTTCGGCTCGAGCTGGCGCATGCTCTCCCGCTATGATTTCGATCTCTCGGGGGACATCATCCGCGCCGTACGGGACGCCGTGGGCCCTTCGGTCGATTTGCTGATCGAGGGCCACAGCCGGTTCAACGTGGCCACGGCGGTAGAGTTCGCCGAGGCCATCCACCCGTTCCGGCCCGCCTGGTTTGAGGAGCCGGTGCCCCACACCAACATCCCGGCGATGGTGGAGGTAGCCCGCCGCAGCCCCGTACCCATCGCCACCGGCGAGAGCCTCTCAAGCAAGCAGCAGTTCGCCGAACTGTTAAAGCACGAGGTGGTGAACATCCTCCAGCCCGAGCCGCTTAATCTGGGCGGACTTTTCGCCACTCGCATGGTCGCCGCCATGGCCGATGCACATTACGGCGTCATCGCCCCCCACAGCGCTCAGGGCCCTATCTGTTCGGCCGCCTGCGCTCAATTGAACGCCTCCATCCCCAATTTCTTCATCCATGAAATCTTCGACGAGTTCAACGAGCCATGGGAAAAGGAAATTGTCACCAACCCGATCGTGGTGGTAAACGGTTACATCGATGTTACCGAACGGCCCGGCCTGGGTACCGACTTGAACATCGAGGAGATCCGCAAGCATCCCTATCGGCAGGAGAATTACTTACCGCTTTTCAAACCTGGATGGGAAAAGAGGGAACGACAGGCTGCATCGTGAATTATCTTCCAGGCAGTGTAATTTTCGTCTGGTAAAAATCGCGGAAGGCTAGCCCGGTGAGGGTACCTGGTTAACGTTTCTCAATCATTTACGAATGGCAAGCCTATTGCACTAGAGTTAAGCAGTTGAAGTGGCGCGAACCGGCGGGCTCGCACAGGATGCTTTCGGGCGAATGTGCGGCCGCCGGTTTTTTTATTGTTCCAGCTCAACAGGAATCCCTCCCCGCCTTAACGCAGCTCCGACATCTTCGGTTCTGAGACGGGACGCGTCGTAGTCCACAACAAGCTCCTGGGTGGCCGGTTCCAATTGCACTCGCAGGATCCCGTAAATCGAGTGGGCGGAAGCGATTCGTGGCATCGTTTGTTCGTCGAGCGGCCGCTCGAGACGAAAACGGATCTGTACTTTGGTCATAAAACTACGTGAGAATTTCGCGGGTACCGTTCAATTCTTCAAGTAATTCTTCAATTAAGGGATTGGGGGAATGCGACAACAACCAGGCACGAATCAGCTCCGTTACCGGAGCGGCGACTGCTTCCTCTGCACCTGGTTCAAAACGCAATGGAATCTCCGCGCGGCTGATTGCTTGAAGTAGCAGATCCTGAAATTTCATTCGGCTCCGCCCCTGTGAGCGAGGCGCAGTAAGGCGTGGTGGTTCAGCGGTCCTGAGCCTTTGCCAAGACCGGGAGCGGTGCGTATGGCCTCTATAATGAATGCCTTCGCCCGCTCTACCGCATGTTCCAGCAACGCTCCGCGAGCCAACTCCGCAGTGATGGCCGCCGAAAAAGTGCAGCCCGTTCCATGCGTGTGTTGCGTTTCGATGTGTGGCGCACGAAATTGCCGTGTAACGCCAGACATGTACAGCAGATCCACCGCATCGCCATCGAGATGCCCGCCTTTTACCAGCACCGCTTTGGCCCCCATCCGATGAAGCTCGCGTGCTGCTTGATACATGCTGTCTAAATCATTGACTTCAATCCCAGTAAGCGCAGAGGCCTCGGCCAGATTCGGCGTCAGAAGTGACGCTTGAGGGATCAGCTCATTGCGAATCGCTTGGTGAGCGTCATCGCTGATCAGCGGGCGTCCGTGCTGGCTTACCATAACGGGGTCCACGACGAGGGGAAAGCGGAAGTCGGCAGCCGCGCGTGCGACAGATTGGACGATGGAGCGGTTTCCCAGCGCCCCGGTCTTAGCGGCGGTCGGCGGGATGTCGTCCAGCACGGCACGAAGCTGATGGAGCACCAACACCGCCGGCAGGCACTCGACGCGCTCCAGGGCCACGGTGTTTTGGACGGTTACAAGCGTAATGACAGCTTCACCGTAGACTCCAAACTGATGAAACGTCTTGAGGTCAGCCTGAATGCCGGCGCCACCCGAGGGATCGGAGCCGGCGATGGTCAAAGCAATGGGTTGCATAAGTCACCAAGCCCTTGCTGCGCGGTAGCCGTATGGATCGGCTCCTGCTTCTATCACACCACCCGGCGTGACACGAATCAACACGGGTGCGGCGCCGCTCGACCAGCGGGAACGAGTGCCGATGCGGTGGTGGCGCTCGGCCAGCTCGGTCGCCACCGCCGGGTTAATACGCTCGTCCAGCAGCAGATCGCCCGGGTACATGGCGTGGTTATCGAAACTCGAAACGAGATGGCGGGTCTGGAAACGGGGGGCTTCCACGGCCTGTTCCGCATTCATGCCAAAATCGACGACATCCAGCAGAATCTGCAGCAGCGATTGATCCTGGTTGTCGCCGCCCGGCGTGGAGAGCGCGAGATACGGCTTCCCTTCCTTCAACACCAGCGTCGGGCTCAGCGTGATGCGGGGCCGCTTGCCGCCGGCGAGCTCATTGGGGTGGCCGGGAATCAGAAGGAAACTCTGGGCTCGCTGCGTCAGCGCAATTCCTGTGTCCCCGGCAATGACCGAGGGCAGCCACGCTCCTGAAGGCGTCGAGGAAAACATGACGCCATCTTTGTCGATGACATCGACGCAAGTCGTATCACGTGCCAGAAACGCATCCTCGATTTTGAAGTGGACCATCTCGGCGTCCGAGGGGTGCTGCGGAGGATGCGGACCGATCTGGCCCGGACGGAAATCGAGCGAAGCTACCGAGCTAATCAGCTTGCGCCGGTCTGCAGCATAGTCCTTCGACAGCAGACGGTCGGCCGGGATCTTGACAAACTTCGGATCGCCATAATAGGTGTCGCGATCCGCATAGGCCAGCTTCAAAGCTTCCACCAGCGTATGCAGATACTCGGCCGAGTTCCAGTGCATGGCCCGCAAATCGTAGCCTTCCAGAATGTTCAGAGCCTCAAGGAGCGAAGGCCCCTGGCTCCAGAACCCTGGCTTGAAAACCTGGTAGTCATGAAACGTCGTGGATGCGGGATCTTCGGGCTCGAGGTGGAAGGCGGCCATGTCTTCGTAGCGCAGCAGGCCCTGATTTTGCTTGCTGAACGCATCAATGCGACGCGCGATATCCCCGCGATAGAAATAATCCCGAACGGCGTCGATAGCCGCCGTGCGGCTGGCGCCGGATGCCAGAGCTTTCTTCTCCGCTTCGGCCATGGACCGCAGCGTATGCGCAAGGTCCGGCTGGCGAAAGATCTCGCCGGGCATGGGAACGTGGTCGCCCGGCAGAAAAACGCGCATCGATGTCGGCCACAACTCAAAAAAGCGGACATTGCGCTCGATGGCGCCCGCCCGCGTTTCATCGATGCCGAGACCGTCAGCCAGATCGATGGCCGGCGCAATCACATCGCCGAACGATTTCGTTCCATACTCGCGAAGAGCCACCAGTTCCGCATCCACCATGCCGGGGACGAGCGCGGGCATCAGACCTGCCACTGGCACCATCCCCTTCAATCCGCCTTTTTCCGGCGCCGACATAATCTCCCCGGGCTGCAACCGGCGCTGCCGGAAGAAATCAGCGGTGGCCAGCTTGGGCATCGTCCCTACGCCGGCGATGGCGTGCACCTTGCCGTCGCGCGTGCGAATGAGGATGGGCGCCTCGCCTCCAAAGCCGATGTGTGAGAACTCAGAGACGGCGGCTGCGAAGGTGGTCGCGACTCCAACATCCACCGCGTTCCCACCCTTCGAAAACACCCGCATGCCGGCGCCGACTGCGTAGTCACTGCCGGCGGCCAGGGCGAGGTGCGTTCCACGAGTTGCATGGCGCACGGGACGTTCGTATTCGCGCTGGCGCTGGGGGAACACGGCTAGGGCCGCGGCGAGGAACAGAACCGGCAGTCGGGCTTTCATTTGAGTGAGTCTAATTTATTCTATCGGGATTTTGGGAGCGCGTTGAGGGATGGTGGGAGCGGACAGGGACGGATGCAGTGGGGCCACACGCTCGGCGACCACATGATCCCAGACATCGGATTCTGAATGCTTTTCAGCGCGATTCGCTGTGCTGTCACGCTCGCTTGTGAAGCTGGTCGAAAAAAAGAGTGAACAAGATCGTCAGAGAAGGAATATTCATTGTAGATGGCTCCCCCGTCCTTTTTAAGACTCTCCGGGCCTCGAGAGTTGGATTGCGCGTTATTCTGGTACGGCCTACAGTCGAGGTTATTCCATGTCCTCTGGTTCAACCGAATCTGTCGCCCTGCGTGCACTCCCGGTCAGTTCTGTGACCGATCCTGGTAACCTCCGGGATCGACTGGAGGAAGAAGTAGTCGCCCTTTTTGATGAGTTCAGAGAGCCATTATTGCGCTATTTGTCGGCCGTCGGTATGGCGTTTCCCGATTGTGAGGATGTCCTCCAGGAGACGTTCTTTGCGCTGTTTCAACATCTGCACGGCGGGAAGCGCCGCGACAACCTTCGTGGTTGGTTATTCCGAGTCGCGCACAATTTGGCCTTGAAGCGGCAGTACCGAACTCGGAGAGATTTGGAATTGCCTGCCGATGCGGGGGCTGAAAACCCGGTCAGAGATCCCACACCGACCCCTGAAGATCAGGCGGCATGCAGCCAAACGCGACAGCAATTGCTCGCTGTGGTTCAGGCTTTGCCAGAACAGGATCGCCGGTGTCTCCTTCTGCGGTCCGAAGGCTTGCGTTATCGGGAGATCGCCGGGGTCCTCAACATGTCGCTTGGCGGGGTATCCGTTTCATTAGCCCGATCGCTGGCACGCCTCGCCCGGCGAGCCAAGCAATGCAACTTATGAAGCGCGAGGATTCACATCCTTCCGATCAAGACCTGCTGTTGGATGTGGACGGAGAGCTTTGTGCGCACGATGAGAAGCGGGTCCGAGCACATCTCAAGGCATGTTGGAAATGCCGTGTGCGGCGCGATGAACTCGAAAACGCGATCTCCGACTTCGTTCACTTTCATCACGGTCAATTCGAGGCGAAATTACCTCCTCCCGAGGGTCCGCGAGCTTTGCTCAAGGCCCACCTGACCCAGTTTGCGTCCGCGAAACCAAACCGGCGCGGGCCGTGGCTCGCCCTGATCTTCCGCCTACGCTGGGCGCTGGCCATCAGTACGTGCGGTGTGCTGGCTCTGGGTTTGTTCCTCTCCCACCCCGTACGCCACGGCGCTTTACACCCGCAGTCCGCTATTATCTCGATTCCCGATTCCAGGCTTACTCCCGGAGCGGCGCTCCTCGTGGACCAAAGACAAGTGTGCACCGAGCCGAATATCAAAAATAAGCCGGTTCCTGTTGCTCTTCAGCGAAAAGTGCTGCAGGAATACGGAATCGAGGGCGTCGAACCGCGAGCCTATGAGATCGATTATCTAATCACGCCGGCACTTGGCGGTGCGGACGACATCCACAACCTTTGGCCCCAGCCCTACTCGGCCACTGCTTGGAACGCCGATGTCAAAGACGCTCTAGAGGACCGCCTTCGCGAGATGGTCTGCACAGGGAACCTAGATTTGAAAGAGGCGCAGCAGGAAATTGCAGGTAACTGGATCGCCGCATACAAGAAGTACTTCCACACGGATAGGCCGCTGCCGGAGGTTCGGTAATGGCCGCCTGGTCGCATACCCCACAAGCCCCGTCGGATGCTTGCTTCTCATAACTAAGCTGAAAAAAACGTGAACACGAGGCGTCGAAAAGGAATATGTGTGTAGAGCCCATGCTGCAAGGATCCCTGGCATTCTCCTCTTTCCTTATCCTCGCCCTCGGTCTTTACGGACAGACCGACACCGGGGAGTTGCGTATTGCCGTCACGGATGCGACGCAGCGTGCCATCCAGACAAGTGTGGTGCTTGTCAGCGAAGCGAACCAGTACCGGCGGACCTTCCAAACGGATGCAACGGGCCGTGTTTCAGTGAACCGCCTGCCCTTCGGTGTTTATCGCGTCGCAGTGGAACAGGCCGGGTTCGCCTCTTATTCCGGCTTGGTCGAAGTCCAATCGGCGCTACCAAAAGTAGTGAGTGTTGTTCTCGCTGTGGCGCCGATAGCGACCACCGTAACCGTAACCGATAGTCAAACATTGATCGATCCCAACCGGGTTGGAACTGTCAATCGGATCGGAGCGGACACAATCGCGGATCGCCCGGCATCCCTCCCGGGACGCTCGATCGTCGATCTGGTGAATTCGCAGCCGGGTTGGCTCTACGAAGGAAATGCCGTTCTGCACCCGCGGGGCTCCGAGTATATGACTCAGTTCGTGGTCGATGGAATTCCCCTGACGGATAATCGGTCGCCGAGTTTTGGTCCGGAGATTGAAGCTGACGACGTGCAATCGCTCAGCATTTACACGGCCGGCTTTCCGGCGGAGTACGGACGAAAGCTGGGCGGTGTGGTCGCAATCGAACCAGCGAAGGACACGTTGCCGGGATTTCACGGAGAGTTCGTCGGGTTTGGGGGTAGCTATGCGACCGCCGACGGCTATTTTCTGGGCCAGTACGCTTCAGGGCGCAACACTCTCACTTTCAGCCTGGACGGATCCGAAACCGGTCATTACCTGAATCCTCCGGTTCTGCAGAACTACACCAACCATGGAAGTACGGGCAATTTCTCGCTTCGCTACGAACGGGATCTGAGCGACAAGGACCGCGTGAGCCTGTCGTTGACCCATGCGGTTTCGCGGTTTGAGGTGCCAAACGAGCAGATTCAGCAAGCTGGGGGGCAGCGCCAGGACCGCGGCATCTTCGAAACCATGGGCATCGCATCGTACCAGCACATCTTTACGCCCAACATCGTCGGGGAACTGCGGGGCATGGTGCGGGCTGACGAGCAGACTCTCGATTCCAATCCGCTCTCAACACCCGTCATCGCGTTTCAGGACCGCAGCTTCACGGAAGGTTATCTCAAGGGAACGCTGTCCATTCACGAGGGCCGCAACGAATGGAAGGCAGGCTTTGAAGCCGATTCCACCAAGCTCCACGAGGAGTTCAGCGACATCATCACCGATTTCGATCAGTTCGACGACGGCACTCCGGCAACATTCCAATTCAAAGGTAGAAAGTGGGATCTCGAACAGTCCGCCTTCGTCCAGGACGAGATCAATTTGGGAAAATGGCACGTCAGTGCGGGCCTGCGTTACGACCACTATCAACTGCTGGTCAACAAGACCGCATTCAGCCCGCGGCTAGGCGTCTCCCGCTATTTCAAGAGCGCGGACCTGGTGCTTCACGCGTCATACGACCGTGTATTTCAAACGCCGTTTTTCGAGAATATTTTGTTGTCCAGTTCCAGCCAGGTTTTGTCGCTGAACCCCGTCTTTCTGCGCCTTCCCGTGGAGCCCTCTTACGGCAATTACTACGAGGCGGGGCTGACTAAGGGCTTTTTCGGCAAGGTACGCCTGGACATCAACGGTTTCGACCGGCACGTGAACAACTACGGCGACGACGATCAGCTCTTGGATACAGCAGTAAGTTTTCCGATCGCATTCGAGAAAGCGCATCTCTACGGTGCGGAAGCCAAGCTGGAGATTCCGCGATGGGGACATTTCAGCGGTTTTGTCAGTTACTCCTACATCGTCGGCGCGGCGTATTTCCCGGTAACCGGCGGTTTGTTTCTCGGTGATGACGTGGCGGGAGCCGCAGGGGTCGGCCGTTTCTGGGATTCGCAGGACCAGCGGAACACAGTTCGGGCACGCTTTCGATACGATCTGACGCGCCGGCTCTGGATAGGCGTTGGCGGAGAGTATGGAAGCGGTCTGCCGGTCGATTTTGACGGCGATCAGCAGGATGCCGTTGCCCAGTACGGCCAAAAAGTTGTTGACCGCGTAAACCTCGCTCACGGCCGCGTCAGCCCATCGCTATCGATTGATGCTTCAGTGGGAGCGCAATTACTCAATCGGGAAAAATTGAAGCTGTCTCTCCAGGTGGACGGAAGTGACCTCAATAACCGTCTCAACGTTATCGACTTTGCCGGCCTGTTCTCGGGCAATGCGATAGCTCCACAGCGCAGCTATTCCATCCGCCTTCGAGCAAAATTCTGAATCTGTAACCCGCGGTTTCTCGAACATCCGAAAACAGGATCGCTTGATTCGGGTTTGCCGTGCCAATGCCCGAGGCTGGCACGCTCCGTGGACGGCCTCCCGTCTTTGGCCCGAGGCAGTAGCATAACGTCGATCGGTTCTCGCGCCGCACTCACCGCTGCAAGATCTTCCGATGACGAATCCATGGGGATGTGGAAATGATATCATCGGCGCGCGGATGTTCATCGTGCATTCATCTGCAATACTCCACAATGTCGGAGCAAAGGAGTGTGCCATGAGACCCAAGGCATTTCTGTTTCTAACCACTGCCGCGATCCTGGCCGGCGCCGCGGGCGGCGGTTATCACGTGATTACGAAATTTCAAATCGGCGGCGAAGGCGGCTGGGACTATGCCACCGCCGATTCCGATGCGCGACGGCTGTACGTCTCGCACGGTACGCAGGTTGAGGTGCTCGACCTGGACAGCGGAACGCTGCTCAATACCATTAAGGACACACCCGGCGTGCACGGCATCGCCATTGCGCAGGACTTGAACCGCGGCTTCATCAGCGCGGGCCGCGCAAACAAAGTGAAGATCTTCGACCTGAAGACTCTCAAGACCACCGGTGAGGCGACCACCGGGCGGAACCCGGATGCGATCCTCTACGACCCAGCCAGCAAGCGCGTGTTCGCGTTCAATGGCGGCACCGCGAACGCCACGGTGATCGACGCCCGGTCCGGGAATGTCGACGGTACGATTCTGTTGGGAGGGCGGCCGGAGTTCGCCACCGCCGATGGCACGGGCAACGTTTACGTGAACCTGGAAGACAAGAGCGCGGTGGTGAAAATTGATTCGCAGCAAATGACGGCGGGCGACAAATGGCCGCTGGCGCCGTGCGAAGAGCCGTCGGGCATGGCGATCGATGCGCAGCACCATCGCCTGTTCATCGGCTGCTCGAACAAGATGATGGCGGTTGTGAACGCGGAGAATGGCAAGGTCATCACGACGCTGCCCATCGGCCAGGGCGTGGATGCCAATGGCTTCGATCCGGGAACCGGCCTGGCTTTTAGTTCGAATGGCGAAGGAACATTGACAGTGGTGCAGGAAGACAAGCCGGGCAAATTCAAAGTGGTGGAGAACGTGAAAACGCAGCGGGGCGCGCGAACGATGGCGCTGGATCTGAAAACCCACAACGTGCTTCTACCCGTTGCCGATTTCGGACCGGCACCACAGCCCACCCCCGATCAGCCGCGCCCCCGCCCGGCGATCATGGCGGGCTCGTTCGCGGTGCTGGTGGTAAGCCAGTAGGTCGCGTTCGAAATCTCTCCTCTGCGACGAACGCACGGTGACCACTGATACATGCGCTCCCTTTGGTCGCGGCTCAGTACGTGCTTGAGTGCGTCTCTGAGCCGCGCGTGTAGCAAGTGGTTTACTCGTCAGCCGCCGATTGTTTGGAACCGGTTTCAGCGTTGCGGAACGGAAATCGTAATATTCCGGTACTTCATCCCGCCGGTGTGATCGCCCTGGATATATAGCGGACCTGGCTCTCCCTCGTGACTGTCGAGGGCGCCGCCGGTGATGCCCGGGATCTCCTGGTTCCGAATGATCGGGACGCCGTCGCGAATCACCGTGACGTTGCGGCCGACGAATGTAACATCGTAGCTCTCCCACTGGCCCGGCCGTGGAGGCACGTCCACGGCGGGGGGAAGGAACCCATAGATCGATCCCATGCCGTGATATTTGTCGTCCGTGCCCGGCGGTTCGTACTCGACCTGGATTTCGTAGCGTCCACGCAAATAGACGCCGCTGTTTCCTTCTTTCGGACAGTTGTACTCGATGTGGAGCTTGAAGTCCTGGAATTTTCTGGTGGTGCGGATATTCGCGCCGGCGCTCTCATTCACCAGTTCGCCATTCTGTGCTTTCCAGTGATTCTGCGGGGGATCGTCGGGCTCCCAGCCGGTGAGGTCTTTCCCGTTGAACAGCGGCTCCGGATTCGTCCACGCCGCCGGAGGTGTGCGCTTCAACGCGGGCGCGTGCACTCCCGTGATCTCGCCTTCCACGCCATCCGAGCGCTTCTGATGGCCGGTAAGTTTGCCATCCGCGACGCTCATCCGCCAGGAGACCGGGATATCTTTCTCAAACCACTCCGAGGTTGTGAAAGACAGGTGCGAACCCTCCAGCTTGACTTCAGTCGCCGGGTGCGCACTGGCTACGCGTCCCACGATGCGAACTCGAACATTTCCGCCGTTCTCGGTGAACTCCATCCAGGAGGGATACGTGTCCTTGGGCGTATTAACGGTGAGGTCCCAACGGCCAGTGAATGGCGAGCCGCCTTCTTTCTTCGACGCTCCTGGCAGGAGCACGAGCGTCGCAAGCAATAGAGCAAAGCAGAGTGGTTTCATTTGAGCCATTAGTTTATCCAAAGAATGCCGTCTCTGGGAACGGCAAGTCGCCGCGCCGGACTGTAATGTTGCGCACGCTTGACAGGCCCTTGCTGCGCTCCGTCAAACTGAAGACGGCATGGCAAAGAGGCAGAACGTTGTCGAAGGCCGGAAGATTGCGCTGTCGAACCGGGAGAAGATTCTGTATCCCTCCGGATTTACCAAAGGCCAGGTGATCGATTACTACGTACGCGTCTCGCGATTCATCCTGCCTCATCTCAAGGACCGGCCCGTCACGCTCATTCGATTTCCGGACGGCGTCGGCAGCAAGCATTTCTATGAGAAGAACTCGCCGAAGTTCACGCCGGAGTGGGTGCGAACTTTCCCGGTGCCGCGGCGCGAGGGCGGCTCCGCCATCCGGTACATCCTGATCAACGATCTGGCGACGCTCGTCTGGTGCGCCAATCTCGCCGCCCTGGAGCTGCACTCTTTTCTTCACCGCGCACCGGCGATTGAATCGCCAACCGCGGTCGTGTTTGATCTGGACCCCGGAGAAGGAATAGACATTCTCAAGTGCGCAGAGGTGGCGTTTCTGCTGAAAGAATCGCTGGAGAGACTGAAGCTCGAATCATTCCCGAAGGTCTCGGGTTCAAAGGGAATCCAACTTTATGTTCCGCTGAATACACCGGTGACGTATGCGCTCACACGGCCGTTTGCCCGTGGTCTGGCAGAGCGTCTGGAACAACAGCATGGCGATCTCGTAGTTACGGAAATGAGCAAGCGCGTGCGCAAACGGAAGGTATTCATCGACTGGAGCCAGAATTCCGACTTCAAGACGACCGTTGCCGTATACTCGCTGCGAGCCAAGCAGGACCGTCCTTATGTATCGCTGCCGGTCAAATGGGAAGAATTGCAAAACGCACTGGCAACGGGGAAAGTGGAGCCGCTGTATTTCGAGCCGGAAGCAGCGCTGAAACGCATCGAGGAGGCCGGGGATCTATTTGCCGCGGTGCTGAAACACAAGCAGAAGTTACCGGATCGCGAGTTGCAATAAATCACGCGCTGCGGACCGATGCCGGGCGCCACCGCTGAATGTCAGTGCCCTCCAGCCGGACGACTCGTCCCTGACGCTCCATGTATTCCAGATGCGCCAGCACTTCGAACACAGCAAAACGATAGTGGAACGGAGTGAAGGGGCGTTCCCAAAGCTGGTCGGCCACGTCTGCGGCGCTCTTCGGTGTACTTTCCAGCAGCTTGAGGATGCGCGCGCAGCGATCGGCGTGATGCTCGATAGTCTTGCGGATCCACTCGCGATGACCTGAAAAGGGCGCGCCATGCGAGGGTAGGATCAGCTCGATCTCAAGCCGCGCCAGAGCATCCAGCGAGGCCAGGAATTCGCCCAGCGGATCACGATCCTCGTGCCAGCCGATGTTCGGGGAGATATCCTCGAGCATCTGATCGCCGGAGAACAGCACGCGGCGCTCGCGCCCGTAAAGGCACACATGGCCCGGAGAATGGCCGGGTGTCCAGAGCACTTCGAGTTCTCCGATCGCCGCCGGGATCTTCTCGCCTCCCATGAGAAGACGATCGGGCGTGAGCTTGTGAAAGCTTCTGCGGATTTCGTCTGATACGTACCTGATCTTGAGGATGACTTCCGCGGTCACGCCCGCCTGGCGCAGCACTTCTTCCGCCCATGCCTGGTAACGCTCGAACTGTGTCAACTTTTCCAGAAACTCCGCATCGTGCTCGTGCAGCCAGAGGCGCGCTCCGGTCATTTCCAGAAGGCGATGCGCGAGCCCCATGTGATCGGGATGGATGTGCGTCAGCAGAATTTCTCGGAGGTCGGACCAACGCACCCCGACGGTCTCGATGGCGCGCTGGAGCGCATGGAAGCAAGGCTCGGTATCCATGCCGCAGTCGATCAGCAGGTAGCCCTCGGTTAGCTGCACCAGGTACACATTAATTACGCCGAGAGAGAGAGGAAGCGGCAGCTCGATCAAGTGCACGCCCGGCAGCACTTCGCGCGGACGGTCGGCGAGAGGAATTTCGCGGGTCAAGCCCGATCCTAGCACAGCGCTGGTGGTATTCTTGCTCCCATGCAACGAAGAACGGTGTTGCGATTGCCCATGCTGGCGGGTCTGGCACAGGCCGCGAAAGCGCCCGGCCTCAAACTGTCGGTACGCGTGGAGCCGCTGTTCCGCGGCATGGAGCTTCCGCAGACGATGGAGAAGGTTGCAGAAGCGGGTTATCAGGGCTTCGAGTTCGGCAATTGGCGCGCGCAGGATGCCGCCGCCATCACGAAATTGAAGAACAAACTGGGGCTGGAGTGCGCCTGCCTGGTGGGAAACCGGGCCGTGAACCCCAAAGGCATGACGCTCGTTGATGCGGCCGATCGCGAAGCGTTTCTGGCGGAGATCCGGGCGTCAACCGAAGCCGCCAAGCGGTTCGAAACGACGCGCCTGGTGACGCTGACCGGCAACGAGCTGCCCGGCGTTTCGCGCGAAGCGCAACATAAGAGCATCGTCGAAGGCCTGCAGCGGGCGCATGACGTCGTTGCGCCGCACGGCGTCACGCTCATCGTCGAGCCGCTCAACACGCTGGTCAATCATCAAGGCTACTATTTGAACCACACAGCCGAGGCGTTCGAGATCATGCGCGAAGTGGCGAGCCCCAACGTGAAAATTCTGTTCGACATCTACCACGTGCAGATTATGGATGGAAACCTGATCGATACGATGCGGAAGAATATCGCGTCGATCGGGCATTTCCACGTGGGCGATGTTCCGGGGCGGCACGAGCCAGGGACGGGCGAGATCAACTATACAAACGTGTTCCGTGCGATCCGGGAAACAGGCTTTCACGATTTTGTCGCGATGGAGTACATGCCTTCAAAAGACCCGATGATAACGCTGGCGGAAGTGAAGGCGATGGCGGCAGGGTAAGGATGATCGGCAAGACGTTCGCCCATTATCAGGTCGTCGAAAAGCTTGGCGAGGGTGGCATGGGCGTGGTGTGGAAGGCACGCGACACGCACCTGGACCGCTTTGTGGCGGTCAAGGTGCTGCCCGCAGAGAAGATAGCAGACGCAGAGCGCATGCGCCGCTTCGTGCAAGAGGCCAAAGCCGCTTCCGCGCTCAACCACCCCAACATCATTCACATTTACGACATTGCGGAAACCGATGACGTGCCGTTCATCGCCATGGAGTATGTACCCGGGAGGACACTTGGAGAGCTCATCGGGCGCAGGGGGATGCGCATCAATGATGCACTCCACTACGCCGTTCAAATCGCGGGCGCACTGGAAAAAGCCCACTCGGCCGGCATCATTCATAGGGATCTGAAACCATCGAACCTGATGGTGACCTCCGACGGTCTGGTCAAAGTACTGGACTTTGGTCTTGCCAAGTTAACCGAACGCCCGCAGCGCGATTTCGGCGAGACCCAAACGCTGCGCGAGCAGAAGGCGGACACGGAAGAGGGCGTGGTGCTTGGGACCGCGGCCTATATGTCCCCGGAGCAGGCCGAAGGAAAGGAGATCGACGCGCGGTCCGACATGTTCTCCTTCGGCGCTGTGTTCTACGAGATGGTTACCGGCAGGCGCGCCTTTCACGGTGACTCGAAGCTCTCCACGTTATCAGCGATCCTCAAGGAAGAACCTGACCCGCTGCCCCCGGATATTCCGCGCGATCTCGAGAAAATCATCACGCGCTGCCTGCGCAAAGATCCTGGCCGCAGGTTTCAACACGCGGTTGACTTGAAGCTGGCGCTTCTGGAGCTGAAGGAGGAATCGGATTCGGGAAAGCTTGGCGTCCCGGCCGCGGCCGGTGCATCAGTTCGCGGAACGCGCATCCGGTGGATGGCAGCGTTCGCCCTGGTGCTGGTAGCGGCCGCCATTGGAATTTGGGTGGGACTACGGAAATCCGTTGCCTCACGTCCTGCTCCCAAACTGGTGCCTTTAACCACGTACCCGGGAAGCCAGCAAAGCCCAGCGCTTTCGCCGGACGGAAAGCAGGTCGCGTTTTCCTGGGACGGCGAAAGCGGCGGCAACTTCGATATTTACGTCAAACTGGTGGCAGGGGGCTCACCGCTGCGGCTCACGCGGAATCCGGCGGATGAAGCCTTCCCGGCCTGGTCGCCGGACGGAAGTCAAATTGCTTTTCTCAGACTTTCCGGTGCCACTGCCAGCGTTGTCGTCGTGCCGTCCTTGGGCGGGGCCGAACGAAAAGTGGCAGAGGTGGCCATAGCGCCCTTGTATCCTGGCGGCACTGGTCTCGCCTGGTCGCCGGACGGCAAGTTCCTTGCTATGGCCGATTTCGTGTCGAATGAAGGCGCCAGCATCTTTGTCATCTCTCTAGAATCCGGACAAAAACATCGAGTCACCCGGCCCCCGCCTGGGAACATTGGCGATTCGTTTCCGACCTTCTCGCCGGATGGCAAGATCCTGGCGTTTGTTAGGACACCCTCGTTCTTTATGGATGAGATTCTTGCTCTCCCGCTCAACTCAGGTGCTCCGGCCGGCGAACCCCGGCGCATCACGTCAGGAAACGATCAGATTAACGGCCTGGATTGGACTCCGGATGGAATCAGCCTTGTGTATTCGAGTACGAGCGGCGGAGCTCACACACTGCAGATCGCTCGCGTAGCCGGAGGACAGCCGGAGCCTTTGGCCGGATCGGGTGAAAATGCCCTACTCCCCTCAGTTTCCCGTCGGAGCAACAGGATGGTATACCAGCGATTCGTTTACGATCCCAACATCTGGCGCATTTCAGGACCACGGTCCGGCCAGCGAATGGCCGCAGCCGAGCGATGGATCGCTTCCACTCAATTAGACCTTGCGCCGCAGTACTCTCCGGATGGAAAGAGGGTCGTTTTCTCCTCGACCCGTTCCGGCACCGCTGAACTTTGGACTTGCAACAGTGACGGCGCCGAGCCCGTTCAGTTGAACTCGTTTGGTGGTGCCGCCGTGCCGGGAAGTCCACGGTGGTCACCGGACGGGCGCTGGATCGCGTTCGATGCTCCCCAATCCGGCAACGCTCAGATCTTCGTCATCGGCGCCGGTGGTGGTGCGCCTCGCCAGGTGACGTCAGGCGCGGCGAATCACGTACGGCCGAGTTGGTCCGTCGACGGGAAATGGATTTTTTTCGGCTCAAACCGCAGCGGTTCATGGCAGGTGTGGAAAATTCCAGTTCAGGGCGGGGACGAGCAGCAAGTAACACAGCAAGGCGGATATGAGGCCTTTGCATCTCCGGACGGGAAGCTAGTCTACTACGTCAAGTCTCAAGGCCCGGGAATCTGGAGCACCCCGGTAGCCGGCGGCGCGGAGAGCAAGGTAATCGAGAAGGGCACCGTGTCTACTTGGGCGATGACCTATGACGGCATTGGCTATTTGGATTGGAAGAACCCAACGCATACGCGTCCCCTGCTGATGTTCTACAGCTTCCGTAACCGGCGCTCGACGACGTTGTATGAATTCCCTGCGGGGACGATTCTGGATGAAGCAAACTTCGCGATCTCTGTCTCTCCCGATGAGCGCTGGATCCTCTACACGCAAATCGATCAGATCGGCAGCAACCTGATGCTGGTGGACAACTTCCGCTGACGCGGGTTTCTGCGATTTCGTGGCTGTGGCTATGGAGTACATGCTTTCAACACACCCCGATGACAACGCTTGCCGAAGTGCAAGCGATGGTTTCGTCGTGACTGTGTAAGAAATACTAGCCTGGAGCGACTACCTCAGTGCTGGGAGCAAATCCCAAGCAACGCTCGCTGGAGGAAGACGCATGGTCCACAATTACTCACTTGCATTGGTTTGCGCCATGATTTTGATGCAGCCTGGCGCCGTCGCGCAATCGTCGCCGGAAGTCTCCGTTCCCGCTGACTCCGAAATCCGAAAGATGCTCGCTGACCGAATTGACGTGGATCGGCAAAGCCTCGGGATTGTGGTGGGTATTATCGAGCCGAAGGGACGCCGAGTCATTTCCTACGGAGCGCTCGATAAGAACGATACGCGCCCGCTGAACGGCGACACCATTTTCGAGATCGGCTCGGTAACCAAGGTATTCACGTCGCTGCTGCTGGCCGACATGGTGCAGCGCGGAGAGGTCTCGCTTGCCGACCCGGTCGCGAAATACCTACCGGCAGACGTCAAAACGCCGGAGCGCGGAGGCCGGCCGATTACATTGGTGGATCTGGCGACTCATACATCTGGGTTGCCGCGGATTCCCGCGAACATGAACCCCAGGGACCCAGCTAATCCATACGCGGACTATACAGACGAAAAACTCTACGGGTTCCTTGCGAGCTACTCGCTGCCACGCGATGTCGGCTCGCAATACGAATATTCCAACCTCGGGGGCGGGCTGCTGGGCCGCTTGCTGGCGCGGCGTTCGGGCACGGATTACGAGGCTCTGGTGCGCACTCGCATCTGCCGGCCGCTGCAAATGAACAGCACGAGCATTACGCTGACGCCCGAGATGAAGGGGCGGCTCGCCGTCGGACACAACGACAAGTTGGCGCCGGTTTCGAATTGGGATTTTCAGGCACTGGCCGGGGCCGGCGCGCTGCGTTCAAGCGCCAACGACCTGCTGGCCTTTCTCGCAGCGAACTTCGGCTACACCCAATCGCCGCTCGCTCCAGCCATGGCCGCGATGCTGAAAGTCCGCAAGGCGACCGGCACGCCAGGCCTCGAAATCGCGCTCGGCTGGCATATTTACATGCGTGAAGGTGATGACAAGATCTGGCATAACGGCGGCACTTTTGGGTACCGATCCTTCATCGGTTATCGCCCGGCGACTCGCGTCGGCGTGGTCGTTCTGTCAAACACGTTCACTCCGGCAGGGATCGACGACATCGGCCTGCACTTGCTGGATGCCGATTACCCCTTGATGAAGCCGCATGCGCCGAAAGAGCACAAGGAGATCGCCGTCGAACCGAAGCTATTCGATGGGTACGCGGGCCGGTATCAACTCGCACCGAATTTCATTCTCGCCGTGACACGGGAAGGCAGTCACCTGTTCGTGCAGGCCACCGACCAGCCGAAATTCGAAGTGTTTGCTGAGAGCGCGCGGGAATACTTCTACAAAGTCGTTGACGCGCAGATCACTTTCAAAACGGACAATCAGGGGCGCGCGACGGAACTCATCCTGCACCAGAATGGTCAGGATATGCCGGCGAAGCGAATCGAGGGCGATGCGCCGCCAACAATGCCTTCAAAGGAGCACAAGGAGATTGCTGTCGATCCGAATTTGTTTGACAAATACGCCGGCCGTTATCAGCTTGCTCCGGACTTCATCCTCACGGTGACACGCGAAGGTAGTCACCTCTTCGTGCAGGCCACCGGCCAGCCGAAATTCGAGGTGTTTGCAGAGAGTGCGCGAGACTACTTCTATAAAGTCATCGACGCGCAGATCACGTTCCAAACGGACAATCAGGGCCGCGCGGCTGAACTGATCCTGCACCAGAACGGTCAGGATATGCCGGCAAAGCGAATCGAGTGAGCCCTAATCGTACACGAAGTGCAGGGCTTTCTTCAGATCTTCCCAGGCCTCGCGTTTGGCGTCCTGATTGTAGGCGCGCAGCAGGTACGACGGATGATACGTGACCATCATCGGGATGTCGTGCCACTTGAACCAGTTCCCGCGCATGCGCGTGACGCCTTCCTTGCGGCCCAATAATGCGCGCGCCGCCGTTGCGCCGAGCGCGCAGATGGCCTTGGGTTGAATCACGGATAGTTGCCGGAACAGGAACTGGCCGCAGATCTCCATCTCGTCGGGTTCGGGCGTGCGATTCTCCGGTGGCCGGCACTTCACTACGTTGCAGATGTAGACGTCTTTGCGCTGGAGCGGAATCCCTTCGCGCTTCGCCGTGCCCTCGATCATTTGCGTAAGCAACTGCCCGGCGCGGCCCACGAACGGCAAGCCCTGCGCATCTTCATCCGCCCCGGGACCTTCGCCCACAAAGACCAGCCTGGCTTGCGGGTTTCCGGACCCGAAGACGATGCTGCGCCTTCCTGCGTGCAGGCGGCAGCGCTTGCAGTCGCCGATGTCTTCGCGAATCTTTTCGAGCGTGTCGCCGTCCGGCGCCAGCGCGGGCAGGACAGGCAGCGCAGTCATGATTGGCAGTTCCACCTCCGCAACCTTCACGGTCCGTTTGTACAGTGAAGTAAACCCCAGGTCTTGATAGAAAGCCAGGTACTGGCGGAGCGTCTCAGCTTCCATGCGCTTTCGACGTGAGCTCTTGCCTGAGATTCAGCGCATGGTCCAGGATCTCGTCCGCCAGCTCGCGCTTTGACGCTCGCGGCAACTTGAGAAATTCGCCGGTCCGCAGGGCGAGAGCCACTTCGTTCTGATCCGATTCGAAACCGACATCATCGCCGCCCACCAGGTTGCCGACGATCATGTCGCAGTTCTTAGTTTCGAGCTTGCGACGCGCTTCGCGTTCCAGGTTTTCGGTCTCGGCGGCGAATCCGATCAACAAAAAGTCTCGCTTCCTTCCGCCCAGCTCGGCGAGTATGTCGGGCGTGGGATCGAGTTCCAGCGAAAGCCGCGCGGCCGTCTTCTTGATTTTTTGCTGAGGTACGTGGGCCAGGTGAAAATCGGCAACCGCGGCGGCTTTGATCACGATCGTGGCAGCGTCCAGATGCTCGAACACCTGCGTACGCATTTCATTTGCGGTGCGAACCGGAACCACCTTGACGTTCCGCGGTGCGGGCAACTGCACGGGTCCCGAGACCAGAACCACCCGGGCGCCGCGTTCCGCCGCTGCCGCCGCCAGTGCGTATCCCATTTTTCCGCTGGACCGGTTGGAAAGGAATCGCACGGGATCCAGCGGCTCCTGCGTCGGCCCGGCGGTTACCAGGACGACCTCCCCTTCCAGATCGCGCCGCCGGTTGAGTTCCGCGGCCACCGCGTCGGCGATGACTTCCGGATCCGCCAGCCGCCCGGGCCCCACCATGCCGCAGGCCAGGAACCCATCCTCGGGTTCGACGATGCGGTGCCGGCGCGCTCGCAGGACTTCCAGGTTCGCCTGCGTAGCCGTGTGCATCCACATGTTCGTGTTCATCGCCGGCGCCAGAACCACGGGGCCGGTAAAGGCCAGATACAGGGTGCTCAAGAAATCGTCCGCCAGGCCATGAGCAAACTTGGCGAGAAGGTCCGCGGTCGCCGGCGCAACCACGAGCAGATCGTTCTCCTGCGCTACGCCGATGTGCTCCACGGCACTCGAAAGCGTTTCCTCAGAACTCGCAGAAGAGAACAGGCCGGTAATAACTTTCCGTCCGGTGAGCGCGGCAAATGTGAGCGGCCTGACGAATTGCTCCGCGGCCGCCGTCATCACTACCTGAACAGCGAATCCTCGCTGGATCAGCGCGCGGCAGAGTTCCGCGGCTTTGTACGCCGCAATCCCGCCGGACACACCCAGCACGACGCGCTGCTTCGTGGGATCGGTGTCTTCGGGTTTCGCGGACACTTAGATCGTATCGGGCGCCGGCTCTTCGATGGGAGGCGTCACTCCGGGGATCTCGTACTTGACGAGCCCGCGGCGCACTTCTTCAGCCGCAATCACCGTTGGCTTCTTGGAGGACGTGGGAAGGAATGGCCGCGAGCCACCTTGTAGTTGCCGGGCGCGCTTGGCGGCGACAATGATGAAGCGATATGTGCTCTGTTCCGGGTCGTCCGGGATGGTGCAATGGGCGTTGTTTCTTGGGGCGTGCTCGGCCATGATCCCTCTCAAAAATCAGTCTGAAATGTGGCCAGGATGGGGCGAATCCGATCCTCGATCCTGGTGCGTCGAACGCGCTCGGCTCTCACAATGCCTGCCAGAGTCTGCGCCGATTCGTTCAAGTCGTTGTTGATCACCACGTAGTCGTATTGACAGTAATTCCGGATTTCACGCGCCGCATCGTGCAACCGCCGCGCGATAACCGCATCTGCATCTTCTCCGCGGGCGCGGAGCCGTTGCTCCAGGATTTCTCTTGAGGGCGCCAGGACAAAGATGGTAACCGCTTCCGGAAGTCTACTCTTTAATTGTGCCGCACCTTGCACATCAATGTCGAGTACCAGATCTTGCCCCTCGGCGATCGCCTGATCCAGCGCTCCGCGGTGCGTTCCGTAATAATTGCCGAACACCTCGGCATACTCCAGGAACTCGCCAAGTGCAATGCGCTGTTCAAATTCCGCGCGCGAGATGAAGTGATAGTCTTCTCCGCTGCGCTCCTGGCCGCGAGGAGCCCGCGTGGTGTACGAAACCGAGAATTTCAGACCAGGCAGATCCGCCAACAGCTTGGCGACGAGCGTGGATTTACCCGATCCCGACGGCGCGGAGATGATGAAAACGTTGGTCAGCGCTCTACTCCAGGTTGAGCGATTGCTCGCGGATCTTGTCGATCTCGGATTTCGCGGCGAGCGCCAGTTCGGTAATGGTCAAACCCAAATCCCCCAGCCCTCCAGTCTTGGAAAGAATGGTATTGGTTTCACGATTCATCTCTTGCAGCAAAAAATCAAGCTTCTTGCCGATTTCGCCGCCGGTGCGGACCAACTGTTCGAGCTCAGATGCGTGCGTCTTGAGCCGGATCAGCTCCTCGCTGATATCGCTGCGATCGGCCAGCACCGCAGCCTCCTGCGCCAGCCGGTGCGGCTCGACACTGGCTCCGCGCAACAGCTCCGAGAGCCGTTCATTCAGCCGCTTCTGAAAAGCCTGGACGGCGCCGGAGCGAATTTCCTCCATGCGTCCGGCGCCGTGGCGAATCTTGCCGCAACGCTCCAGAATCTCCGAAGCGATCTCGGCGCCCTCGCGTTCCCGGAAACGGTTCAGAGAAGCGAGCGCCTCCTCCAACGTCGCGACCAGCGATGATTCGAACGTTCCGCTCAGGTCCGGCACGGTCTCCGCGCGAAACATGCCCGGAATGCGAAAAGCAACATTCAGGTCAGGCGTGCCGCCGAGATGAAACTCGCGTTGCGCCCGCTCGAACGCTTCGAGATACGCTTCGAGCAGCGGGCGGTTCAGGCTCGAGTCCGCAGCCGCCCCGTTCACCCGGTTCCACGCCACATTGAGCTGGAGATGGCCACGCGCCACGCGGCCCTTGATCGCCTTCCGCATCGCGCTTTCAAAGGCGTCCATCTCCGGCGGCAGATGAAGATGCATATCCAGCCCGCGATGGTTCACGGTCTTCACGCTGAGCACGATCTCGCCCTCGCGCACGCTCTTGCGGACCTGCGCAAATCCGGTCATACTGCGCACGCTCACAGATCCACCGCCGCCCCGGCTTCGATGAACTGCAGCTCGTGAAGCCTCTGGTAAATGCCGCCGCCGATTACGAGGTCGGCATGTGCCCCGATTTCCGAAATGCGTCCGCGGTCCATCACCACGATCTTGTCCGCGCGGCGAATCGTGGAGATGCGGTGGGCAATCACGATGACCGTGCGGCCCGCCATGAGGTTGGCGAGCGCCCGCTGCACCAGCATTTCCGATTCTGCATCCAGATGCGACGTGGCTTCGTCCAAAATCAGGATGGGCGCATTCTTCAGCAAGGCGCGCGCAATGGCGATTCGCTGCCGCTGGCCGCCGCTCAGCTTCACGCCGCGTTCTCCAATGATGGTGTCATAGCCTTGCGGCAATTGTTCGATAAATTCGTCGGCCAGGGCGTTTTGTGCCGCCAGCCGGACAGCCTCGCGAGGGATCTCCGGCCGGCCGTATGAGATATTGTTCGCCGCCGTGTCGTTGAACAGGAACGTATCCTGCGCCACCAGGCCGATCTTCTCTCGCAGCGACGAGATCGTCAGGTCACGCACGTCGTGGCCATCGATGCGCACGGAGCCCGAGGTGGCATCGTAAAAACGCGGCAGCAGGTTCACTAAGGTCGATTTGCCGGCGCCGCTCGGCCCGACCAGCGCTACGACCTCGCCAGCCTTGACCTCGAGCCGGACGTCTTCAAGCTGGAATCCGCTGGAATTCGGGTAATGAAAACTCACGCCGTCATAGAGAATGCCGTGTTCAAATCGAGCGAGCTTTTTCGCGCCCGGCTTGTCCTCGATCTCAACGGGATGATCCAGGTACTCAAAAACCTTCTGCGAAGCGCCGATCGCCTGCTGAAAGATGTTGTGAATGCCGGTGAGGCGTTTGAGCGGCTCATACATCATCAGCAGCGCGATCACAAAGCTGGTGAACTGCCCGGCGGTCATGACGCCCGCCTTGATCTCTGTGCGCGCGTAGATGAGCAGGGCGACGATGGTCACCGCGCCGAACATCTCGATCAGCGGCGAGGAAATCGCCTGTTGCCGCACATATCGCAGATTACTCTTAAGAAGGCGGCGCGCGGCATCACGGAAGCGCCGGGATTCATAAACTTCGCTATTGAACGCCTTCACTACCTGATGCCCGCTCAGGGTCTCCTGCAGGATCTGGTTGACCTCGGCGGTGTGGTCCTGCGTGCGGCGGCTGCTGCGGCGGATGCGCCGCCCGATGCGCGCGGTCGGCACCAGAATCAACGGCATGACTACCAGGCTGGCAATGGCCAGTCTCCAGTCCTTGTACAGCACCACGAACAACAGGCCCAGGACCACGAAGCTCTGGCGCAGCAGGTCGGCCAAAATGTGCGACGTGGCCACCTGGATTTTTTCGATATCGTTCATGATGGACGACATCAGTCGCCCGGTGGAATGCTCCTCAAAAAACTCTGACGCGTGCCGCAGAACTTTCTCGAATACCGTGTTGCGCAGATCGGTGACCGCTGAGCAACCGACGTAATTCACCATGTAGTTGGCCAGATAGTCGCAAATACCTTTGACCGCGAACACCACCAGGATCGCGAACGCCACCATAGTCCAGACGTTGTGAACAGCCGCCGGCACGAACTGTTCCAGATACACGGGCCGGCCGAGCAATGGGATGCTGAACAGCAGCACCGGCGTGTCCGGCGAACCCGGGTTGAGCACGCGGTCAAAGATCGGTCCAATCAACAGAGCGATCGAAGCGTGGGCGGCGCCCACCAGCGCCATCAGAAACACCGAACAGGTGAGGAAAAACCAGTACCGGCTGGCATAGGCGAGCAGGCGGAGCAGCTCTTTCATGCGCGCACCCGCAATTTCTCCAGAGCCTCGGTCACCTGGAGGACGCTGACCGACGCGATTCCATCTGTTCCCGCAAGCACTTCGGCCTGCGTACGCCACGGCGCCCAGACCACCGGATCGGACGGGCCGAAAATGACAACGGCGGGAATGCCGAACGCCGCGGCCATGTGTGCCGGTCCGGAATCATTGCCCACAAACAGAGACGCGCCCGCGATCAAGGATTTGATTTCGTCGAGAGGCGCGCCGGAAACGGCGTGCCACGGGCGAAAAGCGGAAAGATCTTCGCTCGGTCCGGCGATGAACACAGGCTTGAGTTCAAAGGAACGATCTAAGTGCTCAGCGACGGCGAGAAATCGTTCGGCGGGCCAGGTCTTCTCGGGCGTGGCGGCTGCCGCATGGATCACCGCATAGGGAGGCGCGGGGGTTCCAGCCGGTGCCCGCTTCGACGTGAACAGCCTTGCCCGCGGAATCTCCACTCGCGGCACGCCCAGATAAAACATGGCCGAAGCCAGATGCTCCGCCGTGTGAACTTTGCGCGCAACGCCCAGAATCTCCTGGGCGCGAGGAATCCTGACGTTGTAAATGCGCGAATGGCGGAAGTGCGCGAATCCGGCCCGGAAACGCGCTCCGGAAAGCGCGGTCATGACGGCGCTCGAGACGCCTCCATGCAGATTCAGACACAGGTCAGGCCGCCAGCGGCGCACCCGTCGCCACTCAGGCGGCAGGATCGCGGCAACGTCCGGGTTGCCGTCGAACAGCGCGCGGAAGCGGTCTTCCACGATGAGGGCGATCGAGAGATCCGGCCTGGCCTGCTTAAGGACGGTGAGAGCCGGGGTCGTGAGAATGCAGTCTCCCATCGAGCGGATTCGGATGACCGCAACTCGCCCCTTCTCAGGGATCCGTTCAAGGACAGAACTCATCAAGCGGCGCCGCTATTCCTCCACGCGAGCTTCGTCAATCAGCATCACGGGTATGTCGTCGCGAATGGGAAACACCCGATGGCACTGGACGCACTTCAGCCCGCTGCCGTCCGGCTTCAGCTCTAGGGCGGCCTTGCACAGCGGGCACACCAATATTTCCAGCAGTTCCTTGCTGAGGGCCATATGCGTGACCAGTTTATCAGCTTTTATGCAGCCGACTTCATCTCCGACCTCGCCTGGGCGATCACCCTCAGGTACTGCCGGGCGCGGTCTTCAATCACATCGAATCGCCCTTCTTTCACGCTCTTGGCATCTACCAGTTCGCCGCCCACCGCTACCGCGCATGCGCCGGCCTTCAGAAACTCTCCCGCTGTTTCGAGATTCACGCCGCCGGTAGGAATCATCTCGATATGCGGGAACGGGCCTCGCAGCGCTTTGATGTACTTCGGACCACCCACATTGCCGCACGGAAAAATCTTGACGATGTCCGCGCCGGCGTCCCACGCCGTAACCACTTCGGTGGGCGTCATCGCGCCGGGGCACATGACTTTCGAATAGCGCTTGACCATCTCGATGGTCGAGGTCTTCAGGCTGGGTGTCACGAAGAACTCCGCGCCGGCCAGCATGCAGATGCGCGCCGTCTCGGGGTCGAGCACCGTTCCGGCTCCCAGCACGATTTTGTCGCCGAACTGGTCGGCGACTTTTTCGAGCGCTCGGATGGCGCCCGGCACGGTCATGGTAATCTCAGCTGCGCGGATGCCGCCGCGGTAGATGGCGTCAATCGCCCGGATGGCCCCCTCGGCGCTCGACGTGCGCACCACCGGCACGATGCCGATTTCGATGATCGATGAGAGAATCTGATCCTTTGTCATAAGTTTCAGATTATCAATTTACGCGGCCAGTCTCTTGACTGAAATCAGGTTCAGCGGACCGGCACCGGGAAAGTGCTCAGGCACTCGCTCGATCACCGCGCGCAAAGGCTCGAAGTCTTGGGGGTTGTTGTGAATCAACGGCAGATCGTGAGCCAGAGCGGTGGCCGCGATCATGACGTCGAACCTCCAGCGAGCCAGGCGATCCTGGCGCGACTCCGCGAACCGATGTGTCCGCCGTGCCGGACTCGGGGCATCGGGCAGCAGGGCCATCAACTGCGCAGCAATCAGGGCCTCCTCCAGCCCGAACCGGAGAACCTTGGTCACGGTCAGACTGATCACATAGGCTTCAGTGAACTGCCTCAGGAGCCGCCGCCGCAGCGGCTCCGCCCGTGTCTCAGCCACTAGATAACCGCGCATCCGCTCCACCACGGTCACGGCCGAAACATGCACCGGGAAGATCGCCGAATAACCAGCCAGCCATTCGCCTTCCGCAAGAATCCTCGAAGCTGTGAGATAGCTTTGGGCGCTCGTGTCAAACAAGAAGGGTCCAGCTTGAGGCTCGATCACTCCACCGTGGTCCCGGGCTCGCCCAGAATGATGCCGTCTACCAGCAACTGCTCCTCTTCCGTCATCCCCAGAAACGACTTGCGCCACATCTCGAGAATGCCTCGGCTGTCTTTGAGTGATTCCGGTTCATTCCGGAGCGCGCTTTCAACCAGGTAGGTGATGGCAGAACTGGTGGTTTGGTGGCGGGCTGCTGCAAACCGCTCTACCTTTTTCAACAGCTCCTCCGGCAGAGAGAGGGTTGTCCGCCGCGTTCTCGAGCGCGAAGCCTTAGAGAAAGGCTCTCTGGTCCGTTTTGCCTTCGTCTTCAGCATATATACAGTCTAGCATCAGAATGTGCATCAGACTGCATCAACCTACCAGTCGACCGCCGCGCCGTCATCGGTGTCGTAACTCTCCGGGTTGCGCCAGTCGTGCCCGATCTTGTCGGCCATGGCGTTTTCATCGAGCTCGATCCCGAGCCCCGGACCCATCGGTAAATCCAGGTAACCGTTGCGAACGGTGAACGGTTTCTTGAGATAGCCCTCGCCAAGCGACACCTGCTCCTGGCACAAGAAATTGGGAATCGAAGCCGCCATCTGCACTCCCGCGGCAAGCGAGATCGGCCCCAGCGGGTTGTGTGGCGCGATCGTCGCGTAGAAGGCTTCCGCCATTCCGGCGATGAGCCGCACCTCGGTGATCCCGCCGGCGTGGCATAAATCCGGCTGCAAAACCGTGGCGGCTTTTTTCTCCAGCACTTCGCGAAAGCCCCACTTGGTGAACACACGCTCGCCGGTCGCGATGGGCAGGAAGGTCTCGCGCGCGATCTCCGCCATGATGTCGTGCTCCTGGCAATTGATCGGCTCCTCGACAAACATGGGCTGGTAAGGCTCAAGCGCCTTGATGAGGAGTTTCGCCGTCGCAGGGCTGATGGCGCCGTGGAAATCAATGGCGATGTCGATCTCCTTGCCTGCCGCGCGGCGCAGTTCGGCAAACTGCTCGGCCGCATATTCGACCGCCGCCGGTGTTTCGATGTAGCGCGAGCGCGCCGGCCGTTTCTTGGCAGGTCCGGTTTTGAATGCCGTGAAGCCCTTGGCCATGCCGGCGCGAATCGCCTCCACGCTGTCGCCATGCGCGTACACTCGCACGCGGTCGCGCGTGGGACCGCCAAGCAGTTCGTAAACCGGCACGCCCAGCGCTTTGCCCTTGATGTCCCACAGCGCCTGATCGATGCCGCTCAGCGCACTGGTGAGAATCGGGCCGCCGCGATAAAACGCGTGGCGGTAAATCGCCTGCCAGTGGTGCACCACGCGGCGCGGGTCCTTGCCGACCAAATACGGCTCGATCTCTTTCACGGCCTCGGCGCAGGTGAGGGCGCGGCCTTCGGTGATCGGTTCGCCCAGCCCGACGATGCCGGCATTGGTATACACCTTCAGGAACAACCAGCGCGGCTTGACCAGAAAAGTCTCGAGCTTGGTGATCTTAAGGTTGTCCTTGGGAGAGATAGGTGCGCTGTTCGATTGCGCGGCGGCTTCCACGCTGTCGAGCGCGGCCAGCCCGGCGAAAGCGCCGGTTAGGATAGAGCGGCGGTTGATGGGTTGCATGGTTGTGATTCCCCCGGAGAAATCCCGAGTGGCGAACCTATTCTATATCGCCTGAGTTGCAGAGTGGCTTTTTGGCCCAGTGCACAGCGATGCCGCCGAGAATGAACGGCCGGGCCGTCACGCCGGCGAATTGCATTTTCTCGAGCGAAGCCGTGAACTCGTCAGCGGATTGAAAGCTCTGCAAGGAGTCCGGAATGTACGTGTAAACGCGCGCGCGCCGGTGAAGAACCAGCCCCCAGAACGCGCCTTGCATGTAGAGGTATGCAAGATAGAACCGCCGCAGCCACCGGCGCGACGGCAGAAAGAAATCCAGGCTGACCAGCACACCACCCGGCTTCAATACGCGGTGGACTTCCTCTATGGCGGCCCGCAAACCGGGAAAATTCCGAAGGCCGTAACCGACGAACACGGCGTCGAAGCAGCTATCGGCAAAGGGCAGCGAGGCCGCATCCGCACAGACCACCCGCGGGAGCCCCGCAAGGCGCAGCATGGTTTCAGTGAGATCAGCCGCTATGACACTTGTTTCCGGAGATTCACGCGTGACCAGCTTGGAGAAATCGCCAGTCCCGCACGCGAGGTCCAGGACTCTGGCGCGCGCCGGCAGCATCGCACGGCGAACCGCCAGGCGCTTCCATCGCTGGTCCATGCCATACGAAAAGATGCGCGTGATGAAATCGTACTTGGGCGCGATCGTCGAGAACATATCGCGCATCAGGCGGGAATCTTGTTTTTCTGCGGGAACCTTCAACCGAAGGCAGAATTATAGCAGAGCCAGGGCTCGAGATCAGGGATTTGGCCCCGAGGCGGAGCAGGCCGCCATCCAAATCCTCAACGCGAAATCCTGCTTTTGTTATGCAGCCGGGGTCCGGCGGCCACGCGCTGCAACCTTTGGGACTTCCACGACAGCGCCCGCCGAAAGGGGAGGCGTGGGGAGGCCCGAGGACTCCACCATCTGGACCATAGCGTAGGCCGGCATATCCTCAGCTTCCTTGGCGAACGTGATCTCGTTCGTATCCGGATCGAAGTCCACTTTGATCAAATCGCCGCCGCGGATCTGCTGTGTGGCGATCAGATTCGACATAGGGTGAACCAAAGCCCGGTCGATGGCGCGTTTCAGGTGACGCGCTCCGTACTTGATGTCCGTCCCTTCCTGCAACAGGTAATCTTTCGCCGCGTCGGTGAGGGAGAACACGAATGGCGTGGTCGTGGAGGAGTTGAACACACGCTGCTGCAGAATGTTCAGCTCGAGCCCCAGGATTTTCCGCAGCTCGGCCTGGCCCAGCGGCTTGAACACCACGACCTTGTCAATGCGGTTCATGAATTCCGGCGTAAACTTGCGTCGCGCGGCTTCCACACCCGCCTTGGAGATTTTGCCCGTGGTGTTTTCATCCAGCTCCCCGGCTTCATGGCGCCGCTCGATTTCCGAAGCCGCAAATCCCAAATTGGGTCTCAAAATGGAACCCATTTCGGTGGCCCCGAGGTTGCTGGTCATGAAAATCAGCGCGCGGGAGAAGTCCACTCTGCGGTTGTCGCCCAGCGTTAAGGTCGCCTTGTCCAGAATGCCCAGCAACAGATTCCACAGTGCGTCGCTGGCCTTTTCAATCTCGTCGAACAGCACAAAGCTCAGCTTGATTTTTTCCGTGTTGTACTGGTTGAGCACTTCCTGGCTGAGTAGCGGATGCGTTTCGCGATGCCCCAGATATCCGGGGGGCGAGCCGATCAATTTGGCGATTTCATGGCTGTGTTGAAACTCGGCGCAATCAATCTTTATCATGGCCCGAGCATCGCCCACCAGGCTCTCGGCCGTGGCTTCCACCAGCCGCGTCTTGCCGGATCCCGTGGGGCCCAGAAACAGAAAATTGCCGATCGGCCGGCCGGGACCGTTCATCCCCGCCAGGTACATCTGGTAGATGTTGACGATCTGGTCAATCGCCTCGTTCTGCCCCACAATCCGCTTGTGCAGGTCCGTGTAGAGCTTCTCAGCCTCTTGGCCCGTCCGTGTTGGATCCAGTTTTCGATTCAGCCGCACCATGTTGCCCTCTCCACTTCTTTTGATCCCTGGCCCCAAGACCTACGCTCTAGTCAAAGCAAGTTCCATGCCAACGCGAAAGATCGCCTATTTCGGCGGTTTCAAAGGTCTCATTTCCACCCGGCTCACCAGCGTGCGCTGGGGCATTCGCAGCAGACCCATCACGACTTCTGCCACGTCCTCCGGCGCAATCTTCCACTCCGACTGTGCTCCTCTGCCCGAACCAAATTCGGTATCCACGCTGCCCGGCATAATGCAACTCACCCGGACGTTGTCATACCTGTGATCGAGCATCATTGCCTCGCTAAAACCGTTCAGCCCGAACTTCGACGCGTTGTATCCCGCGCCCCCCGAGAACGCATTCTTCCCGGCCAGGCTACTTATGTTGATGATGTAACCCTCTCCAGAGTTATTAAATCTTGGTAAAGCCTCGCGGCAACAGTAAAAGACCCCCGACAAATTGAGATCTATCATCCGGTGCCACTCTCCAATAGTCATATCGGCCACTCGCCGGAATATTCCAAGACCTGCATTGTTGATTAAGATCCGTAAACCTCCCAGACGCTGGTCCACGCTTTGGAACAGCCGCCGTACATCTTCTGGCTTGGAAATGTCTGCTGCCTCACCGAACACCGTTCCGCCGGTGGTCCCTGTCAATTCCTTGACAGCCCGCGCCACGGTTTCGCCGGAACGCCCGCAAATGGCCACCGATGCGCCTTCGCGCAACAACCGTTCGGCGATGGCGCGGCCAATCCCGCGTGTCCCGCCCGTTACAACTGCAACTCTGCCGGAGAGAAATTTGTCCATCACTAGATCTTACGTGCTCCGCCAGGTTTTGATTGGCGTTAGCTCTGTTAAAATAGATACAGAAAACACCAGATGACGCCCGCCGCGCCGACCGCTCACTGGCGGAAAGTTTGCGAAGAGAATTTCTCGCGCCTCATTCAAGACCTCGAGCACCAGGTCGAAGCCGAAGTCTCCTCCCGGGTTAGTGCAGCCATGGGACCCGCCGCGCGTGCCTCCGCACCCGGCGCCATTGGCGAGAGCCGCCGCGCCCTGGCGGAAGAGCTGAACCAGTGCGTGCGCCGCGTGCGTAAGGCCGCCGGCACACAGGAACTCTTCGCCACCCTGCTCGACGTGACCGTTCCTTTCTGCGACCAGGCCGCGCTGTTCTCCGTCCACGACAAGCACATTCGCGCTGAGCGGATGCGGCGTTCCGCAGGGTTACATCCGGTCGAAATGGCCGCGGACACCAGTTCGCCGCCGCTCGAAATCCCCGTTAGCCAGGCCGCTGCCTTTGCCGCCGCCATCGAAACGCGGGATCCGGTGATCGCCATCAGCGCACCCGGCGAGGTTACCGGCGCCCTGGTTCGTCTCTTCGGCCATAAACCCGACGACCGGATCTACCTGTTGCCACTGGTTGCGAACGATACCGTGGTGGCCATTCTCTATGCGGCTGGAAGAGTGCAGGCGCCGCCGCTCGAATTGCTCTCCGAGGTGGCAGGGTTACAGTGTCAGATTTTCACGCTTGCGTCGGCTCGGCCCGCCGCACCAGAGGCAGCCCCCCGAACTCAATCAAAACCGTCTGGCCAGATGGTAACCATTTCGGGAACGGCGCCGGCCCCTGCGTTGAAACCAGCCGCCGCAGCGCAGCATCAAGAATGGTGGGCGCTCTCGCGCAGCGAGCAGCAACTGCATCTGGCGGCGCAGCGTTTCGCTCGCGTGCAGGTCGCCGAGATGCGCCTTTCGAGCGCCGGCGTCTTGCGCTCTGCCCGTGAGTCGCGCGACATCTATGGAACTCTGAAATCATCCATTGATGCGGCACGCGCAGAGTACCGGGCGAAGCACATGACCGCGTCTCCCACCATGGTCGATTATTTGCATCTCGAATTGGTGCGCAGCTTGGCAAATGACGATGCCACTCGGCTCGGCCCAAACTATCCCGGCCCGCTGCTCTAGCCTCGTTGCGGCGCTGGTCCTGGTGACGGCGGCTGTCTACCCGGCTGCGGCGGCCGAAGATCTGCCGTCCCTGGTCAAGATCTACCGCGAGAAGCCGTCCGTTGCGCGGCGTGCGCAGATCGAGCGTTTCGCTTCCCGGCATTCCAAGGATCAAAGCGGCGCGCTCGCGCACCTGGCGCTGGGTGTCACCTCGCTCGAGCAGAAAGATTACCCTCGCGCTATCCAAAACCTGAAGACTGCCGCGGCCCGCCTGCCCAAGATCCAGGATTACGCCGCTTACTACCTGGCATCGGCGCAACTACAAGTCAAGGACGACGCGGAGATCGCCGGCGAGTTGGTCGCTTTCGAAGGGGCGCAGATCGCATCACCGCTGGCGTCG
>Ga0335077_10000838_pt1 | contig 34973 bp, 34 predicted proteins | sample Lox_Sample_31_FD_207151 | JGI IMG/M metagenome (GOLD analysis project Ga0335077, IMG submission 207151) | Soil microbial communities from Loxahatchee National Wildlife Refuge, Florida, United States - Lox_Sample_3.1 | ecosystem: Environmental > Terrestrial > Soil > Wetlands | place: USA... | reverse complement strand
CGGCGTGCCTTCGATCCTGTCCGGCAGCAGCCCTCCACGCGACGTCGTCGCCGCATCCTTCCACAGGTCCGCGACGCGAATGACGGTATCGCTGATCGTTTCATCGCCGATCGCAAAGCTGTGCAGCGGCGCGAGCCGCCAGTCGACCGTCTTGGCGCCGACACCCGTCCCCTTTCCCGAGGTGGCCGCGTCCGCCGAATCAGGCACGAGTCCCAGGTGCTCGGCGAGCGCCTTGTCCAGCACCGACGTCGATGAACCGGAATCCAGCTCGGCACGCACGGCCTGCCCGTTGATCCTGACCGCCACGTCGATCCGGGAGCCGCCTTCGACGTCGACCTGGCTCGCGGTCTGCGGCGCCCAGTACGCCAGCGCGACCCCTTCGCAGTCTCTCGGCTGGAACAACCGCACGGCGCCGTGGGGCAGATCGAACTCCACATCGGTCTTGTCGAAGACGTCTGCACCGAGGAGGAGATCTATGCCGCTGGCCCGCTCCCCCGCGACCATCACCTGCCAGTTCCTCCGGACGAGGGACCCGATCCTGAACTCGTCGACCATCGCGGATTCCACGTAGGTCTCGCCGCCGACGCCGAAGACCCGATACTGCCTCGCGACTTGTCGCGTGAGCCCCAGCCGGTCGCTCGCGGGCCGGAACATCATCGTCAACCCGCCGGTGTCCAATCCGACGACGACCTTTCGACCGTTGACGAAGCCCTCGAGAACCGGGATGCCGCGGCTCGACAGCACGCGCCACTCGGCCACCTGCGCCAGCTTGCAGCTCGATGCGGCGTCGACCGACGCGCTCGTCAAGGCGAGAGCCAGCGCGGCGCCGATGAAACCTGCTCGCATCCTGTCCATGACGGAATCCTCCGCGGCTCGTGTCCTCTACCCGCAGGCATCACCCGACGCCATTCTGGAGCTCACGCACCTACAGATGAATTGCACATCGGCCCCGGGAAAGCACGACCGCGGCGCGGCGCCGTTCCTGCGTCAGCACGCCGCAAGGATTACGGACCGGGGCGCATAATAGGGGCCATGCCCGACCCGACCGCCGCCGACCTTCCGGCGGGCGACGACCTGTCTAGGCTTCCCGCCTCGCTCGCGAATCGCCGCGAGCAATTGTTCCCTCACCTCACGGAAGCCGAGATCGCGCGTATCAGCCGATTCGGCTGGGCGCGCCGCTTCGCCCCGGGCGGGCGGCTGCTGACCGCGGGGGAGCCGAGCCCGGGCATGTTCGTGATCCTGAAGGGGACCGTGCGCACGAGCCTGCGCGACGGGCTCGGCCACACCGTGCCCTTCGCCAGCCGAAGTCGCGGCCAGTTCCTCGCCGAGGTGTCGCAGCTCTCCGGACGGCAGGCCATGGTGGATGCCGAAGCGGTCGACGACGTCGAGGTGCTGCTCATCCCGCCGGACCAGCTGCGCGCGCTCATCATCGCCGAGGCCGACCTCGGCGAGCGCATCGTCCGCGCGCTGATCCTGCGGCGGGTCGCCCTCATAGAATCGGAGATGGCCGGGCCCGTTCTCATCGGCGAGCCGCAGTCGCCGGACGTGCTGCACCTGCAATCCTTCCTCAAGCGCAACAGCTGGCCGCATCACGTGGTGCCTCCCGCTTCCGACGAGAGCGCCGCAATGATGGCCCAGCAATACGGCTCGCCAGGAAGCGGGGTCGTCGTGGTCTGTCCCAACGGCTCGGTGCTCGTGGACCCGTCCGAGCAGGCGCTCGGGCGCTGCCTCGGCATGCTGGATATCAGCGTACACGACGAGCTGATCGACGTGGTCGTCGTCGGCGCGGGACCGGCCGGGCTCTCGACCGCGGTCTACGCAGCCTCCGAAGGCCTGCACGTCGTGGTGCTCGATTGCCGCGCCTTCGGCGGCCAGGCGGCGGCGAGCGCGCGCATCGAGAACTATCTCGGTTTTCCGACCGGCATCTCCGGTCAGGCGCTCGCCGGCCGCGCCATGGTGCAGGCGCAGAAATTCGGCGCCGAGATCCTGATTCCCGCGCAGGCGGCGGGGCTCGATTGCAGCCGCGCCGGACGCGACGGCGAGCTCGCGCTGACGCTCACCGACGGCCGGAGGCTGCGCACGCGCACCGTCGTGATCGCCAGCGGCGCGCGCTATCGCCGTCCGGAATGCCGGCGCCTCGTCGATTTCGAAGGCCGCGGCGTGTGGTACTGGGCCTCGGCGCTCGAAGCCAAGATGTGTGCGCAGGACGAGGTCGTGCTCGTCGGCGGGGGCAACTCGGCGGGCCAGGCCGCCGTGTTTCTCTCCGGCTATGCTTCGAAGATCCACATGCTCGTGCGCGGGCCCGGCCTGGCGGCGAGCATGTCGCGCTACCTGATCGAACGGCTCCGCGCCCTGCCGAACCTCGAGCTGCACACCGACACCGAGCTGTCCGGCATTGAAGGCGCGCCCCAAGGCGGGCTCTCCGCCGTCTCGTGGCGCAACAAGCTGACGAGCGTCGAGACGACGCAGTCGACCCGCAACGTCTTCCTCTTCGTCGGCGCCGATCCCGAGACCGACTGGCTTCACGGCTGCGGCGTCGCGTTCGACGCGAACGGATTCGTGCTCACCGGGCACGATTGTACGAGCCCGGACGGCGTGCCGATGTCGCTCGCGTCGAATGTCCCGGGCGTGTTCGCCGTCGGCGATGTACGATCGGGCTCCGTGAAGCGGGTGGGGGGCGCGATAGGCGAAGGCGCGGCAGTCGTTGCTTCGATCCATCGCTACCTCAGCGTCGCTGCCTGAGGCCCGATCGGGCGGTGCGGCTGCGCCCGCGGTGGCACCGCCGGCAAAGGAGAGGCCGTGCAGTTCTATCTTAATGGTTACAAGCCCGGCGACCCGCACATCCTCGCCGCCGCGCCCTGCGCCGAGAAGCGATCCGCCGGCCTTCCGGATACCGTCGATGTCGTCATCGTCGGCAGCGGTCCCGCGGGCACGGTGCTCGCGGCGCAGCTCTCGACTTTCCCCGGCATAAGCACGCGCCTCGTCGAGCGCCGTGGGGGTCCGCTCGAGCTGGGCCAGGCCGACGGCGTCGCCTGCCGCACCGTGGAAATGTTCGAGGCCTTCGGCTTGAGCGACAAGCTGGTCCGCGAGGCCTACTGGGTGAACGAGACCGTCTTCTGGCGTCCGTCACCGGAGGACCGCTCCCGGATCGTGCGCACCGGGCGCGTCCAGGACACCGAGGACGGCCTGTCGGAGTTCCCGCACGTCATCGTCAACCAGGCTCGGCTGCAGGAGTACCTGCTCGAGTACATGCGCAAGTCGCCGACGCGCCTCGAGCCGGACTACGGTCTCGAGTTCGTGCGGCTTGCGCTCGGCGCCGAGGGCGAGCATCCGGTGCTCGCCACGTTCCGCAGCGTGGACAGCGGCGCGGAGACTTCGATCCGCGCCCGGTTTCTGGTCGGCTGCGACGGAGCGCGCAGCGCGGTGCGCCAGTCGATCGGCGCCGAGCCGCGAGGCGACTACGCCAATCACGCCTGGGGCGTGATGGACATGCTGGCCGTCACCGACTTCCCGGACATCCGGCTCAAGGCCGCGATCCAGTCGGCCGACGAGGGCAACATCCTGCTGATCCCGCGCGAGGGCGGCTACCTCGTGCGGCTGTACGTCGACCTCGGCGACGTCGATCCGGGCGATCGAGGCGCCGTTCGTCAGAAGAACACTGCGCAGAGAGTCATCGAGATCGCGCAGCGCGTACTGCGCCCGTATACGCTCGACGTGCGCGACATCGTGTGGTTCTCCGTCTACGAAGTCGGACAGCGCGTCACCGACCGGTTCGACGACGTGCCTGCCGCGCAGGCCGGCTCGCGCCTGCCGCGCGTGTTCATCGCGGGCGACGCGTGCCATACGCACAGCGCGAAAGCCGGCCAGGGCATGAATGTCTCGATGCAGGACGCCTTCAACCTCGGCTGGAAGCTCGTCTCGGTCCTCGACGGCAGGGCCAGGCCGGAGCTGCTTCGGACCTACTCCATCGAGCGCCACGCGATCGCCCGGGGGCTCATCGACTTCGACAAGGAGTGGTCGAAGATCATGGCCTCGCCGCCGAAGGATCCGAGGCATCCGGAGCTCGGAGGCGTGGACCCCGCCGAGCTGCAGGCGTACTTCGTAAGGTCGCTGCGCTACACCGCCGGCGTCGCGACGCACTACCCGCCGGCGACGGTCCTCACCGCCGAGGCGAAGCACCAGGCTCTCGCGAAGGGTTTCACCCTCGGCATGCGCTTCCACTCCGCCCCCGTCGTGCGGCTTGCCGACGCCAAGCCGGTGCAGCTCGGCCACTGCGCCCGGGCGGATGCCGCCTGGCGCATCTACGCCTTCGCCGACGCGAGCACCCAGCGGCTTCGCGCGCTCGCCGGCTTCCTCGCAGACTCGCCGAGCTCGCCGATCCGCCGCTTCACCCCGGCCGGCGCGGACCCCGACAGCGTCATCGACCTGCGGGCGGTCTTTCAGCAGGGACACCGCGAGCTCGACCTCCAAGCGCTGCCGGCGATCCTGCTTCCGCGCAAAGGACGCTTCGGGCTCATCGACTACGAGAAAGCCTACGCCCCGGACCTGCAGAGCGGCCCCGACATCTTCGACCTGCGCGGCATCGACCGCGCCGGCGGCGCGATGGTCGTCGTGCGTCCCGATCAGTATGTCGCCAACGTCCTCCCGCTGCAGGCGCACGACGAGCTCGCCGCGTTCTTCGCGGGCTTCCTGATCGACCGCCGCCAGGGCCGGCATCCGGAGGACTGAAGGCTCGCCACGGACGTGGACCGTGCTCAAGCGTGTACGATGGTGCGCAGCCGTACTTGAGCACGGATGAGAGCGTCGCTGCCGACGCGCCCGGAGGTCCCCATGGTGATGCCCCCCGCAGCACGCAATCAATCTCTCGGCGCTCTCCTGCGGCGCAGCGCGCGGCGCCAGCGCGACAAGCCGGCGATAGGCTGCGGCAGCACCAACTGGGGGTTCCGGGAATTCGATGCGCTGTGCAGCCGCGTCGCGGCGGGCTTGAGCGGCATCGGGGTGCGCAAGGGCGATCCGGTCGCGGTCCTTGCGCGCAACTCGCACGGCTTCGTGGCGCTGCGCTTCGCGCTGGCGAGGCTGGGCGCCGTCCTGGTGCCGATCAATTTCATGCTGAAGGCCGATGAAGCGGCCTACATCCTGCGGCACGCAGGTGCGCGGCTGCTCGCCGTGGACAGCGAGCTCGCCGACCTCGGTCGCAGCGCCGCGGCGCGCGACACCCAGGTCCGGCGATTCATCTGGCTGCCGAGCGAACAGCCCACCACGCCGCCGGACGGGATGGTGCGCTTCGACGAGCTCGCGGAATGCACGGACGAGCTCGGCGAGATCGACGTCCGGAGCGACGACCTCGCGCAGATCGTCTACACCAGCGGCACCGAGTCGCAGCCCAAGGGCGCGATGCTCACGCACGACGCGGTCATGTGGCAGTACGTGAGCTGCATCGTCGACGGCGAGATGAGCGCGGACGATGTCGTGCTGCATGCGCTGCCGCTGTACCACTGCGCACAGCTCGATTGTTTCCTGGGGCCGGCGGTGTATCTCGGCTCGACCAGCGTCGTCACGGCGAAGCCGACACCGGACAACCTGCTCTCTCTCATCGAGCGGCACGCCATCACGTCGTTCTTCGCGCCTCCGACCGTCTGGATCTCGCTGCTGCGCTCTCCGGAGCTCGAGCGCCGCGACGTCTCGACGCTGCGCAAGGCGTACTACGGCGCGTCGATCATGCCGGTCGAGGTGCTGCGCGAGATGCAGCGCCGCCTGCCGAACGTGCGCCTGTGGAATTTCTACGGCCAGACCGAGATCGCGCCGCTCGCCACCGCGCTGCAGCCGGGCGACCAGCTCGAGAAGGCGGGCTCGGCGGGCAAGTCGGTGCTCAACGTCGAGACGCGCGTCGTCGATCTCGACATGCGAGACGTCGCTCCGGGCGAGATCGGCGAGATCGTGCACCGTTCACCGCAGCTCTTGAGCGGCTACTTCCGCGACGACGAGCGGACGAGCGCTGCGTTCGAGGGCGGCTGGTTCCACAGCGGCGATCTCGCGACCGTCGACGCCGAGGGCTACATCTCGATCGTCGATCGCAAGAAGGACATGATCAAGAGCGGCGGCGAGAACGTCGCTAGCCGCGAAGTCGAGGAAGCGATCTACCGGCTGCCGCAGGTATCCGAGGTTGCCGTGGTGGGCGTGCCGCACGAGCGCTGGATCGAAGCCGTCACCGCGGCGATCGTCGTGAAGCCCGGCGAGGCGCTCACCGAGCGCGACGTGGTCGCGCACTGCAACAGCTGCCTCGCGGCCTTCAAGGTGCCGAAAGGCGTCGTGTTCTTCGAGACGCTCCCGAAGAATCCGAGCGGCAAACTCCTGAAGCGGGAGCTCCGCCGTCAGCTCGCGGGGCACTACGGCGCCTGAGCCGGCGCGTGCCGCGTGCGCCCCGGTGAAGCGGCGAGGGCGCAGCGGCCCCGCTCTCGGCTACCCGTGCCGCCGAGCCGCCCAGTAGGTCGCGCCCTCGGGGCCGTAGCGCTCCAGATGGGAAATCCCGCGATCGATCGTGAACTCGTCGCCGGGCCCGAGATGGCGCGTTGCTTCGCTGCCGATGGTGAGCCACATCTCCCCCTGCACCACGAGCGCCCTGACCGCGAACGGGTGGGTGTGCGCGCCGAGCTCCTTCAGCGGCTCCCATCTGCGCTCGACCACCTCGTCGAAGCCCTGTGCCTCCGCCTGCGTCTGGAAAGCCTGGAAAGTCGGCAGGTTCATTGCTGCTCCTCGAGGTTCGGGAGGCTTGGCTACGCGAGCCGAGCCAAGCCTCCATCAACTCGCCTCATGCCAGGTCGAACCGGTCCAGGTTCATCACCTTGGTCCACGCGGCGGCGAAGTCGTCGACGAATTTCTTCTGCCCATCCGCGCTGGCGTAGACCTCCGCCAGCGCCCGCAGCTGCGCGTTCGAGCCGAAGACGAGATCGACGCGTGTGCCGGTCCACTTGACGGCGCCGCTCTTGCGGTCGCGGCCTTCGAACACGTCCTTGGCCTCGGAGGTCGCCTTCCACTCCGTCCCCATGTCGAGCAGGTTGACGAAGAAGTCGTTGGAGAGCGTCCCCGGCCGCTGCGTGAAGACGCCGTGCCTGGACTGGCCAGCGTTGGCTCCGAGCACTCGCAGGCCGCCGACGAGGACGGTCATCTCGGGCGCCGTAAGCGTCAGAAGCTGCGCACGGTCAATCAGCAGCGCCTCGCTCGGCACGGCGTAGCGCGCCTTCTGGAAGTTGCGGAAGCCGTCGGCGTTGGGCTCGAGCACGGCGAAGGATTCGACGTCGGTCTGTTCCTGCGACGCGTCCGCGCGGCCGGGGGTGAAGGGCAGCTTCACCGTCTGGCCGGCGTTCGCCGCGGCCTGCTCCACCGCCGCGTTGCCGCCGAGCACGATCAGGTCCGAGACCGAGACCTTCTTGCCCCCCTTCTGCGCGCGGTTGAACTCCGATTGAATGCCTTCCAGCGTCTTGAGCACCTTCGCGAGCTCTGCGGGCTGGTTGGCTGCCCAGTCCTTCTGCGGCGCGAGGCGGATCCGCGCGCCGTTCGCACCACCGCGCATGTCCGAGCCGCGGTAGGTCGAGGCCGATGCCCAGGCGGTTGAAACGAGCTGCGGCACCGTGAGGCCCGAACCGAGGATCTTGGCCTTGAGCGCGGCGACGTCCTGCTCGTCGACGAGCTTGTGATCGACCTTCGGGATGGGGTCCTGCCAGATCAGGTCCTCCGCGGGAACTTCCGGGCCGAGGTAGCGAGCCTTCGGGCCCATGTCGCGGTGCGTCAGCTTGAACCAGGCGCGCGCGAACGCATCGGCGAACGCCACCGGGTCGGCCATGAAGCGCCTCGAAATCTTCTCGAATCCCGGATCGACGCGCAGTGACAGGTCGGTCGTCAGCATCGTCGGCACGAGCTTCTTCGACCGGTCGAACGCGTGCGGGATCGTCGCCTTGGCGCCCTTCGCGACCCATTGCTGCGCGCCGGCGGGGCTCTTCGTGAGCTCCCATTCGTTGCCGAACAGGTGTTCGAAGAAATCGTTGCTCCACCTGGTCGGAGTGCGGGTCCAGGTGACCTCCAGACCGCTGGTGATCGCATCGGCGCCCCTGCCGGTGCCGAACTTGTTGTGCCATCCGAAGCCCTGCGCTTCGAGGACGGCGGCTTCCGGTTCGGGTCCCACGTTCTCCGCTTTGGCGGCGCCGTGCGTCTTGCCGAAGCTGTGCCCGCCGGCGATCAGCGCGACCGTCTCCTCGTCGCTCATCGCCATGCGGCCGAACGTGTCGCGGATGTCCTTCGCGGCGGCCACGGGATCGGGGTTGCCGTCGGGGCCTTCGGGGTTGACGTAGATGAGGCCCATCTGCACCGCGGCGAGCGGATTCTCCAGATCGCGCGTGTGCGGGACCTTGCTGTCGTCGTCCTTCACGAGCACGCCGTGGGACTCGACCACGCCCGGCGAACCCTTCGAGTAGCGGACGTCGCCGCCGAGCCACGTCGTCTCGCGCCCCCAGTACACATCCTGGTCTGGCTCCCAGGTGTCCTTGCGGCCGCCGCCGAAGCCGAAGGTCTTGAAGCCCATCGTTTCCAGCGCGACGTTGCCGGTGAGAATGATGAGATCGGCCCAGGAGATCTTGCGGCCGTACTTGCGCTTGATCGGCCACAGGAGTCGCCGCGCCTTGTCGAGACTCACGTTGTCGGGCCAGCTGTTCAGCGGGGCGAAGCGCTGTTGTCCGCGCCTACCGCCGCCGCGGCCGTCGCCCACGCGGTACGTGCCCGCGCTGTGCCACGCCATGCGGATGAACAGTCCACCGTAGTGGCCGAAATCCGCCGGCCACCAGTCCTGCGAATCGGTCATCAGCGCCGCGAGGTCCTTCTTTAACGCCGCGAAGTCGAGGCTCTTGAACTCCTTGGCGTAGTCGAAATCGGCGCCCATCGGATCCGACTTGGCGGAATGCTGGTGGAGGATATCGAGGCGCAACTGGTTCGGCCACCAGTCGCGGTTGGACCGGCCGGCGCCGGAGGCCTGGCTGAACGGACACTTCGCTTCGGGCTTTTCGCTGCTCATGTGGTATCTCCTGCTGGCTGTGACTCGGTTCGGTTACCCGAACCTAGGAATATTGCGTGACCGGGGAGCCGCGACTCCCGTGAAGGCCGCGATCGCGGGAGTCGAAGTATCGGGCATCTTCCCTCGATATCGCCGACGTCCGCGCGCTCTTCAGGACGCGCCGACGACCTCGAATTCGACGTTGACGTTGTTGCGCGTCGCATGAGAATAGGGACAGATGGTCTCGTGCGCCTCCTTCACCAGCGCCGCGAGGTCCGCCTGCGTCAGGCTGCGGTCCTCCATGCGCCTCTTCGCGGACAGTCCGAAGCCGCCGCCTTCGCGCGGACCGATCGAGACCGCGTAGGTCACCTTCGCGCCCGCCGGTCGCGGTCGCGCTCGCGGTGAAAAGCGGATTGATCTTGTCCATGCTTCGACTCCGGTAGGTGAACCTGGCCGTCCGGGGTTTCCTGCCGCTATTGAACGCCTCTGCCGACCATTTGTGAAATTGTTTTATTTTTTATCTTCCATAATCCTGGTCTATGCATGGAGGAAGGCGTGGCCATTGGCGCGGCCGGGAGGGAGACGTGCGCGCGCCCGGGATCGAAGGCGAAGGTTGGCCTCGCCACGCAAGCGGCGAGCGATTCAGCAGAACGGCGCGCGGAGCTCGTCGGCCGAGGCGTGGGAACGAAGTTAGTGAGCGCCGAGGCCCGTCGCGCCCGCGAGGCGTGCGCCTCCGGTACGGATATCAGACGCGGGTCTTGCGTTCGAAGCCCTGAGCGCGCCCCGCGAGATCGGTCAACGCCGCCAGCGGCGACGTCAGCTGCCGCAGCATGTCGTCCAGCGTGATGACCCCGAGCAGCGCGCCGCCGGGACCCACCACCGGCATGCGGCGCACGCCGTTGACGGCCATCAGCCGCACGGTCTCCGCGTAGCCTGCCGTGTGCTCCACGGTGACCATGGGCCGCAGGAGCAGCTCGCCGAGCTTGACCATGCCCGGATCGAGCCCGGCGGCCATCACTTCGAGGGTCAGATCGCGATCAGTCACGATCCCGGTCGGTTTCCGGACGCCGTCGGTATCGTCCACCACCACGATGTCGCCGACGTGATGGTGCCGCATGAGGCGAGCGGCTTCCAGAGCGGTAGCCTCGCGTCCGGCGCAGATGACGTCACGCGTGCAGAATTCGCTGATCGGCATCGCAAGCCCTCGTCGACCTACGCTTTGAACCCTGCGGCGGGCATCGTCAGCGTCGCCACAGCACGCGGACGCTGTACTCGTCATCGCCGTACCGTATCTCGAGCTCACCCTCGTAGGCGCGCCGCAGCGCCGTGCCGATCCGGCGCGGCGTGTGGATGTCGGTGGTCGAGACGATCGCCTTGCCGGGCCGCTCGTCGACCGACATGATCCGGTTCAGCGGGTGCTCCGCGCCCTCTTTCTCCGCCTCGTGGCGGGCGAGCCGAAGCAGCTCGTCGCGATGCTCGCCGTAAAATGCCCCTTCGAGAGTGATCCAGCCGGCGGGCAGCTTGTCTCGGACGCGCCGGCACGCAGGGCATCGATCGCGATGCGCGCCGTCCGGGATCGAGGCGACGCTCCACCGGCCTCGATGGAAGACCGCGCCACAGTCCGTGCACACGGTGGGCTCGCGATACTTGCCGCGCGCCTGATACGGATCGACGCGCTTGTCGTCGAGGATGCGATCGCGATAGCGCGTCACGCCTCCGGGAGGCGTATCCGGTGAGCGCGTTACGGTTCGTCGTGCCATGATCCCATCGTGATCCTGGTCCCACGCTCGTCATTCTAGCAAGCTGAACCGGAGGTCGATTGATCTGAATCAATACGCGAACCCGGCATGTGCTGCGCGCCCCTCGCGGCCCTGCACGCCGACGCCGCGCCGTTCCGGATGGGATGGTTCGTGGAGTCATGGAGACAGGCGTCGGTAATTTGGCCCGAATGCTAGAATGCGGGATCGAACGGATCTCGACTCGACTTCGGGTCAGCCTCTCGACAATGACCGCTTCGGCACACGTTCTGGTGGTCGACGACGAGCCCGCGATCACCGAGGTCCTCCGGCGCTACCTCTCCACACAGGGCTACCGGGTCTCCCTGGCCGAAAGCGGCGCGGCCATGCGCCGGATCATGGCCGGCGCTTCCGTCGACCTCGTCCTGCTCGATCTGGGGCTCCCTGGCGAAGACGGCCTGACACTGATGCGCGCTCTGCGCGAGCACTCGCCGGTCGCGATCATCGTCGTTACCGGCCGCGGAGAACCGGTCGATCGCATCGTGGGCCTCGAGGTCGGAGCCGACGACTACATCACCAAGCCCTTCGATCTGCGCGAACTCGGAGCGCGCGTGCGCAGCGTGCTCAGGCGGACCCTCGAGAAGAAGGCAACGTCGCCGCAGGGTTCCCCGGTCGATGTCGTTCGTTTCGCCGGCTGGATGCTGGACCTGGGATCGCGCCGGCTCGAGTCGCCTTGCGGAGAACCGGTAGACCTGACCACGGGCGAGTTCGAGTTGCTGGCGGCGTTCGTGAAGGCTCCGGGGCGCGTCGTGTCGCGTGACGAGCTGCTCGAGGCGACCCGCAACCGCGAGGCGGGGCCGTTCGACCGCACGATCGACGTTCAAGTCGGGCGGCTGCGTCGCAAGATCGAGGCCGATCCGCAGCGTCCGGAGATCATCAAGTCGGTGCGCGCGGCAGGTTATCTTTTCACGCCCAGGGTCGAGCGGTCGTGACACCGGAGCGCGAGGTGCCGCGGGGAGCGCTGGCGCCCGAGCTTTACCACGCGCTCTTCGAGAGCGCGCCCGACGCCATCGTCGTGATCGATCCCGCCGGAACGATTCTGGCCGTCAATCCACAAGCCGAGCGGCTGTTCGGCTACGCGGCCTCCGAGCTCGAGGGCGAGCCGATCGAGAAGCTCATGCCCGAGCGGTTCCGCGACCCGCACACGCGATATCGCGACGGTTACGTCTCGAGCCCCGTGCCTCGGCCCATGGGCATCGGCCTCGATCTTTGGGGGCTCCACAAAAGCGGACGAGAGTTCCCGGTCGAGATCAGCCTCAGTCCGTTGCGCCGTCTCGGCCGCACGCTCGTTTCGGCGGCCGTACGCGACGTCACGGATCGAAAGGCCGTGCAGGATGCGCTCCGTAAGTCTCGCGACGAGCTCGAAGACCGCGTTCGCGAGCGCACCGCCGAGCTCGCCGCGCAGGTCGCCGAGCGTGAGAGCGACGCCGAGCAGATGCGGCGTCAGGCCGAAATGCTCGATCTCGCGAGCGAGCCGATGCTGGCCTGGGATACGGAGCGGGGCATCGTCTTCTGGAACAAGGCGGCCACCGAGATCTACGGCTACTTGCGCAAGGAAGCGATCGGCCGCAGCTGCCACGACCTGCTGGGCTCGAAGCATCCCCTTGGAATGCGCCACATCGACGAGACGCTGATCCGTGAAGGTCGCTGGGAGGGAGAGCTCCTGCAGGCGACCCGCGACGGCCGTCCCGTCGTCATGGAGAGCCGCATGGTGCTGATCTCGACGCGTGGCGGAGACCGGCTGGTGCTCGAATCCAACCGCGACATCACGCAGCGCCGTGCCGCAGAGGATGGCCTCAGGCAAGCGCAGAAGATGGAGGCCGTCGGACAGCTTACCGGCGGCATCGCACACGACTTCAACAATCTGCTCACGGTCATCCTGGCCAACCTCCAGCTTCTGGAGGACGAGCTCGCGCCCCGATCGTCGACGCTGGAGCTGGCAGCGAGCGCGACGCGCGCCGCGCAGAGGGGCGCAGACCTCACCCGGAAACTGCTCATCTTCGCCCGGCGGCAGCACCTGGAAGCGACATCGCTGAACGTCAACGAGCTCGTCAGGAGCATGACTGGGATGCTCGCACGGACGCTCGGCGAGAATATTCGAATCATCGAATCGCTCGCCCCCGATCTTCCCGACGCGCTCGTCGACGCGGGGCAGCTCGAAACCGCGCTGCTCAACCTCGCCATCAACGCCCGCGACGCCATGCCGCGGGGAGGGCGCCTGTCGATCCAGACCGGCAGGAGGCTCGTCGGCGCCGACGAGTTCCATCGCGACGGCGGCCTCGAGCCGGGCGCTTATGTCTCGGTCGCGGTATCGGACACCGGGATGGGAATGACGAAGGAGGTCATGGCCCACGCGTTCGAGCCCTTCTTCACGACGAAGGAGGCCGGAAAGGGCACGGGCCTCGGCTTGAGCATGGTTTACGGCTTCGTCAAGCAGTCGGGCGGGCACGTCACCCTCTACGCCGAACCCGGATACGGCACAACGGTGAAGCTGTACCTGCCGGTGGCAGCGAAGAGCGAAGCAGAGCTGTCTGCCGATCGGACTGCCAGCCCCACCGGGACCGAACGGATACTCCTGGTCGAAGACGACGACGAGGTCCGCCAGGCAACGAAAAGGATGCTGACCGGGCTCGGCTATCCGGTGGTCGAGGCTGCCGACGCGGACACCGCGCTGGACCTCCTTGCGCGGGACGAGAGCATCCAGCTTCTGCTCACCGACGTCGTGCTGGCGTACGGCATGAGCGGTCCCGACCTCGCTCGCGAAGCCCGAAGTGTCTCTCCGGGCATCAGAATTCTGTTCATGTCCGGACACGTGCGGGACACGGTGGCTTTCCACGAGCAGCTCAGGCAGGACGCTCACTTTCTCCAGAAGCCATTCCGCAAGGCAGACCTTGCCCGCATGCTCCGTGCGGCACTCGGTCTTTCCGAAGACTAGCCCGGCCGTTCGGGTCTCGCCGCCCTGATCGTGGCCAGCACGCGCCGCGCGAGCGCTCGGCCATCGAAGGGCTTCTCGACCAGGACGGCCCCGTATTGCCTGGCCGCCGCCGAGGTCTCGGCATTGTGCGCGGCACTGATGAGGAACACGGGATAGGGGCGTTGCCCCTTCGACAATCGCACCAGCAATTCCAGCCCGCTCATCCCGCGCAGCTGGACGTCCAGAAGCAAGCAGCCGATCGGCGAGGAATCCGCGCATCGCGAGAAGGCCTCGGCGGAATCGTAGACCTCCGGCTGCAGGCCTACGGTCCGCACGACGCGCGCGAGCACCTCCGCGACATCGCTGTCGTCGTCGACGATGCAGACCCTGGACCGCAGGAGTTCGGACTCGACCATTCTTCGACAGGGCCGGTGCGCGCCCTTCAGTTGACGATGCGCCCGATGACGAATCTCAGGGCGCTCGCGTCGAGGATCTCCACGGACTTGTGCTCCACGCGAAGCAGACCCTGCGTCTGAAACCGCGAGAACAGCCGGCTCACCGTCTCCAGGCGCAAGCCGAGATAGCTCCCGATGTCGGCCCGACTCATCCGCAGGAGAAAGCGCACGGCCGAATACCCCCGAGTCGCGTACCGCTGCCCGAGCTCGAGCAGGAAGCTTGCAAGCCTCTCCTCGGCGCGCATCGTCCCGAGGAGCACTCGGCTCTCCCGCTCATGCTGGAACTCGCGTCCGACCATCTGATAGAGCCTGCGCTTCAGGCCCGGCATGTCGACGCAAAGCTCGTCGAGCGCCGCAAACGGAATCTCGCAGACCTCGGCATTCTCGAGCGCAACGGCATCGCTGCCGTGCCGCTCTCCGAGGAGGGTCTCCAAGCCGACGATGTCGCCCATCATGTGGAATCCGGTCACCTGCTCCCGACCGTCGTCGATCGTGATCGATGTCTTGATGAATCCCGACCGAAGTGCGTAGAGGGCGCGCGCGGCATCGCCCGAACGATAGAGATACCGCCTGGATCCGATCCTGCGCTTCGTATGAACCTGAACCGCCCTCTCGAACTCCGCCAGCTCCGAGGGACTCAGACCGCCGGGGACGCAGGCGCCCCGCAAGGCGCAACGACTGCACGTGACGTTCAGCCGCGGCGAACCGGGCGGATCCGCAAAGGGAATGCGAGCGGGAAATGGCTCGAGTGACGCGGCTGCGATCGGACCGGACACGGGCGGGCGCTCATGGCCGTTCGGCATCGTTGCTGGCATTGTGGGCCTCCTTCAGGAATTTGCGGCCGCGGAGCCCTGGTTGCTTGCTCCCGCGTACGTGAAGAAGCCTATCCAGCGACGGAAAACCTGCGATGCACCGGGGGAAACACCGTGTAACAGTCGGTAACAGCCCTGGGCGGCCGCGGCGCCGATGCGGGTGCTCGCCCGGCGAACATCTCGATCCCGGCGACGCCGCCCCGCTTTGACGCGGGTCAACGGCCAAGCTGCGGTTATCGCCTACGATCGAGTCGCATACCCGAGCATTCGCCTGTCGCGAGCGAATGCCCGCCCATTCGGAGACTGACGATGCCCGCGAAGCTCATTAGGTTCCATCACGATGCCCGGGAGAAGGTGCGAGCTGGCCTCAACATCCTGGCCGAGGCGGTGAAGGTCACCCTGGGTCCCAAAGGGCGGCTGGTCGCCCTCGAGCGTGCCTTCGGGCCCCCCACCATCATCAATTCCGGCGTCGCCGTAGCCAAGGAGATCGAGCTCGAGGACAAGTTCGAGAATCTCGGTGCCCGGATGGCGCGAGAAGTCGCGTCGAAGACCTCCGAAACCGCGGGCGACGGCACGACGACTGCAACCGTCCTGGCGCAGGCCATCGTCAACGAAGGCATGAAGTACGTCGCGGCCGGCCTCGACCCGATGGAGCTCAAGCGGGGCGTCGACGCCGCGGTCGAAGCGATCGTCGCGGAGCTCAAGCGCAACTCTCGTCCATGCGCATCCTCGCAGGAGATCGCCCAGGTCGGAACGATTTCCGCCAACGGCGATGCTTCGATCGGCGAGATGATCGCCAAGGCGATGGAGAAGGTCGGCGAGAACGGCGTGATCAAGACGGAGGATGGCCGCGGGACGAGTAACGAGCTGGAGGTGGTCGAAGGCATGCAGTTCGACCGCGGTTTCCTCTCGCCCTATTTCATCAACGATCCCGAACGCCAGCGCGCTGCGCTCGACGACCCTTACGTCCTTGTCCACGACCGATCCATCTCGAGCATCCGGGACCTGTTGCCGCTCCTCGAGCAAGCGTCGGGCGAAGGCCGTCCGTTGCTGGTCATCGCCGAGGACGTCACGGGCGAAGCCTTGGCCACGCTGGTGATCAATACGCTCCGCGGCGTGCTCAAGTGCTGTGCGGTCAAGGCGCCCGGTTTCGGTGATCGGCGCAAGGCGATGCTGGAGGACATCGCGATCCTGACCGACGCGACGCTGATCTCCGAGGAGACGGGTCTCAAGCTCGAGAAAGCCACTCTCGGCGAGCTCGGTCGGGCGCGACGCATCGAGATCGACAAGGACAACACCACCTTGATAGGAAGCGGTGGCGATCCCCTGAAGATCAAGGCGCGGATCGCATCGATCCGAGCCGCGATCAAGGAAACGAAGAGCGACTACGACCGCGAGCAGCTCGAGGAGCGCGCGGCGAAGCTCTCGGGAGGCGTGGCGCTGATCAAGGTCGGCGCAGCCACCGAGGTCGAGATGAAGGAAAAAAGGTCGCGCGTCGAGGATGCACTCCATGCGACCCGGGCCGCCATGGCCGAAGGCATCGGCCCCGGCGGCGGAGTCGCGCTGCTGCGGGCGCGCCCCGTGCTCGATTCCCTGCCCTCGGACTCGCTCGCTCGCGATGCGGGGATCGCGATCGTCCGGCGCGCGGTAGAGCAGCCGCTTCGCCAGATCGTCGCCAATACGGGTGCTGAGCCGTCGGTCGTCCTTGAGCGCGTGGCGACCGGCTCCGGCAGCTTCGGCTACAACGCCGCGTCCGGCGAGTTCGGTGACCTTGTAGCGATGGGAATCATCGATCCGACCAAGGTGACCCGCCTCGGGTTGCAGAACGCAGCCTCGATCGCGAGCCTCATCCTGACGACGGACTGCGTCGTGGTGGAGAAGCCGAAAGCCGAACTGGCGAACCCGCCGGCCATGGGCGAGATGGAGTAGGGCTTCATCCTGCGTTCCGATGCTGATCACGTGAAGGCCTAGCCATGCAAATCCCACTGCAGATAACGGTCAACAACATGCCGCGGTCGGACGCTCTGGAAGCGCGAATACGGGAAAAGGTGGCCGAGCTCGAACGCTTTCATCCGCGCATCACCAGCTGTCGCGTCACCCTGAACGAGTTCCGCAAGCACCATCGGCAGGGCCGCCAGTTCGAAGTGCGGATCGACGTGCGTGTGCCCGGTCACGGGGAAATCGTCTCCAACCGGCACCACGACGAGGACGTGTATGTCGCCCTTCGCGATGCTCTGGCCTCGACCACGCGCCAGCTCGAGGAGATCGTTCGCGAAAGGCGCGGCGAGACGAAACACCACGAGACGAGCCCGGCTCAGGGATCGACCCCTGACGAAAGCGCCACCTGAGCAGGCGCGCTTGCCGTCAAACGCAAGGGGAACGGTCTGGATCGACTACTGGTAGCGCAGCGCGTCGATGGGCTTGAGCCGCGCCGCCTTGTTGGCGGGGTAGAAGCCGAAGAATACACCCACGCTCGTGGCCACGACGAAGGCGAGCAATACCGCGGCGCCTGTGATGACGACGGGCACATACGCGATCAGATTCGCCGCGACCGCTGCGGCTACTCCGAGTAGAACTCCGACCACGCAGCCGAGGAGCGAGATAATGATCGCCTCCAGAAGGAACTGCGCGCGTACGTCCCGCTGTCGCGCACCGATCGCGATGCGGATGCCGATCTCGCGCGTGCGCTCGGTGACTGATACGAGCATGATATTCATGATCCCGATGCCGCCGACGAGCAGCGACACCGACGCGATTGCGCCCAGCATGATCGACATGACGCGAGTCGTTTGTGCTGCGGCGTTGGCCAATGCGGTGAGATCGCGGATGTCGAAGTCGCTGTCGGTACGCTCGGCAAGATGATGACGCTGCCGAAGGAGGCGCGTCATGTCCGTCTCGGCTGCCCGCATGGCGTCCGCAGACACGGCCTGTGCGACGATGAACCGTACGCTTCCGGGGAACTGAGTCCCGAAGATGCGCGTTTGCGCGGTGGTCACCGGGATCAGCACCGTGTCGTCCTGGTCGCGGCCATCGAGACTCTGGCCCTTGGATGCGAGGACGCCGATCACCAGGAACGGGCTCTGCTTGATGCGAACGGTCTTGCCCACCGGGTCGGCGTCGTCAAACAGGTTCAGGGCCACGGTCTTTCCGAGAAGCGCGACACGCGTGGCGGAGCGTACGTCTGCGTCGGAGAACGCGTATCCGGACTCGACATCCCAGTCGCGCACGACTAGAAAGCCCGGCGTCGTGCCGGCGACCATCGTGCTCCAGTTGTTCGAGCCGTAGACGAGTTGTGCGGTGCCCGGCGCAACAGGCGCTACCGCGGCGATCGATGCGAGCTCCCCGATAGCGTCCGCGTCACCCGTCGTCAGCGTGGGAGCCGCGCCCATTCCCATGCGAATCCCGCCGGAGGTGGCCGATCCCGACATCACTATGAAGAGATTGCTGCCCATGGAGGCGATCGACTGGTCCACCGAGTATTGCGCCCCCTGACCGACGGCGAGCATCGTGATCACCGCCGCGACTCCGATCATCATGCCGAGCATGGTCAGGAACGTTCGCAGCCGATTGGCACCCATTGCGTGCCAGGCCTCTCCGAACATCGTCCGGATCATGCGGGTGCTTCCGCGAGCGCCCGCCGAGAAACGGCGACATCGTCGACCATCCGTCCATCGACGAACCGAACGAGCCGTTCGGCGTATCCGGCAATATCGCTTTCATGCGTGACCACGACGATCGTTATGCCCTCCTCCGTGTGAAGACGTGCGAGTTGCGCCATGATGTCGTGGCTAGTCTTGGTATCCAGGTTCCCCGTCGGCTCGTCGGCGAGAATGAGTTGCGGGTGGTTGGCCAGCGCGCGCGCAATCGCTACGCGTTGCTGCTGGCCGCCGGAGATCTGGCCGGGAACGTAGTCCGGGTACTTGTCGAGCCCGACCTGGCCGAGCAGCTCCAATGCACGTCGGCTTCGCTCGATCTTGGGCACGCCGGCGTAAAGCAGGGGCAGGGCTACATTGTCCAGCAGCGTGGCTCGCGGCAACAGGTTATAACCCTGGAAAACGAAGCCGATGACGCGGTTGCGCAGTCGGGCGAGTTCGTCGGAATCCAGAGCGGCGACGTCGCGCCCTTCCAGCGTGTAACGGCCACTCGTCGGCAGATCGAGACAGCCCAGGATGTTCATGAACGTCGACTTGCCGGACCCCGAGGGTCCCATGATCGCAACCATCTCGCCGCGGCGGATGGCGAGGTCGACATCCTTGAGCACGGGCACGGAGCCGGCCGCGGTCTCGTAGCTCTTACAAAGCTGCTCGGTGCGAAGGAGGAACGCCTCGCCCATCAGAAAGCCCGCAAGCGCAAAGTGCTCGGCGGCGAGTCGTTCCGTGCCACCACCGACCCGACGACAAGCTGGTCACCGGGCTTCACGCCATCGCCAACGACCTCGGTGAATCTGCCGTCGCTGATGCCCGTGTGGACGGCGATCGCCCTCAGCTTGCCGCCTTCCGTGACGTAGACCGTTGCCACGCGGGCATCGTTGCGTGACTGCGCACTCTCCCTGGAAGCGATTTCCGCGTCGGCCGGCCGGAAACGCAGCGCTGCGTTGGGAACCGCCACGGCTTGCACGCTCCGCGCGACCTGGACGTTTACGTAGGCCGTCATCCCGGGCATGAGAATCTGGTCAGGATTGTCCACCGCCACGACGACGTCGTAGGTAACGACGTTCTGCTGGGTGGTGGCGTTGAGACGGACCTGTTTGACGCGGGCGGTGAAAACGCGGTCTGGAAAAGCGTCGACCGTGAACTGCACGGGCTGGCCGGCCTTGATGTTGCCGACGTCGGCCTCGGCGAAGCTTGAGTCGATCTGCATCTTGGACAGATCCTGTGCAATCTGGAACAGGGTCGGGGTCTGGAAGGTGGCCGCCACCGTCTGGCCGAGATCGACGGCCCGGTTGACGACGACACCGGACACGGGCGAGCGGATCACCGCGTAGTCCAGGTTTACCTTGTCCTTCGCCAGCGTGGCTTCGGCCTGCTTGAGCTGCGCTTCCGCGGACTCGCGCGTCTGAACCGCGGTATCGAGGGCCTGCTTGGCGATCGAGTCTTGTTCCCACAGGGTCCGGCTCCGTGCCTCGTTGGCGCTCGCGAGATCGAGCACCGCCTTTGCATTCGCGACGTTCGCCTGATCCTGATTGACTTGCGCCTGGAGCAGCGCCGGGTCGAGCTCGAGAAGGATCTGGCCCGCCTGCACGTGATCGTTGAAATCGGCGGAGAGCTTCTTGACCGTTCCGGAGACCTGCGTGCCGACGTTGACCAGAACGACCGGGTTGAGCGTACCGTTGGCGGAGACCGACTGCGTTATGTCTCGAATCACGACCGGCTCGACGCGGTACCTGTCCCCGTTGCCTGCCTGGTCCATCGCCCGCCAGGCGACGACGGCGACGGCCATCGCGACGACCGCTGCAATGGAGAGCACGAGGCGCTTCCCCACGGCCTTGCCTGGAATCAAAGCTCGGACCCACCCGTCACTCCGCTCATCGGCGGACGGTTCGACTTTCATGCCATCTCTGGGCATGGCATCTACCCAGCCGTAAGCATCGAGCAAGGATCAGCAGTCACACCATCCCGCGACCGATGCGAGCGCCAAGGTGAAAACCGGCTCGCAAACGGCGAAATCCTCATTGAAACGAGCATAGCCCCGGGCGCCACCCTCCTTCTTGATCCGGGTCAAGGCGAAACCGCTCGATCCGACGCCTCGGCCCGCCCTGCCCTGATCCCTGCTTGCATCGATGAGCCCGCGTCAGCCATCCTATCGCCTCTGGCGAAGCAGGGAGATCCGAGGACGCGCCTGGCAGGCCACGGCCGTTTCCCAGTGTCCGTCCTCGCGGCCTGCCGCAGCGATGCCGACGGATCGATCAGACCTTGACGGTCGTCAACGCGCGACGAGCCATCCGGCCTCACTCTATCGCGACAAATCGCATGGTCCGCGGCGGGAAGCAAGAACACCGTTCCAATCCGGCGAGCCCCAGGACGAATGCACCGATCCTCGGTGCGATCGCTCGCCAGGATGCCTGCGATCGATTGAGCCGGAAAGCTGATTGCCGCCTTCGGAAGCGGTTCGAACCCGGGAGTGCGACCCAAGGAACGCCTTGAGTTCGGATGTGCTAACCACCGTCGGCTTGACCCGCAGCTTCGGCACGCTCGTGGCACTGGATGCTGTAAGTCTCTCCATTCGCGAGGGTGAGGTCTTCGGATTGCTCGGTCGAAACGGCGCAGGCAAGACGACGCTCATCAAGATCCTGACGACGCTCCTGCCGCCGACGGCCGGCAAGGCGACGGTCGGCGGCTTCGACGTCGCTCGCGAGCCCGCGCGCATCCGGGCGATCATCGGTTACGTCCCGCAGGCGCTGTCCGCCGATGGAGAGCTCACGGGCCGCGAGAATCTGCAGGTCTTCGCCCGCCTCTACGATATTTCGACCGGATTGCAGCGGCAGCGTATCGACGAGGGGCTTGCCTTCATGGGCCTCAACGATGCCGCCGACAAGCTCGTGAGCACGTATTCGGGCGGGATGATCCGCAGGCTGGAAATTGCGCAATCCATGCTGCATCGACCCAAGGTGCTCTTCCTGGACGAGCCGACCGTGGGTCTCGATCCGGTCGCGCGCGAGATCGTCTGGACGCGCATCAAGCAATTGCGCGGCCTCTATCGCACCACCATCGTCCTGACCTCGCACTACATGGACGAAATCGAGCAGCTCTGCGACCGCGTCGCCATTCTTCGGCGAGGAAAACTGGTTGCGCTTGGCACGCTCCCCGAGCTGAGCGCGGCGGCCACGGCCGCAAAGAGCCTCGACGAGGTATTCGCCTTCTATACCGAAGACGGACCCGAGAACGCGGAAGGTTTTCGTGAGACCGTCAATGCTCGGCTCAACCTGCGCCGCCTCGGTTGATGGACGACATCGCTCCGTACAGCCTTGCACGCGCCGCGGCCAGCTACTGCCGCAAGGTGCTCGCGGTCGCCGACATGGAGGTGCGGAAGCTCCTGCACGACCCGACGGAGCTCGTGACGCGGGCCATCCAGCCCACGCTGTGGCTTCTCGTGTTCGGCGAAGTATTTGCCCACATCCGCGCCATCCCGACGGGCAGCCTCGAGTATATCGATTTTCTCGCGCCCGGAATCCTGGCGCTGAGCGTGCTTTTCGTCGCCATCTTCTATGGCATTTCGGTGATCTGGGAGCGGGATCTCGGGATTCTGCACAAGTTCCTGGTGAGCCCGACGCCCCGTACCGCGCTGGTCCTCGGCAAGGCGCTGTCGGCTGGAGCCCGGGCATTGTCGCAAGCCGTCATCATTTACGCTCTTGCGCTCGCGCTCGGCGTCCGAATGAACTGGCATCCGACGGCACTGGCCGGAGTGCTCTTTCTCGTGTTGCTCGGTGCGGGCGTCTTCTCGACCTTTTCGCTCATCGTCGCGTGCATCGTGAAGACCCGCGAACGCTTCATGGGCATTGGGCAGGTCCTGACGATGCCGCTGTTCTTCGCCAGCAACGCGATCTATCCGACGGAGATGATGCCCGATTGGCTGAAAATCGTCGCGCACGTCAATCCGCTCACGTATGAAGTCGACGGACTGAGGGCGCTCATGCTGGCAGGCGGCGGAGGGACAGGGCTCGGCTTGCCGACGGATCTGGCCCTGCTGGTCGGTGCGCTGGCGCTCTTGGTCGCCATCGCGGGAAGAATGTATCCGCGGATCCTGGTTTGAAACGGCTCGGACGGACCTTGCCCCTGCCGTCGAACCCGCCCGACGAGTACGATTCCGCTCACCACGAGCGAGGTCGACCGGTCGATGCGAACCTCGCGCTTCGAGAGAGAACCCGTTCCCCAACGCAAAGCGACGCTACGCAGCCGGCTTCTTGTTCCTCGCGAATCGATTGCCACGCCGGCAGGCAATAACCAATACCGGCGCGGCCAGGATCGAATATCCGCCAAGGATCAGAAGCAGCACCCGGCTTACGGGCGGAATCGCCAGATACACCACGCACAGCGCGATGACTCCGTAGCCCAGCCAGAACGCCACGAGCCCGAGTTCCACTGCTGTGAAGCGCCGCATGAATCACCATCGATCGAAGAATAGCTTGATCCTAGACCTGCAGGCCTCGGCGCGTATTGATCTCGAGCAAGTTTCGTGCGAAGCGAATCGCACGGGGAATCGCGGCCAGGACCAGCCCGTTCCGCGCGCTGGCCCAATCAGCGCCTGCGCGACCGCTGCTTGCCCGCTGGCGAACGCACGAGCAGCACCGGGACGGTCGCTTCGCGAACAACCACTTCTGCGTCGCTGCCCATCAGCACGCGCGACAGCCCTCGACGACCGTGCGTACCGAGCACGATCACGTCGGCCCGCCATTTCTTCGCCTGCTTGATGATGACGTCGGCGACCCGCTGGCCCGCCGTCTTCAGCAGCACCGTCTCGGCCTTGACGTGACCTTTTCGCGCCTGCGCCTCCGCCTTCGCGAGCAGCTTCCTGCCCCTCTCGCTCAGCGCCTTGACGAAGCTGTCGACATAGCTCGGCGGCACATACATCGTGCCGTCGAAACCCTGTGTAATCACCAGCTCGTCCACGATGTGAACGAGGCACAGGCGCGCCGTCTGATCCTTCGCCAGCGCGATCGCTTCTTCGAGCCCTCGATTCGAGGTCGGACTGCCATCGATCGGGACCAGGATCCTGCGGAACATGCTTGCCTCCCTTGTGGTGGCTCGACCTCAATGCGCCATGAACACAGGAACCGTCATGCTCGTGAGCAGCGTGCGCGTCGCGCCACCCAGCACATGCTCTCGCCATCGCGGATGGCCGTATCCGCCCATCACGACGAGATCGCCGCCACGGTCGGCGACGCGCGAGAGCAACCAGTCGCCGACCGGGATATCGCCAGGGCCGAGCCTGTCGTATTCGATTCCCGCGCCGATGCCATGCCGACGGAGGTAGCCCGCGAGCCGCTCGCGACCCGCCGCGTCGGCACCGTGCTCGGAAGCGCCCGGGTCCAGACAACCCACCGTGACCCGGGCGGCGCGGCGCAGGAGTGGCATCGCGTCGGCCAGCGCGCGCGATGCCTCGCGACCGCCGTCCCAGGCGACGAGGACGTGCTTGCCGATGCTCTCCGGCACGCCGACATAGGGAACGACGAGCAGCGGCCGGCCCGTTTCCATGAGCGCAGCCGAGACGAGCTGCGAGGCGAATCCCGAGCCAGCTTCGCCCGCCTGCGGCTGGCCGATGACGATCAGATCCGCGCAGCGGCCGTGCGCCACCGCCGCCTCGATCGGCGGCCCGGACGGCGCGCGCCACTCGATATCCCGCCAGTCGGCGGTCTTGGCGGCGTCGCGGAATGCCTGCTCCGCGGCGTACTGGGCGTCGCCGGAGCCGCTTAGGTATCTCGCGACGACCTCGTCCGGCAGGACGGCGGCCACCGACGGGGTGATCACCGGTGCATTCGACAGATACATCCCGACCAACCGCGCGTCGAAGTCGCGCGCCAGGCCGATCGCGATGCCGAGGCGGCTCCGGGAGTCGGTATCTTCGCCGAGGACTGCGAGAATCGTCTGATAGGTCATCATGGCGTGCATCGCTTGCGACATTGATGTGACAAGCATAGCCCGGGAGCGGGGCGCGGCTCTTGCGCGGAATCAAACCCCCTCCACTCCGCCGGATGCGCTGGATCAAAGATCGGAGAAGCCCTGATCGGTTAGGCTGTCGGTCGTTCATCTGACGACGCCCCGCCGTCGCCGCGGGCGGCCCTGTCGGTTCCGAATCGAGGTTGCGCTTGCGATCATGCCCTGGGACGCCGACTATTTCCCGGCCTCGATGAAGCATCTCTCTCCGCCCGTGCGCGAGAAGGCGATCGAGATCGCGAATGCCCTGCTCGATGGCGGCATGGACGAGGGCAAGGCGATCCGCATCGCCATCGCCAAGGCCAAGCAATGGGCGGAGCGGCACGGGGAGGATCTCTAGCATCGACCCGCCGCCTCGGGCTTCATCGGGTCGGCGTCTGCCGCTCAATCCTGCAGCACGTAGCTTCCGGGTCCATCGCACAGAGGGCCATATCCGCGGGCGCCCATGGACGGAGGCGCAGTCCGCCCGCCGGAGCGCGCGTCCAGCCAGGCGATCCACTCCGGCCACCACGAGCCGTCGCTCAATGCGGCGGTCTCCAGCCAGCGATCCGGATCGACGTACCGATCTTCGGGGTGCTTCGTGGCGACGCGGTAATGCCTGTTCGGATGGCCCGGCGGCGAGACGATCCCCACGTTGTGCCCTCCGCTCGTCAGGACGAAGGTGATCTCGGCGTCGGTTTGCAGATGCAGCTTGTACACCGACCGCCAGGGCGCGACATGGTCGGTTTCCGTGCCGACCGCGAAAATGGGCACGCGCAGATCGGCCAGCGCCACGGGCTTGCCCCCCGCTGGGAAACGGCCCTCGGCGAGATCGTTATCGAGAAAGAGCCGCCGCAGGTACTCGGCGTGCTGGCGATAAGGCATGCGCGTCGCATCCGCGTTCCAGGCATTGAGATCGGTCATCGGCTCGCGTTCCCCCATGAGGTAGGCGTGCACCATGCGCGACCACACAAGGTCGTTGGAGCGCAGGAGCTGGAACGTGCCTGCCATCTGACGGCTGTCTAGGAAGCCCTGCTCCCACATCACGTCCTCGAGGAACACGAGCTGGTTCTCGTTGATGAAGAGCTTCAGCTCGCCGGCCTCCGTGAAATCGGTCTGCGCCGCGAACAGGCTGAGCGACTGAAGCCGCGCGTCTCCATCCCGGGCCATCGCAGCAGCGGCGATCGCGAGCAGCGTTCCACCGATGCAGTAGCCCACCCCATGAACCTTGCGCTCCGGCACGACGGCCTTGACCGCATCGAGTGCCGCCATGACGCCCAGCTGGCGATAATCCTCCATCGAGAGATCACGATCGTCCGGCGAGGGGTTCTTCCAGGAGACCATGAATACGGTGTAGCCCTGCTCAACGAGGTATCGAACCAGCGAGTTCTGCGGGCTCAGGTCGAGGATGTAGTACTTCATGATCCAGGCCGGCACGATGAGCACCGGCTCGGTCCTCACGCTCGGGCCGGCAGGTGCGTACTGGATCAACTCGATGAGGCGATTGCGATGGACCACCTTGCCCGGGGTGACCGCGATGTCGCGACCGACCTGGAAGGCTTCCGTCCCCACTGGCTTGCGGCCGGCCCAGGCGCGCTCCGCGTCCTCGACAAGGTTCCACGCGCCGCGCCAGAGATTCATTCCGGCCTCGGCGAACGTGCGCTCCAGCACCTCGGGATTGGTCAGCACGCTGTTGGAAGGCGAGAACACGTCGAGCACCTGCCGCGTGCCGAAGGCGACGATGTCTTCGTTCTCGGGCGTCACGCCGCGCAGCCCCGTCGCCGCGTTGTGCCACCACTGCTGCGTAAGCAGAAAGGACTGGTATACGAGGTCGAAGGGCAGCTTGCGCCAGGCTTCGCCCCTGAAACGCTTGTCCTGGGGCAGCGGCTCGATGCACGGTGCGCAATGCTCGCCCTCGACGGACCGGCGCGCGGCGTACTGAACAAGGCGCAGCCATTTGCGCAGCGCCTTTTCGGCGAGCTGCATTCTCTTGCCGGGCGCGCAGGCGAGATGGGCGGCCAAGTCCGCGTAGGCGCCGGCCAGCGTCAGGGGCGCAAGACCGGCCGTATAGCGTGCCGTTATCGCCTGCATGGACCGATCGATCGAGTCGGCGAGCGCGGTCGAGGCGTAGGAATCGCGAAGAAAGGCGGGATCCACGGGCGGCGTGGCGGTGACCGGCCTGGAGGCCTGCGTCGACGCCCTCGGGCGCGGCGAGCCAGGGGCGCGGCCCAGGGTCGTGGTTCGAGCCATCGGTCGTCGGCCTCGATCGTTATACGGACGGCGCGACGACGACGTGCCGCAGCTTCCCTGTGCGCGGGTCGACTGCCGGGCCATGCGGGTCCAGCACGAGCTGGACATTGGGAAGCGACTGACGCAACAGATACCCGCGCAGCGCCTGCTCCACCGCGTGCCACGCAGCCTGCCGCGCGGAGCCCCGGCCGATCGCGATCCGGACGGTCAGCTCGGCGGAACCGGTCTGAACGATCTGGAAGGGATGGGCCTGCAGAACCTCCTCGACGACGGTCGTCAACGCCAAGGGCAGCAGGCCAACCGGCTTGCCTCGGGGATCGTGCAGCGACAGAAGCGCATCGCACCGCCCTTGTACGCGGATCGCTGGCAGCGGGCTGCCGCAGGAGCAGGGCTCCGGCTTCACGACGATACTGTCCCCCAGATCGTAGCGAAGAATCGGCTGGACGCGGTTGGCGAGATTCGTGACCAGCACCGTGGCCGAAGCCTCTCCTGGGGCCACCGGTTCGTACGCGCTGTCGACAGCCTCGACGACAACCCAGTCGGCGTTAACGTGCAGCCATCCGCCGCTGCAGCCGAAGGCGATGCTCAGGCACTCCGAGGCCCCGTATTCGTTCACGACGGGGCAACCGAAGGCGCGCTCGAGTTCCTGCTGAGCGGCGACCGGCAGGTGCTCCCCGCCGGACCAGAGAATCGCCGGCTTGATCTTCAATCGTCCCGACCGGATTTCCTCGGCGAGCAGCAGCAGCATCGTCGGGTAGCTCGCGACAAAGGCCGGCTGATAGTCGTTGAGGCCGGCGACAAGCTCCGCGATCGGCTGCATGACCGAGAAACCGCGCGCCGCGAGCCATGGATTCGCGCGGCAGACGCGCTCCCACGATGCAATGCTGGCGAAATGGTCGCCGGTCGCCGCGATCAGCGCCGCTCGCCCGCCCCGGCTCAGGGAGCCCCAGGCACAACGCGCGAAAAGCGACGACGAGATCAATTGCGAGGCGATCAGTGCGTCATAGGTCGCCACGGCATCCGCGTCCTGCAGATAGATTCCGGGCTCGTCCGACGTTCCGGAGCTCGTCCAGACGATGTACCGGCCGAGATAGCGCAAGCCGATATGGCCCCGGTCCGCCAGGAATGCTCCGACGTCGACCCGGGTGATCTCGCGGTCGGTGACCCAGTCGTCGAAACGGTTCATCAGCGTCCGACGGTTCATCACGGGCAGTTGACGCAGCACGAAGCTGTCAGGCACGTCCCGATAGGCCTCCCGATAGACCTCGGAGTGGGTTCGTGCGAAATCCACGAGCGCCCGCAGGCGCGCCTGGCAGGTGGCTTCGATCGAAGCTGGACCGCCGCTGCGCGTCCACCAGATCGTTGCGACGTGCGCCGCCCAATCGCTCAGGATGAGCGAGGACGCGACCGCGTCCCAGGAGTCGCCGACGCGGCTCGACGTCGCCTCACGTCGGCCAGAGGGGCCGGCTGCACCGTTCCCGTTGTGCGCGCACGCTGTGCCGCCTCGCGCCATGGCAGGGTCCGACCCCTCGCGACGGCCGTCAGCAAGCATCCCCAAGCTTCGGGTATCCGGCGAGCAATTCGTCGAGACGCGGGGGGAGCCCTTCGGCCTTGCCGAGTACGCGTCGTCCCCGCGTCACTTGACGGTCACTTGCCTGGACCGCCCTCCTTCCTTCTTCGGAAGGGTGAGCTCGAGCACGCCATCCTGACATTTGGCTTCCGCCTTGCCGTCGTCCACATCGTGAGGGAGGGTGAAGCTTCGATACTGCCCGCCGTAATACCGCTCGGTGCGAATCACGGTCTCGCCTTTCTTCTCCTCCTTCTCGCCCTTGACTTCGGCGCTGATGGAAACCTGATTGCCGTCGATCGAGACCTTGATATCTTCCTTCTTGACGCCGGGAACATCCGCCTTCACACGGTACGTCCTCTCGTCTTCGCGCACATCGACCTTGATTTGCGCCTCCTCCGGAAGCCCCTTCCATAGGGAACGGCCGGGGGGGCTGAGCCAGAAGTCGTCGAAGGCGCCGAGCGGATCGAAACGCACCAGGTCGCGGAATGGATCGTAGCGGGTGATGTTGGCCATACGAACTCCAGATGAGGGTCAATCGGAAGGCTCGACGGGGAGCAGAGCCGCGTCAGACGACTTCGGCGACATACCGGCCACATAGACGCCACATCGGCATCAGATCGCAGCACGGCTCGATGATACGAGCTCCAAGGGGGGGTGCTTTGACCAAGGTCAAGGTGGAGGCGAGCGAGCCGCCGAAGCGCCGAGGTCCACGGCGCAGCGATCTACATCCCAGGTCGCCCGTGGACGAAATCTTTGGAGCGACAGCTGCGATTTGCGAACCCCGCGGGAAATTTGCGTACGCATGCAGCCGGATGTTGCACACGGGCGGAGTGCAACACCCGGCAAGGCCCTGCCGACGTCGCTGGACCGTCCCTTTCTCGATCCGCTTCCGTGCCTGCAGCTGCCTCGGCGCGTCGATCGACCTCAGCCGTGCTTCGAGGGCTTGCGCGCGGTCTTCCTGGCCGATCTCCTGACGGTCTTCCTCGCGGCGGTCTTTCTCGTCGTCTTGCTCGCGGTCTTGCGGACGGCGGACTTCCGCGCCGTCTTTCTCGCGGTCGACTTCTTCGCTGCCTCCTTCTTCGCCTTCTTGCTGCCGGCCGCCATCTCCGCCTTGCTCTTGCGCTTGATGTCCATCGCATGCGCGCGGGAGTACTGCTGGATGTCCTTGAACTTCCCTGCCTTGTCGCGGACGGCATAGAGCTTCTTGCCCCTGCTGCTATACAGTACCGTGCGTCTGACCATGGTCCCTCCTGTCTGAGGTCGTCGCAAGGCGCTTCGTTCGAGCGGCCCCGCAGCGCTCGATGTACCACTCCGGTAAGACATGTGCAAGCGACCCGCGGCGCACCGGGAGCTGCGCGCCGCCGCTCACGGGTCGAGCGCGCATCGGAGCGCGAGGCTTCGACTCCGCCGTCGAGCCCTCATCGCGGGATTCGTCGCCCGAGACTATATTACGGACCGCAATGCGAACTTTCGCGAAAGGGGACGTTCGCGATGGCCATCCACAAGCTGCAATCGAGCTTCGCCAGGATCTTCCGGCAGCGTTGCTTCTATCTCTTCCTGTCGATCCTGGTCCTGATCGTCGCCTCGCCGTTTCTCACGGAGACGCTCCACGGCCGCGTGCTCGTCCAGGCCGTGCAGGTCCTCGTGCTCATCGCCTCGGTTGCCGCCGTCGGGCGAACCACGTCGCCTTTCGTGATCGCGCTGCTTCTCGGTATCCCGGCGTTCGTGTTCCAGAGCAGCATCACGTTCGGCTACGGCGATCCGGAGACCGTCCGCATCTGGTCGAACATCTTTCACGCCACGTTCTACCTCGTGGCTATCGTGTATCTCCTGCGCTACGTCTTCAGCTCCGACGTCATGACCGACGACAAGCTGTTCGGCGCGGCGTCGGTCTACCTCATGATCGCCATGATGTTCGCCTACGCCTACCTGCTCGTGCAGCTCGTCGATCCGGGCGCATTCGGCGCACGCGCGGGCGATAAGTCGCGCACGTTCTACGACCTTCTTTACATGAGCTTCGGCCTGCTCACCAGCAACGGCCCCGGAGACCTGACCCCGATCGGCGCCAAGGTGCGCTCGATCGTCATCGTCGAGCAGATCATCGGCGTGCTCTACGTGGCGATCCTGATCGCCCGGCTGGCGGGCATCTACCCGCCGCGGCGCGCGCGCGACGCGCAGTAGCCCGCGCCGGGCGGATCTCGTCGTGCCGCGGCGTCCGGCTTGACGCGAAGCGAATGCCGCCGCGTGGCTGTCGAGTCCGGCGTCCGACCGCGGAGGCTACCGCCTCGCATGCCAGCACGAGAAGCTGAGTGCGAGGACGACGGCCGATGCTGCAAGGAGCGGGAGGCTCGTCACTTGCAACAACAGCACCGCGAGCACGGCACCGATGGCATATGCTGCCCAGGTGATCGCCAGCAATGCAGTCGGATTGTTTTGGTCGGCCGTCGCCAGCGCCTTGTGCGTGGCGATGAAGTCGAGCGCGGCCTCGCCAAGCCTTGCCAGGGTGCTGGTCAGAACGATCGTGCTGATGGCCGCGCCCTTGAACCGCGTGACGGCGGTCGCTTGCAGGCCCATCGCGAGGGCAATCCACAGGACCGCCCGAGACGGCTGGGTGAGCAGCGTGGATAACGCGAGGATCGACCCCTCCAGGAAGAGCGGCAACCATGCGTTCCCGGCGTAGCGCAGCGACAGCCGACCGAGCATCGCGCCCGCGAAGAACGTCACGAACGTCATGCCACGCTCGAGCGCGGTCGTGAAGTCCGCGTGCGCCAGCGAGACGCCGGCGAGCACCGTGTTGCCGGTCATGTTGGCGGCGAAGACCCCTGCCTGTACGTATCCGATCGCGTCGGCGATCCCGCTTGCGACGCACAGGAGCGCCGCCATGTTGGTATCGACCTGCATCCATCGAGTCATCATCGGTCGCTCCCGGATGAAATTGCGAACGAATGTTAATCGCGAATCGCCCGCCTCGGTGTCCATCCTCCGGCCAACCGCGGCGGATGCAGCTTGCCAAGCCGGGAGAAGCACTCAACAATATGAACAGGTTCCGAGTCGGCTGAAAGCACGATCGCCATGGAAGCACTGCCGCACCGGATGAAATCGGACGAGCGAAGGCGCGCGGCGCCCCTCACCCAGGCGCCGCGGACTCTGGAGGAGCGACCCCGTGACTGACGGCGATGTTCTGGTCGAACGCGCTGGCCGCGTGCTGCGCGTCACACTGAACCGGCCCGAAAAGCACAACCCTTTGTCGCGAGCGGTCCTGGCGCGGCTTCGCGACATCTTCCTCGGCGCGCGTGAAGACCGGGAGCTCGCGTGCGCCGTCCTGAGCGGTGCAGGCGATCGGTACTTCGCCGCCGGTGGCGACCTGCGCGATCTTGCCGAAGTGCGCGCCGAAACCGACGTTCGCGCCATGGCGATGGCGGCAGGTGCCGCGCTCGACGCGATTCGCACGTTCCCGGTACCGGTCGTCGCGCTTCTCAACGGCGATGCGCTGGGTGGCGGCGCGGAGCTCGCGGTTGCCTGCGACATGCGCGTGATGCGCCATGGTGCCCATATCGGCTACATCCACGGCCGCCTCGCGATCACTTCGGCGTGGGGAGGCGGCGCTGATCTCGCCGCGCTGGTGGGACCCGCGCGCGCGTTGCGGATGACCTCGCGCTGCGAGCTGATCGACGCGGCGACCGCGCTCGACTGGGGTCTCGCCGACGCCACGGCGCCCGCCGAGTCGCTCGCGACGGCCCTCCAGGAGTTCATCGCGCCGCTGCTGAAGCAGTCGACCGCCACCCTGCGCGGCGCGAAGGCGCTGACGCTCGCCGCGCGTCGCGGCGAAGCATACGACGACCGCCGCGCGATCGAACAAGACCAGTTCGTTGCGACCTGGACGCACCAGGATCACTGGGCGGCGGTCGATCGCATCCTCGCCCGGGACAAGTCAGCGCGCGACGATCCGGGTGATGGATGAACGCTCGCGGCGTATCGCTTTGTCCGACCCGCTAGCGCAAACCGACGCGTGCGCCGGCGCCGAAGGCGGCGACCGGTCTACGCCGGCGAAGTCGAGACGGCGTGCGTGCCGGCGCCCGTGATCTTCGCGGGCCGGGATCGCGAGAAGCGGTCACCGCGCTTGAAGCGCCGCTGCACGGTCCGCTTCGCGCCGAACTCGCGCTTCAAGTGGGCGCTCGCGACCTCGACCAGCACGCTCTCGCCGCAGGTGAAGACGTCGATCGCGGCGTAGCGGTTCTCGGGCCAGATGTGGATCGCGAGATGCGACTCGGCGATCACGACGACGCCCGAGATTCCCCACGGGGCGAACTTGTGGAACACCGTCTCGACGATGGTCGCGCCGGCCATGCGGGCTGCCGCCACCAGCGTCCGCTTCACCCATTCCAGGTCGTCGAGATGCGTCGTGTCGCATTCGTAGAGATCGAGCACGACCTGGGACCCGCATGCAGCGCGTTCCGTGGGCTCGGTTTCGCATACGATCATTTCTCTAGCTCCTGGCAGAGTTCCTGGTCCGCTTCCGTTTTTTTTCCTTCTTCCGCTTCTTCTTACCTTTCTTCCTGCCCGGCGGACGGCCGGTCTTGACGCTGTCGACCGATCCGACAATCTGCATCAGTCCATCGTCGGGCAAGCGTTGCAGCGCGGCGAGCCCGGCGCGCAGCAGCTCACTCTTCTTCATGGCGACGCCCAGCCCGATGCACCGGTTCTTGAGCGCCTCGATCCGCCCATAGTCGGCCGCGGGCATCGTGAAGCTGTCGCGGATCACCTTGTCGAACGCGAGCTTCACCCTCGGCCGTTGCACCGGCCCTCCGGCTGTCACACTCGTCCCGTCACCGGGCTCCACCATCTCGGAACACGATCCGCGTTGCAGACTGGCGGCATGATATACGGTATATACGGTTTTTGCAACTCGGCAGACGGAACCGATACGGGCGGATGCGCCCGACCGCCCCGCAGCCAGCGCCACCACAGGCGGGGCCCCGTCACGAAGCCGTCATGCCGAACGTCGAGTTGCGAACCGATACGTAGTTGTCGGGCGTCGACGGCGACGCTGAAAGCGGGCTAACGACGGTTTCTTGGCGCGACAGGAGAACGAACGCGGAGGAAACGCGGTCTACCCGCAACCTGTTCCTGTTCATCGGTGCCGATCCAGAAACCGAGGGGCTCAAGCGTTGCGGTGTGGCCTTTGACACCAACGGGTTCGTGCTCACGGGCCACGATTGCTCGACGGCAGACGGCGTGCCGACGGCGCTCGCGTCCAATATTCCGGGCGTGTTCGCTGTCGGCGACGTACGGTCCGGTTCGGTCAAGCCCGTCGGCGGCGCGATCGGCGAAGGAGCCGCCGTCGTCCCGTCGATCCATAGCTACCTGACCGGCGCCCGCTGAAGCCCTCGACAGCGCACGACCGGGAATCGGCAGGGCCAACTATCCGGAGCAGCCTACCATGCCCATGGAATGCAGCCACCTCGACTCCGTCCTGACCAGCACGCCGAACACGTCCGGCTGCGAGGAATGCCTCGCCATGGGCGATACCTGGGTGCATCTTCGGCTGTGCCGCAGCTGCGGCCACGTCGGCTGCTGCGACGAGTCCAAGAACAAGCATGCCACCAGGCATTTCCGCTCGACCGATCACCCGATCATGACGTCGCTCGAGCCGGGAGAGTATTGGAGCTGGTGCTACGTCGACGAGATCGCGATGGAGCTCGAATAGGTCGAGGAAGCTCCGAGAGCCGCGCCGCGGGTCCCTGGCCGAGATTCGGCGTCGCCGTCATTCGGCCCCCTGAGGTCCCGCCCCGGATGCTGTGCCGTAGCGGTCACCCTCACCTCTCCCACCTGGGCGGTGTACCAAACGCCCGCCGCAGCCAATCGACGAGGGCACGCAGCTTCGCCGAGGCACGGGCCGTCGGGTAGGCGACAAACACCTCCGCGCTTTCCGTCGCCGCATCGACATCGACGACTTGCAAAAGCCCGCTGGAGAGCTCGCTTTGCACGAGATAAGCCGGAAGCAGCGCGATGCCGAGACCGGCCACGGCCGCGTCCCGCATCATGATTCCGTTGTTCAGCCTGAGACAGCGCTCGGGACGGACCACCACTTCTCGATTGGCGGTCCGAAGGCGCCAATCGGCTTCGCGTCGCGCATAGATGATTGCGCTGTGCTGCTGCAGCTCGTCGACCGAGGCCGGCGCGCCGTGACTCCCGAGATACCCGGGGGACGCGACGAGATAGCGTCGGCTTGCTCCGAGCTTCTTCACCACCACGCGCGCGTCCGCGATGCGCGCGTGCCGGATAACGGCGTCATAGCCCTCGCCCACCACGTCGACGAAGCGATCGTCCAGGTCAAGTGTCAGGCGGATGCGCGGGTTCGCGCGCAGAAACGGAAAGATCGCCCGGCTGAGATGCAGTGTCCCGAAGCTGACGGGCGCCGAGATCCGGAGGGGACCCGCCAGCTCGCCGTGGCGCTCCGCAAGCTCCGCACGTGCCTCCTCGGCCTCGGAGAGGATGCGCCGCGCG
>Ga0335077_10000837_pt1 | contig 35018 bp, 25 predicted proteins | sample Lox_Sample_31_FD_207151 | JGI IMG/M metagenome (GOLD analysis project Ga0335077, IMG submission 207151) | Soil microbial communities from Loxahatchee National Wildlife Refuge, Florida, United States - Lox_Sample_3.1 | ecosystem: Environmental > Terrestrial > Soil > Wetlands | place: USA... | reverse complement strand
GTCGGGAAGCACCCGCCCTACCGGCCGTTGTTCCGCGCTCAGGACCCGCCGCGCGGCAGGATGCCCTGATTCGCAAGACCGGCCCGCAACAACGCGTACAAACGGCTGAAAACGCACCGCGTGCGAAAGCGCCGTGACAGCTTGGAAATGGGCCGTGACGGGCAGTCGCGCCGGACAATTGCCCCTGGCCCGCCCGGCGCATAAGCGCCCTCCCCGTCGATTGATGCCCGTTGAATCGAACGCGCAGAGGACTGCGACCACGGCTGGCATGTCTTTGGCTCGTATTTCGATCCAGTGCCTGCCGAGCTTGCCCTTAGAATCCCTTGCGAGTAGGCGGCATGAACGATCAGGGAGGTCGTAATGGTGCCCAAGCGTTCGCTCGTAGTTCTTGCCGCAGCACTGGCCGGATTGGTTGCATGTGCCTCGGCGCCCGACGGAAGCTCCCCGGCCGACGCGTCGAAGAGCAGCGCGGCGAAAAGCACGAAGGCGTTCCCACTCGAGGTCATGTCGGCGCAGTTCGGGGTCTTCGGCGCCGATTCGGAAGGCCATCGCATCCTGTTCGAGACCGATCGCTTCCCGGCAATCGTGGCGGCGCCCTACGGCTGGTACATCGTCTTCAAGACCAACAAGCCGACCGTTGTCTGGCGCGAGGAATTCGAGTTGCCCGAACCGCCGCCCACGTGGGGCCCGGGTGAAACGCTCGGTATCTACACCATTTCGCCGGATCGCAGGACCGCCGTCACCGAACGTGTGATCCCCACGCGGCTGGGGTTCATCGCCAACGAGTGGCGCTACGCACCAGGGGATCCGATCGGGGCGCACGCGATGCGCATCTACATCGACGGCCAACTCGTACGCGAGTTCAAGTTCAACATCGAGGACGGGCCAGGCCACGGTCGACCCTCGGGTGAACACGCGCCGACGACCTGATTGCGGCCCCCGGGCCGGCGCCGCGCGGGATGGGCGCCCCGGCACCCGGCGCCTGCTTCGGTCCTTCGTCGCTGCTGCGCTCTGGTCACTTGCGACGCTTGCTTGCGCCGTCGACATCGACGCGCTCTGGGAATACGACAACGCGGCTGCGAGTGAAGCAAGGTTTCGCGCGGCGCTGGTCGATGCAGCGGGCGACCAGCGGCTCGAACTGCTGACCCAGATCGCCCGCACGTACAGTCTGCGCGGTCGTTTCGACGATGCGCATCGCATGCTCGACGAAATCCAGCCTGCCCTTGCAACGGCCGGACCAAAGGTTCGCGCGCGCTTCCTGCTCGAGCGTGGCAGGACCTTCAACTCCTCCGGTGCTCCGGAGCGGGCGCGTCCGCTGTTCATCCAGGCATGGGATCTCGCCCGGGCAGCGCGTATCGATGGGCTTGCGGTAGACGCGGCACACATGGTCGCGATCACTTATCGCGGGACCGCCGCGGCCGTCGACTGGAATCGGAAGGGACTTGCCCTCGCCCGCGTTTCGGAGGATGCCAAGGCAAGGGCGCTCGTCCCCGCGATGCTCAACAACAGCGCCTGGGACCTGCACGACATGGGTCGCTACGCAGAGGCGTTGCCGCTCTTCGAACAGGCGCTCGCCGAATGGCGCATGCGTTCGAGGCCTGCGCAGATCCACTTCGCGCGCTGGAGCGTCGCGCGCTGCCTGCGCTCGCTCGGGCGTTTTCCCGAAGCGCTGACGATTCAACTAGCCCTGCAGAAGGAAGATACCGAGCGGAACGCGGTCGACGGCTACGTGCTCGAGGAGATCGCGGAACTCTATGATGCGCTGGGGCAACAGGAGGAGGCACGCTCCTACTACCAGCGTGCGGCGGGTGCCCTGTCGGCCGACGAGGATTTCGTGCGCGACAATCCGGATCGTCTGGCTCGACTGCGCGCAAAGGCCCGATGACCCCTCCGCTGCCGTTCTCTGCACTGTCCATCTCTGGTGTCCTGCTCTGCGCGCTCGGCTTGGTACTGATCCTTGCCAGCCTGGTCGCACTCGTTCGCTTGCGTCCAATGCGCGCGTTGACCCGATTGTTGTCCGGGGCCCTCGCGGTGGCGCTGGGCGGGCTTGCGGGGATGCTCGCCATCGGAGTGCAGGGATACCGCGCTCTCACCGAGGAAGATCTCGCCGCGCGCATCGAGGTCAAGCCGACCGGACCGCAGCGCTTCGTGGCCACGTTCCACTATCCGGACGGCCGCGGAGCAAGCTATGTCCTCAATGGCGACGCGATCTATGTCGACGCCCACGTTCTGAAGTGGAAACCCTGGGCCAACATCCTCGGTCTGCATACTGCCTACGAACTTAACCGGGTCGCCGGGCGTTATAACGATATCGACCAGGAACGCACCGCGCCGCGCAGCGTGCATGCGCTTGCGGAGGAACGCCCGATCGACCTCTTCTCGCTGCGCCAGCGGTACACGTGGCTGGCGCCGCTGCTCGATGCCGACTACGGATCGGGCACGTTCGTCGCCGTCGATGGCGGCAAGACGCTGGAACTGCGCGTCTCGACCACCGGTCTGCTGCTGCGGCCCGCGCCGGAGCCGAAAACGGGAGGCTGAAGCGGGACCGGTTGCTAGCGCCGCAGGCTCTCCCAGGCCTTGCTCAGACGTTTCGCACTGACCGGCATCGGGGTCCGCAACTCCTGCGCGAACAGGGAGACGCGCAACTCCTCGAGCAGCCAGCGAAACTCTTCCAGGCGCGGGTCGGTCACTCCCTTGCGTGCGGCGACCTCGCGCAGCAGCGCTGTCTGCAGCGGCGCGACCTCGCCGGCCCGGGCGGCATCGCGTGCCGGATCGGCCTTCATCTTGTCGAGGCGAGAAGCAATCGCCTTCAAATAGCGCGGGTAATGGGCAAGCTGCCCCGGCGGCGTCTCCACGATGAAGCGCGGCGGGAACAGCCGCTGCAACTGCTGCTCCACATCCGCGACGGTCGCGGAGAACGCGCGCAGGGCATTGAGCTTCTTGGGGATGGCCGCGGCGTCCTGCACTATGCCGGTCACGAGACGAGCGACCTCCTGTGCAATCAGGCTCAGCTTGCCGCGCGCTTCGCTGCGTCGCGCGCCAAACGATGCGTTGTCCGCGGGCCACGGTTCGACCAGACACGTCCGATCGATAGCCGCCGCGATCACGTCTTCGCGCAAGTCCTCGAAACCGGGCAATGCAGACGCGAGTGCAGGGATCGTCGTCGCCTGCATCTGGGTCGTCTGCAGGGAGTTGAGTGCCTTCTCGATGAATTTCACCTGCTCCCTGAGTTGAAGGCGGAACAGGCGGCGCAGGCCGGCGCGATGTTTCGCCAACGCCTCGTCCGGATCGTCGAAGACCTCGAGCGAGCAGGAATCACCGCGATCGACGAGGGCGGGGTGCCCGACCAATGTCTGGCCGCCGCGCCGGATCTCGAGCAACTCCGGCAACGGGCCGAAGTCCCAGTCCGTGATCTTCTCGTGCAGGCCCGCGGCGACCTTCGTGTCCGCTCCTGCCAATGCCTGAAACGTGCGCTGGGCCTGCGATCCGAGCTCGGCGCGCAACGCTGCAAGGTTGCGCCCCATTGCGAGTTGCCGCCCGTGCTCGTCGACGACCTTGAAATTCATCGACAGATGTGCCGGCAAGGTCTCGAGCTTGAAGTCTTCCTGCTTGCAGGCGGCACCCGTGCGTTCGTGAACATCCGCGCACAGCGTCTGGATCAACAGCTTTTCCGGCTGCACGGCGTGTTCGCCCTGGCGCGCGATGAACTCCGCGGCGTACTCCGGAAGCGGAACGCAGTTCCGCCGCACCTTCTGCGGCAGGCTCTTCAGCAGCAGGTGCACCTTTTCCTTGAGCATTCCCGGAACCAGCCAGTCACAGCGGTCTGCGTCGACCTGATTCAAGGCGAACAGCGGCACGGTCAGGGTCACGCCGTCGCGCGGGCTGCCCGGTTCGAAGTGATAGGTCAGTGCCATGTCGACACCACGCATGGACCAAACCTTCGGAAACAGCTCGGTGGTAACGCCCGCAGCCTCGTGCCGCATCAGCTCGTCACGGCTCAGGAAGAGCAGCTTGGGATTGTCCCGCTCGGCGCCGCGACGCCACTTCTCGAACTGGGCGGAGGAACTGACTTCGCGCGGGATCAGCGCGTCGTAGAACGCGAAGATCAGTTCGTCGTCGACCAGGACGTCCGGACGCCGCGACTTGTGCTCGAGCTCGCGTATTTCGCGCACCAGCCTGCGGTTGTGAGCCGCGAAGGGGGCATTGGTGTCGTAGTCGCCTTCGACCAGTGCGCTGCGAATGAAGAGCTGCCGTGCGAGCCGCGGATCCCGGTCACCGAACGGCACACGGCGCTGGCTGTAAACGAGGAGGCCATACAAGGTCGCGCGCTCGTGCGCGACTACCTGCCCCGCGTTCTTTTCCCAATGCGGATCCGACCAGTTCTTCTTGAGGAGGTGTGCGCCGATGCGCTCCACCGCCTGTGGCTGGGTGGTCGCGATCGTGCGTGCAAACAGGCGCGACGTTTCCACCAGCTCCGCCGCCATGATCCAGCGCCCGGCTTTCTTGGCGAGTGCTGAGCCCGGCCAGATATGAAACTTCACGCCTCGTGCACCGACGTACGGCGGCTCGCGATGGTCGGCGTCGAGTGTCTTGTGGCCCACGTTGCCGAGCAGGCCTGCAAGCAGGGCATCGTGGATCTGGTCGAAGCTCGCTGCCGACGTGTTCGAACGCCAGCCGAGCTCGCCGACGATGCCGGCAAGTTGCGAGTGCACTTCGCGCCACTCGCGGACGCGACGCGGCGAAATGAAGCTGTTTCTCAGCTCCTCGGTGAGCTTGCGGTTCGACTTCTTGTGGTCGAAGCACTCGCCGACAAACTCCCATAGCCTGGTGAAGCTCAGAAAATCCGACCGCTCGTCGGCGAAGCGCCGGTGTTCCTGGTCGGCCGCCTGCTGCGCCTCGAGCGGCCGTTCGCGCGGATCCTGGACGCTCAGCGCCGATGCGATCACGAGCACCTCCCGCAGCGCCTGCTGATCGCGGCCCGCGAGCAGCATGCGGCCGATTCGCGGATCGACTGGCAGGCGCGCGAGCTCGTGTCCGACCACCGTGAGCTCGTTCTCGTCGTCGACGGCGTTGAGTTCCGCGAGCAGGTCGAACCCGTCGGCGATGGCACGTGCCGGCGGCGGCTCGACGAACGGAAACGCGCGCACGTCGCCGAGCCCGAGCGATTTCATGCGCAGGATGACGCCAGCCAGCGACGAGCGCAGCACTTCCGGATCGGTGAAACGCGGGCGCCGCTGGAAGTCGGCTTCATCGTAGAGACGGATACAAACGCCGTCGGCCAGACGGCCGCAGCGGCCGGCACGCTGGCTGGCCGCCGCCTGCGAGATGCGCTCCACCTGGAGCTGCTCGACTTTGTTGCGGTAGCTGTAGCGCTTTATCCGTGCAAGCCCGGAATCGACGACGAACCGTACGCCCGGCACCGTGAGCGAGGTCTCCGCGACGTTCGTGGCGAGCACGATCCGCCGCGCGCCCGACGGCTTGAACACGCGTTCCTGCTCCTCGGCCGAGAGACGTGCGAACAGCGGCAGGATCTCTGTAGCAGGCGGATGGTGCTTGCGCAGCGCCTCGGCAGCCTCACGAATCTCACGCTCTCCTGGCAGGAAGACCAGGACATCGCCGCGGCCCGCACGCGCACATTCGTCGACTGCTTCGACAATGCCGTCCATCAGCGTGCGATCGTCGGCATCATCCTCGTCGTGGTAGGCGCGATAGCGGATCTCGACCGGAAAGAGCCGGCCGGAAACGTTGATCACCGGCGCCGGGCCGCTGGCCGAGGCGAAGTGGGTGGCGAACCGTTCCGCGTCGATCGTCGCCGACGTGATGATCAGCTTCAGGTCGGGCCGTTGCGGCAGCAGGCTCTTGAGGTAGCCGAGCAGGAAGTCGATGTTGAGCGACCGCTCGTGCGCCTCGTCGATGATAATGGTGTCGTACGCCCCAAGCGCGCGGTCGCTCTGGGTTTCGGCGAGCAGGATGCCGTCGGTCATCAGCTTGACCGACGCCCCCGCCTGCATGCGATCGCTGAACCGCACCTTGAAACCGACGATCTCGCCCGGCTCGCTTTGCAGCTCCTGCGCAATCCGCCGCGCGATGCTCGTGGCGGCGATGCGCCGCGGCTGCGTGTGACCGATGAGGCCCGTGGTACCGCGCCCGAGTTCGAGGCAGATCTTGGGCAGTTGCGTCGTCTTGCCCGATCCCGTCTCGCCGGAGACGATGACCACCTGGTGCGCCTGGATTGCGCGCGCGATGTCCGCGCGCAGAGCCGCGACAGGCAGTTCGTCGGGAAAGACGATCGGGCCGAATGGCGTTCTCTGGCGCGTACGTGCTGCACCACGGTTGGGCTGCGGGCGGGTCGACACGGCTGGGCGCGGCTTCCGACCGGGGCGCCGCATGGACAGGGACTGACAACGAAGGGCGGCAAATATAATGCCTTGCATGAACGACAGCGACCGCCCGCTGCCCTCGGCTCTGGTCGAAGCAACGCGTGCGCAGTTCGTCGCGTGGCTGCGCGACGTGGCGCCTTACGTGCATGCGCACCGCGGCAAGACGTTCGTGGTCGCGTTCGTCGGCGAACTGATCGAAGCCGGGTCGCTCAATTCGCTCGTGCACGACCTGAGCCTGCTGCACGCGATGGGAATCCGCCTGGTCATCGTTCACGGCTCGCGCCCGCAGGTGCAGGCCCAGTTGCACCTCAAAGGCCTGCCCTCGAGGTTCTCGCACGGAATGCGCATCACGGACGCTGCGGCGCTCGAATGCGTCAAGGAAGCGGCGGGCGAAATCCGGCTCGATCTCGAAGCCGCGTTTTCGCAGGGACTTCCGAACACCCCGATGGCGCACGCTCGCATCCGGGTCGTAAGCGGCAACTTCGTCACCGCCCGGCCGGTCGGGATCCTGGATGGCATCGATTTCGAACACACGGGCGTGGTGCGCAAGGTCGACGCCCAGGCAATCAGGCAAGCCCTCGACACGAACTGTGTCGTGCTGGTCTCGCCCCTGGGCTTCTCGCCCACCGGCGAGGCATTCAATCTGGTGCTGGAGGACGTCGCGACCAGCATCGCGGGCGCGCTGAAGGCCGACAAGCTGATCCTGATCACCGACGGCGACGGCATTCGCGATCGCGCCGGAAGCCTGATCGAGGAATTGACGGTGGCGCAGGCCGAGATGCTCCTCGCCGCCCAGGAGGTGGTTGCCGACACTGCCTTCAATCTCGAGTTCATGTTGCGCGCCTGCCGCCAGGGCGTCGCACGCGCTCACATCCTGCCGTTTGCGCTCGACGGTGGCGTGCTGGTCGAACTGTTCACCCACGACGGCGTCGGCACGATGATCACGACTGAAAACCTCGATACCTTGCGCGAGGCGACCATCGACGATGTCGGCGGATTGCTGAAACTGCTGGCGCCGCTCGAAGCCGATGGCACGCTGGTAAAGCGGCCGCGCGAACTGATCGAGCGCGAGATCGAGCATTTCACCGTGCTCGAGCACGATGGCGTGATCTACGGCTGCGCGGCACTGTACGCGTTTCCTGCGGCGAAGATGGGCGAACTCGCCGCGCTCACCGTGCATCCCCACGATCAGAACTTCGGCGACGGCGAGCGGCTGCTGAAGCGTATCGAGGCGCGCGCGCGCCAGACCGGTCTTGCACGCCTGTTCGTCCTGACGACACGCACGGCCCATTGGTTCCTGAAGCGGGGCTTCGTGCTCGCAACCGTCGACGAGTTGCCGGTCGAACGACAGCGCCTGTACAACTGGCAGCGCCGCTCGCAGGTCCTGGTCAAGGACCTCTGACGAGCCATCACAGCGAGGACATTCCATGGCGCGAATGGTCAAGTGCATCAAGCTCGGGCGCGAAGCCGAAGGGCTGGATTTCCCGCCCGTGCCCGGTGAACTGGGCAGGAAGCTTTGGGAGAACGTCTCCAAGGAAGCCTGGCTGCAATGGCAGAAGCATCAGACGATGCTGGTCAACGAAAACCGACTCAACCTGGCGGATATGCGCGCGCGCAAGTACCTAACGGCGCAGATGGAGAAGTACTTCTTCGGCGAAGGCGCGGATCAGCCACCGGGCTATGTGCCGCCCAGTGAATAGTCGCGTCTCATCGCGCCGGCCGCGCGCCTAAGGCAGATGCCAGAACAAGGTGCGCTCGAACGGCGCCCAGACCGGCATCGGCAGGCCCGCGTCGCTCAGTGCCGAGCGAACCCATTCGTTGCAGGTGAATCGCGGCGAATACACCGGGATCGCTTCGTAGAACGCGTCGGCGTCGGAATACCCGGGCGCATCGATGCGGATCGGCGTGCCATCGGCCGCGCGCCGGAATGAATCCTTTATCGCTTCGACCAGGCGTGTGTACTGGCGCGCACTGATCTGCAGGCGCGTTACCGCATAGTCGTCCGGACGCGTGACGTATTCGACGTGCATCGCGCCCGGGCCGAGCCCGACCAGCGCCCGAAGGCCGGTACCGAGGCGGATGTCGCGCCAGGCCGGTGTCTCGAGCATGAACGCCCGATCGCCCCACCCGAATGCGATCCACGGGGCAGGGCGATCGATCGCGCGCATGTGCGACACCGGGAACAGTGCCCGCCAGTCCTGCTCATGCGTGTGGGTCGGCACGACGATTTCGGCGTGAACACCGTTCGTACGCAAATAGATAGGGATGCCACCGGCCGCGATCGGCGTGGGGCGGAAGTCACGATTGACGCTGATCGCTCCAAGCGCGCCTGCCAGCAGGACATAGAGGCATGCAAGACCGGGAAGCAGGCCCGCGCACCATGCCGCCAGACGGCGGTTCATCGGATGACGACGAGCCCGGTTGCGCGCGAGCGCGGAAGGGTCGCCGGACGGCTCGCTGCGGCGACGCGACCCGTCACTGTCGTCGAGACTCCTGCACGCCGTCGGCGCGACCGAGCAGCAGCACGTCGGCGCCCCGCGCGGCGAAGAGCCCGTTGGTGACCACGCCGACGATACGGTCGATTCGCGCTTCGAGCGTGAGCGGATCGTGAATCTCCAGGCCATGCACGTCGAGGATGACGTTGCCGTTGTCGGTCGATACCCCCGCGCGCAACCTGGGCGTGCCGCCCAGCCTGGCGAGTTCGCGCGCGACATGGTTGCGCGCCATCGGGATGACCTCGACCGGCAAGGGAAACGTTCCGAGCACCGCGACCCGCTTGCTCGCATCGGCGATGCAAACGAACCTGCGTGCCACAGCGGCGACGATTTTTTCGCGGGTGAGCGCGCCGCCGCCCCCTTTGATCATGGCGAAGTGCGGATCGATTTCGTCGGCACCGTCGATGTAGACATCAATCTCTTCGACGTCGTTCAGGTCGACGACGCGCACGCCGATGGCCGCTAGCTTGCGGCTGGTCCGCTCCGAACTTGAAACGGCGGCGGGAACACGAACATCCGAGTCGCCCAGCGCGTCGATGAAGTAGTCGACGGTCGAACCGGTGCCGACGCCAAGAATCCGGCCGCTCTCCACGAACCGTAACGCCGAACGCGCGACCGCCCTCTTCTGCTCGTCCTGAGACATCGGAAACGTACCAACCGTCGAAACGCGCGCATGGTAGCGAACGCGCGCAGCCGCTCGTTCCGGATCCGGAGCGCTTGCTAGCGAGTAAGCCCCAGTCCGACGGTTCGCGGCCGCGTCGCGAGGGCGAACCAGACCGCGCGCGGCCGATGCTCGCACATGGCGCGCATCGCCGGATCGGCATAACGCACGACGCGCGGACGGATGACGAGGTTCGTCGTCACGAGCGACGCGCCGTCTTCCGCCTGATCCACGATGAAGCCATGACCGAGCGGCCGGTAGACGACATTCCCGGTCACACGTACGCCGGGCGAGCCGGACATGACCACACCGCGCTGGTAGGACTGATGCACGACGCAATTCACGAGGGCGCTGTGATCCGACGCGCCGTTGCCGTGCCAGTAGAGAGGGAAGCGGCCAGGGCGATTGAATTGCCCGACCCGCCTGAACTCGACGCCGGAAATGCGTGCAACGGATGGCTGGGGCGCACTGGCAACCGTCTCTTCGAGCTGGGGCGCGATCGTGCAGCAGGCACCGTTGTTTGACTGGTCGGACGATTCGTCGCCTTCGACGACGATGTCGCGCGAGAGGAGCGCGACCTTTCCTATCGTGCCGGGCAGCGCACCCATTACGGGCGCGTTGCGGCCCAGATGACGGTGCTTGAGCGGCCGGTCCAGTGTCACCCTCAGGCGATCACTGCCGACTGCCGCCACGAGCCGCTCCTCGACCAGCGGCAGATCGGCGCCGCCCGAAGCGACCACGAGTCTTTCGCCGACGCGCCAGTCGATCTGCTCGGTGAGCTTGAGAACCACGCCGCCCGGGAAAACCGTATCCGCGAGAATCGACCAGCCGACGCGCCGCGCGCCATTCAACTCGATCGTGCCGCCCTCGGCCGCGACCAGGAACTTGCCTTCGACGCCGACCAGGGTCTCTACCTTGGCCGACTGACACAAGGTAACGGTCAGGCGATTCTGGAAAGGACGGTCCGCCTCTCCGGCACGGAACGACCCGCCGAGGGTGACCAGGATTCCGGCGGTCCGAATGGCGATGTCGCGCGGAGCGACCGTGACCGACCCGTGGACGAGCAGGGCGGCAACATCGACGTCCTGATCGATCAGGAGCGAGCGCCCGACAGGCACATGAACGATGTCGCTGCGGCCCGGCGGCAGCCCGGCCCACGTCGCGGGATCGGACCAGCGCAACCCCGATGCGTCCGTGCGACCCATGCACGGCAGCATCGCGCCCCCGCCAGCTTCGAACTCTCGGAACCCCATTTCTCCTCGGTGCGTCGCCGCGGACTGCCAATCTTTCCGCCGGGTACGCCTGCCGCCGCAAGGGCCGAATGGTAAGCCTATGCCGCGCGAAGTGTGCGTCAATCGCGTTGACGCCCGCTAAATGGATGAGATCGGATTTACCGGTGTGCCGCGCCTGCGGCACTCCTTGCGCCGTCTTCAGCGTCGCACCGGCGGGAGGTCCGTGCAGGTGCCTTCCGCCGCCTCCGCGGCGAGCCCAAGCGACTCGCCCAGGGTTGGATGAGGATGGATCGTCTCGCCAAGATCGACCGCATCGGAATCCATCTCGATCGCGTGCGCAATCTCGCCGATCAGATCTCCGGCGTGCGTGCCGACGATGCCGCCGCCGATGATGCGATGCGTCGTCTCGTCGAACAGCAACTTGGTGAATCCCTCGTCCCGGCCGTTGGCGATCGCGCGACCTGAAGCGATCCAGGGAAACAGCCCCTTTTTGATCTTCCAGCCCGCCTGTTTCGCTTCGTCTTCAGTGACGCCGACCCAGGCGATCTCGGGATCCGTGTAGGCAACCGAAGGGATGACGGTGGCGTCGAAGTGCGACTTCATTCCCGATGCGGCTTCGGCCGCAACGTGCCCCTCGTGGGTCGCCTTGTGGGCGAGCATCGGCTGGCCGACGATGTCTCCTATCGCGAAGATGTGTGCAACGTTGCTGCGCATCTGCGAGTCGACTCGGATGAATCCTTTCTCGTCGACCGCGACGCCCGCGCGCTCGGCCCCGATCTTGTGGCCATTGGGACTCCGGCCGACCGACTGCAGCACCAAGTCGTAGCGCTGGATGTCCGCCGGCGCGTTTTCGCCCTCGAATCTCGCGTAGACGCCGTCGGTTTTCGCATCGACTGCCACGGTCCGGGTCTTCAACATGAGGCGATCGAAACGGCCGGCATTGAATTTCTGCCAGACGCGAACGAGGTCCCGATCCGCACCCAGCATCAGCCCCGCCATCATTTCGACCACGTCGATCCGGCTGCCGAGTGTCGAATACACGGTCGCCATCTCGAGGCCGATGATGCCGCCGCCGATCACGAGCATGCGCGGCGGGATCCAAGGAAGTTCGAGCGCGCCGGTGGAGTCGACGATGCGTGGATCGTCGGGAATGAACGGCAGGCGCACCGACTGGCTGCCCGCAGCGATGATCGCCGAGTCGAAGCGGACATTGCGCGTGCCATCGGCCGTGGCGACTGCAAGGTGATGCGGATCCGCAAACGTCCCGATGCCCTGGACGACCGACACCTTGCGCAACTTCGCCATCGTGCTCAAGCCCGACGTGAGCTTGCCCACCACCCTGCCTTTGTGTGCACGCAGCTTGCCGAGATCGAAGGACGGCCGGCCGAAGGTCACGCCCAGGTCCGGAAAGTGCGCCGCCTCGTCGATCACTGAGGCAACGTGCAGGAGAGCCTTCGAGGGAATGCACCCGACATTCAGGCAGACGCCGCCCAGCGTCGGATAGCGCTCGACCAGGACCACTTTCCTGCCCAGGTCGGCGGCACGAAACGCCGCGGAGTAACCGCCCGGGCCGGCGCCGAGCACGAGCACTTCGCACTCGAGATCGACGCTGCCGGTAAACCGCGACGTGCCCGCCGCCTGCGCCTGGATCGGCGCGGATGCTCGCGGCGCGGCCGGGCGCGCCTGCCCAGGTCGGCGCACGGCCTCTGCGCCGACTACATCGCCGGGCTCCAGCAGCAGGACCGTCGATCCCTCGGAAACCTTGTCGCCGAGCTTGACCTTCAGCTCCCTCACCGTGCCGCCCACCGGTGCCGGGATTTCCATCGAGGCCTTGTCCGACTCCACCGTGATGAGCGACTGTTCCCGGGCTATGACGTCACCGGGCTGTACCAGGACTTCGATGATCTCCACGTCCTTGAAGTCGCCGATGTCCGGCACCCTCACCTCGACCAGCCCATTCATGCGGCTGCTCCCGGAGCCATCACGACGCTGAAAGCGCGTACCGGCAAGGCGGAACTCTTGTCGAATTCGCAGCCCGCGCGCACGCCGATCTCGGCAATCTGCAGCGCGGTGGTGACGCTTTCGTAGGCCGAATACATCGCACCGAGAGCAAAGTTGCGGCCGGAGCCGATGCCCCAGAACTTGTCGAACGAAAAAACCTCGCGGTACGAATACACGCCGTAGATCCCGCTCGGATTCGCGATCACGGCAGTGATCTGCGAAGATTCGTACGGATCGGAGTCGTCCTCCTTGGGGTTGAGGAAATAGCGCTCCTTGAGCACCGCATGCAGGCGCTGGAAGGTGGAGAACACCTGCACCCGGCTGCCGAGCTTGCAGTCGTCGCCGAGGCCGCGCAGCGCCTCGGCGAGAACGGCGAAATGAGCCGTGCTGCCGGCGAGTCCGATGTAAGCGTCGCCGATGCGAAAGATCTTCTCGTTCACTTCATAGCCGTGCGGAAGACGCGTCTCGCCGAACGTGACGAGCGCATCGGAGGCGATCGCGATCTCGCCGTTCTTCTTGACGACGACGATCGTGGTCACAGCATGACCCGGCGGAAATCGGCGAGCAGTTGCGCGAGATGCACGTTGAAGCGGGCGGCGGCGGCACCATCGACCACGCGGTGGTCCCACGAGAGCGACATCGGCAGGATCAAGCGCGGGACGAATGCCTTGCCGTCCCAGACCGGGCGCAGCACCGATCGGCAGACGCCCAGGATCGCGACCTCCGGCGCGTTGATGATCGGAGTGAAGCCGGTTCCTCCGATGCCTCCCAGGGAAGAGATCGAAAACGTTCCGCCCTGCATGTCGGCGATCCCCAGCCTGCCCTCGCGCGCCTTGGCGGCGAGTGCGGCCGTTTCCTGTGCAATGTCGAGGATCCCCTTCTCGTCCGCGTCCTTGATCACCGGGACGACCAGCCCGTGCGGCGTGTCCGCGGCGAACCCGATGTGGTAGTAGCCTTTGCGGAAGATCGCGTCGCCCGCCGGATCGAGCGAGCTGTTGAAGTCGGGAAATTTCTTCAGCGTCGCCACGCACGCCTTGATCAGGAAGGCAAGCAGCGTGACCTTGACCGGGTTCTTTTCGCTGTTGAGTTGAACCCGGAAGGTTTCCAGCTCGGTGATATCGGCGTCCTCGTTGTTCGTGACGTGAGGAATCGCCACCCAGTTGCGCGCCAGGTTCGGCCCCGCGATCCTGCGGATTCGCGAGAGCTCGACGCGCTCGACCGGACCGAACTTCGCGAAGTCGACGCTCGGCCAGGGCGGCAGATTCAATCCGAGCCCGCCCGCCGCGACGGGCGATGGCGCGGCCGGACGTGCGCCGCCCGCCATCACGCTCTTCACGAGGCCGCGCACGTCGTCCTGCGTGATGCGTCCCTTCGGCCCGGTGCCACGCACCCCGGCGAGGTCGACGCCTAGTTCGCGCGCAAATCGCCGCACGGAGGGCGAGGCATGCGGTTTGAGAGCACCGTCGGCGCCCGATGGACCGACGGCTGGACGGGGTCCCATTTCGACCGCGAATGCCGTGGACTCGGGTGACGAGACGCCCGCAGGCACCGGCGGCTCCGGCAGCCGCGTTGGGCTGGCCGCGGGCGCCGCGGGCGCGATGGCCGCGACCTCCTTCGCGACACGCAATACCAGTACCGGCGAGCCTTGCGAAACCTTGTCCCCGATCTTCACGTGCAACGTCTCGACGACGCCGGCATCTGGAGAGGGAATCTCCATCGAAGCCTTGTCGGACTCGACCGTGATCAACGACTGTTCCCGGGCAACCCGATCGCCCGGTTTGACCAACACTTCGATCACTTCGACATCCTTGAAGTCGCCGATGTCCGGCACGACAACCGCAAGCGCCGACGCCGCGCCGCGCGGCGCGGTTCCAATCGACGCCGGCGCTGGCGCGGACCCGGGAGTTGGCGCAGCGGCAGCGGGCGCAGGCCGCGCGCCCGCAGAAGCTGCTCCGCCGGGTTCGAGTACAAGCACCGGCGAACCTTCCGAGACCTTGTCGCCGAGCCTCACCTTCATCTCGCGCACGGTTCCTGCGGCCGAGGAAGGAATTTCCATCGACGCCTTGTCCGACTCGACCGTGATCAGCGACTGCTCCTTGTCGACGACGTCGCCTGGCTTGACCAGCACTTCGATCACCTCGACATCCTTGAAGTCGCCGATGTCCGGGATCTTGATTTCGATCATGTTGCCCATCGTCTCGGTCTCCGCTGGCGCGCGTCCGCCGCCTCGCCTGTGCCGGGTCGAGTGACCCGGTCAGGCTAGCGCCGGGTTGGACTTGTCGGGGTCGATCCGGTACCGCTTGAGCGCTTCCGCCGCCTTCGAAGCCGGCAGAACGCCTTCGTCCGCGAGCGCGCGCAGGCTGGCCGCCACGACGAAGTAGCGGTTGACCTCGAAGAACTCGCGCAGCCGCGCTCGCGTGTCCGAACGGCCGAAGCCGTCGGTCCCGAGCACCCGATACTCGCGCCCGCGTGGGACGAACGGGCGGATCTGGTCGGCGAACAGTCGTACATAGTCGGTCGATGCAACGATGGGCCCGGCAGTCCGTTCGAGCTGCTCGGTAACGTACGCCTTGCGTTGGCGTTCTCCGGGACGAAGCATGTTCCAGCGTTCGACGTCGATGCCATCGCGTCGCAATTCCGTGAAGCTCGTCACACTCCACACGTCGCCGGCGACGCCCCAATCGCTCTCGAGCAGTTCGGCGGCGGCGATCACCTCGCGCAGGATGGTGCCGCTGCCGAGGAGTTGCACGCGTGGAATCGAAAGACCGGCTCCGCTGCCGGCCGGCCCTTCGCGCAGCCGGTACATGCCTCGGAGAATCCCCTCCTCCTGGCCCTTCTTCAGGCCGGGATGCGGGTAGTTCTCGTTCATGAGCGTGATGTAGTAGAAGACGTTCTCCTGGGCCTCGACCATGCGGCGCAGTCCGGCGTGCATGATCACGGCCACTTCATGAGCGAAGGTCGGGTCGTAGCTCACGCAGTTGGGGATCATGGCGCTCAGGACGTGCGAGTGCCCATCCTGGTGCTGCAGCCCCTCGCCGTTGAGCGTCGTTCGTCCCGACGTCGCACCGAGCAGGAAACCACGCGATTGCATGTCGCCCGCCGCCCAGGCGAGATCGCCGACACGCTGGAAACCGAACATCGAGTAGAAGATGTAGAAGGGCACCATGATGCGGTCGTGCGTCGAGTAGCTGGTCGCGGCGGCGATCCAGTCGGCCATCGCACCCGCCTCGTTGATGCCCTCCTCTAGGATCTGCCCCGCCTTGTCCTCGCGGTAATACATGACCTGGTCCTTGTCGACCGGATCGTAAAGCTGGCCCTGTTGGCTGAAGATGCCGAGCTGGCGGAACATGCCCTCCATGCCGAACGTGCGCGCCTCGTCGGGAATGATCGGTACCACGCGGGCGCCGATTTCCTTGTCGCGCACGAGCTGCGTGATGAAGCGGACGAACGATTGCGTCGTGCTGATCTCGCGCCCTTCCGCGGTCGGCTCGAGGATCGCCTTGAACGCCCCGAGGTCCGGGACGTCGATTTTCTCGCCGGCACTGCGCCGGCGCTGCGGCAGATACCCGCCGAGCGCGCGCCGACGCTCGTGCAGGTATTTCATCTCCGGCGAATTTTCCGCCGGGCGATAAAAGGGCAGCGCGTCGAGCTTGTCGTCCGGGATCGGAATCGCGAACCGGTCGCGGAACTCCCGCACCGCCTCGGTATCGAGCTTCTTCACCTGATGGGTCGGGTTCTTCGCTTCGCCGATCTTGCCCATGCCATAGCCCTTCACGGTCTTGGCGAGAATCACGGTCGGCTGGTCCAGATGCTTCATCGCGGCAGCGTAGGCCGCGTAGATCTTGTGCGGGTCGTGCCCGCCCCGGTTCAGGCGCCAGATGTCCGCGTCGCTCATGCGCGAGACCATCTCGAGCGTCTGCGGGAACTTGCCGAAGAAATGCTTGCGCACGAAGGCGCCGTCGTTGGCCTTGTAGTTCTGGTATTCGCCGTCGACCGTTTCTTCCATCAGGCGCAGCAGCCAACCGTCCTTGTCGCGTGCCAGCAGCGGATCCCAATAGGAACCCCAGATGAGCTTGATCACGTTCCAGCCGGCACCGCGGAAGTCGCCCTCGAGCTCCTGGATGATCTTGCCGTTGCCGCGCACCGGCCCGTCCAGCCGTTGCAGATTGCAATTGACGACGAAGATCAGGTTGTCGAGCTTCTCGCGCGCAGCCATGCCGATCGCGCCCAGCGATTCTGGCTCGTCCATCTCGCCGTCACCGCAGAAGCACCAGACTTTGCGAGTCACCGTATCGGCGATGCCGCGCGCGTGCAGGTACTTGAGGAAGCGGGCCTGGTAGATCGCCTGGATCGGGCCAAGTCCCATCGATACGGTCGGAAACTGCCAGAAGTCCGGCATCAGCTTGGGATGCGGATACGACGTGACTCCCCGGCCATCGACGTCGCGCCGGAAGTTGGACAGTTGATCCTCCGTCAGCCGGCCTTCGAGGTACGCGCGCGCATAAACACCCGGTGACGAATGGCCCTGGATATAGACCAGGTCGCCGCCGAACCTGTCGGTCGGTGCCCGCCAGAAGTGGCTGAATCCGACCTCCATCAGGGTGCCGACCGACGCGTAGCTGGAGATGTGTCCTCCCAGATCGCCCTCGCCTCGGTTGGCGCGCACCACCATCGCCATCGCATTCCAACGCACGAATGAGCGCAGCCTTTCTTCGAGGGCGGAATCCCCTGCAGACTGTTCCTCCAGGTGCGGGGGAATCGTGTTGATGTAGGCGGTATTGGCGGAAAACGGGATGTAAGCCCCGGAGCGCCGCGCCTTGTCGATCAGCTTTTCGAGCAGGTAGTGCGCGCGCTCCGGACCCTCGCGCGCAAGCACCGAGTCGAGAGCTTCGAGCCATTCCTGGGTTTCGAGCAGGTCGGGATCGTTCGCCGCCTGCAGGTTCGGGTTCGCTGCCACGGATACCTCCTCGAGCGCCTGGGCAGCGACCGCATCGAGGTTTGCCGCCGGCGCACCGCGCAATCTAGCAGCCGTCCGGCAGGCTTTCAAATTACGCAGTCTAATCCCGTAATAAGAAACGATGACGACTCCACCTGGACGCCGCTTGTGATGGCCGCTTGGTGGAAGGAGGGACCGTTCCCCTCTAGATAATATGCAGGCAACGCCGCCGCCGAGCGCCGATTCGAGCGGCGCACTGCAGATGTCGATCCGCAACGATTCCCGTTCCCTGCTGGCCACCTTCGATTCGCTTGCCAAGGCGCATACGCGGCCCTGGATCGAGGCACCGCGCGTGCCGTTTCTTGTCATCGGCCTGATCGTGGCGTTGATCGCGGGGCTGTTCGTTGCCTTGGTGGTCGAGGAACGCCACGTCAAGCGCGAGGCGATGAGCCGCGACATCGACGCCGCTGCACGCCAGCTTGGCCTGCGTCTCGACGGCCTCGGCGAGGCGTTGTCCGCGGTGGCATTCGAATTGAATGACGCACGCGACGAAGTGCCGCACTTCCGCGAGCAGGCCACCGAGTTGCTTGCCAGCCGGCGCGAACTGTCGCGGCTGCAGTACGTCGATCGGAGCGGACGAGTGCTCAGCCAGGTCGACTCCATTCCGACCGCCGGCGCAGCATCGCAGCTCGAAAAAGCTCTCGCCACGCGCCTCGATCAGCTCGGCGCAGCCGGCACGCTGATCTTCATGCATCTCGGTGACGATCCCTCGCAGATCACGGCAGTCGTTCCGGTCATTCGGCAGCAGCGCTACCACGGCTCTCTGGTGGCCCGCATCGATGGCGGCGACCTGCTCATGCGAGGCGTGGCGCCGGAGATCATCGAGCGGTACCGCCTCGCGTTGACCGTCGATGACCAGTTCATGGCCACCACGGCGGCAAGCTTTACCGAGGGCGTGCCGGCGCACTACGCAACCACGATCTCGCCTCTGCCGGCGAACATGCATCTCAAGGCCGCCGGCTACGCGACGGAGGCGCCGCTTGCCGAAAGCGCTCCCGTGTGGGGAATGGCCGGGCTCGCTCTCACGGTGGTCGTCGCCCTCGCCTCGCTGGCGGCGTACATGGCCAGGCAAGGGCGCATCGACAGCGCCTTGCTCGCCGAGGCCTCGCTGCGACGAGCGATGGAGGATTCGCTCGCCACGGGCCTGCGCGTGCTCGACATGACGGGCGCCATCCGCTACGTGAACCGCGCGTTCTGCCGCATGTCCGGGTGGACCGCGCAGGAGTTGATCGGTCGCGGGCCACCGTTTCCCGACTGGGCGCCGGAGGACGTCGCGGCGAACATGGCTGCCTTCGAGGCGACGCTCGCGGGCGGCGATCCTCCCGCGGGAACCGAGATCGTCGTCCAGCGTCCGGACGGGTCGCGCTTCGACGCGCGGATGTACTCATCGCCACTGGTCGATGCGAGCGGCCAGCAGATCGGCTGGATGACCTCCATCGCCGACGTGACCGAGCAGCGGCGCATCCGCCGCGAGCTGTCGGCCGCGCATGAACGCTTCAAGACCGTGCTCGAGTCGATCGATGCCGCGGTTTCGGTGACCGCCTCGGCGACCGGCGACCTCCTTTTCGCCAACCGCTCGTATATCGAGCGCTTCGGCTCGACCGCGGCGGGTCACGTGCGCCTCGCCACGACGTTGAATCAACGCGAAGGGGGCGAGATCTTCGATGCAACCACGGCGTGCTGGTTCGACGTGCGGGCGCGCACGATCCAATGGCCGGTCGACCGGGCGGGCGCGACGACGCTGGAACAGAACAACGACGCACGCCTGCAGATCGCAAGCGACATCACTCTGCGCAAGACCACCGAGGAGACCGCGCGCCAGCAGCAGGAGAAAGTGCAGTTCACGGCCCGCCTGATGACCATGGGCGAGATGGCGTCGTCGCTCGCGCACGAGCTCAACCAGCCGCTCACCGCGATCGGCAACTACAGCGAGGGCACGCTGGCGCGCCTGCGCGGCGGGGCGCTTCCGCCCCAGGACCTGCGCGGCGCGCTGGCGAAGATGGCCCACCAGGCGCAACGTGCCGGGGCGATCATCCGACGCATCCGCGAATTCGTGAAACGCTCGGAACCGCGCCGGCGGCCGACGCCGCCGGCACGCATCGTCGAGGACGCCATCGCCTTCGCGGAGATCGAGGCGAACAAGAAGGCGATCGCGATCGTGGCCCAGGTCGATCCGCACCTGCCTCCGCTCGATGTCGACCCTATCCTGATCGAACAGGTCCTGCTGAACCTGCTGAAGAACGCCCTCGACTCGATGAACAAGCCCGTCGTGCCACGAATCGATGTTCGGGTTCGCGGTACGGTAGACGGCCAGGCCGAAGTAAGCGTCGTCGACCGCGGCGGCGGCATTGCGCCGGAACATCTGCCCAACCTATTCCACCCGTTCTTCAGCACCAAAGCCGAAGGCATGGGCATGGGACTCAACATCTGCCGCTCGATCGTGGAATTCCACCACGGTCGCATCTATGTCGAGGCCAACCCCGAACCGGTGGGCGGCTCGATTGTCCGAATCACGCTGCCCCTTGCACGCAGTACAGTCGAAACCGAGGCCGCGCTGACGCGCACATGAGGACAGACCCGAAATGAGCGAGCAACCGATCATCAACCCCGAAACCGAAGAGCCGCGCGGCGTCGTCTACGTCGTCGACGACGACGAAGGCGTACGCGACTCGCTGCAATACCTGTTGGAAGCGAACCAATACACGGTGCACACGTTCCCCAGCGCCGAGACGTTCCTGGCGCAGTTCGATCCCCACGCGATCGCCGTGCTGGTGCTCGATGTGCGCATGCCCGGAATGAGTGGCCTGCAACTGCAGGAGGAACTGCTCGCTCGCAAGGCGGCGCTGCCGATCGTGTTCGTCACCGGGCATGGTGACGTATCGATGGCGGTCGCGACCATGAAGAAAGGCGCGGTCGACTTCATCGAAAAACCCTTCAGCCAGGCGGACCTCAAGGCCCTGGTCGACCGGTTGCTCGTGCAGGCACGCGAGCGCGCCGCGGCAGCGGAGCGCGAGCGCATGCACGCGGCACTGCTTGCGCGGCTGACCGCGCGCGAGCAGCAGGTCCTCGAGCGCATCGTCGCCGGCCGCCTGAACAAGCAGATCGCCGCCGACCTGGGGATCTCCATCAAGACCGTGGAGGCCCATCGCGCCAACATCATGGACAAGCTGGAGGCGAACACCGTGGCCGATCTCATGCGCGTGGCGCTGCGCAGCGTCGCCGTGGCGGAAGGCTGAGCGGCGGATGACCGCGCGCATCATCGATGGCAAGGCGCTCGCCGCGCGCCTGCAGGCCGGCGTCGCGCGTCGCGTCACGGCCCTGCAAGCACGCGGGATTGTCCCGGGGCTCGCCGTCGTGCTCGTCGGCGATGATGCGGCATCGGCGATCTACGTCCGCAACAAGATGCGCGCCTGCGAAGCGGCCGGAATTCGCTCGTTCTTCATCCACCTTCCACAGGGCACGGCGCAAGCGACCCTCCTCGCCCGCGTGGCCGAACTCAACGCGGATCCGGCGGTGCACGGAATCCTCGTGCAACTGCCGCTGCCACGCCATCTCGACGCAACCGAGGTCGTCGATGCGATCGCCTTCGAAAAGGACGTCGACGGCCTTCATGCCACCAATGCCGGCCTGACCCTGATGGGGCGCCCGCACTTCCGGTCCTGCACCCCCTACGGGGTGATGATGATGCTGGAGTCCATCCACTACCCGCTCCAGGGCTGCAGTGCGGTGGTGATCGGACGGTCCAACATGGTCGGCAAGCCGATGGCGATGCTGCTGCTGGCAGCCAACGCCACCGTGACCATCTGCCACAGCGCGACCCGGGACCTCGCCGCGCTCACGCGCCGGGCGGATCTGGTGGTCGCGGCTGCCGGACGGCGTGGCCTGGTCACCGCCGACATGGTCAGGCCGGGTGCGGCGGTGATCGACGTCGGCACCAATCGCACGCCGGAGGGAAAGCTCGTCGGCGATGTCGACTTCGCTGGCGTGCGCGAAGTGGCCGGCTGGATCTCGCCGGTGCCGGGAGGTGTTGGGCCGATGACCGTCGCCATGCTGCTGGTAAATACGGTCGAGGCTGCCGAGCGCTCGATCGGCACTTATCTCGCGCAATCGCCGTTGCCCGTCGAAGACGCGCCAGCGACCGCGGCTGCACCTCATCAACCGGTCTGAAGACCCAATCGATGCCGTTCGACATCAACGCCAATCCTCTGCTGGATTTCAGCGGACTTCCGCGCTTCGACGCGATCCGTCCCGCGCACGTCTCGCCCGCGGTCGATGCCCTGCTCGCCGAATGCCGCGCCGCCGTTGCCAGCGTGACCGATCCCGCGAGCGCACCGGACTGGGAGTCCGTCGTCGAGCCGCTGGACGACGCGATGGAGCGGCTCGCGCGCGCCTGGGGCACCGTCTCGCATCTGAACGCGGTGATGGATGCGCCGGATCTGCGCGAGCAATACAACGCCAACCTGCCGAAGCTCACGTCGTTCTGGACCGAGTTGGCGCAGAACGAGGCGCTCTATGCCCGCTACAAGGAGATGGCGGGCCGGCCCGAGTTCAGCTCGTGGAGCGCAGGCCGGCGCAAGGTGATCGGCAACGAGCTGCGCGATTTCCGCCTGGGCGGCGCGGAACTGCCGGCGCACAAAAAGGCGCGGCTGAAGCACGCGCGAGAACGTGCCGCGCAACTGTCCACGCGCTTTGCGGAAAACGTGCTCGATGCGACCAACGCGTTCACGCTGTTCATCGAGGATCGACGCAGGCTTGCGGGCATGCCTGACGACGCGCTTCAGCTGCTGCACGAAGCGGCTGCCGAGGGCGGGCGTCCCGGCTACCTGATCACTTTGCACGCGCCGAGCTACACACCGGTTCTCCAGTACGCGGACGATCGAGCGCTGCGCGCACAGGTTCACCGCGCGTCGCATACGCGCGCGAGCGACCTCGGCAAGCCGGAGTGGGACAACACCGACCTGATGCTCGAGTTGCTGCGCCTGCGCCGGGAGGCGGCGAACCTGCTCGGATACCGGACCTACGCGGAGCTGTCGCTCGAACCGAAGATGGCCTCTTCGCCCGAGGAGGTGCTCGTATTCCTGCGCGATCTGGCCCGTCGATCGCGGCCGTATGCCGAACGTGACATGGGCGAACTGCGGCAGTTCGCGGCGCAAGAACTTGGGTTGCCCGCGCTCGAAGCGTGGGACCTTCCCTATGCCAGCGAGAAGTTGCGCCAGCGACGCTATGCGTATGCCGAGCACGAGCTGAAGCAATACTTCCCGGAGGATCGTGTTCTCGCCGGCCTGTTCAAGGTCATCGAAACCCTGTTCTCCGTTATCGTGCGTCCCGACAGCGGGCCGGTCTGGATATCCGATGCCCGGTTGTACCGGATCGAGTCGCCCGGCGGCGAGCTCCTTGGCCAGTTCTATCTCGATCTGTATGCGCGCGAACACAAGCAGGGCGGCGCCTGGCAGGACGACGCGCGCAACCGGCGCCGGAGCGCGGGCGGCGTGTCGACGCCGATCTCACTTCTGACATGCAACTTCAGTCGGCCGGTCGGAGGCCGCCCGGCCCTCTTCACGCACGACGACGTGCTCACGCTCTTTCACGAATTCGGCCATGGACTGCATCACCTGCTCACGCGCGTCGACGAGGTTGGCGTCGCCGGAATCCGCGGTGTCGAGTGGGACGCCGTGGAGTTGCCGAGTCAGTTCATGGAGAACTTCGCCTGGGAATGGGAGGTGCTGCGGCTCCTGACCCGGCATGTCGATACGGGCGAATCGCTTCCGCGTCCGCTGTTCGACAAGATGATCGCAGCGCGGAACTTCCAGAGTGGACTCTGGATGGCGCGCCAGCTCGAATTCGCATTGTTCGACATGCTGGTACACCACGAGCTCGATCCCGCCCACGCCGGTCCGGCGGACATAGCGCGACTGATCGGTGCGGTCAGGCAGGAGGTCGCCGTCGTGCCACAGCCCAACTACATGCGGCCGGCGCACGCGTTTACCCATATCTTTTCGGGCGGCTATGCAGCGGGTTACTACAGCTACAAGTGGGCCGAAGTGCTTTCCTCGGACTGCTACGCCGCCTTCGAGGAATCGGGGCAGGCACTCGATCGGAAGATCGGGCACCGCTTCCTCGATTCGATTCTCGCCGTCGGCGGAAGCCGTCCCGCGATGGAATCGTTCGTCGAGTTCCGGGGGCGGCGCCCGCAGATCGACGCGTTGCTCCGGCACAGCGGCATGGCAGACTGACGAGGGACCGCAAGAATGAGTGAGACGACAAGACGGGTGGCCGCGCAGTGCTGGATATTCGCAGCGGTGGCCGCCGCTGCGTTCTTTCTGAGCAGTGCGAATGCGCAGTACAAGTGGACCGACCCCGATGGCAAGACCGTCTACGGCGACAACCCGCCACGCGAAGCGCGCAACGTCCAGCGCGTCGATGCGCGCGGCGCGAGCGGCGCCGCCGACGCGCTGGCCGGGCTGCCCTATGAGTCCCGCCGCGCCGCGCAGCAGTTTCCGGTTCTGCTCTACACAACTGCCAACTGCCAGCCCTGCGATTCGGGGCGCGAGCTGCTCCAAGCACGCGGCATCCCGTACAGCGAGCGGACGATCTCCACCAAGGAAGACAGTGACGCGATGGAAAAGCTCGGCCTGGGCAATCACCTCCCCGTGATGACCGTGGGCCGCCAGGTCCAACGCGAGTTCGAAACCGTCGCCTGGCACGCGGTGCTCGATGCCGCTGGATACCCGCGCTCGGCCCAGCTACCGCGCGGTTGGCCGGTCGCGCCGGTGCCGCTCGCTCCTCGTCCCGCTGAGGCACCGTCGGCGCCCGCAGGCGAAGCGCCGCGCGGCGCCGACAAGACCAACTGAGCGGGCGAGCCGCGGCACCCATGACGCTCAGCGTCGCCACCTGGAACGTCAACTCGCTCAAGGTTCGCCTCCCACACCTGACCGACTGGCTCGCGAAGCACGCGAGCGATGTCGTCTGCCTGCAGGAGACGAAGCTCGCCGACGAGAACTTCCCCGCTGTCGCGCTGCAGGCCGCGGGCTACGCGAGCGTTTTTGCCGGACAGAAGACGTACAACGGGGTCGCCATCCTGTTCCGGCAGGCACAGGGACGCACCCCGGCGGAGGTGCAGGTCAATCTGCCGAATTTCGCGGACGACCAGAAGCGCCTGCTCGCGATCACGCTCGAAGGACTCCGTGTCGTCTGCGTGTACGTGCCGAATGGACAGGCGGTCGGGACGGACAAGTACGACTACAAGCTGCGCTGGATGGCGGCGCTCAGGGATTGGCTGCGCGACGAGTTGGCACGTCATCCGCGCCTGCTCGTCGCCGGCGATTTCAACGTCGCGCCGGAACCGCGCGACGTGCATGACCCGGCTGCCTGGGAAGGACAGGTGCTGTTTTCCGAGCCCGAGCGGGCCGCGTTCCGTGGCCTGCTCGACCTCGGACTGCGCGATGCATTCCGGCTGTTCGAGCAACCCGACCGAAGCTACACGTGGTGGGACTACCGCAATCTTTCGTTCCGTCGAAAGATGGGCTTGCGCATCGATCACATCCTACTTTCGCCTGTGCTTGCAGAGGCGTGCTCCGGCTGTTCGATCGACATCGAGCCGCGGCGGCGCGAGCAGCCCAGCGATCACACCCCGGTCATCGCGACCCTGCCCTGAAGGGAACCGGTCCGCCTAGAGCACCCTGTCGGCCGGTTGGTCCGCGAGAGCCGGGACGCCGCGCGACCGACGGCCCTTCATCAGGCGCTTCTCGAAGGCATCGATGTAGGAGTAGATGACCGGCACGACGACAAGCGTGAGGAACGTCGACGTGATCACCCCGCCGATGATGGCCCTGCCCATCGGCGCCTGCTGCTCGGCCCCCTCCCCCAGCCCGAGCGCGAGCGGGAGCATGCCGAAGATCATCGCGGCGGTCGTCATCAGAATCGGGCGCAGCCGCGTCTGGCCCGCGGCGAGCAGTGCATCGAACCGCGCGAGTCCGTTGCGCTGCCCCTGATTTGCGAAGTCGACCAGCAGGATCGCGTTCTTGGTCACGAGGCCCATCAGGAACACGATGCCGATCATCGAGAAGATATTCAGCGTCGTGCCGGTGACGAGAAGCGCGAGCATCACGCCGACGATCGACAACGGCAGCGAGACCATGATCGCGATTGGCTGCAGGAAGCTGCCGAACTGCGACGCGAGCACGATGTAGATGAAGATCACCGCCAGCGCGAGCGCTCCGACAATCGCCTGGCTCACCTCCTGCTGGTCGCGGATCTGGCCCCCGACGTCAAAACGCAATCCTGGCGGCAGCTGGTAGGACTTGACGAGTTCCTGCACCTCGTTGCCGACGTCGCCCGCGGGACGGCCCTCGACGTTGGCGAAGACCGCCACGCGCCGCTGCAGGTCCTGGCGCCGGATGTTCTCCGGGTTATAGGTGCGCTCGATCGTGGCAATCGACCGCAACGGGATCACTTCGCTGGAACCGTCCGCCAGAGTCCGTCCGGTCGCGATGTTCATGCCGGCGATATCGTCGGCGATGGTGCGCCGATCGCGCGGGATCTGCGTGATCACTTCGTAGTTCTGCCCGTCGGGCGCGAGCCAGTAGCCCGATTGCTCACCCCCCACCATCGCGCGCAAGACGCTGCCGAGCTGGGCGTGCGTGATGCCATACTCGGCCGCCAGCTCGGGCTTGAGTCGCACCGACAGCGCCGGCGTACCTTCCTTGACGCTCAGGTCGATGTCGGTGATGCCGCGGATCCCCTGCAGCTTGAGCTTGAAGTCGCCGATCACGCGCCGCATCGCCGCATCGTCGTTGCCGAGCAGCGCGACATAGATCGGACCACCCCATCCCACCTGCAACTCCACGCCCGGAATGCTCGCCACGCGCGCGCGGATCGCTTCCTCGAGCTTCTTCTGCGAGCGGCTGCGTTCGTTGCGTGGCAGCAGCTTGAGGTTGATGCGTCCGGTGTTGCGTGCGCCGTCGGTGCCGATGCCGGTGTCGATGATCTCGATCTCCTTGAACTCGCGCAGTGCCTCCTCGACCCGCTTGACCCGCTCGTCCGCGTACTCGAGCGAGGAGCCGACCGGCATGGTGAGACGGACGCTGGTGAAGCTCTGATCGACGTCGGGCACCAACTCGCCGCCGACGAGACCGCCGACCGGAATGCTGGCGGCGAAGCTCGCCGCCGCCACCGCCAGGGTGGTCTTGCGGTGCGTGAGCGCGACGGCCATCAGCTGGCCGTAAAGTTCGTGCCAGCGCTTGACCCAGCCTTCGAAAAGGCGCAGCAAGGGGCCGACAAGGGGCAGGCCGCGGGCACCCTGCGGCGGGTCGCGCCAGACCGCCGAGAGCATCGGATCGAGCGTGAAGCTGACGAAAAGCGAGACCAGAACCGCGACCGCGACCGTGATGCCGAACGGATAGAAGAACTTGCCGACGATGCCGCTCATGAACGCGATGGGCACGAACACGGCGACGATCGAAAACGTCGTGGCGAGAACGGCGAGCCCGATTTCCTCGGTGCCCTCGCGAGCCGCGGTGTAGTGATCCTTGCCCATCTGCAGATGTCGCACGATGTTCTCGCGTACGACGATGGCATCGTCGATCAGCAGGCCGATGCAAAGTGACAACGCCATCAGCGTCATGTAGTTGAGGGTGAAGCCGAACGCGTAGAGCGCGATGAAGGTCGCGATCACAGCGATCGGAAGCGTGAGACCGGTGATGACGGTACTGCGCCACGACCCCAGGAACAGGAACACGATCAGTACGGTCAGCAATGCTCCCTCGAGGATCGTGTGCTTGACGTTGTCGACCGAGTTCTCCACGAAGTCCGACATCGCCCAGAGCAGTTTCAGCTCCGCACCCTGGGGCAACTGCTTGCGCAGATCCTCGGCCGCGACCTTGAGCTGTCGCCCGACCTCGACGATGTTCGCGTCCTGCGCCTTGAAGACCCAGACGCCGATCGAAGGCTGGCCATTGATGCGCGTGATGGATTGGCGCTCGGCCTCGGCATCGAGCACCTCGGCAACCTGCGCCAGCAGGATCGGCGCGCCGTTCTTGCGCGCCACGATGATCTTGTTGAAGTCGGCGGGCGTGGACATGCGGCCGTCGACCCGCACGATCGATTCCGCCGTGCGGTTCGAGATCGTGCCCACCGGAACGCTCACGTTCGCCTGACGCAGGGCCTGCACCACCTGGTCGACGGTCAACCCGAACGCGGTCAGGCGCGCCGGATCGACGTGCACCTGCACCTGGCGGGTGACCGTGCCGCCAAGGTCGACACGCCCTACACCATTGGTGCGCTCGAATGCCTTTTCCACCACCTGTTCGGCGAGCGTCGTCAGTTCACGTTGCGTCAGGCGTTCACCGACCAGCACGAACGAAGCGACCGGCTGATCGTTCTCGCTGCCGCCCCGCTCCACGACCGGATCCTTGGCATCGCGCGGGAAACCGGCGCGGATCTGCGCCAGCTTGTCGCGCACTTCCTGCGTCGCGCGGGTCGAGTCGACCTCGAGCCGGAACTCGACCCAGGTCAGCGAACGCCCCTCATCCGAGCGCGATAGGATGCGCTTGACGCCCGCGACGGTGTTGACGGCGTTCTCGATCGGCTTGGCAAGGTCGTTTTCGACCTGCTCCGGCGATGCGCCCGGGTACATCACCGTGATCTGCACCGCCGGCGGCGCGATATCCGGCATCGGCTCCACACCGAGGCGCGCGTAGGAAAACAGGCCGAGGACGGTCAGCGCGACCATGACCATGGTCGCGAACACCGGGTGATTGATGGCGACGCGCGTCATCCACATGCCGGGACCCCGTCGGTCAGTTGGCGTGCGAACGCGGGGCGTCCCTGTCGGCGACGCTTGCCGGCGCGGCTGCACCGCCCATGATCCTGGCGGCGAGGCCGTCGCGCAGGTTGTCGAACTTCGTCGCCACAACGAGGTCACCGGGTCCGAGTCCGCTCACAATCTCGACGAGTTGCGCGCGGTCGTCGCGACGGCCGATGGTCACGAGCCGCTTGACGAGCCTTCCTTCGTCGATGACCCAGACGATGCTCTGGCCGGCGTCGCTCTGGATCGCGGAAGCCGGCAGCGCGGAGACCTCCTTGTCGCGTTGCACGCGCAGGCGGACGCGCGCAAACATCCCCGCCTTGAGCAACGCGTTCTCGTTCGGCAGGCCGATATAGACGTTGATGGTGCGCGACCCCGGCTCTGCGCTCGGGTTGATGCGTTCGACCCTGGCCGCGAACGTCCGGTCCGAGAGTCCCTCGATCTCGACTTCCGCGCGGGCGCCGATCGCGACATGCGTGATGTCCGACACGGCCGCCTGCGCCTGCACTTCCATCTGACTCAGGTCGACGATCGAAAGAAGCGGCGTGTCGAACGCCACCTTCTCGCCCGGCTGAACGAGACGCTTGGAGACCAGTCCGCCGATCGGTGCGTGCACGACCGCGTCGGCGAGCGTCAGTTTGGTCTGCTCCAGCTGCGCCCCGGCGGCCGCCACGGCCGCGCGTTGCGCCCGGTACGCCGCGTCGGCCGTATCGAATGCGTTCTGGGAAATGAAGTTCTGCTTCACCAGTTGCGCGTTGACCTCGCGTGTGCGTTCAGTCTGCGCGAGCTGAGCACGCGCTGATTCGAGCGTGGCCTGGCGTTCGGCGAGCTGCATGCGCAGCTGCGCGGTATCGAACTCAACCACGACCTGGCCGGACCGGACGCGATCACCCTCGCGCACGGACACCGTGCGAACCTCCGCCGAGACCTTGGAGCGCACCGTCGCCTGCGACACCGCCTGCACGGTCCCCGGCAGCAGCAGGTCGGCCGTCAGCACGCGCGACGCCAGCTGCACGATGTCGTGCGCGGCGAATTCGAGCGGGGGTGCCTCCTTCTTCTTTTCCGCCGCCTTCGCGTTCGATCGCACGATGCCCTGGTAGACGGAGAGCCCGATGCCACCGACCGCCAGCACGACCACTCCGGCCAGCCACCATCTTGTACGTCCCGTCATTCGATCCCCCCGATCGAGCTGGCCGCCAGCGCGGCCCGCACGCCATGCGGTGCGGCGCGTGGCATTGTGCTCGTCGACCCGCACGGACTGGTGCATTGGTCTGAACGGCGCGCATTATCGACGCGCCCGTGGCGGGCGCCGTGCTGGTGCGACGGACTGCGCGTGGCAGCGACGAACTGCAGGACGGGAGGACGGGTCCGCCTGCCGCGAGGAACGGCGCGTCAGTCCTCGAGACCTAATTCCTGGATCTTGCGCGTGATCGTGTTGCGGCCGACCCCGAGCCGCGTGGCCGCTTCGATGCGCCGGCCATGGGTGATCCGCAACGCGGTACGGATCACGGCTGCTTCGTATTCGCGCGTCAGCGCGTACATGACCTCGGTTTCTCCCCCGCGCAGGCGGCGCTCCACCTCCCCGACCAGCATGGCGAGCCAGTCGGCGGCGCTGGCAGACGGTGCGGGGGCGGCCCCGGACCGCAGCTCGCTCGCCATCGGGCCTGCACTCGGCGCAGCGGGTTGATCGGCCTCGTGGCGGATCTCGAACGGCAGATCGTCCACCTTCACCACCTGGGCCGGCGCGAGCACGGTCAGCCAGTGGCACAGGTTCTCGAGCTGCCGCACGTTGCCGGGCAGCGGCAACTGGCTGATGAACTTGAGCGCCTCGGGAGAGAGGCGCTTGGGTTCGACTCCGAGCTCGCGTGCGCTCTTTGCCAGGAAATGGCGCACGAGAAGCGCGATGTCCTCGCGCCGCTCGCGCAGCGGGGGCAACCGCAGCCGGATGACATTGAGGCGGTGGTACAGGTCCTCGCGGAACAGGCCCTGGCGCACGCGCTCGTCGAGGTTCTGGTGCGTTGCTGCGATCACGCGCACGTCGGCCTTGATCGGCTCGTGACCCCCGACCCGGTAGTAGAACCCGTCCGACAGCACCCGCAGCAGCCGGGTCTGCAATTCCGCCGGCATGTCGCCGATCTCGTCGAGGAAGAGCGTGCCCCCTTCGGCCTGCTCGAAGCGTCCGCGGCGCATCGCCTGGGCGCCCGTGAAGGCCCCGCGCTCGTGCCCGAACAACTCGCTCTCGAGCAGATCGCGCGGGATTGCGGCCATGTTGAGCGCGATGAACGGCCGGCTCGATCGCGTGCTGTGCTTGTGCAAGGCGCGCGCGACGACCTCCTTGCCGCTGCCCGACTCGCCGGTGATCAGGACGGTGACGTTGGACTGGGACAACCGGCCGATGGCGCGAAACACCTCCTGCATTGCCGGCGCCTGCCCGAGGATCTCCGGCACATCGGCGGGCACGTCATCCGGATGCGTCTCGCGCAGGCTCTCGTCGACGGCGCGCCTGATCAGTTCCACGGCCCGATCGACATCAAACGGTTTCGGCAGATACTCGAATGCACCGCCCTGGAACGCGGCCACCGCGCTTTCGAGGTCGGAGAACGCGGTCATGATGATCACGGGAAGCGCCGGGTGCTTGCGCTTGACCGCACGCAGCAACTCGATGCCGCTCTCGCCCGGCATGCGGATGTCGGAGACGAGCACTTGCGGGGTCCCGCGATCGAGTTCGGCGAGCACTTCCTGCGCGGCACCGAATGCCCGGCAGGGAAGGTTTTCGCGCGCGAGCGCCTTCTCGAGCACCCACCTGATCGATCGGTCGTCGTCGACGATCCAGATCGGCTTCATGTTCCCGTTCGCCTCGATCATCCTTGGTCAGCACTCATTACCGGGTGTCCCGCCAGGCCTCGCGCAACGGCAGCACGATGCGAAAATCGGTCCGCCCCGGGCGGCTGTCGAAATCGATCATCCCGTCGTTCTGCTGGACGAACGTCTGCGCAAGGGTCAACCCCAATCCGTTTCCGCCATCGCGCCCGGACACCAGCGGGTAGAAGACGTGTGGCTTCAATGCGTCTGGAATTCCCGGGCCGTTGTCGATGACATGCAATTCGAGTGCCAGCCGGTAGAGACGGCGCGAGAGTGTCACGTGGCGCGCAACGCGCGTGACCAGCACGATCTCCGCGTCGCCCGCGGCGATGCGCGGGGCGAGCGCCTGGGCGGCGTTGCGCACGACGTTCAGTACCGCCTGGATCAACTGTTCCCTGTCGCCGCGCACCTCCGGCACGGAAGCGTCGTAGTCGCGCGTGACGGTCAGCCCGCGCGGAAACTCTGCGAGGATCACCGATCGCACGCGCTCGGTGACCTCGTGCATGTTGAAGTCCGCCACGACGCGAGGGCTGCGATGCGGCTCCAGCAGCCGGTCAACCAGGGCTTGCAGCCGGTCGGCCTCCGAAATGACGACGCGGGTGTATTCGCGCTGCTCGCGCGAGGGCAGTTCGCTTTCGAGCAACTGTGCCGCACCGCGAATGCCCCCGAGCGGATTCTTAATCTCGTGCGCGAGGCTGCGCAGAAGGCGCCGGCTCGCTTCGGAGAGATCCAGGTTGTGCTCTTCGCGCGAGACCTTGAGCTGCTGTTGAATCTCGATTAGCTCGAGGATCAGCGGCGTGGCTTCGTCGTAGAGCGCCGTCGCCGTCGCCTGGACCGCGAGCGGGTCGCGCAGCGGGCGGCGAAGTTCGAGCAACTGGCGCCGCTGTCCAAGATCGTTGGCGCGCGCTGCCGCGAGCATGCGATCGATCACGATCTCATCGATGAACAGCCGGGAAACCAGCTGGCCCACGAGGATCCGACGCGAGACCTCGAAGAGATGCTCGGCGGACTGATTGGCGAAGGCGACGCGGGCGTCCGCGTCGATCACTATCACGGCCGTCGAAAGCAGTTCCAGCCCGGCATACCGGGTGGCGGGTTCGGGAACCGGCGACCTGCGCAGAGAGAGCCAGCGCGTCGGGCCACTCATCTGGCCAGCCTCTCGCCCGGGAGTTCCCGGCTACGTCGGGGCGCTACTGGCGCAGGGCTGCGATTTCCCGGCGCAGCGCGACGATGTTGTTCTCGCCGCGCTGGATGTCTTCCTGCAAGCGCTGCACGCGTTCCTGGTAGCGAGCGTAGTTGCGCTCGTCGCCACGGCGCTCGGGCTCGCCATTGTTGAATTCTTCGCGCAAGCGCGCCACGCGATCTTCCTCGGCACGCAGTTCGTCCTCGAGGATGCGCCGACGATCCCCGTCGCGCGCGCGCTGTGTGTCGTCGTCCACCCGCGGGTAGTTCGCAGGCGTCGCACGTTGTTCGAGCCCATTTCCGCCGGCATTGCGCGCCGGCAGGCGCGGACCCGGCACCGTCACGACCGGCGCGATCTCCTGCCGCTTGCAACCCTTGGTGTTGCCCGTATTGGTGTACGTCTTGTGGCCCTCGTCGTCGACGCAGAGATAGATGTCGCTCTGGGCACGCACGACGGCCGTGAGCAGGCTCGTGCTCAGCAAGGCGGCCGAAACTGCGAACAGGCGAAGCTTCATTGATCGGTCGAGGCGCACAAGCGCGAACACGAGTGTACGGCAGCCGCGTCACCGGAAGAATCCCCGTCATCCTTGCTGCTGGCCGCGATTCCCGCGGCAATTCAAGTGCTTGGCCTGGCGACATCGTGGACCGGATGCACAAAGGGGCGGAAATCCCGCCCCTTTGTCTTGCCTGAAGCGGTTCTTCGACTACGAACCGTAGTACATGTCGAACTCAACCGGGTGTGTGGTCATGCGGAATCGTGTGACTTCCTCCATCTTGAGGGCAATGTAGGCATCCAGCATGTCGCTGCTGAAAACACCCCCGCGCGTCAGGAACTCACGATCGCGATCCAGGTTCTCGAGCGCCTCGTCCAGCGACGCGCAGGGATGCGGCACCTTGGCGGCCTCTTCAGGCTCGAGGTCATAGAGGTTCTTGTCCATCGGCTCGCCCGGATGGATCTTGTTTTGCACACCGTCCAGGCCGGCCATCAGCATCGCCGAGAAGGCGAGGTACGAGTTGGCCGTCGGATCTGGGAAGCGCACTTCGACACGACGGCCCTTGGGACTGCTCACGTAAGGAATCCGGCACGCCGCCGAGCGGTTGCGCGCGGAGTAGGCAAGATTGATTGGCGCTTCGAAGCCTGGCACCAAGCGCTTGTAGGAGTTCGTTCCCGGGTTGGTGATGGCATTCAGTGCCTTGGCATGCTTGATGATGCCACCGATGTAGAACAGCGCGAAGTCGGAGAGGCCGGCGTAGCCGTTGCCCGCAAAAAGGTTATTGCCTTCCTTCCAGACCGACTGGTGCACGTGCATGCCGGAGCCGTTGTCGCCGACCACCGGCTTGGGCATAAAGGTCGCCGTCTTGCCATAGCTGGCCGCCACGTTCCAGATCGTGTACTTCAGGATCTGCATCCAGTCGGCACGCTTGACAAGCGTGTTGAACTTGGTACCGATTTCGTTCTGTCCCGGCGCCGCAACTTCGTGGTGGTGGACCTCGACCTCGACGCCCTGCTGCTCCAGCAGCAGACAGATCTCGGAGCGGATGTCCTGCAACGAATCGGTTGGCGGAACCGGGAAATAGCCGCCCTTGACCGGCGGACGATGCGCGAGGTTGCCCGCCTCGTACTCGATACCCGACGACCAGGGCGCTTCCTCCGACTTGATCTTGACCGAGCAGCCGGACATGTCGACGTTCCAGGTGACCGAGTCGAATATGAAGAACTCGGGCTCCGGGCCGAAGTAAGCGGTATCGCCCAGCCCCGTGGACTTCAAATACGCCTCGGCGCGCTTGGCGAGCGAGCGCGGATCACGGTCATATCCCTTCCCAGTCGAGGGCTCAAGCACGTCGCAGGTCAGGATGAGCGTGTTTTCTTCGCGGAATGGATCCATCCGTGCGGAGCCCGGATCAGGCAGCAACAACATGTCGGATGCCTCAATGCCCTTCCATCCGGCGATCGAGGAGCCATCGAATGCGTGACCTTGGTCGAACTTGTCGTCGCCCATTGCCTTGGCCGGCACCGAGACGTGCTGCTCCTTGCCCTTGGTGTCCGTGAATCGCAGATCGACGAACTTCACTTCGTTGTCCGCAATCATTTTCATGACGTCTTTAGGCGTCGCAGTCGCCATCGATTCCTCTCCTCAACTGGGGATGATTGAAGGTCGTCGCTGCCGTTGGATCCGGCGAGCCATCGTCCGCGTCCATCTTTAGCAGGAAATGTGCCGCTCGGCCGACTCCGGCCCGACCGAACGCACCCCCTCTGTGCACAAGAGCCATGCTGAGCCGTTTTTGCTTCACGGAATCAGCTCGAATCATGATCTCATGTGGTGCATTATGCACCACAAATGCCTTATCAGCACCTATATGGTGCTATTGGTGCAATATAATTCATAAAAATATCGACTGCAGAT
>Ga0335077_10000836_pt1 | contig 35031 bp, 31 predicted proteins | sample Lox_Sample_31_FD_207151 | JGI IMG/M metagenome (GOLD analysis project Ga0335077, IMG submission 207151) | Soil microbial communities from Loxahatchee National Wildlife Refuge, Florida, United States - Lox_Sample_3.1 | ecosystem: Environmental > Terrestrial > Soil > Wetlands | place: USA... | reverse complement strand
GGACGACCAACTGCGTCTGTCTGGAATCGAGGGATCCGGAAAAAATGCCAGTCTCCCCTGCGTCCGCGCTCTGCGCCAGGTAGAGGAAATGCCGGCCATCGGGCAAAAAATGGGGCCACATGTGCCCCGTTTCGTGACGAGACTTGTTCAGCTCCGTTACCGGCTGCGGTGTGCCGCCATCCGCAGTGACACGGACCAAGGGGCTTGCGGTGTTACCGAACAGAATCACCCCGTCCTGGTTCCAGGCGCCCGCAACAATGCCGTTGGGCAACTCGCAGATCGTTTGTGCAGGCCCCCCTGAAAGGTCAATCTTTTTGAGACTGGTTCTCCCGCCGATCAAGCCGACTGAGAAGGCGACCGATCGACTGTCGGGCGACCAAAAAGGCAGGTCGGCGCCATCGGCTCCCGCGAGCGGTTCGGTGCCGAGAGTATCCAGGGAATGGATCCAAAGGAGATTCTTCCCTTCCGCCGTTGTGCCCCCGATGACCATCCGGCGGCCATCTGGTGAGACCACTGGGTAATCGGCAAGCCCTAGGATGACTTTGTCAGGCATGGGAACCGTGAACTTGACGGCGTGAACTTCAGCGGGCTTCTCGCGAAAATGCAGGAACGCAAGGACCAGGAAGGCAAGGGAGACTACAGATGCGAATAGCAAAAGCACGAACTCCCGGCGGCCCCGCCGCGTGGCTGCCGGCTCGGCGATGCCCGCCTGCGAACCTGCCTCTGTGATCCACTTCAGCTCGACCAGAACATCGTGCGCGGTTTGCCAGCGGGCATCGGGATCTTTGGCGAGACAGGTGCGCACCACGTGGTCCAGCGCCGGCGGCGCCAGCGGCTGCACCACAGAGATCGGCGCCGGTTCCGCCGTCATGATGGCCGAGATCAGACTCGCATGGCTCTTGCCCGCAAACGCCTTGCGCCCTGTGGCCATCTCGTAAATCACCGCGCCGAGCGCGAAGATGTCCGTGCGAGCATCCGCTTCGGCGCCTTCCAATTGCTCCGGCGCCATATATTGCAGCGTGCCGAGGATCGTCCCTTCTCCAGTGAGCGGTGTGGTTTGCGTGGGCAGCGCCGTCATCCCCGCCGCCGCTTCCGCGGCCCGCAGTTTCGCTAGCCCGAAATCCAGCAGTTTGGCGCCGGTTTTCACCAGCATGATGTTGCCGGGTTTCAGATCGCGGTGCACCACGCCGTGGCGGTGCGCGGTATCCAGAGCATCCGTAATTTGGATGGCGTACTGCAACACCTGATCCGGCGGCAGCGGCCCTTTTTTGAGCCGGTGCGCCAGCGTCTCGCCTTCCAGAAACTCCATGACCAGAAAATCCACGCCGTCCTGGTGGCCGACATCGTAGAGCGCGCAAATGTGCGGATGGCTCAAACTCGAAATGGCCTTGGCTTCGCGATCGAACCGCTCGCGCAGTTGCGGATTGCTCGACAGATGTTCGGGAAGAACTTTGATTGCGACCATGCGGTCCAGCCGCGTATCCCGCGCTCGGTAGACCTCACCCATTCCACCAGCGCCGATGGCGGATTGAACCTCGTAGGGACCGAGCCGAGAACCGGGCGCGAGACTCATCGCTTCAGGGCCGCGTTCCAGTTGAGCACCACGTTGACCAGATCTTTGTTTTCTCCAACCGCTTCGCCATAGAGGAATCTCTTGCCGTCGCCGGTTACTTCGTATTGATTGGCTCTTGGGTCCACTTGGAGCCCCGTTTGAAACAAGACTCGCGGTAAACCTGTTTCTAGACTGGGTTCACCCCTCACATCGACCGACATCAGCTTTCCATCCAGACTGAGGTAGAACAGTTCCTTACCGTCTTTGCGCCAGTGCGGCACGCAACCGCCACCGTTGGATACCTGGCGCCTTTTCTTGAACGATGGGAAAGCGGCCACATGAACTTCCCACCGGCCAGATTCGGTTGACTGGTAAGCAACGAGACGCCCGTCTGAAGTGACGATGGGAGTATCTATATCAAACTCGCTCTTGAACAATGGAATGGGCTGTCGTTCACCCGAGAGTGCCAGCCGGTAAACAACGTTATCGGTGACAAAAAGAGCCGACCCGTCCGCGAGCCACTGTGGTGCAAACTTACCCTTATCGGACTGGAAGACCAACTCCTCCTCGCCTCCGCCGATCTCCTTTCGGTACAGATCCATATGCCCCCTCTGATTTTCATTGATCAGCAGCTCCCGCCCGTCCCGAGACCACCGGGCCACACCTGCAGACGAGTGAAAGGTCACGCGCGTGTAGATGTTGCTGGAGAGCTCCAGAGTCCAAATGTCCACCTTTCCCGTCGCAGGGTCGGTCCGCGCCAGCACCAGCTTTTTTTCATCAGGCGACAAACTCGGCTCTTCATAGATTCCAGGTTCGCCAACTGAGGCCTTTCGTTTTCCGTCGCGATCGTGCCAGGCGAGTTGAACGTTGCCGACAATTGGGCTTCGGTATACCAGGATGCCATTTTGGGAAACGGAATAAAGCGAAAAAAGCCACAGTTCAAAGCGGCCGACATGCTCGGCAATCGGAACCGCGTCCCCGATGAACTGGAGTCCGGCGGGGTCGAACGAGCGTGCGACGACTGCTTCTCGAAGGCCGTAAATCAGCATACCGGGCGGCGCGTAGCTTGCGTTGGACTCGACAGAGGAAAGCCGCCAGGTTTCCTTGGAGTCCAGCAGACCCGCATAGAGGCCACCTTTTCCCGTGGCGGCCCGCGAGAAATAGACGAAATGCCGCCCGTCCGGCAGGAACTGCGGCGAGAACTGCGAAGTCTCCTGCCGCGACTTGTCGAGCTGCAGCACGGTGTTTGGCTCACCTCCAGCGGCCGAAACCCGGAAGATTCCCGCCCCCCAGGTGCCCGAAAACAAGATCACACCATCGCGGTTCCACGTGCCTCCTCCGTTCGGAGCAGCTACCTCACAGATCGTTTGTGCCGGTCCGCCGGCCGTGTCAATCCTTTTGAGCTTGCTGCGGGTGAAGAATGCAACGCCGTGGCTATCGGGCGACCAGAAAGGATAATAGCCATCGTCGGTTTCCGGCAGCAATTGATAGCTCAAGGAATCCATCGAACGCAGCCATAGATGGCGAGTACCATCTGAAGCGACGCCGGGTAGTATCAGGCGCCGGCCGTCAGGCGAGATGACGGGAAAGTCGGCCCCCTCCATGCTCATTTTCTCCGGTAGCGCAACCTGGAACTGGATCGCGTGAGTCTCTGCAGGCTGCCGGCGGAAATGGACGATAGACAGGGTTACTGCAAATAGCGACACGACCGCCAGCAGCGCCCATAACATGGATTCGCGCCCCTTCTTGCGTGCGGCCGGCGCGATGCCCGTCTGCGATCCCGCTTCCGTGATCCATTTCAGCTCGACCAGAACATCGTGCGCGGTTTGCCAGCGGGCATCGGGATCTTTGGCGAGGCAGGTGCGCACCACGTGGTCCAGCGCCGCCGGCGCAAGCGGCTGCACCGCTGAGATCGGCGCCGGCTCTGCGGTCATGATGGCCGAGATCAGACTCGCCTGGCTCTTGCCCGCAAACGCCTTCTTGCCCGTAGCCATCTCGTAGATCACCGCGCCCAGCGCGAAGAGGTCCGTGCGAGCATCCGCTTCGGCGCCCTCCAATTGCTCCGGCGCCATGTATTGCAGGGTGCCGAGGATCGTCCCTTCTCCCGTGAGCGGTGTGGTTTGCGTGGGCAGCGCCGTCATCCCCGCCGCCGCTTCCGCGGCCCGCAGTTTCGCTAGCCCGAAATCCAGCAGCTTGGCGCCGGTTTTCACCAGCATGATGTTGCCCGGCTTCAGATCGCGGTGCACCACGCCGTGCCGGTGCGCGGTATCGAGCGCGTCGGTAATCTGAACGGCGTACTGCAACACCTGACCCGGCGGCAGCGGCCCTTTCTTGAGCCGGTGTGCCAGCGTCTCGCCTTCCAGAAACTCCATGACGAGAAAATCGACGCCATCCTGATGTCCGACGTCGTGGAGCGCGCAGATATGCGGATGGCTCAGGCTCGAAATGGCCTTGGCTTCACGATCGAAGCGCTCGCGCAGTTGCGGATTGCTCGAGAGGTGTTCGGGAAGTACCTTGATTGCGACCATGCGGTCGAGTCGTGTGTCGCGGGCGCGATAGACCTCGCCCATACCTCCGGCGCCAACCGCCGAGAGAACCTCATACGGGCCTAAGCGTGTAGAGGGCGCGAGAGGCATTGAGACCGATCCCCGATTCGGTGTAGTGTACCGCAAGCCGACGCAGCATATATATAATCAACTCGTGACAAACCCACTCACCCGCCGCGATGCGGGAAAAACTCTGTTGACCGGCCTTGCCGCCGGGCCTGTGCTTTCTGCCGCCACCCAGCGGCCGCTGGGTTTTCAGCTTTACACCGTGCGCCGGCTCATTCCCGCTCATGCGAGGGGGACGCTCGAGCGGGTCGCGCAGATCGGCTATCGCGAGATCGAGACCTCGCGCGCGGACAACGCCGTGGTGCTACCGCTCTCGAAGGAATTCGGCCTTAACGCGGTGAGCACGCACGTGGATACGCCGCTGGTCACCGGGAATTGGGGCGCGTGGAAAGAGTCCTTCCCCAAGGGAGCACCGGCCGGGTTGACCTTCGAGAAGGCCGTCGATGATGCCGCGGCGGCGGGGTTCCAGTATGTTGTCGTCGCTTACCTGATGCCGGCCGAGCGCGGCTCGCTCGACACGTTTCGCCGCTATGCCGACCAGTTCAACAAAGCGGGTGAAACCGTGCGCAAAGCGGGAATGCAGTTCTGCTACCATCACCACGCCTTCGAGTTCGGGCCGAAGGAGGGATCGCGGCCCATCGATGTGTTTGTCGAGCGCTTCGATCCGAAGCTGGTGAAGTTCGAAATGGACGTCTTCTGGGTGAGCGTCGCCGGGCAGGATCCGGTGGAACTGCTCAAGCAGTGGCAGGGGCGCGTCGCTCTGATGCACCTGAAGGACAAAGCGCCCGGAGTGAAGGTCCACTACGCCGAGAACCTGCCGCCCGGCGCGTTCCGGGAGGTCGGCTTCGGCGTCATCGACTTCAAACGGATCCTCGCTGCGGCGCCCGACGCGGGCGTGCAGCACTATTTCGTCGAGCAGGACGAAGTGGCAGAGGATCCGGTCGAGAGCCTGCGGGCGAGTTACCGGACGCTGGAAGGACTCAAATTTTAGAGTGGCCGGGCATGCCCGGCCACTACAGGGTTCCACCCACGCCCCAGAAATACTATCTAAGGTAAGGCCGCGCCGGCTGCTATCCCCGGGTACTGTCTCGCGTAGGAAAGTATCTGAAGGCAAGGTCAGACGCTGGCTGATGGTCCGATAACCGCTTCAATGGCATTGTCAGGATTAGCGGCGTCATGTCTACAACTTCCGTTGTGCCAGAACTCGGCCATATGGCTGACGTGCCGATGAAAATCGACGTGGAACTGGACCGGCGCGTCCTCAAGCTCATTGACGTGCTGGAATTGCGGAGCGGCAGCGTGCTGCCTTTGGCCAAGCCCGCCGGGGAGCCTTTGGACATTTATGTTGGGGGAGCGCGGCTGGGCAGCGGCGAGGTCGTGGTCTTTAATGACAACTTTGGAATTCGCATCACATCGCTGGCGACAGGCACGATTTGAACATCGTTTTGCCGCGACAATGCTTCTGCGTGAGTGGCCATGCTGACGGAAATCGCCGGACCGGAAGTTGATTCTTCGAACACGCTGGCAGTTCTGCTCGATGAGTCGGTGCGAGTGAGCGTAGTTTTCGGCCACACCTCGCTGCCGCTGCAGAAGATCGTGAAGCTGACTACCGGGTCGGTTCTCGAGCTGGGAGGATCCCTGCGCCAGCCGGTGGAGATTGTGGTGAACAACCGGGTGATTGCCAGCGGCGAAGTCGTGGTGGTAGAGGGCAATTATGGTGTCCGCATTCTGACGGTGGTGAGCCGCCAGGAACGCCTGGATATTGCATCAAGTTCAGGAGCATAGGGTTGGCGGAAACGACAGAACCGAAGGAAGCTCCCGGCAACGCTGACAGCCCGCCGGAGCTTGCGTGGCTTCTGGAGGAATGGGCGCAAGGACTGGCTCGCGCCATCGAAGCCATGGGCGCCGAACTTCCAACCTGTCAGAAGCAGGACACCGGAGAACGTCCGCAGGGTGATGAGACATTGTGGTGGGCCCAAGAGCTCAGCCTGAGCCCGGGACAACCGGTATGGATTGGGGCCGCGGAACCGGCCTGGAAAGAAATCGGCGCCGCGGGTCTTCGAGCTGTCGGAGTTGAACCCTCAAATCCGGCGGATGTGCGCGATACGTACCGGGAAATTCTGGTGCAGTCGTTTTCCAGTTTAGGTAGAAGCCTCACCGCACGGTGCGAACAGGAAGTAGCCTGCCTCCACAGCGAGTTCCTCGCCAGCCCACCCGACGGAGGAATCACGAGTTTCGTCAGCTTGCAGATGGGCGAGGCTCCGGCCATCAGTCTGTGCCTGATTGCCAGTTCGGCGTTGCTCGAGGCGATCGCGGCGAAGACGGAAGCGGGCCGGCCGGGGGCGAGCCCGGATCCCGAAAAAGATGCGCAGTCGGCAGTCGCTGCTCTGAGATCCCTGGCCGACTTGGAGATGCCAATCAGCATTTCGTTTGGAACGGCCAGCGTTCCTTTGCAGGACGCCTTGATGCTTAAGCGAGGATCTCTGGTTGCCCTGGATCGCCGGACGGACGAACCGGTTGAATTCCGCGTGAACGACCGGGTGATCGCGCGGGGAGAAATCCTGGTGGTGGATGACTCGTACGCCATCCGCATTGTGGAATTAGTCAGCCGCGGCGAGCGCCTGCGTTGCGCCAGTTCCGCGCAACAAGCCGAGGCTTCGTTAGCGCCTCCGCAGGGTTGATCAGAAATGCGCCAGCTCTCTCAAGACGAAATTGACGCGTTGCTCAAGAGCCGGCCGGTGGATTCGGCCAACAACGCGGAAGCCAAAGCGACGCCCTTCGATTTTCGGCGACCGGATCGCATTCCCAAGTCGCAGCTTCGCGCCATTCGCTTCCTGCACGAGAACTTCGTACGCAACCTGGCTTCGAGTTTGACGGCGTACCTTCGCGCCTTCCTTTCCGGAAATCTCGTCAGCGTGGAACAGATTCCATACACCACTTTCCTGGAAGGGTTGCCGCCGCAGACCTGCATGGTCCCGCTGACCCTGATGCCATTCGGCGGCAATGCCCTGCTGGAGATTAACCCGTCTCTCATCTATCCCATTCTCGAGTTGTTGCTCGGCGGAAAGGACACCTCCGCCAAAGCGGATCGCGAGCTGACGGAAATGGAGCGGCACCTGCTCGATCGCCTGTTCCGGCTGATTGCTCACGATCTGGAAGAAACCTGGAAAGGCGTGGCCGATGTCGAGTTCAAGCTGGACTCGGTGGAAACCGGACGGCCATTGATTCGGACTCTTGGTCCCACCGAGGCGGTGGTCGCGATCGGGATGGAATTCCGGATTGACAACGCCGCGGGAATGATCAACCTGGCCATGCCGTCGATCACGATCAAGAGCATGGTGCAGAAATTCGATCAGCAGTGGACGGCCGGACAATCGGACTCCAGTGAGGCCGATCAACGGCGGGTGCTGAAGCTTCTGCGGCGTGCAAACGTCGAGGTGGAGCCACAACTGGTTTCCACCCTATCGGTAAAAGATCTGCTGGCGCTGGAAGTGGGTTCGGTCGTCGTGCTGGATCACACCGTCAACCGGCCGGTAATGGGGTTGGCGAATCGGAAAGCCAAGTTTGATGGAGAAGTTGTATGTAGCGGCGCGCACCGGGGCTTCCTGATAGAAGGTGTGGAAGCGGCGGAATGAAGCATGCCGGCTACGCGGAGATGATGAGCCATGAGTCCCACCACTGACAAACCTCGCGCGGCAGCCCCTCCGCAGGAAGCAGAATCCAGGGAAAAGGTAAATCTCCCCGGGTTGCGGAAAACGGCGATTCTCATGGTGAGGCTCGGCCACGAAGCCAGCGCCGCGGTACTCCGGCATCTCAACGAAGAAGAAGTGGAGCTGATCACCAAAGAGGTCGCGCGGCTGTCCACCGTCCCGGCGTCGCACGTGGAGTCGGTTCTCGAGGAGTTTCACACGCTAAACGTGGGCCAGGGTTATGTGCTCGAAGGCGGCATCGAGTACGCCAAGAAACTGCTCACGGACGCTTTTGGCCCGGAAACCGGAGTGCAGATTGTCGAGCGCCTGGTAAAATCCATGAGCTCCGACACGGCGAACTTCGACGCCCTGCAGAAAATCGACCCGCGCCAGTTGGCCAAGCTGGTGTACAAAGAACACCCGCAGATCATCGCCCTGATTCTTTCGCACCTGGTGCCCGCGCAGGCGGCAGCGCTTCTGTTGGCTCTGCCCGAGGAGCTGCGCACGGACGTGGTGCGGCGCATGGCGAACCTGGAACAACTCTCGCCGGAGATTATCGCCAAAATCGCGGTCTTCATCGGACGCCGGTTGAAGGCGCTGGGAGAATTCAGCCGTCAATCGTACGGCGGCGTGCGGGCCGTGGCCGAGATGCTGAACCGCCTGGACGCCGGCGTGAGCGAGCAATTGCTCAGCGAGATCGGCCAGGGCAACGCTACGCTCTCGGAGACGATTCGGAATCTCATGTTTGTGTTCGCGGACCTCCAGAAGTTCGACAAGGAGGAGATGAAGATCCTGGTTCCCAGGATCGACCGCAAGATGCTGTGCATGGCGCTCAAAGGAGTGGGCCCTCAATTGACCGGCCATTTCATGCAGTGCCTTTCCGAGCGCGCCTCGCAGATGTTGCAGGAAGACATGGAGGCGCTGGGACCCGTCAAAGTCAAAGATGTGGAAGCGGCGCAGCAGCACATCATAGCGTTAGTGCGGCAACTGCAGGCCGAAGGAGCCTTGAGCACCCAATCCGCGGCCAGCGGCGGCAAGTACATCATGTAAGGTTCGGCTGTGGCCGAACGCTTGACAAGGACTGCGGAGCGCGGTCAAGCTCCTGGTTGTGCCTAATCGTCGCTTTTCTTTCATCGTCCTGTTGAGCTGTGCCGCACTTCCTTCTCTGATCGGACAGCAAACGCCTTTTGAAGCGGCTATTCGCGCTGTGCTCGACGCACAGCAGGCCGCGTGGAATCGCGGCGACGTGGAGGGTTTCATGTCGGGGTATGAAGCCAGCGACTCGACCACCTTCGTCGGAGCCACAATCACGCGCGGCTACCAGCAAGTGCTGGATAATTATCACCGCCGTTATCCCACCAAAGAAAAAATGGGCCGGCTTACGTTTTCCGAAATCGAGGTAAAGGCGCTGGGCGCTGAATACGCTTCGGTGATTGGGAGATGGCACCTCGACCGGCCTGCATCGGCCGGAGGCGACGTGGGCGGGATTTTTACTTTGCTATTCCGCAAGACGGCGAGCGGCTGGAAAATCATCCTGGACCACACGAGTTGACCGGGTTTCGTTCTGAGCGGTGATATGATGGCAGGCCGCAGATTCTGCTATGTCACGCTCACGCCCGCGATGTTTCGCTGTCTGGTTGTTGCTCGGCGGCGCTGCGTTGGCCCAGCCGATGCCGCCCGCTCACTTTCATCACATTCATCTGAACGCGACCGACCCGGCGGCGGCGATCGAGTTCTATACGTCGAAATTCGATTGCGAGAAAGCCAAATTCGCCGGCGAGTGGGATGCGGTGTGGGCACAGAAGGCGTGGATCCTGTTCACTAAGGTCGCGTCCGCACCGCCGTCCGAGATCATGTCCGGCATCTGGCACTTCGGCTGGGGAGCCGAGGACATGAAAGCCGCTTACCAGAAGCAGCTCGACTCGGGGACTAAGTTTGAGACGCCAATCACCGATATCAGCGACCTCGCCAACTTCCCGGGCTTCTATTACGCTTACGTCGACGGTCCCGACCACGCGCTGATCGAGCTGAACACGGCGCCTCATCACCATCTGGGGCATGTGCATTTGCTCAGCGCCGACCCGGTGGCGGCCGGCGAATGGTACATGAAATACTTTGGCGCCGTTCGGCACGGCAAGGAGCCGCCGTCGCGGGAAGTCGTTTTTTACAAGGGGTACCAGGTGGGGCCGGGCATGTCGCTCGAATCGGACAACATCAACATCATTATTTTTCCGAAAGAATTTGCGCCGAAAGCCTATCCCGGCGCGTGGAAGAACCGGACGGCGTTCGATTCGACCGAAGGCCGCGTGGTGGATCACATCGGATTTAGCTTCGACAATCTCAGTGAAGCGCTCGAGAGGATGCGCAAGGATGGCGTGAAGGTTACGCAGGAAACCCGGACCGTCCTCAACGGCAAGGTGAAATTTGCATTCATCGAGGGCCCGGATCGCGTGCGGATCGAATTAGTGGAAGGTTCGGCGCGGAAAGAGTAGGCGGCTACTCCGTCCCGTAATTGATCTCGAGCCGGCGCACTTTTCGCGCGGCGAGCAATAGGCCCGCGAACGTCACCAGCAGGAGGCCGGGAACCGCCAGGTAAGCCGGAGTCGGCTGGGCGACGATGGCCAGAAACGAAAAGTCTCCCTTGAGCTGCGCCGGAACGGGGCACAGCGACTGCAAGTAAAAAATCACGCTGAATTTTTTCAACAGCGACGGCAGGAAAGGGTTCATCGACTCCCAGACCAGCACCAACGCGGCCGGAACGACGGGGTTGCGGAAAAGAAAACTCATCAGCAGGAATACGCCGCCGTAGCCCACACACGCCAGCGCCGCCGTGCCCACATAGGCGAACACGTGACTCAAGCCGCCCGCCGCGAACAAGTACTGTTCGGCAGCCGAGCGAGGAACGTGTACCAACAATGCCGCGAGCGCCAGCGCCGTGCCGGAACAGAAGATCGCTGCCGTTGCAATCACGCCCGCAAGATACTTGCCCGCCAGCAGCACCTCTCTGCGGACCGGCGACAACAGGTAATAGTGCAAGCTTTTCTCCAGCATCTCGCCGCGAAACAGGTTCATAAAAACGCCGACGCAGCCGAAGAAAATGGCCAGGCGCAAGTAAAAGAACTGGAACATGGCGGCGAAAACCAGGCTGTCCCTGCCCAGATCGCAGATGCGGCCGTGCCGCAGGTTCAGGCCCGCGTGAATCCAAAACAGCACGGCCGGGGCGAACGCCAGCAGATAGATCCATAATCCCCTGCGCGCGAGAAGCGTCTTCTTAATTTCGATCCGCAGGATGGCCGCGATCTGCGCGCGCCACAAACTCCAGGGATGCGGGGTCATATCGATCCTCCATCCGGCCCGATCAGGTATTCGTAGACGGAATGCACGTCGTCATCGGCGGGCGCCACTGATTCGAGATCTACGCCGTCCACCACCAGGCGATTCAGCATGAGGTAGAAGCGCTCCGGTTCGCGCGTGCGCACCAGCAGCCCCTTGCCATCGTTGTGGACGCGCGCTTCCACTACCGTATCCAGATCGAAAATGCGGGAGGCAAGGTGAGCGGGCTTCGAGCAGCGAATCAGAATCTGCATGGGATGGTCTTCGACCTCGGTCCGCACGCCATGAATCTGGCCTTCGGCGACCACATACCCGCTGCTCAACAGAATCACCTGGTCGGAGATGGCATCCACTTCATGCAGAATGTGGCTGGAGATGATGACATGCTGCCCTTCTTCTGCCAGGGCGCGGAACAGGGCGATGGTTTCGGCGCGCACTAGCGGGTCGAGGCCGTTGAGCGGCTCGTCCAGCACCAGCACCAGCGGACAGTGCGAGAGAGCCTGCGCCAGCTTGATGCGCTGCCGCATGCCCTTGCTATAGGCGGCGATCTTGCGGTGCGCGGCGTCGGTAAGCTTCACGCGCTCGAGCGCGTGCCAGGCCATTTCCGCGGATTCCTTGTCCGGTTTGCCGTGCAGACGCAAGTACGAGTAGACGAACTGGTAGCCGGTCATGCCGCGGGGAAATGAATCGTACTGCGTGCAGTAACCGACGAAACGGAACAGCACGTCCGGCTGGTTGGGCGTGACGCCCAGGACGTTGATGCGGCCCTGCGTCGGGCGCAACAGGCCGGTCATGAGGTTCATGAGCGTGGTTTTGCCCGAGCCGTTCGGTCCCACCAGGCTGGTGATGCCGGCAGGAATGGTGAGACTGACCCGGTTCACACCCAGCACTTCGCCGTAGAACTTCGAAACATTCTCGAATACAATCTCGCGCTCGCTCATCGCACCACCTCGAACGCGCGCAGTTTGCGGTTCAGCAGCGCGAGACACGCGGCCGAGATCAGCGCCAGCATCACCCAGGCCGAGCCCACAGAAATCTCGAACGTCTCCCGCGCACGGAACAGATTGTGCCACACGGTAGCGAACACATACATCAGGTTCAGCAGCCTGCCCCAGCGCACGTCCAGCACGGCATTGATGGCTTCGCCAAATCCGGCGGCCACGAAGAAGATCGCCAGCAACAGCGCGCCCGCCGCTATCCTCCACTTCACCCACGCCGAAAGCGCCAGCGCCAGGAGCGAGATCACCAGGATCCAGATCCAGGAGCCCGCAAAAATAGCCCAGGCGATCCAAAGGTTCTGGCTCAGCCATCCCGCACCCGCCAGAGCGGCCTGCACGCCAAAAAGGATCAAGCCCGGAATCCAGGTGATGAGCGAAAGGAGAATGAGCAGCACCGACATCTTGCCGATCACGTACTCGGCGCGCGAGAAAGGCCGCGCCAGATAAAGGGTCAGTGCCCGGTTGGCCAGATCGCCCGAGATCAGGCCCGGTCCGATGAAGGCCGTCAGAATGAAGGCCAGCGGCCCCTGGAATTGCAGGTATGTGAAAAAGAATTGGCCATTGACATCGATGGGTGACCGGGTTTCGGTCGCGCCCAACACCCGCGCCAGCGCGCCGATGTTGTTTGCAACGTAGATCAGAAACAAATACACGAGCGGCGTCAGAAAGCACAGCGCGAAAAACGCCGTCATGATCTTGGACTGAAACAGGCCGCGATATGCGTAACGCGGGATAACCGCGAACCGCGACCACTCCGGCGTGATGGTCCCCGCATAGCCGTGATAGCTGCGCTTATAGACGGCCATTCGTGGTTCCTTTCACGGTGGGCTCGCTCTCCATGGCCTTCAGGAAAATATCTTCCAGGCTGTCGCGCCTGTAATTGAGGCGCCGGATCTGGACATTGCGATCCGCGGCCACGCGATAAAGATCGCGAATCTTAATTCCTTCCGAAAGAACCAGCTTGATGCGGTTGTTTCCAGTGACGGCGCAGGCGCATCCCAACTTCTCGATGTCGCCGGTGAAGGTGCCGTTGGCGCCCACGGTTTCCATCTCAATGAACTTGCGATTGGCCCGCCGCTCCTCCTCGATGTTGGCGTAGTGCACGATGTGGCCCTCCTTGAGAATCAGCACTTCTTCGCAGGTCTCTTCCACGTCGCGCAACAGATGAGAGCAGAGGATGATGTGCAGATCGCCTGAATCGCGCATTTCGCGAACCAGGCGGATCATGCGCTGTCGCGCGGGCGGGTCCAGCCCGTTGGTGGGCTCGTCGAGGATCAACAGTTTGGGCCCGTGTGCGATGGCCTGCGCCAGCTTAGCCAATTGGCGCATGCCAAGCGAATAGGTGCCGAGCTGCCGGTAACGCGCTTCACCCAAGCCGACGTAAAACAGGGCTTCGTGTGCGCGTTCGAGCGCGGCCTCGGCCGGCAGCCCGGAGAGTTCGGCCATCAACTGGACGTACGAAACCGCGCTCATCCGCGCAATGAACGCATCATTCTCGGGCATGTAGCCGGTGAGATTGCGAATCTGCCGGATGCCGGTGCGAACGTCGTGTCCAAAGATGCGCGCCGTGCCCGCGGCGGCTTTGTGAAAACCCAACAGCGCGTTAATCAGGGTGGACTTCCCTGCTCCGTTCGGGCCAAGCAGTCCAATGGTGCGGGCGGAAAGCGTGCACCTCAGGTCGTCGAGGATGCGCCTTCCGCCCAAATCAACTGCCAAGCCTTCGAGTTCGATTACGGAGTTCATTGCGTTGAATGCGAATGCGTGATGTTCCCCAGCATGCTGGGAACTCGGAATGGGCCGCTCTCTCCCACGAATGTATCGAGATTGAACCCGAAGAAGCTGCCAGTGGAGGCCACTTCAATGCGGTCAGGCTCGCCGTAAGCATAGACCAGGGACGGAGCGGAATACGCCTTGAGCGCGTCGATGGATTTCTGCGTATCGGCGCTCAGCGCCCCCGTGGACCGCAACTTGTCGGCGAGCGGTCCCAGCACGGATGCGAAATTCTGATAAAGGACGGCCGAGAAGTTGTTGAAGCGGTCGGGCGCAACCAGCGCCTTGAAACCTGCCGAACGCGTAAGGCTGTAGCCCGTGGCTCGCTGGCTGATGGCCTGCGCCAGCAGCGCATTGTTGGCCGAAGCTACCAGGTAACCGTCGACAAACGTGTAGTCGACTTCAAGCCCTGATTGAGCGCAGTGCAAAGAGTAATAAGTCCTGCCCCCGGCCTGCGATTGCGTCAACGTCAAGGCGACCTTCTGCTGGGCACTGTTGGCCTTCGCCAGCAGCATTTCGATGGTGTGCTCGAGACGCGCCGGATCATACACCTCGATGGCGAATTTCCAGCCAGGCACCGGCAGCAAAGGCCCATCCAGCGCGAATGCGACTTCTCCTCCCAGAGGTCCGGCCAGATCGTCCAGCACGTTAATCCCGGTCGCGGCTTCGAAATTTGCCGGCCCGTTCGCGAAATTCGCATCTACGGATTGCATGGCGCTGAACAGTTCCTCGACCGCTGCTCTCGGCTGCTTGACCACGAAAGCGACTGCGAAACTCGCATCAGGCGAAACGAAATCGAGCGCGCCCATGGGCCCGGGCGCTGCCAGCCAGGACGCCATTCCGCGGCGCGGCTGAGCAAATGTCAACATGGCTCGATTCTCGGTCTTACCGCCGGCCTCTTTGCGCTCCACAATCAGGTGCTGCACGTCGGAAACTCCAAGGCGGCTGAAAAGCGTGCTATCCGTGCCATGCGCTTCTGCCACGCCACTCTTAGCTACGGATTGCGGCAGGATTTGTTCCATATCGGCGCAAACCAGCCAGCTCGCGCCGGCCTGATAGGCGCCGGCGATCTGCCGGTAGAATGCCGTCTGGGCAAAAGCACCCGAGCCGGGCTGTTGAATGAGCGCTGCGACCGCCCGCAGATTCGCCGGGTCGGGCGACATCGCCACGATGTTATTCATCAGCAGCACGAAAGCGCCTTGCGCGCTTCCAGCGGCAGGCAGCGACCCCGCATCCTCAATCACCGTCAGTTGCGCACCACCGGGGAATTGCGCCATCTGCTGCTGGAGATAATCGCGGAACCCGGATCGAGTCACTTCAGCCATGATGACTGGCATACCCAAACCGCCTGATTTGCCCTCAGCCATGGTCATGACGACTTCGTTGCCCAGATACTGGCTGAAACCCTGCACGGTATCGAGCACCTGTTTCACATGCTGGTCGGCATGCTGCGTGTTCCACCAGTCACGCAGGACCTGGCTCTGGTTGAGCCGTTCTTCGAAGATGCGCTCGGCGTCGCCCAGCATGCCGCCGACGTTGGGAATCGCGACATACAGAACGGTGCCCTGCGGCGCCAGGTCGAGCAGCCGCGAAGAATACCGCAGGCCCGGTCCGGGCAACTGCGCCAATTGCTGCTCTAACACAGCCAACTCGCCTAACAAGGCCAGGTACTGGTCCCGATTCTGGCTCCAGGAGATTTCGTCTTTTACCGCGACCGGCGCCATGCTGGCATCGGTGGCAGCCTGCTGGCCGGGATGCAGCAACTCGGTGTGGCGCGCCTGGTCCACCTGCACTTCTCCTTGAATCACAGCCACACGGGAGCCTTTGGTGCCCCGGTCGACGGCAAAGATGGTACCCTTCACCGACACCAGGCAATCCGCCGTAGCCACGTAGAGCCTTCCATTATGTTGCTTAGCCGCTTGCACGATCACGCCACCGCGCTCCAGGCGAATGGTAGTCCCGCTGCGCTTACGCGACAGCGAAAGCTCGGAGCGCTCACGCATCTCGACCAGCGAGCCGTCCGCCAGCCGGACCATGGCCGTCGAGCCGCGCGCCGTCCGGATTCCTTCCCGCTCGCCGATTTGCGTTCCAGCCGGAATCATGGCGCTGCCGGTGTCCGACACGCGGTAGAGTGAGCCGTTGACGCTCTCGACAACGCCGCGCGGGCCGCCCGGAGCGGGAAGCAGGTTGTCGCGCATCTGCCAGGCGCCTATTCCGGCGCCCACGGCGAGCGCGGCTGCCATGGCCCACTTCCATTGTGGCGCAAAGATACGCCGCGCGACGGGCCTGAGGCTCACCACGTTGCCCGCACGCACGGCTTCGAGCTTACCCCGGCAGGCCGGGCATCCATGAATATGGTCCTCGACCAGCCAGGCCTGAGCGTCGGGGAGCTGTTTCGCCCGATTAGCGGGAATCAGAGCCTGGAAATCGGCGCAGGTGCGCAACACGCCGTCGTTGCTGCGGACAGACGCGGACGCCTGCGTCAGGTTTGCCCAGACTCGCGCGGCCGCGTGTTCCACCGCGGCCCGGTCCATTTCTTCGGCACGGATTTCGGCGATGGCCTCATCCAGAATCTGATCGGGGTTCTTCTTTTGGGTACTCATGACACTTCTCCCATGACATTTCGGACTTCTTCCTGCAAACGCGCTCGCGTGCGATGCAGAGTGACGGCCACACCAGACGGGGAAAGATCCAACATGCTGGCAATCTGCTGATTGGAGTAGTCTTCGAAGTAGTGCAGCGCGAAGATCTCGGCCGCTCGTGGAGGCAGGCGCCGGATAGCGCGGCGGAGGACGGCGCGCATCTCACTGGCTTCCTGCTGGCGGTCGGGGGCCGCAGCGGGTTGTTCCGCCAGGTGCGAAAGGTGCGCTTCGAGCGGCTGGTTCTTAGCCGGCTGCCGGTCGCGCACTAGATCCAGGGCCGCGTTCACCGCCGCACGGTGCAAGTAGGCTGGCGCGTTCTCCATCCCCGGGGCATCCGCGGGCCGGCGCAGCAGCCGCATGAAGACTGTTTGCAGCACGTCTTCCGCGTCGGTGGTGTTGCCCGTGATGCGATAGGCGGCGCGCAGCACCGAAGCATGATGCACGCGGAAAAGTTCTTCGAGCTCAGCAGGTTGGCCGGGAAACGGCGCTGGGGGCTGGCTCATGACCGCTTGCGAGCTTTCCATACACACATATGACTCTGTGCAGGTCCGATCATTAGCTAAGCCTCGTAAATTCGCCGAATCATGGAGACGATTGCAGCCGGCACCAGATCCTCCCACGGCTCACCGCGGCGGATGCGCTCGCGGACGGCAGTGGCCGAGACTGTCGAAAGGTCTTCGCTGACGGCGAGAAGCTGGATACGCCCCTCCATCTCCTCGGGCAACCGGAGATCTCCGCAGCGCGGCGCCACCAGCAACTCAAAGCGCTCCAGCATGCGGAGGAACGCATCCGGGGCGCCGTAATCCCAGCCCATGATGCGCTCGGCGGCGTCGCGCCCGCAAATGAACATGAGCCGGACGTCATCGCCGTACGCATCGCGGCATTCCTCAGCGATCTCGACAAACAGGCCGCGATCGCTTGCCGCCACCGAGTACTGCGGTTGGCCTTCGGTTGCGGCCAGCAGCATATCGCGCCGCTGATCGAAGTTGGTCTCTATGTAGGATTTGTGAGGGAACTCTCGCGGAAGCACGAACAGGACTTCGTCGACAAGGCCAAGCGCGGCCTGCGCCAGGGCAAGATGCGCTCGAGTCGGCGGATTAAAGGCGGCAGGCAACACGCCGAGGGCTCGCGGTTCTCCCGCAGCCCGGCGAAAGAATTCGAGCGCCACAGTACTGTTGTAGCGGATATGAGGGTGTGAGTGTTTTAGGGCTCGCTCAACAACTCGCGAACTTTCTTTTCGAGTTCGGCGCCGCTGAGGCCCGCGGCCACAATGTGGTGAGCCGCATCGAGAACCAGCGTCGTTCCGGTCTTGGAGTTCGCTCCATATTTCGCCGCCAGGCCGCTGCGATCGGGAATCTGCGGCCAGTTCAATGTGATGTCATCGAGGGCCTCAATGACATGGTCCGGGTTCGGGTCCGCACTGATGCCGATAGCCCGCAAGCCGCTGCTCCTGTGCGAATTCATGAGTGGCATCAGGGAGACGAGCTCATGCACGGACCCGGGACTTTTCGGAGACCAGAAGGTGACGAGTGTGACGCGTCCTCCCGTACCGGAGAGGCTGACCCTGTTTCCAGCCGTATCGCGGGCGGCAAAGTCTTCAAAGGTGGCGGGCTGGCTCGCCGTCAAGCCCGTAGCTGAACCTTTGTTTTCCGGGGCTGGTTTTGGGCGAGAATGTTCCCACAGCGCCTGGCCCTCAAAAGATGCCGCGGCCTCCGTCTCCCGCTTCTGAACAAAAGCCGCCACCGCCGGCAAGGCTTCGCCCAACACGTATCCGGTGACTTCTTTTCCCTCTAGCGTGAGGACGACCTGGTAGCAGGTTTGCTCCCCTCCCGCCAGCGCAGAGGTCACCTGCACCGTGCTGGTTGGCGTTACCTGGGCGATTTCCGCGTCCTGTGTCTCGCAGCCGCCCCGTAGGGATTGGGCAGCGGCCGGCGGCATCGGGCCAAGCAACAGAATAAGGGCGAGCGGATTCATTTGCTCAAACGCAACACTTCCGACGCCAACTGCGCAAACAGCGACTGAAGCTGATTGCGGTCCGCCGTTACGAGATACTTTCCTTGTTCCTGGTCCGGTTGAAAGGCTGGATTCGGATAAGGAACGAAGGACACCGGATCGTAGGGCAACGCGGTAATCGTCGGGGAATTGGCCACCATGGGCAGAAACTCCCGGTCCACCGAGTCCGTTCCATTGCCGGTCAGGTACACCGTATGAATTACCGGATTGTACGTGTTGTCGGAGCGGATTTTGAATGCTTCGTTAATGGTTCCGTTCATGCTGGCGGCGACAACGGTATTCGGCTGGTCGATGCGGAAGAAACCACCGTACGTTTTCGCATTCGTATAGCTGTTTACCGTCGGGAAGAAGTTGGAGCCGGAACCGATCCCGGCGTGATTGGCCCACTGGTCTCCCGTGTTCTTACAATTCGGCTGCACGTTGGGATCCGGACTGCAGAGCTGGTTGGTTTGAAAGAGCCAATTGTCACGAATGCCGTGCAGCGAGTTTCCGTAAATGTCCGTGTCGGGAATGTAGGAAAGGAACTGGCGCACGTTGGTGCTGGGAAGGCCACCCGCATTGGAACACGTCCCCGGGAAGGACGGCGCCGCATCGGAATCAGTGGGCTTGGCCAGGCCATAGGTGCCGGCGCCCCAGGAGTCCTGACCACCCCATTGCGACAGCGTACCGCGAACGGTTCCGGCTGTCGTGCACTCCACCGGCATGTTGATGCAAATGGCCTCCTCATTTACGCTGTTGGCGTCTTGAGGGCCGACGTCATTGCAACTGTTGGTATGTCCGAACGTGGATCCGCTTTGCGCGGGCGGCGCGGGGCTCGCCAGCGCCGGACCCCACCGTGAATCCAGAGCCGTGCGCAGCGGGAAATTCGCTGAGACTCCATTGGGAGATCCGTCCGTGAACAACACGATGGTGTTCAGAGCCAGCGGCAGATTCACCGTCCTGATCTGCTGATAGGCCAGTTCAAGCGCAGAGATGGTGTTCGTGTTGCTCTGGCACACGATAGCTCCGATATCGCCGTTCAAGGTGCCATTCCCGTAGCTCGTGCTCGGGGCATAGACCAGATGCGCGGTGATGTCGAACGTAACCAGCCCAACATAGTCGTAAGGACTAAACAGCGTGATAAAGTTCTGCGCCGCCTGCTTCATGGCCTGGCACGCAGTGAGTCCGGAAAGGGGATCGGCGGCGGTGTTCATGGAACTGGACTGATCCAGCACCAGCATCAACACCAGTCCGCGCCGGCTGGCTGTGCTGCTGGCGCTTACGGTCACGTTGGAGATCGTAAACATGTTCAGGAAATAGGTTGGAGCTTTGGCGCTGGCGGTGACTGCAATCTCCAGGATGCCGGTAGGGTTGCCGTTGGCATCGGTGTCCTGAGTGAAGGTGGGGGTCACTGTGGGCGCGCCTATGGAGTTGAGATACCCCGTGGGGAAATTGGCGGCAAAAAACTGCTGCGCGGCCGCCGTGGCTTGGGTCTGCGCCTGGTTCACCGTATTGGCGAGGTTTACCGACCGGCCCGCAGCCAGCGCCGCCGCATCCACCGCCGCGCTCAGCCGCGCTTTGATCATGTAGATGGTTCCCACGTCCACCGCCAATCCCACCATGGCCACCGTGCCCATCAACATACACGTGTGAAGGATCAGAGCAAAACCCTTCTGTCTCAGCCGGTTTGTTAGCTTTGCCATCGTCACACCCCCGAGACGCTATGAAATACTCCGCGAGTAAATGATCGGCGTGTTCATCACCGAGAATAGGTTTATATAACTCACGTCAGCGTACATTTCCGAGACCAGCGCGAAGGTGCTGGCACTCAGATTGAGGAACGTCGCGTTGAGAGCGCGGTTGCTTGTATTGGTGGCAATATCTCTTGCCGAAATGGTTCCATCCGAGTGCACCACGCCGGTGGGCGGATTCCCGAAGGTGCTGGTCCAGCGGGTTCCGTTGCCAATCACCACGCGGTAGGTAAAGGCATACTGGCCGTAATTCGGGCAATTTGAAGCGTTCCACGGCGGGGCGGTGGGGGGAGCCGGCACCACGCCGCTCGCGCACTCCTGCGGGCCCACCATAATCACTTTGCTTAGAATCACCACGCCGTTTCCAGTGGAACTGGGATCATACTGCGCATTTGCATTCATTCCCAGACCCGCGGCCGCTCGCACGATCATTCGTTGATTTTGAGTAAGGGACAGGTCCAATCCGGCGTTTGGATCGGTGTTCGCCCGAACCATCAACACCACGGCATCCTGGCACACATTGCTCACCTGAATCCCCTTGCATAGCGTGATGCCAATCGTGAACATGCCGGCGAACAGCGGGACCAGAATGGACATGACCAGCGCGAATTCCAGCATGGAATTTCCGCTCTCGCCGCGCTGTTGGGATGAATTCTTCATAATGAGACTCTCACGGACGGGGTGGCGCCGTCATGCCGACCGGCAGGCCCCCCAACACGTCCACCGCCGAAGCGTTGAGGTTCACGCCGGCGCTCGTCAGAGAATAACCCTTGGCTGATACCGGAAACAGCCAGTTCCATGGATAGTTGGTGACCGCCACTTCCACGATGTTTCCGGGCTGGTTGGGATAGGTGACCACCTTGCCATTGGAGAGCGTCTGCGGCAGAACCCCCTGCAACGTGCAAGTGGAGGTGCAAACCATCACCGGGTGCGTCAGGTCGTTCGCCGTATAGTAGTTCACCGCAATCCGACTGGCGTTACTCCCGCTCAAGAAACCGAAGGCGTTGGTTTGCGCCACCTGCTGGATACACGCGGCCTGCGACCCCGCGCAGGAGGTGCCGTTGTAGCTCGGACTGTAGGTCATCGCGAAGCGCGCGCCTTCGCGCGTGGCGTGCATCAGTGTGTTCTGTAGGAAGACCACCATCGAAACGTCGATGATTCCGAAGAACATCACCAGCATGGGCACAAAAATCAACGCCATCTCCACCATGGCGTTCCCGCGCCGCCTGGAATTGCCGCCGTATTTGGATGGGTTCCGCATTGTGTGCCGTATGCTCCTGTGCTGCTATCCATGGCATCGGACTGTGGGGATTCAACCGCATGGCAGGAAGACCTTAGTGGGCTATTATCTTTGCCTTACGGGTTCTCTATATCGGAAAACCGCAAAAACATCTGCGGCACGTAAAGAATAACGGTCCCGAATCGTCCTATCAGTGTACGGAGCCGCAAACCGGACCCGAATCGGACTAACCAAGGTTAATTTCGGGTTGTGGCACGTATCGAGGTGTTTGGAGCGCGAGAATGATGACTCACCCGGATTTCACGAACCTGCTGGCCTACCAGGATGCGGAACTCGATCCCAAACACGCCCTGAAGGTCGCCGAACACCTGACGATGTGTTCCCGATGCCGGCAGGAGGCTGATCGAATCCAGGCGGAACAAGAGCGTCTCATCGCGTTGTGCCGCGAAGGCAGCTCGCCCGAAGTCCCGCCCTTCGCACAGGTTTTGGAAACGATTCGCGTGCGGAGCGCGGAATCCACCCTGGAAGCGCGCCAAAAACACCGGCGCTTTTGGCCCACCCTCGCCCCCAACGTGACCCGGGCTCGTGTCATCGGATTTGCGCTCGCCGTGCTCCTTCTCATGAGCTTCAACACCGTGGTATTCACCGGACTTCTGTTGCATCCGCTCTACGCCAAGGTCGAACCCTCATTGGTGCCGCTCATGGTCGCTTGTATGTTGCCTGCTTACCTGGCGGCGCGACGGGCGGCGCGGCGGCTTACTTTCACACAAAAGCCGCTGTAGTACACTGAGCACTGCCGTTGATGCGTGCTCTGCCGGTCCTCTGTTTTTTGCTGCTCGCGCACCCGGCTTGTCCGCAAGACTTCGATCTCCTCATTCGCGGCGGCCGTATCGTGGATGGCGCCGGCAATCCGTCCTTCCTCGGCGACATCGGAATCCGGAATGACCGCATCGCGGCTATGGGATATCTCGCCGGAGCCACAGCCAGGCGCACGATTGACGCCACGGCACTGACGGTTACTCCCGGGTTCATCGATATTCACAATCATTCCGACTACACGCTGGTTGCCGACGGCGATGCCCAGAGCATGATTCGCCAGGGAGTCACCTCCATGATTCTGGGCGAGGGCGGATCGGCCGCTCCCCTTGGCGGCAAGCAGCAGCCGCGCGACCGGCTCGTGCTTTTGAACGATAAGCCGGCCGATTGGACCGGCTTCGACGGCTATTTCGCACGCCTGTTGCGCCAGGGCATTTCGACCAACGTGGGCAGCTACGTGGGATCAAGCCAGATCTGGACCTACGTGCGCGGCGAGCGGGCCGGGCCGCCGACGCCGGCCGAGCTCGACCAGATGCGCGCGCTGGTGCGCCAGGCGATGGAGCAAGGCGCGCTGGGCGTGGCCAGTTCCCTGAGCGGCCCGCCGGGCTCGTGGATCGACACCGGCACTCTGGTGGCGCTGTGCGAGGCCGCGGCGCCATACGGCGGCAGTTACTCGACCCACATGCGAACCGAAGGCCGGGGCGTGTTCGAATCCGTGGCCGAGGCCATCGAAATCGGCCGACGGGCTCACGTGCCGGTGGACATCATCCACCTGAAGATCGCCGAGCACACCATGTGGGGCCAGATGCCGGAACTGGTGGCCACCATTGCGCGCGCACGCGCCGAGGGTCTTCAAGTGCAGGCTAACGTGTATCCCTATCGCGCCGGGCAGAACGATCTGGCCAGCATCATCCCGCCCTGGGCGCATGAGGGTGGCGCGCAGGCGCTGATCGAGCGGCTCAAAGATCCCGCTCTACGCCCTCGCCTGGAGAACGAAATTCTCCACGGCATTCCGGACTCGAACTGGTACGATCACTATACGGCGACCGGCGGCTGGGACGGCATGCTGCTGGTCTCGCTCTCCAATCCGCAGTACAAAAAGTTCGAAGGAATGCGCATGAGCCAGGTGATTGCGGCCATGGGCAAGCCGCCGCTCGACACCCTGTTTGAGCTGTTGGAAGCCAATGGCGGCTCGGTGCCTACAGTCTATTTCCATCACTCCGAAGAAGACATGCGCTACGCGCTCAAGCAGCCGTTCGTATCGATCGGCTCCGATGGCACCGCCGTCGCGACCGAAGGTCCGCTGTCGGCCGGACATCCCCACCCTCGCTACTACGGGACGTTCCCGCGAGTCCTGGGCCGCTACGTGCGCGACGAGAAGGTGCTGACACTGGAGGAAGCCATAAGGAAAATGACCTCCGCCAACGCTGCCAAGATCGGGATTTTCGACCGCGGAATTCTCCGCCTCGGTATGGCGGCGGACGTCACCGTCTTCGACGCCGCGCGCGTCGTCGACAACGCAACTTATGAAAAACCGCACCAATACGCCACCGGCATCGAGTACGTTATTGTGAATGGCCAGGTTGTTCTCGATCGCGGCCGGCACACGGGCGCGCGCCCCGGAGTGATTTTGAAACGGCAGCGCGGCGGGCGGAGTTAGCGGTAGATTAGGGATAGACATGTTTACCTGGATTTGCCCGCAATGCGGGCGCGAAGTTCCACCGGCTTACAACGAATGCCCTGATTGCACCGGGAAGGGGCAGGCCGCGCCGCAGCAACCTCCGCCACAAGCCGCCGCGCCACAGCAGGTACAGCCGCAGCAGTACACGAGAGCGTCCGTGATCAGTGCGCCTCCGCCACCCGCGCAGCCCGTGCAACAGGCGTCTCCTGCGCCCTGGATGCCGGCTCAACAACAGCCCGCGCAAGGGATTACCCTGCCGCCCTGGCTCTTAAGCATTGTTTTCGCGATCCTGTTTCTGGCTGTCGGGGCGGGAGCGTATTTCGGGATCCGTTACTTCAGCGGCTCAAGCCAGGCATCCTCCACCGCGCCGGCAGCCACGGAGAACGCGCCCGCGGCGGCCGCGGCCAAAGGCAAAGCCAACACGCTGCAAAAGTACGTGGAGGTGGTGGGCATGCGTCTGCTGGAAGACCCCAAGCAAAAACCCCAAGTACGATTCGTGGTGGTGAACCATTCGGGAGCCGAGATCGCAGATCTGGCGGCGAACGTCAATCTTTGGGCGCGCACCGCGAAGTCCGACGAAGAGGCGGTTGGAACTTTCTCTTTCAAGCTGCCGTCGCTCGGTGCCTACGAGACGAAGGAAATGAGCGGCCCCCTCAACACCAAGCTGCGCGTCTACGAACTTCCCGACTGGCAGAATCTGGTGGCCGAGGTTCAAATTACGTCGCCGGAATAGCATCTAGGCGGGGACATCCGCTGTACAGAATTTGCATTTCGTCGCTTCCGGCGCGATCGACTCCAGACAGCGGGGACATTTCTTTGTAGGGGCAGGCGGGGCTTCCTTGATCAGCGCCTTGGTGATCATGTAGACCACGAAGGCGATGACGATAAAGTCAATCACGTTGCCCAAAAAGTTCCCGAGGGTAATCGCGTTGACCACCTTGCCGTCCGGCGATTGCGAAAGGACGAATTTCCACGTTCGCCATTCACCGGCCGGCAGCACCAGGCTGATCACCGGCATGATGATGTCGGCCACCAGCGATGAAACCACCTTCCCGGTTGCTGCGCCCATGATGAAACCGATGGCCAGGGCCAGCACCGAATTCTTGACTAGAAACTCACGGAATCCTCTGATCATTGACGACACCTCCGTTACGTAAGCCGCATGTTACTACACAAGCGGGGAGGCAGTACTGGCAGCTAACGGGCGTGTAAGCTTCGGAGGATGTTTTCGGCGATCTCCGCCTGGCGCAGATCGAAGCGCGGATTCAACGCGAGGGCGCGTTCCAGGTATTTCGCGGCTTCGGCTTTTTTGTTCATTGCTGCCGCAATGAGACCGGCGTGGTGGTAAAAGGCCGGCTCGGGAGTTCCAAATGCGCGCGCACTGGCAGCAGCGCGCTCTGCTTCTTCAACCCGCCCATTCTTATACAAAGCCCAGGCCAGCGCATCGTAGGTGTAGACATCGCCGCGAACATCCAGCTCCGCCCGCGCCAGCTCGAGAGCCCGCCCGAGATTTCGATCCTGATCGGCGAACACCAGCGCGAGATTGCGGTTCGTCTTTTCGTTGCCGGCCCGCGCCATTTTGTCCACGACGTCGATCAACTCAAGCTGCCGGCGCGCCTCGCCTTTGTTGCCCGTGCGCTCATCGAGATCGGCAAGCGCGGCCGCGTACTCGGGCATGGGGACCACCGATTGCGCCCGCTGATAACTCTCGATGGCCTCGTTGAATTTTCCTTGCGCCGCCTGCACGCGCCCCAGCCCGGCATATGCCGGATAGTAGCCGTTGAAGGTTGTCAACGCGGATCGGTAAGCTTTCTCGGCTTCCACAAGGCGGCCTGTCTTGAAGTAGAGATTTCCCAGATCGACAAGGCACCAGGCCGTATTCTCGGAAGCCGGGCTGCCGGATGCGATGGCCTGCTGCATGATGGCAATCGCGCCCCTGGCGTCGCCCATGACCCAGCGGTGGTAGGACGCGCGGTTGTAGCTCGACTGGTTCGGCCGCAGCGTGACCATCTTCTGGTAGGCCTCCGCCGCGCCATCGTAGCGGCCCAACTCCATCAGCGCGTCGCCCAGCGTGCCCCAGTTCCAGGCGTCATCCGGCGCGGCGGCGATCATCTGGCGTGAGAGTTCGGCCACCTCCGCGAAATGGTGTCGCTCGAGTTCAATCTCGCTGCGCAGCCTCCGCGCTTCGTAGTTTTCCGGCTCCACGGCCAGCACCTGGGTGACGATGCGAGACGCGCGATCGACGTAGCCGAAATCCGTGGTTTCGCGCATCTTTTGGATGTAAGCTCCGGCGAGCAGGTTCTTGTAGTGGGCATCCTCCGGCTTCGAGCGGCTCAGCTTTTCATAAGTGGCGATGCGTCCGTCCGTGGTCGCCGGCGCGGCCGCGCGGCGAACGGCATCCTCCCCACGAGCCGCCAGCGCGGCGCACACCACTGCAGTCAACAGAACGGAAACACGCATATCTGTGCGGAATACGAAGCGGCGGAGCCGCCGGATTTAACCGGCGCGCAAAAACTTGCCAAGCCGTTCCATGGCAGGCTCGAGGATGGAGCGGTCGGCGGCATAGCAGATTCTTACAGACCCCTCCCCGCCCGCGCCGAACGCCACTCCGGGCGCGAGGCCGACCCTGGTTTCCATCAGCAGCCGGCGGCAGAAATCAAATGAATCGGCCAAGCCGTCGATTTTGGGGAACAGGTAGAAAGCGCCGTCAGGTTCCGGAACTGTCACGCCCGGCATGGCGCGCAGCGCCGCGAGGCACAGATCGCGATTCTCTTTCAACCGCCGCAGCATGGCGCAAAGTTCGGTTTCCCCGCACTCGAGCGCGGTTTCCGCGGCCCTTTGAGCAAAACTGGGAGCGTGCGAAATGATGAACTCATTGAGTTGCGTTGCTTTAAGCCCCAGGTCGCGCCGCGCCACCAGCCAGCCGACGCGCCACCCCGTCATGCAGTAGCTCTTCGAAAACGAATGAATGACCGCGACTGCGTCGTCCCGCGTGGCCTTCTTCAGGATGGACGGCACCGGCTGACCAAGCGAGTCGCCGGCATAATACAGCCGGTCGTAGACTTCATCCGCCACCAGCCAAAGCCCGCGCGCGCGGCAGAAATCGAGAAGCCGCTGCTGCTCCTCTTCAGTCGCCACCCATCCGAGCGGATTGGAGGGCGAGGTGTACAACAGCAGCCGGGTTCGCGGGCCCGCGGCGGCTTCGAGCGCTGCGAAGTCGATGTGGTAACGGTCGCCCTCGAGCGGATGCGGAATCTGCCGCGCCACGGCATTCGCCATCGCGATAATGGACGAGCCGTTGGGCCATGCCGGGGTGAGCACTAGCGCCTCGTCGCCGGGGTCGAGCATCGATCGCAAACTGACGTTCAGCGCTTGCACTCCGGAAGCCGTGATCACGATCTCGCATTCCGGATCCAACTCCACGCCATGGAATTTTTGGTAGTAACCGGCAATGGCGCGACGCAGCGAAGGCAGACCGGCATTCTCGGTGTAAAACGTGTATCCATCCGACAGGGCTTTAATAGCGGCCTGCTTGATGTAGTCGGGTGTGGGCAGGTTCGATTCGCCGAAATACAGCCGCAGCACGCCCTCCATCGACATGGCTACTTCCGCCAGCTCGCGGATGCGCGAGTGCGGAACGTTGTCGACCGAACGGGCGAGCGAAGGCATGTCTGCCATTGTGCCAGAGGCGGCGGGCTTGCTGGAACGTTAGAATGAAATTTCATGCGATTTCAAGAAGTGGTCGAGGCCCAGGGCCACCTGATCGACTCTCACATCATGGAGCAGATCTTCGATCAGGTAGTCGAGTTCGGGGGCCGGTTCGAAGTCGAAGAGTTCCGCGTGGGGCGCACCAACAGTGACGCCTCCTACCTGCGGCTGAAAGTCGAGTCACAGGAGCGTGCCGCCATGGATCGGCTCCTCCAGCAGTTGCTCGGCCTCGGCTGCTCACCTGTGGATACCGGCGATGCGGAGCTGCGCGCAGTGGAGAGAGACTGTTGCGCGCCGGAGGATTTCTACTCCACCACCAATCACCGCACGCTCGTCCGCCATCGCCAGCAGTGGATCGAGGTGGAGAACCAGCGCATGGACGCGCTCGTGGTGGTCGCCGACGACCGCGCTGTGTGCCGCCGGCTGCGCGACGTGCGTGCCGGGGATCACGTCGTCATCGGCATGCGCGGCATCCGTGTGGTGCCCGAATCGAAAGAACGCGACCGGTTGTCGTTCGCGTTCATGAGTAACGGCATCTCGTCGGAACGCCAGGTCGAAACCGCGGTGAGGCAGACCGCGAACCTGATCGAGCAAGCCATCGAGCAACGGCTGAAAGTAGTCGCTGTCGCCGGACCGGTGGTGGTCCACACCGGCGGCGTGCAAGGCCTCTCGCAGCTCATTCGCAGCGGCTTCGTGCAAGCGCTCCTCAGCGGCAACGCGCTGGGCGTGCATGATGTGGAGGCCGCTCTGTTCGGCACGTCTCTGGGGGTGCGTCTGGCCGACGGCCGCCAGGAAGAACACGGGCACCGCAACCACATGCGCGCCATCAACGCCATCTACCACTGCGGCAGCATTGCGCGCGCCGTCGAGAGCGGCAGGCTGCGATCGGGAATTCTCTACGAGTGCGTCACGAACCACGTGCCTTTTGTTCTGGCCGGCAGCCTGCGCGACGATGGCCCTCTGCCCGACACCATCACGGACATGAACGCGGCCCAGGACGCTTATGCCGAGTGCCTGAAAGGCGCGGGCCTGGTGCTGTGCCTGGGATCGATGCTGCACTCGATTGCCACCGGGAACATGCTGCCGAGCTGGGTCAAAATCGTCTGCGTCGACATCAATCCGGCGGTGGCCACCAAAGTGAGCGACCGCGGCACCGGCCAGGCCGTCGGCGTGGTGACCGATGTCGGCTTGTTCCTCGATATGCTTTCGCGCACTCTCGTGAAGAAATGAAGCGCGCTTACACCGATGAACACGCGCGCGCGGGGATTGACGCGCCGCTGCCGGAAATCGAAACCTGGCCGAATCAGTTTCCCGGCTACGAAATCGAAGTCGTGATTCCGGAATTCACCTCGGTGTGTCCCAAAACGGGCCTGCCGGATTTCGGCAAGCTGACGCTGCGCTACACTCCCGACAAACAGTGCGTGGAACTGAAGTCGCTCAAGATGTACATGCTGGCATACCGCAACCTGGGCATCTTCTATGAGAACGTGGTGAACCGGTTTCTCCGCGACGTGGTGGCCGCAACCAAACCCGTCTCGGCCACCGTGATCGGCGAGTTCACCCCGCGCGGCGGCCTCCATTCCAAAGTGACTGCAACCTGGACGAGAAAACGTGGCGCTCGAACCGAATAACGATGCCCTGAAAACCGAGGAGCTCGCCGAGCTGGTTCGTGAGATTCGCGAACGTGTGCGCGCCCGGTACCCCAGCGGGCCGGAAGGGGTTGGGCCCTTCGCCGTCGTCGATCTGATGCCACTGGCACATGCGCGTGATGCTGCAGAGGCCAAGGTTGCGTCCATCGGCGGCGTCAATCCCAGGCGCGGCGGCCCCGTCAACGCACTAATCCAGGCAGTCAAGCGCGCCATCGCCCGCGGGCTCGATTGGTTCATTCGCGATCAGGTGGTGTTCAATCGTGGAGTCATGGGTTGCGTAGAAGCCACCCTGGATGTTCTGAACGAAATGAATCGCCGGCTTACCGTCACGGTGGAACTCCAGCGCGAGGTGCAGGAGCTCAAAGATATCCGCGCGCATTGGATTGCGTGGCGGCCGGAATGGGAAACCAAGGTCGCGCACAATGAGATGCAGTTTCTGCGCGGCCTGGCCGACTTGCAGGGCACCTTCCAGCACCGCGTCACCCTGATAGAGAACAACTTCCGCGACATCGTCAAAGCGCAGCACGCCGACTATCTCGGGGCGCTCGATCGCACCACGCTGGACGTTCAGAAGCGGCTATGGTCGGATCTGCAGCTCGTGCGGGCGGAATTCGAACGGCTGATCCATGCGGAGCTGAGCGTCATTCGCCAGCGCCTGGCCGCGGTCTATCGCAGCGGCGCGGCGCAAGTGCCAGAAACCGCGCCGCCGCAACCGCTGCCCCCGGTCGATTTCGGCTGCTTCCCCGAGCGCTTTCGCGGGCCGGAGGAACACGTCAAGTCCGGGCAGAAATTCTATTTGTCTTACTTCGCCCGGTGCAAAGAAGTATTGGACATCGGCTGCGGCCGTGGCGAATTCCTGGAGCTGATGCGCGAAGCCGGTATTCCCGCGCGCGGCATCGACCTCAGCCCGGAAGCCGTCGACCAATGCCGGATGAAAGGCCTCAAAGCCGAAGTCGCTGACCTGTTCGTGTACCTGGACGGCCTGGATGACGGATCACTGGACGGCATCTTCAGCGCGCAAGTGGTGGAGCACCTGCCGCCGGATCGCGTTCCAGAACTAATCCGGCTGGCGGCTCGCAAGCTGTGCCGCGGCGGCGTGCTCGCCATCGAAACTCCGAACCCGGCGTGCCTGGCCATCTTTGCCACGCACTTCTACCTCGATCCCACGCACACGCGGCCAGTGCCGTACGCGCTGCTGGCGTTCTATATGCAGGAATGTGGAATCGGAAACGTGGAGAGGCACGATCTCTCTCCTGCAGTGGAATCGTTTCCGTCGCTGGCCGGGCTGCCGGAGGAGTTCCGCAACACGTTCTTCGGCGGGCTGGACTACTCCATCATCGGGCGCAAATCATAGGGGCCGGGCAACTCGGCCCTATCCACTCAGTTCAACTGGAAAACGTTGTAATTAGTCTGCGTGATCCCCGTATCGCCGTTCGGCGTTCCAACACGCAAGATGTACCGCGAGTTCACCTTCGCGCCCGCGCCGACTGTGACCGCAGCCGTCAACTGGGTGCCGGCCGCGTTCACTTGGACGTTGCTGACCTGAATATTCGCAGCATTCGAGCCCTGCCCATACTCGCCGTCCTCCCACGGTGCATGCGGATACACGGTGGTGGGGTCGACGAAAGACAGTTCGGTTGCGCCGGTCAGGTTGGTGCCGCTCACCGTCACCGAAATGGTTGAGTTGGGGTTGGCCACGGTCGGGCTGAAACTGATGAGCTTCGGGCTGTTGGCAGCCGTCAGCCGGTCGCTGTGATCGTTATGCGCCACGCTCTCCAGTTCCCCGCGCACCGCATCCACCCAATCAACCACCTGGCTGGTATTCAGGTCGATCAAAGCCACCTTCCCGCTGCCTTGACAGACGGTGAGCAACAGCTTGTCCTCAGTGTCCATGGCAAAGGAGCGCACCCCCAGGTCGAGCGGCAGGCTTGTCACCGTGGGCGGCGTGTGGGAGCCGATATTGGCAATCGGCTGGAGCACCGTCAGCGATCCGCCTGCTTGATCTGCGAAGTACAGTGTGTCGCCAACGATCGCCACGTCGCTGGCGCCCTTGCTATCCGGGTTCGGGGTAGTCGCGATCGGCGGGGCCCCGGTTGTCGGCACCAGCAGGACTTTCCCGGAGCTTGGCTCGGTTACGACCAGCGGACCCGCGGGGAGAGTGAGCTGAATCGAAGCGGGGCGCGCATTCAGCGGAAGGGAAATCGTCGCGGGCGCTGCCGTGAGATGTTCGAGATCGATCACACTAATCGTTCCCGCATCCTCGTTGGTCACATACGCCAGGTTTGCGCCACTGTCCACCGTAATACCGCGTGCGCCCCGCGCGATAGCGATATTGGTGACGTTGTGGGTCTTCAAATCCACGGCCGAGACGCTGCTGGTGTCACTGTCCTGATTTACCACCAGCGCCAGATTGCCAGCCAGAGCGACACTAACCGGTGCGGCGCCCACCGCCACCTCCGCGGTCACGCTGTACGCCAGAAGATCGATGATGGCGATTTTGCCGCGCATGCGCTCCGCAACCACCCCCACGCCGCCCGCGGCAATCGAGACCGGCTGCGATCCTTCCGGAAGCGTAATGGTGCGCACCACCTTGCGGGATTTGATGTCGATCAGGCGCACCACGTCATCATTCTCATCGGTAACCAGCGCCAGTCCCGTGTTCGGAATCCACGCGACGCTGGAGATCTCGCGGTAGCGCGCCTGGTTCTCCCCACTCGGCGGGAAGGAACCCTGACCCGGGTTCGGAAGAATCACGACTTCCGTGATATTGCTGGCAATGCCGTTGGCGGTCACAGCAACTTCTACCCGGCCCGCGCCCGCGAGATCGGGCGTCAACTGCACGTTGATCTGCTGCAAGGACGGGCAGCATGGCGCCGCTCCATAAAACTGAATGGGAACGCTGACGCCGCCGATGGTGACTGCCGGCTTGGCGCTGAGGTCCAGTCCGGTTGTGTAGATCGAAAGGTAAGTAGGCTGGCCGTTGGTCGTCGTGGTGTAGGGACCGATGTCGTACGTCACCGCATTCTGGATCGCCCCGTCCCGCGTGCCGGAGCCGAACAAGGAAAAAACGCCGGGAGGGGAATACTTGGAGAGCATCAGATTCTTCGTGAAGGTTCCCGTGGGCGATTGGATGGTCAGCGTCACCGGACCGGCGGCGATGGCCGGGTCGAGACGCGTGTTGATCTGCACCGGGCTGACAAAGAACAGCGGCAGAGTGGTCGTGCCCGCGGTTACCGTCACACCGCCGAGCGTGTGCGGCGGATTCGAGAAATCGGCAGCGATGGCTATGCCTTTGGCGAGACCGGGACTGGTTACCGCAAGAATCGAGATGATCGAGCCCGGCGTCAAAGTGGTGGCTTGCATAAATGAAGCCCCATTCACGACGCGAATGTTCTGAGAATCAGCGTGCAATAGTTGGCCCGCAACCAGCAGCGCAAATGCAATTTTTTTCACGATTCCCCTCCCCTGAAGTTGTTTGGACCCTCACACCTCGACACAGGTGGCGGCTGGTGCAATCATTGCTTCCAGAATGGGCCCCTCGGCCCGGCGGCGCAATACTGACGGATGTTATGATTGGCCGGATGAGGTGAAATCATGCTGACTCGTAGGGGTTTCGCAGGAGTCGGATTCGCTGCGCTGGCTGGCCGCATGCTGCCCGAGGCCGCATATGCGCAGCGCGCTGCTATCCAAGGAAAGCTGCCGGCCGATATGGTTTGGCTCAACGCCAATGAGAATCCGGATGGGCCTCCGCGATCTTCCATCGAAGCCATGACGAAGGTTTTGCCTGAAGGCGGGCGCTACCACTATCAGGAATTTCGCGACTTCTACGAAACGCTGGCGCGCAGCGAGGATCTCGCGCCGGAACAGATCCTGGTGGGAGCCGGATCGAGCGAAGTGTTGCACGCGGCGATCGACGCTTTCACCTCGCCCACCTGCCCGCTGATTACCGTCGCACCTACCTACGAGGGCCCCGTGGAACTTGCCCGCCGCGGGCTAGGCCGCAACGTCGTTCAGGTTACCCTTGAGCCTCCCTACGTGCCGGACGTCAAAAAGCTGGTCGCGGAAGCCGATAAAGCGGGCGGAGGCGTGATCTACCTCTGCAATCCGAACAATCCCACTTCCTCCGTCACTCCGAAGAAAGATCTGGCATGGATGGTCGACAACCTCCCGCCGAAAACCATGCTGTTGATCGACGAAGCGTACTCGCACTTCGCCGACACGCCGGATTTTGAAAGCGCCCTCGGCTACGTGCGCCAGGGCAAGAACGTTGTGGTCACGCGCACGTTTTCAAAAATCTACGGGATGGCGGGGCTGCGCGCGGGCTTCGGCTGTGCGTCGCCGGAACTGATCGCCAGAATGGCTCCGTTTCGCAATAACGTCATTTCCATTGTTACGGAGCGAGCCGTGCTCGCAGCCCTCGCCGAATCGAAGATCCTGATTCCGGAGCGCCGTGCGAAATTCATCCGCGTGCGGCGCGAGCTCTGCGACTGGTTGCGCGACCGCGCCGTGCCCTACATCGAGCCGCAAGGGAATTTTATGATGATCGATGTGGGCCGCGACGCCCGGGAGTTCATCTCCGCGATGCCGCTCAAAGGCGTGGCGGTGGGCCGTCCTTTCCCGCCGCTGAACAATTTCCTGCGGGTCACAATCGGAACCGACAGCGACATGGCGAAATTCCGCGAAGTTTTTTGGAGCGTCTACAAGTCGTAAGGGGTCCGAAGCAGCACACCTCACAAAAGTTACACACAGTCGCCAACCGAAGTTCTTGGTTCAATGAACTACAATAAGATCGTGGGATCGGACGCGCGTCTCGAACAAGCTGTTTCGCGGCTGAACGAGGTCCGCTATGAGATCGCCAAGGTCATCGTCGGCCAGCAGGACGTGGTCGAAAGCGTCTTGATCTGCCTGATCGCTTCGGGTCATGTGCTGCTCGAAGGCGTGCCGGGGCTGGGCAAGACCACGCTGCTGCGTACCATGGCGCGCGCGCTCCAACTGAAGTATTCACGCATCCAATTCACGCCGGACCTGATGCCCGCCGACATCGTGGGCAGCATGATTATCGAAACCAGCGACCGCGGCTCGAAATCCCTCCGTTTCCAACCCGGGCCGATTTTCGCGCACCTCGTGCTGGCCGATGAGATCAATCGCGCCACGCCCAAGACGCAGTCGGCGCTGCTCGAGGCCATGCAGGAGCGCACGGTCACCAGCGGCAACGCCACCCATGAGCTGGAAGCTCCGTTCCTGGTGATGGCTACCCAGAACCCCATCGAAATGGAGGGCACCTATCCCCTGCCCGAGGCGCAGCTCGATCGCTTTCTCATGAAGGTTTTGGTTCGCTACCCATCCCGCGACGAGCTGAACCGTATCGTGGAGCGCACGATCCAAGCTCAAGAGGAACAGGTCCGGCCGGTGATGGACCGCGAGGCCATTCTCGAAGTGCGCTCGGTTTGCCACGACGTTCTGGTGGCGCCGCACGTCCAGGAGCTCGCCATCCAACTGGTGATGGCCACGCAGCCCGAGCAGGCCGAAGCGCACGAACTGGCAAAGAAATACATCCGCTACGGCAGTTCGCCCCGCGGCGCGCAAGCGCTGGTGGAG
>Ga0335077_10000835_pt1 | contig 35055 bp, 23 predicted proteins | sample Lox_Sample_31_FD_207151 | JGI IMG/M metagenome (GOLD analysis project Ga0335077, IMG submission 207151) | Soil microbial communities from Loxahatchee National Wildlife Refuge, Florida, United States - Lox_Sample_3.1 | ecosystem: Environmental > Terrestrial > Soil > Wetlands | place: USA... | reverse complement strand
TGTACAGCGGAAATCTGGCGGAGAGGGGGGGATTCGAACCCCCGGTACAAGTTTTAGCTCGTACAACGGTTTAGCAAACCGCCGCCTTCAGCCTCTCGGCCACCTCTCCGGCGAGTTGCTTGCCTAGGTTAGCACGAAATCGCAAACTGGAAGGGGCCCATTTCCCGGCCGAACCCAGGCGCCCTGGAAATTTCTCTCTACTCCGGAGAACGTGATCGGAAAGGCGCACGACGTCCGGATTTGATTGACGGCAAAATGGATGTCCAGTAGATTGTGCACGTTGGGTGTTGGAGTTCACCCTGAACCGCCCGTCGGGCAGATGACTCCTACCAGGTTTTCCTGCTGGTGAGGCTGTTTGCTCAATTTGGAAATTTCCGCCGCGAGAAATCCTGGAATTCAATCGCCGGATTGAACTACCTTCGAGCATCAGCCGAGATGAAAGCGCTCGGGATACGGGGCGGCGTGACTTCTGAAAGCTACAATTCCCCCGGAAGGTCGAACACCACTTCGTCGTCGCAGCGCAGTACAACCCGCAATTTGATGGAAAAGGCCGCTGGCGGCATCGAGGGAATCCTAAATTCACCCAGCCAGGAAGCGATATTTGCGAAATTGGCAAAAGACATCAACCCTTCGCGTCGCTGGACGCGCGGGTTTTGCAGCTTGCCAGAAATGTGCCGAAGCAGATGAGCGCGACACGGCTTTCACTTGAGGCAGACGCCCCGCCCCTTCTCGGGCGGCAGAGCGAACTTGTGCGCCTGAATGAAGCAATCCGTAAGCGCGAGAGTTTGCTGGTCTGGGGTATTCCGGATTCCGGGAAGAGCGCGTTGGTGGCCGGAGCCATTCGCCAAATGCCGGAATCGTTCATGCGAAGATGTATTTGCGCCTCAGGTAAGGGAAGCCCGCAGGACATCCTTCGGGAAATTGCTCAAGGCTTTGGGGATGATCCCCTGTTCCGTTCGAAATTCCGCGCGGATGCACGCTCAGGTGCCTCCTTTTCAGCCTGGGTGAAGCAACAAACGAGCCTGCGCCTGCGCGGGCTGCTTTACCGCGCAGCCGGTGCGGCTCACTATTGGATTTTTCTTGAAGATCTTGCTCCCGTGACCCGCGTCCTGGCGCACATCGTGAACGAACTCATGTGGAACCAAAAAACCCCAGTCTATGCCATCGCCGGAGGGGGAACTTTCAACGAGATTGGATACGCTGCGCGCATCTACTGGAATGACCGGCAGAAGCTGCATGTTGGAGGATTGCCGGTGGCAGCCGCCAAAGAACTGCTTGAATTGTCCATCCGGCGCTATAGATTGGCGCGGCTCGATCTCCAAGGTTTCCGCAAGGACATCCTGGAATTCAGCGGCATGCTGCCGGGCGCGATCATCCGCATGTGTGCGGCGGCCGCGGACAGCCACTATCACTTCGAAGGCCGCATTAAGACAAAACTGTTGCATGTGGACTATCTCATGAATCACTGCCAGCCCATGTTACAGACGGAAAGTCACCCGCGTGGTGGAACAAAAAATTGCTGAAGAGCGCGTCCGGGGAAACATGAGCTCTGATTTGCAGAAAACCGACGACACTCGGGGGGCGATTCGGGCTGAAATTCCCGATATCGCCGGGCGTCTCATGCGGCTTGGAGAGCTGGCTTCCGGCCTGGGTTCACAACGCGCTTCTGAAGAAGCCGCCAATCTTGCCCAGAGGTTGCGCGAAGGCCGCTTTTACGTTGCCTGCATTGGACAGTTCAAACGAGGAAAGTCCACGCTGCTGAATGCTCTGGTTGAGGACCGTGTTCTGCCGACCGGAGTTGTCCCGGTCACCGCCGTTCCCACGGTTCTTCGCTTTGGCGAGACGCGGCACGCGCGGGTTCGTTTTCAAGGAGGCACTTGGACGGACGTCAGGCCTGATGAATTGACCCAATACGTTTCCGAAGAGCACAACCCCGAGAATGCAAAGGGCGTTGCGGGCGTGGAAGTATTCGTTCCCAGCCCGCTCTTAACGGACGGCATGTGCTTTGTGGATACTCCAGGTTTGGGTTCGGTCTTCCTGGGAAACACCGCCGCAACGCAAGCCTTCGTTCCCCATATTGATGCCGCCATTATCGTCGTCGGGGCCGACCCGCCCATCGCAGGGGAAGAGCTTGCGCTGGTGGAACAGGTGGGGAAGCAAGTACGCAAGCTGGTGGTCGTTCTCAACAAGGCTGACCGCACTTCGGACGCGGAGCGGCGGATCGCGGCGCCATTTACGAGGAATGTGCTGGAGAAACGCCTGGGCCGGCCGATTGGCCCCATTTTCGAGATCAGCGCCTACGAGCATTCACAAAAGAATAAAGCCCGGTGGGACTGGAATGAACTTGTTGCAGTGCTGCGGAAGCTTGTGGACGAATCAGGCCAAACGTTGGTACGCGCCGCAGGGGAGCGCGGTTTGCGGCGTCTTTCGGAAGAATTGCTCGCCGTGACGCTCGAAGAGCGTGAAGCTCTCGTACGTCCCATCGAGGAGTCGGAGCGGCGGATTGCCGCGATGGCGGAAACCATTGGCGGCGCAGAGCGCTCGCTGCGAGAGATTGGCGCCCTATTCACGGCGGAGCAGCATCGTCTCTCGGATCTTTTTCTGGAAAGGCGAAAGAAATTCCTGGAAGAAGTATCCGATGGGGCCCGGGCGGAGGCCCAGCGGGAGTGCGATACGGTCACGAGCCGCTATGGTCCGCGCTTCCGCAGGGTGGTCCTGGGCGCGGTGCAACGGATTGCGGCGCGCCGGGTGCTTCCATGGCTTTCCATGGAACAGGCTGCCGCGGAGGAGGAATACCGGCGGGTGGCAGGGCGCTTCGTGGGTATCGGGAATGACTACCTGCAGAAACTCGCGCAATCCAGAGTTCCCGAGCTCGCCAGATTGCCAAACGCCCTGAACTCTGAGAACGGATTCCGGGCCGCATCGCGGTTTCAGTTCGAGGACCTGATCCAAGTCGCTCGGCCCGCCTCGCCCCTGCGCTATCTGGCGGATGTATTTCTCGGATGTGTGGGTGCGCTTTTCGTAATCCGCCGGGACGCCATGGCCTTCTTCGACTACCTCCTCGAGATGAACAGCGCGCGTGTGCAGTCCGATGTGATGGACCGCGTTCAGCAAAGCCGCGGCCAGTTGGAAGCGGAGATCCGCAAATTGCTGCGTGAAGTGACGCGCATTGCGGCGAGCGCACTTGATCACGCGCGAACAGCCAAAGCCCAAGGCACGGCAACCGTGGAGACGGAGCTCGTTCGCATAGAGGCGGCAGAAGAAGAGATTCAGCTACTGCTCCGCAATTGAAGAATGGCATCCAGTCCGTCTGGCAAGAAAACTCAGCACCTGGACCGGCTCAGAAACGAAAGATCAGCGCGGCACCCAATTGGGATTGTGCGTGAAGAGCCCGTTCACGAAACCCATTTGATAAACAATGAAAAGGCCGAAAACAAGACTGACGAGTCCTGAAGCAAGTCCCATCCCGCGATTTAGACGCGCAAAGCGGCTCTCGGAGAATTTAAATGGAACCGCGATGGCCGCCGTGATGAGCATCATACCGGCCACAGTGCCAAGCCCAAAGACCAGGAGATACACAACAGCCCAGGACGGAACGCGAATCGTCGTAAGCACCAAAAGGGCCACGGCTGCCGAGCCGGCAAGGCCATGAACAATGCCGACGGCCAAAGGCCTCATGGCGTGATAGAAGCCGATTCGGCCAAAATGGCGATCCATCCATCCAATTGGCGTGGCTTCCCCGGCATGGCCAAGTTTCTCTGGGGTTTGCCCATGGGGATGGCCATGAGTGCGGCCTCCATGTTTATTCAGGCGCAGGGAATGTCCGGAGTGCGAGGGCGTGAAGGTCTCCGTAATCCATCGCAGGATTCCGGAAAGATTCAGAATTCCCAAAAGAATCAGCATCAAGCCAACCGATAATTCCATCGTGAGCCCAACTCTTGCCGGGATAACGATTCCAAACAGAATGATTGCCGACCCAACGGCGAGAATTGTAAAGGTGTGGCCCAGACCCCAGAGAATTCCGATCAAAGCCGCTTGCCGGATGCTGCGCTGGCGGCTCACGATCGTGGTCACTGCAATCACATGATCCGGATCGGTCGCGTGGCGCATTCCAAGAAAAAATCCGAGAAGGATAATAGAGAGCAGGGTGATCATGAATTTTATTCTGACGCAAACGGCCGCTTGCGAGCCGGAGCGGGAGTTTACAACAGAGCTGAGTCATTCTGCCATCTCTTCCAAGGTCCTTGTGGACAATTTGCATGCATCTCTTACGCTCCTAGTGGAGGAATGCCTCGGTCAGCGGATTCGTGTCTGAAGGGGATAGGCCTGCCCTTCCAGCGGCTTGGCAGGTGTACGCACTACGTTTCAGCGATTTCTGTCTTGACGGGCAAAACGAGATCCTAGCAGCCGCGTCAAATAGGGTGGGTCGGTAGGCCTGCTCGAACCTTGGTGGGGTTGCGAGAAGTGGTTTATTTTGTGCGCATTTCGCCATAAAATGGGTACTTGGAGAAGTTCCGAGTAGCTCCCACGCCGCTTCAAAGTATTCCATGAACGGCCCTCCGAGCCACGCGGGCTAGCACTCCCAATCCAGGGCGTCGAGCTGCCGTTCGGCGAAACATTTCCGCTCGATTGGGCGTACTTAAAAGTAGAGAAGGTGGACGCACGGGGATTGTGTCCTTGTGCGGGTGGTTAGCCGGCCAGCAAGAAAAGGGGAAAGCAGCATGAAGACGTGGCACAAGGTGGCGATTATCGCCGGGGGGGTGATCGTCGCGGGCGGTATCGTACTCTACAGCGTCAAAGCGGCGAATCGCGATGTAATCACCGTACAAACGGCGAAAGTTGCGAAACAGGATAGCCTTGTTTCTCTGGTGACCGCCTCTGGAGAGATCAAGCCGACGACCTACACAAACGTGACGGCGCAAGGTTTCGGCAGGATTACAGATATTTTGGTCCAGGAAGGCGACCGTATCAAGAAAGGCCAGGTCCTCTTGCAGCAGGACGATGTGCAGCCGTCCGCCGACGTCCAGGCCCAGAAAGCGCAAATCAATGCCACGGAGTCCGGCGTGAGCGCCGCCGAGGAAACCTACAAAGCCTCGCAGGCGGATCTCGTCCAGCAAAAAGCAAATCTCGAAAAAACGAAGCTGGACTATCAGCGCGGCCAGGGCTTGTATAAGGATGGCTTGATAGCGAAACAGGATTTCGATCAGCGGGAAACAACGTATCAGGCGGCGGTGGCGGCGGTGGAAGCCTCCCAAGCGCGCATGGAATCGGCAAAAGCTCAGATGGACGAAGCTCGCTCCCAGCTGAACCAGAATAAAGCCGTGCTGGTGCGAACCAAGGATGTGCTCGAAAAAACGACGTACTTTTCTCCCATCAACGGCATTGTGAGTTATTTGCCCGTGCGCATGGGCGAGTATGTGGTTCCCGGGATTCAGAATTCCAACGGCAGTTTTCTGATGACTCTTTCCGATATGTCCGTGGTGACCGCGGAAGTGAAAGTGGACGAAACCGACATCATCAACGTCAAGATCGGACAGCCTGCGGACGTGACCATTGATGCCATTCCCGGGAAAACTTTCCACGGAAAAGTCACGGAGATCGGCTCCCAGGCCATCCTGCGGAGTTCCGGGCTCGCCACCACGCAATCAACCACGGGCACTCAGGAAGCAAAGGACTTCAAAGTTGTCGTGACGCTCGATAATCCCCCGGAGGATTTGCGTCCCGGACTCTCCACAACGGCGAAAATCCGCACCGCGGAGCGAAAGAATGTGATTGCCATCCCCATCCAGGCGCTGGCCGTACGAACGCGCAAAGAGCTCGAAGATGCCGCGAAGAAGAATAAAGGCGACTCTGGATCGAGCGTGACTCTGGCCGCTCCTCCCCCAGCCATGCCCGGCGACCCCAAAAAGGAGGAAGTGCAGGGCGTCTTTGTGGTGAATGCGGGGAAGGCGATATTCCGTCCCGTCGAGACGGGGATCATGGGCATTACCAACATCGAAGTGACCAAGGGCCTTCAGCCCGGCGACGAAATCGTCGTGGGCAGCTACAAAGCTCTGCGAACTTTGAAACCCTCAGGCAGGGTTAAGGTGGATAATTCCGCGCCCAAGAAATCCGACGATCAATCGAACTGATTAAGGTCGAACCACCAGGAGATCTGCATGGCTGTGGAGGCAACGTTGTCGGAATCCTATCGGGAAGACTTGGTGGCCGCCGGGAATGTAATCAAAACCGAGGCCCTGACCAAGGTTTACGAGATGGGCGCCGAGCAGGTGCATGCGCTCCGCGGCGTGGATCTCGAAATCCGGAAGGGCGAATATGTGGCTATCATGGGGCCCTCGGGTTCGGGAAAATCCACGCTGATGAATCTGATCGGCTGTCTCGACTCTCCCTCGGCGGGAAAATACTGGCTCGCGGGACGCCTCGTCAGCGAACTGGATGACGATGAGCTGGCGTATATCCGAAACAAGGAGATCGGGTTCGTCTTTCAGACGTTTAACCTGCTGCCCAGGGCCACAGCGCTGCATAATGTCGAACTCCCTCTGATCTATAACGGGACGTCAGCGGAAGAACGCATCGAAAAGGCCAAAAAAGCGCTTGAACGCGTGGACCTCGCACCCCGCATGCATCATAAACCCAACGAACTCTCCGGCGGCCAGCGGCAGCGCGTGGCCATCGCGAGAGCGCTGGTGAATTCGCCCTCGATCGTGCTCGCCGACGAACCGACGGGCAATTTGGATTCGAAGACTGGCGAGGAAATCATGGCCCTATTTTCAACTCTGCACCAGCAGGGAAACACCATCATCCTTGTCACCCATGAGCACGACATTGCCCAGCATGCTCACCGTGTGATCTTCATCCGCGACGGTAAGATCGCTTCCGACGAAGCGATCAGGAAATAGAACCCGGACGCCTCCTTCGGTCCTTCACTCGACCTCGCTGAATATCTCTTCTACAATCCCAGACGGTCATCCCGATTATGAGGATGTGTCCATGAGCCCGGAATTCCAGCAATCCCTGGGAATCCATTCGCTGGACGTAAAAGTGGACGATACCGGCGTGACTATGAACGGCGGGCCGTTCCAATATGCCGTTGCGTGGGACCGCATCACGGGCGCCTGCCTGATGCCCCCAAAGCACATGGGAGATTTGGAAGAGAAACAGGACCTGGAGCGTGCCAGCATTTTTCTTGGCGGCCCGGAGAACATCGCAAAGCTGCAGGCATTGGAACAGACGATGCGGCAGGTTTCGATCGCCTACCGGGACAAGAACAACCATCTCCGCAAAATTGAAGTTCCCATTCCCATTACCGACCCGGCTTTTCTTCGCGAATTGCAATCCCGCCTGGGGAAGCGCTGGCTCGGTGAAGCGGCCGATGAGCATGAAGCCGAAAAAAAGCTGCATACCGCGCCCGGAATCTTCAAGACCATTTTCATTCTTGCCGTCTTGTTCGGCGCCGTCGCAGTTGTTCTTGTCCTCGCCTTAATCGGCATGCTTGGCCCGTTCCTCAACCTGATCTCCATCCAGCAAATGCTGCTAGACCTTCAGGATGGAGATTACGGCCGGCTCGGATCGCGCGTGCTTTTGTACGCGGTTCTCTTTGTGATGGCGTTCTTTCTGCGCAGGACCTGGAATAGCCGGCTCCTAGCGATGAAAGCGCGCTTTCGCGGAACGCGCCTTCCACGTGGTTTGTGAAGCCCAACGTGCCATTGCGGCGGCGCCTAATGTTGGTGCAAAACCCCCTGTGTTTCTGGATCCGCGAATCTCTCCGCAACCGTGAGATACGTGCGGGACATGCGGTCATGCCAGGTCAAAGCATCTTCATCCCACAGCGCCCAGAAGAATCCCAGGAAGAAAGTGCCTGCGGAAAGGACATAACCTGCGGCCCGAAGAAGCAACTGCCGGGGCGATGGCTCATCGCCCGAGAGCGCTGTCACTCGAAGTCCGCGAAGCATCATGCCGGGTGTGGTACCGCCAAAAACCGTGAATAGAAAGAAATATTGCAAGTAAACGATAGCAAATGAAGCCGAGTAAACAGCCACGCTCAGCTTGCTCAGCGTGAATTGACCGCCAAGGGAGCCAAACAGGGCGAGAAAACCGCCGCAGGCGAACGCAAGGCAGGCACCATCAATCAAGGCGGCGAGTTTTCGTTCTTCCAGCGGGGCAATCGCGTGCAAACCCTCATGCATTGGAAGATAGGAGGGCGGCAGCGGATTCTGCCCCTTCTCGGCGGAATCCGCTGGAACCGAGACGTCAATCAACAGCTGGGAATCTTCCCCGGCACATTTGTTCGAGCAGCGGCCGATGGCAAGCGTGAAAGAAAATTCATCGTCCGGGCAGTTCTGCGCTTCCGGGGCCTCTTCAACTGCCAGAGAGCGGCCAGCCGGTCCGTCCTCTTCGAATGGCAAGTGCGTTTGCGATTGGTGCGGTGCCAGCTTCCGGCGCCTTGCGCGGTAAGATTCCAGACGCTGGGCCAATTCATTATGCCAAGCGGACGAAGCGCCTTCATTCAATCCCAGGCGCTTTGCTTCGCCGGGATCAGAACGAGTGCCGGCCTGGAAACGATCGGCCGCAAGCGAAGCATCACAGAAGCTGCAAGTATGTACTTCAGCGGGAAGAATCGCCCCGCAATGAGAGCATGTTTTTGTCACCGGTGCGTTTTGCGCTGCGGACGCTTCCACTCCGGTGAGGAGAGGATACCCGTGCAGAATACGACGAAACATTCAAGTCAAGCGGAAATTTGAAACGGAGGGTGTCGAATCGGATAGCAGAAATGGACAGAAACCGAAGGACCCTCGAACTACGTGTCCATCTGTTGGGCGATCAGGTTTCTGCTGAAGGCGATTCTTCGGCCAAGCACCACCGCGGCAAAGTGCGTGCATTGTCCTCGCTCGGAATCCGCCCACTTGTCCAGGCTGGGCATCACGCGCGCAAGGGTGCTTCGTAGTAATCCCAGGAACCGGAAGTACGCGCCAATCGCCTTGATTTCGCCGCGCTCTTCGGGACGTTCCGGGCAAAGATGGAGCAATTGCACAACGCGGAAGAAGTCGTCCGCGGAAGCGGTGCGTCCGATCCCGGTGACATCCTGAACTTCCGCGGGTAACGGTTCCTTCGCGGATGCCGCGATGAGCGAGCGACAGTAGGAAACGAAGAACTGCAGGAGGAAAGCGATGGAGCAAACGAGAATAATGGCAGCGATCATCTGGGTATTACCGCCAATCTTGCAGGAACCAGCCTGGCATCCTTCGGAATTCTCCAGAAAGCGTAAGCCCAAGCCACGGGGAGGAAGCACCCGAGGACTTGCAGCAGGGAGATGGATAACGAGCTAAATGGCGGGAACAGGTTGCGGACCGCATAGTTGACCGCAAAAAGGCTGAAGTACACTCCGAGCGAGAGCACGAGTTGTATCAATTGCGTGCGCGTTTCGCGCAGTTTCAGGATCGCGCCCCACAATACGTAAGTGAGAACAAGCCCGACGAAATAGAGGTTCTGGGACATCTCCACCACAAAATGTGTGAGCAGCCTATTAGAGGACTGCTGGACGACCAGGTAAGAGAACAGGGCCGTTCCGCCAAGTAGCAGGGTCGCGCCGTAAATCACATACCTTTCGGCGCTCATTTCGCGGAAAACGATGACAAACAGGCTTATCAGGGCGAGGAAAAGCGTTATGGTCAGCAGCGCGTCGGAATAGTAATAAAAATAGAAGTAGTTGGATGAAGTGAAGCCGTAATGATTCAGAATCCGGTATCGCAGCAGCTCAACCGTCGCCGACGCGGCCATGTAGAGATTCAGGGGGAGATAACGCTTGAACACCTTTGCGCGAATCGCGCACACCACAACTGCGACCTCTGAAGCGAAGCCAAGACACCAAACCATGAATTCAATTGGACCAGGCACGTGTGCTCCGTCCTCACGCCCTGGCCAGCTTGACCTGGTTTTGAATCTTCTACCGAGGTCTAGCTAAATCACTATCTCCAAGGCGATGGTGGCGCAGGAGCCGCACCATTTTTCCATGGAGAAGGGGGCGCTGGAGCTGCTCCATTCTTCCAAGGACTCGGTGGCGCGGGGGCTGCACCGTTTGCCATCATTACCGCGCCATCCGCATGCGTGGTAACGAGAGTCTTTAGACCCATCGCTCCCGTTAGAATTAACAGGACCAACAGGATGACCGTGAGTTTGCGTGACATTGTACCTCCGAGGTACACACAACGAACGGAGGTACTTTACTTCTTGGCACACCAATGTCAAGCAGCTCGCGGCATGGGCCTGTACCGAATCGGTACATGTCCTCCCGGCATCTAATTTCGCTTGGCCTTCGCCCGCGATAGATTCCGGGAGAACCGCGACCACGGGGACAATACGAATTGCGATTGTTCGCGGCAACAGTACGCCAGTACCAATTCTGGTAGTACGGGTGTTTCCTATTGGAACGTGCTCGTCGCATCGCTGTAGAAGCTGATCTCGAGATCGGCCGAGCTGTCTACCTCGCTTGACGGAATGCCGACTAAATTCGTAGCATACTGACTCACTCGCGTGCCGGCGTAGCTCAGTGGTAGAGCGAGGGTCTCATAATCCCTAGGCTGTGGGTTCGATTCCCCCCGCCGGCACCACTGATTCTAAAGAAGTTATCACGATGCTTTCCTCTTTTCTGAGTTCGCGTGCGACCCCACTTCTTGCAGAAACTGGGAACCATGCCGACGTTCCGTTTTCTTGAGCACCAGGCCTGTCTTCTACTGATTTTTGGAAAGTGTCTGAGCGCGCCGTAGTACAAGTGCTATTTTAGCTTCGCTGGAATCTCTTGATTTCATCGGGAGGAGTTCAAAGCGGTTGAACCCATGATCATACGTTCACTCAACATCGGCCCACATTTGAAGAAAGGCCAAAGAATCCCTCCATCCGGCAGCCAAATAAAATTGCAGGGCAAAATTGGTCATGTCTTTTGCCTTCTCCTTGCTTGTTTCGCCTACGCCTGGCCGATTGATGCGAATCCCGCCCTACCGCATTTGTTTAGCAATCACATGATTTTGCAGCGAGATGCTGCGATCCCCTTCTGGGGAAGTGCTGACCCGGGCGAAAAGATAACGGTATCTCTGCAGGACCATTCCGCTGAAACGATCACCGATGAAAAAGGCCACTGGGAATTGTCGCTACCGCCTCTCCCCGCCGGCGGACCATTTTCTGTCCGGATTAACGGAAAAACATCAATCACTCTGAAAGACGTGATGGTGGGAGAAGTGTGGGTGGCATCGGGGCAATCGAACATGACGTATGCGCTCAGCGGCGCAACGGGAGCGGACGAGGAGATTTCAAAATCGAGCAATCCTGAAATCCGGTTCTTTACCGTGCCGCAAAGAGTTTCTCTGACTCCGAAGGAAGACACGCTCGAAGCCGCGTGGGAACTTTGCACGCCCGATACGGCAAAAAAGTTTTCCGCGGTGGCGTACTTTTTCGCGAAGGATCTGCAACAGAATCTGCACGTTCCGGTGGGGATCATTCTTAGCGCTTGGCCAGGAACCGAGGGGGAAGATTGGACAGATCCAAATTCATTGCGCAACGTTCCGGCGCTCCGGCCCGTTGTTGCGAAATGGGAGGCTTCTCCAGAAGGAATGAAAAACTCTGCGGTGCATGCGATGGAATTCTCGATGGAGTATGACGATTTTGAGCTGCTGCCCACGGAAGGCAAGGGATCAGCGATAAAGGTGCTGGCCAATTTTGATTCAGGGGAAGCGGACACATCTACGGGAGGATTTTGGTCCTATACCTGGCAGGATGGCCCCGAAACAGATTTCGAGCTCACACGGCCGGGACGAGGCAGCGAAGGATTTGCGGCGCGAGTCCACGGAATGCTGGATGGAGCAAGCTCCTCGCGCCTGCAGGCCAGCTTTGGCCGGGGCGGTTCAACCGTGGACCTGAGCGGCTATGCGGGAATCCGTTTCTGGATGCGCGGGAATGGGTTGGTGCAATTTCAAATGCTGCAGCCCACCATCACGGACTGGGACAACTACGCCTCGCCAACTTATCATGCGACGCCGGAGTGGAAGGAAACCACGGTGTGGTTCCGCGAATTGAAACAGGCGGGTTGGGGGGTGTCGGAACCGCTCACACCGAAAACGTTAAGCGGTTTTCTGCTTGTGAACATGACGCGTGAAGGAGATCCGGAGCTGCCGCCTTCGGGACTTTATGAGGCGATGATTGCTCCGCTTGAGAAATATCACATTCGAGGCGCCATCTGGTATCAAGGCGAGAGCAACACGTGGCACGCGCATAAGTATCAGGAATTGCTTCCGGCGCTGATCCGGGGATGGCGCAAAGGATGGAACGAAGGAGACTTTCCTTTTTTGATCGTGCAACTGCCGAACCAAGGCACCAGCCCGGAACTCGGGGATTCCATCTGGGCCGAACTGAGAGAAGCGCAATTCCTGACGGTGAAGAAAGTTCCGAATACAGGGCTTGCCGTGACCATTGACGTGGGCGAAGAAAAAAATCTTCATCCGCCGAATAAAGCTCCAGTGGGAAAGCGGCTGGCGCTGTGGGCGCTCGGGACGACTTACGGAAAGAAAATTGTTTATTCGGGGCCGTTGTACCAATCCATGGAAGTGGAAGGAAACCAAATCAGGATTCACTTTTCGCACACCGGATCCGGGTTGGAGGCAAAGGGCGGAAACGAATTGAAAGGATTCGCAGTTGCCGGAGCGGACCGCAAATTCCATTGGGCGCAAGCGCAGATCAGCGGCGACACGGTCGTCGTTTCCAGCGCAGAAGTTCCGGATCCCGTCGCAGTGCGTTACGCCTGGGCGGGAAGTCCAGAGTGCAATCTCTACAACAAAGAAAACTTACCGGCGTCGCCCTTCCGCACGGACGATTGGCCGGGAGCCAGCGACAAAGACCAGTGAGGCAAATCGGACCATGACCCGCGTTACGATACAAAAAGCAGCATCTCATGCTGCCATTCTTTCAAAACTATTTTCAGGAATTCAGGGACTCAAGTGGGGTACGGCTCTATTGTCCCTCGTCGCGTTTGCTCTGTTTGAGGGAATCATACCTGCCGCAAATACCCATCCCAGGCAAAATCCAGCGGCGCAAGAATGGGAGCCGTCGGAACTTGGCGCGCCGCTGCTCCGCGATCCTGTCTGGGTGTACAACGACTGGTCGGCATACGACGAACTTTCGGACAGGATTCCTCTCACGGAAGAGCTGGCGATGAAAGAGATGAAGGAGATCGTACGGCTGCGGAAGTTCGGCGTCCATTTCGATTATTACATGATGGATGCGTTCTGGTTCGATCCGGACGGGGGATACCGGACCTGGCGCAAACCGAACTGGCCGGATGGACCGGATCGCTGGATTGCAGCGTGCAAGGAGAACGGGCTGAAACCTGGCCTCTGGTTCGGCACGAACTCTTTGGTGAAGCTCAATGCGGCCCCGGCGTGGCGCGATTCGGTGAACAAAAACGGCGGCACGATGTCACTTTATGAAGGAGGCTTTCTGGCTGACTTCATGAACGTGCTGCAGTATTGGTACGACCGGGGAATCCGCATGTTTGAGTTTGATTTTGCGGATTTTACAGCCGCGACGCCTGCCGACGAAAAAAGCCAGACGCAGGAAGAAATCCGCTCCCGCAACGAGCAAGCGTTCCGGGAAGCGTTGAGGGCGTTTCGCCGCAGGAATCCGAATATTGCCCTGATTGCATTCAATGGATTTGGAGGAGATCTCGGATCCACTTCAGGACCTTTTCCCTTTCGGGATCCGATCGATCTCCGGTGGCTGGGGGTTTTCGATACCTTGTACGCGGGCGATCCGCGACCATCCGATGTACCGGAGACGAATTTCTGGCGTTCCATGGACATTTACAGCGATCACATGGTGCGCCGCTACGAACAGAGCTTCGTGCCGCTTGAACGCATCGATCCGACCAGCTTCATGATCGGCGACACGGGAACAATCTACTACCGCAAGACGCACGCATGGAAGGGGATGCTTTGGCTGATGGCCTCGCGGGGAGGTTGGATCAATACAATTCATGGCAACCTGGAATTTTTGAGCGATGCTGACGCGCGATGGTTTGCACGAGTCGAGAGGATTTATCAGCAAATGAAAGCAGAAGGGAGGACAAAAACATTCGGGGGAATTCCCGGCGACGTGCAACCTTACGGATTTGGATCTCTGGAGGGGGATGGCGCGATCTACACGGTCGTAAATCCTGCGCAGGCTGTCGAGGAGATCGAATTGCCGCGCCTGACGCGCATTCAAGAACCGCTGCGCAATGGACGGGTCATCTTCCGCGATGCCGGGTTCGTTCCGGTTCTGGAGGGAAACAAAGTGCGGCTCGGCCCGGGACAGCTTGCCGCGGTGGGTTTCGGGCGATATGCAAGCCCCGCGTTCGACCTGGGCGTTCAGGAAGACGTGGTCATTCCGAAGTCCATATCGCCGGTTCCACCAAATTTCGTGGAGTTGCAACAGAACGCGATCGAAGCGAGCGTCCCCGCGCCAGAACGCGGCGACTTGAGAATCATTTTTCGGCAATTCGATACGAAGGGCGAGATTATGCGGAGTTGGCCGGGCGGGCCGCCGAATGGAACCCCCATGGGACAAGTTTTAAGGATCGAAGCAGAACAGGACGGCAAGGAGATCCCCGTGGAGATCCATTACGACGAGAAAATTTGGAGCGGACTTTCGTGGGGCGCAGGCGAAATCAAGCACGGGAGTTTCGTTTCCGGAAAGCCGATTCGGATTCGTTGCTCCTCGATGAAGAAAGACAAAGTAATTCTGAAAGGTGAACTCTACGTTGTAGGGTATTGAAACGCGGTTTTGCTGCAAGTAAGCGCTTACTTGATTCGGCAAGCTCCCTGAGAAGAGTTGGAGCAAGAGCCGGGAAGGCACGTTCTTGCCCGAGTCTGCACGTACTTTTGCGTTAAAGGGCTGGCATTTATGAGAATCAAAGAAAGGCGAAGAACTGAATTTGCAATGCAATCCCGCAAAAAGACTATTGACAGCAGGAGAGGAGATGGAGTAGTTTCTCGGTCGTTTGAGTAAACGTTTTCTCGCGTTAGCGGGGGTTCTAGCTGGCGAGGACGTTTATTCGGATCGGCAACCATGGATCGGCATTTCATGGAACTGATCCAGGTTTGCAACGAACGTATGCGTGTCATGCCTCGGGGTGGAGGCACACGTGTCAAGTATTTCCGCTGATAAGGAGTCTGGAAATGCGCAAGTCATTGATCTTGGTGTGTCTCTCTCTATTTCTCTCTGCAACAGCGATGAATGCTCAGTCGAACCGAGCGAGCATCACGGGAATCGTGACCGATGCGAGCGGCGCGGTGATTGCCGGTGTTAGCGTCACCGCGCGCAACCTCGGTACAGACGTGGAGACAACAACGGTCTCCAATGCGGAGGGAATCTATGTCCTGGGTAACCTGGCCCCTGGAACGTACGCGTTGACATTTCGCATGACTGGATTCAAAGAGATCGTGCAACCGGCGGTGACGATCATTTCGACTCAGGTGGCGGAAATTAACAGGACGATGGAGGTCGGCGCGGCCACGGAAAATATTACGGTCACTGCGGAAGCGCCGGTGCTGGACAAGGAGACAGTTTCCATCGGCACCAACATGAATGGACAAGTCGCCACAGATCTGCCGCTCAGCATCTACGGCGGCGGCAGGTTCATCGAAGACTTCGCGGTTGCAATCACTCCTGGATATTCGCCGATCAGCAGTCCGTACGGGGCGGTGGTGAACGGCTCCCAGTGGTTCACCAAGGATTACACGATTGACGGTACGTCCGGGACCTCGTCGATTCGAGGCGATTCCATGGAGACAGGGCCCAGCATGGAGGCCGTACAGGAACTCCAGGCGCAAACCAGCGGTCTGGACTCCGCCACAGCGATCACCAACGGCGGAGTGATGAGCTTTACGCTGAAATCCGGCACGAATCAATTCCACGGTTCGGCTTTCGGATACGGGCACAACGAATTCCTGGACGCGAATACCTGGACCAACGATTTGACCGGTGCTCCGAAGGCAAAAGCGCGGGCGTGGGACTACGGAGGAAGTGTTGGGGGACCGATTCTAAAGGACAAACTGTTTTTCTTCGGGACGTTCGAACGATACACGCAAAACGATTTCACGCTGGGATCTTACAGCCAGTTTGTGCCGACGACCGCGATGCTGAATGGAGATTTCAGCGAGCTGCTGGACACGAACGTTGTCCTCGGGACCGATAGCGCAGGGAACACTATTTACCAGGGAGCGATCTTCAATCCGGCAACTGGCGACGTATTTCCGGGCAATGTGATCAACGTTCCTTTCAGCAGCGTGGCGCAAAAGATCCTCGCCATCTACAAGCAAGATTACGCGCCGGGGCAAGAGGGTCTTAATGGCAACAATCAGTTCCCCCTCAGCAATTCACCAAGCCAAACGCCGAATCAGGCCGTGGTGAAACTTGACTACGACCTGACTTCCAAAGACAAGCTCTCTGGATCCTGGATTTTTGACCACCGACCGCGAACCTTGGCCGATAGCGGAGGAGTATGGCAATACGGATCGTCCACCGGCGGGCCACTGGCGGATTCACGCATTCAGTTTGTCAAAGGTAACCAGTTCCGTGTCAGCGAAGCCCATACTTTTAGTCCCAACGTGGTCAACGTGTTCAACGAAACGTTCAACTGGTATTGGAATGGGAGTTCGCCGACAGAGACCGGAACTGATTGGAATTCGGAGCTTGGGTTCGGATCAACCGGGGCAGACAACTTCCCCGTGATCTCGTTCGGGAACGCTGTAAACGGTTACCAGATGACGTCTATCGGCAACCAATGGGCGGGGTATTTTACCGCAGGCACCCTTATTACTGGTGACACGGTGACCTGGACGAAAGGGAGGCATACGTTTTCGTTCGGAGGCGATTTCTGGGCGTATCAAGTGAATAGCCACAGCGGATCTGGCGTTAATAGTTTTAATTTCGTCCCCAACACCACGGATGGCGGGTATAGCGGGCAAGCGGGATTTGGTTTCGCGAGCTTTTTGCTCGGCGACGTATCCAGTGCCAGCCAGACCACGGCATTCGATCTATACGGGCGTCGGAAAACTTTGGCGCTGTTTGCCCAAGACAGCTACAAGATCACTCCAAAGCTGACTTTAACTGCTGGACTTCGTTGGCAGTATTCCTTGCGCTTCCATGAGAAGTACGGGCACTGGGCGAATTTTGATCTGAATCAGATTGATCCAAATTATGGGACTCCCGGAAAACTCGTCTTTGCAAACGGTCCTGGGGACAGCTTTGAGACCAAGGAATACTGGGATGGCCTGGGGCCGCAAATCGGTTTGGCCTATTCCCCAGCTAGGAAATGGGTCGTACGCGGTTCGTTCAGCTTGACGCTCCTGCCCCCCAATGCGCCGCAATTCGATGGAACCCCGGATGCTTTTGCTCCGCAGTATCGGGGGACAAACAGCGTGAACTCACCGTTTAACTGGGACAGCGGGTATCCAGGAGTATTCGTGCCCGGGAGCACCAGCATAGATCCCAGTTCATTTTTCGGACTAGTGTACACGGATCCACATTCGCTGATGCCGGGCTTCTCCGACACATTTAACATCGGCGTTCAGTACGAACTGACACCCAACATGCGACTGGAAGTCGCCTATGTAGGAAACCGGGGGCATCACCTGCCGGATACGGCGTTGGCATGGAATCAGCCGTCTGCTTCGACGTTCCTGAACGTGGAACAGCAGAACCCAGGACTCGTCCCGTACGGCGACTACAGCAGCTGGAATTTCTCCGGTGTTGGCTGCACCAAGGGAGGACCGGTGCTGAGCGGCTACGGTTATGGCGCGCCCTATGTCGGGATCACTTGTCCTTACACCGGATTTACCGGACCGGCCCTAGCAGCGCTTGCACCGAGCCCGCAACTGGCGAATTGGTCCACGGCGAATTGGTATTACTATGATCTGTCTTATGTTGGCTTACCGATCGGGCAGACCTCGTACAACTCGATGGTCGTGGATCTGGTGAAACGCACGGGCCGCGGATTGACTATGGATTTGAACTACACCTATTCGCGCTCACGCGGCGATACCTATACTTCGCAACAGGAATACAACGGCTATTACACTCCGGTGCAAGATTTCGGGAACTTATCCGCTGCAGCCAATTCGCTTACGAGTTATGACTTGACGCATATCGTCAAAGGCTATGTGACCTACCAACTGCCGTTCGGACAAGGCCAAAAATGGCTAACGGACAAGGGAAACTTCGTAAATAAACTGGTCGGCGGTTGGCAGGTTAGCGGACTCATTCTTTATACCAGCGGCCAGCCGTTCCATATCGGAGTCAACGAGCCGTTTTATCCGATTTGGGGCAACTTTTATCCGAATTTCAACACCAGCGGAGCGAAAGCCGCCGATCCGAGAGGTTTCTCCGGAGCAGCTGCGGCGGCGCCCGGTTCCACGTACTACTATCCATACTTTCCAACGTCGGTGGCCAGCGCACCGGTCAGCATTGATGGAACCGTGGTCAACCTGGGATCCGGAGAAGCATACGATGGCGCGCTGCGCTGCCCAGGCCAGGCCAACGAAAACGCCAGCGTGCTCAAATACCTATCGTTCGGCGAGGATGGAAAATATCAACTGTCCATGCGCGTCGAGTTCTATAACCTTTTCAACCGGCATACGTACAGCATCAACGGATGCGGCGGCTCCCAGACGAATGTCGGCAATCCAATAGTGAATACCGACGCCAACTTTGCCGCCGTAACGGGCGTTAATAGCGCCCCGCGGACCGGCCAGTTCGGCATCCGCTTTACGTTCTAACGCGAACGGTACTCGCGGGACAACACTGTACAGCGAATTGCACCGGTGCTACCAGACGAGCAGCCGATTGTAAATCCTGGTTAGCCGAGATGACTGATAAAAGTTGTTGTACCAGGGCGGGCTGCTTTCACCCGACCGATCCGATGAAGAGCAAATCCACCGCTGATCCAGCACGAACCGTTCGACTGATAACGTTGTTGTTCGCGATCGGCTGGCTGGGGGTAGCGGCTTATGCGGTGGCGGGGCCAATCCCCAAGCAATATTACGTTGATGCGAGGGGAGGGAATGACGCCAAAAGCGGCATGAGTCCGGCGGCGGCGTGGAAGACGCTGGAAAAAGTGAATGCGACGAAATTTCAGCCCGGGGACAAAATACTGTTGAAATCGAGCTCCGTGTGGCATGGGCAGTTGTGGCCCAAAGGTTCGGGCGCGGAAGGGCATCCCATCCTCGTGGACATGTACGGGGGCGGCGTAAAGCCGGTGATCAGCGGCGACGGCCTCGCGGAGGACGCAGTTCTTCTGAAGAACCAAGAGTATTGGGAGATTCAAAATCTGGAGATCACGAACCGGGGAAAAACGGCGGCGGTGCGGCGCGGGGTTCACGTGGATCTTGAGAATTACGGGGATGCTCATCATATCTATCTTCGATCGCTGACGGTTCACGACGTGAACGGGACGGACAAGGTAAAGCTCAACGGAGGAATTTTCTATACCTCGACAGGTGACAAGAAGCCGAGCCGGTTTATTGATTTGCGGATCGAGGACAACGAAATTTACCAGGTGGACCGGAGCGGAATTTTCAGTTGGGGGGATTCGTGGGTGCGGTCGAAGTGGAATCCGAGTCTTGGCGTTGTTGTGCGCGGGAATGAGCTTTATGACATCGGCGGGGACGGAATCGTGGTGGTGGCGACGGACGGAGCGATCGTGGAGTACAACGTCGTTCGGCATGCGAACCAGCGCTCGGAAGGCTACAACGTGGGAATTTGGGCCTGGAGCGCGGACAATACGCTGATCCAGTTCAATGAAGCTTACGGAACTAAAGGGCAGCGCGATGGAGAAGGCTTTGATTCGGATTGGAACAGCCGCAACACGGTGATTCAGTACAACTACAGCCACGACAATGACGGCGGTTTTCTGCTGATCTGCAACGACGGATCGCAAAGTCCCGCGAACAGCGCTGGGAATACGGGAACTATCGTTCGCTACAACATCAGCAGGAATGACCGGACGCGAGGCATTACGGTCACGGGACCCGTGAAGGACAGCTTGATTTACAACAACACGATTTATGTCGGCCCCGGGCACGATCTGAGCTTATTGTTGCAAGCCGATTGGCAAGGATGGGCGGACGGAACGTTTCTCTACAATAACATCTTCTACGTGGAGGGTTCGGCGCAGTTTGCGTACGGTGTTTCGCGGGACTCGGATGGCGCGTACCGTACCGCACCTGGCTTTGGCCCGAGCAGGCGCAATTCCTTCGATTCCAACGTTTATTTCGGAAACGTCGCTTCCGAAACGGATGCTAACGCGTCAACTGCCGATCCGCGCTTAGTATCGCCTGGAAGCGGAGGGACGGGCCGTACTTCACTTTCGGGTTACGAACTGCGACCGGATTCGCCGGACGCAAGTAACGGAAAACAGATCGAGAACAACGGCGAGCGCGATTTCTGGGGCAGACCGGTTCCTTCCTGCGGAGGAATCGCTCGAGGAGCTTCGCAACCGGAACGTTGCCAAAATGACGCGAAGTAGCGCGTTGCTGGGAGAGTCGAATGCGGACGAAGAGCAACGGGCATAACAGGACATATTGAGAAAATGCCACCGATGAATATTCGGGAGATCGCCAAGAAGGCCAAAGTTTCAACGGCCACGGTGTCGCGAACCATCAACCGTATTCCGACCGTGCATCCCCAACTGGCGAAACGCGTCTGGAAGGTTGTGGAAGAGCTGGGCTACGTGCCGAGCACCCAGGCCAGAGCGTTGGTTTCCGGCAAGAGCCGCATCTTCGGATTAATTGTTTCTGAAATTACGAACCCGTTCTTCCCGGAAATCGTACACGTGTTCGAGGACATCGCGGTCCGCCACAATTATGAAATTCTGATGACGTCCACAGTGCACGACCCGGAACGGATGAAAAACGCGGTGCGAAGGCTCCTGGAACATCGCGTGGAGGGAGTGGCCGTGCTGACCTTCGGCATGGAGGAATCGCTCCTCGATGATTTGAAATTGCGCAATGTGCCGCTGGTCTTCGTGGACGTCGGCCCCGCGCGCCCGCGAGTGAGCAATATCCGCATTGACTATCTCCACGGCATCCGGCAGGCGGTGCAGCATCTCGTGGCCTTGCGGCACGAAAGAATTTCGTTTATTACCGGCCCGTTGGAACTGAAGTCCGCCGTGGCCCGGCGGGATGCTTTCTTCCAGTCCATGAAGGAGTTGGGAATGCTGGTGGACACCGAACTCGTCGTGGAAGGCAATCACTCGCTCGAGGGCGGCGAAAGCGCACTCGCGAAGTTGCTGAAGCTCAAATCACCGCCGACCGCCGTTCTTTGTTCGAACGACTTAACCGCAATCGGAGTGATGCGCAAGAGCTATGCGGAGAGAATTTCGATTCCCGCGGAACTATCCGTAGTGGGCTTCGACAACACGCGCTTTTCGCAATATATTTTGCCGCCTTTGAGCACGGTAGAAATGTCGCAAGCGGAGATCGGCAGGCTGGCCTTCCAGGCTCTACTGAACGACGTTCAGCGCGAGCAGCCGAACGAGCAGGGGACGGAGTACCACCTGAAAACGCATTTTATCCTGCGCGACTCGACCGCCATGAATCCGCGGTTCGCCTCGCGCGCCGTCGTTGAAGCGACGGGGGAGTAGGGAAGTCCGGAGTTTTCGCAGCATCTATTGCGGTGACGCCGCACTGGGGACACTTCCATGAATCTTGTCAGGAATCGAGCGGGCCTTCGGATGAGGGGAAAAGCTTCAGCTTTTCTCCTCCGCATTCTGGGAATTCTGGCATTGGCTTTGTCGTTCTTGCTTTCGCCGCTCTCAGCCGATTCGCAGACTGCTCCGCCCTTCCGGCCGGATCAGATGGACACCATCCTCTATGGCGTTGCCTATTATCCGGAATACATGCCTTATGACCGGCTGGACGAGGACGTGCAGCTCATGCAGAAGGCCGACATCAATGTCGTTCGCATCGGCGAATCGAGCTGGGGTTTGTGGGAACCGCAAGACGGCCAATTTGAGTTTGCCTGGATGGACCGCGTGGTGGCGCGCCTGCATGCGGCGGGCATTCGCATCATCCTGGGGACGCCGACTTATTCCATTCCCGCGTGGATGTACAAGGAACATCCGGAAATCGTCGTTACGCGGCTTGGCGGGCAATCTCTGTATTACGGATTGCGGCAGAACACGGATCTGATGAATCCGACGTACCGGTTTTATTGCGAGCGCGTCATTCGCAAGATCCTGGAACACTACAAGGATAATCCTGCGATCATCGGCTACCAGATTGACAATGAAACTTCCTCGTCGGGCGCCGCGAATCATGACGTGCAAGTTGGCTTCGAGGAGTATTTGAAGACCAAGTTCAAGAGCGTGGACACGCTGAACAAGATTTGGGGATTGAATTACTGGGGCCAGCGGATGAATGACTGGACCGAACTGCCCCCGCGCGACGGCATTCTAAATCCGGGATGGAAGCTCGAATGGGAACGTTACTCGCAATGGGAAACGACGGACTTCCTGGCGTGGCAAGCGAGCATCGTCCGGGAGTACAAGCGTCCCGACCAGTTCATCACGCACGATTTTGCCGGTCCGCCCCGGCCGGAAGTCAACGAATCCGATGTTGCGAAAACGCTGGATATTGCAGCGGCAAATCCGTATCACGGCACGCAGGATCAGTTCGACGGCGAAACTTCCTCTTTCGTGGGCGATTACACGCGCTCGTTGAAGAAAACCAATTACCTGATTACGGAAACCAACGCGGAGGCCATCGGGTGGGACTCGAAGGATCAGTTCCCGCCGTACGATGGCCAGTTGCGGCTGGACGTTTACACGCACATTTCATCCGGCGCGAACATGGTCGAATATTGGCACTGGCACTCGATTCACTATGGACAAGAAACTTATTGGAAGGGCGTGCTTGGACATGATCTGGAGCCCGGACGTCCTTACCGGGAAGTCAGCCGAACGGCACACGAACTCGAAAAAATCGGGCTGGAGATCGTGGATCTCCAGAGAAAAAACCAGGTGGCCATTCTCTATAGCGACGATTCCTACTATGGGATCGAGTTCATGAAGTTCAGCGATCGCGAGAATTACCGCACGATCCTGCGGCAGATGTATTCCGCGCTTTACCATGCCAATATCGGGGTGGATTTCGTCTTTCCGGACAGCACCAATCTTTCGGACTACAGAGTCATCGTTGTTCCTCCGCTGTACATTGCAAGCGATGCGCTGCTGGAGCGCCTCTCGGATTACGTGCGCGCCGGAGGAAATCTCGTAGTCGCGTTTAAGAGTGGTTTTTGCAATGAATATTCCACGGTGCGCTGGCAGATGGCGCCCGGCCCTCTACGCGAAGCCGCCGGTTTCCACTACCAGGAGTTCTCAAGCCTTCGCCAGCCGGTTGCTCTGAAGGGGGATCCCTTCCACGTGGGCGCGGGGAATGAAGTTTCCGACTGGGCGGAAATGTTGATTCCGGATACGGCGGAACCGCTCGCCTATTATGACCATCCCTTTTTCGGCAAATATCCCGCCATCACCCGCAACTCCTTCGGCAAAGGTACATTTACGTACGAGGGGACCGTGCTCAGCGACAAATTGCAATCGGCGGTTCTCATGGATGTATTGCAAAGGGCGAGACTTACGGGACCTGATCAAAAACTGCCTTCCAGCGTGAGGGTGAAGCACAGCGTGAGCAGGACGGGCAAGAACGTGCACTTCTACCTGAATTATTCGAGCGATCCGCAATCCATGAGCTACGCCTACGCTGCGGGAACCAACTTGGTCACGGGCAGCGCGGTGGCTCACTCGCAGACCATTCTGTTGCAGCCGTGGGACGCCGCCATCGTCGAGGAGAACTAGAAAGGTATGCCTTCGCGAATTTCAATACGAAAGTCCGCTGCGTTTCCATTTTGGTTCTTCGCCATATTTCTGACGTTTTCCGTTCCCTCCTCACCCGCGCAGACGGAGAAGACTGCATCCGCGGAAGTGGAAAAACGGGTTGACGCTCTGCTCGCGAAAATGACGCTTGAAGAGAAAATCGGCCTCATCGGCGGCACAAAGACCTTCTATATCAAGGCGATCCCGCGACTTGGTCTGCCGGCTTTACGCATGTCCGACGGCCCCCTGGGTGTGCATGATTACGGCCCGACAACCGCTTATGCGGCTCCGATTGCGCTTGCCGCTTCCTGGGACACAGATTTGGCTCGGCGCGTGGGCGTCTCGATGGGCCGGGATGCTCGGGCGCGCGGCGTCAATTTCATTCTGGCGCCGGGGATGAATATCTATCGCGCTCCGATGAACGGACGCAATTTCGAGTATCTCGGCGAAGATCCCTATCTGGCTTCGCGCATGGCGGTTGGATTGATTGAAGGCATTCAGAGCCAGGGAGTGATCGCAACCGCGAAACATTTCGTGGCGAACAACGAAGAAAGCGGCCGTTGGGACCACAGTTCGGATGTGGATGAGCGCACACTTCGCGAAATCTACCTTCCGGCATTCGAGGCTTCCGTTCGCGAAGCTCACGTCGGCGCTTTGATGGATGGGTACAATCTGGTCAACGGCGTATACATGACGGAAAACAAACCTTTGAACATTGACGTCGCCGAGAAGGAATGGGGATTTGACGGGATCATCATGTCCGATTGGGGCGCCACTCACGACGGTATTGCCGCAGCCAATGGCGGGCTCGATTTGGAGATGCCGTCGGGCGTTTACATGAACGCCGCGACGCTCCTGCCCGCAATTCAGAAAGGCCTCGTTTCCGAAGCGACGATTGACGACAAGGTCCGCCGCATTCTGCGCAAGGCCATTCAATTCGGTTTTTATGACCGGCCTCAAGGCGAGCCCTCGATTGCGCTCTGCAGCCAAGAGGGCAGGGAGATCGCCTTAGAGGAAGCGCGGAGCGGCATGGTGCTGCTCAAGAACGAAAATCATCTTCTCCCTCTCGATAAGGACAAAATCAATACGGTGGCGGTATTTGGTCCCGATGCTTATCCCGCCGTGGTGGGCGGCGGCGGCAGCTCGCTCACCAAGCCGTTCAACGATGTCAGCTTCCTCGAGGGAATCAGTGATTACTTGGGTCTGAAGAAGCGCGTGCTCAACGTAATGCAAACGCCGGACGTGGGAGCGATCGCGAGCGCAACACAGTTCACCACATCACCTGGCGGTTCGCCCGGCCTCAGTGCCGAGTACTTCAACAACGAGGATCTCAAGGACGCTCCTGCGCTGACGCGCACGGACGAGCGCGTTGATTTCGAGTGGGGCGATGGAAGCTATGCCGCAAAGGGTCCTGTGGACCATTTCTCCGCACGATGGACGGGCTACTTTGTACCACCGAAGGAGGACGACTACACGTTCTACGTCTCCGCCGATGACGGGGCGCGGCTTTATATTGACGGCGAGCATGTCATCGAGGATTGGCAGCGTCATGGGGAAACGCTGGATACCTACTCGATGCATCTGGAAGCAGGCAAAGCGTACAAAGTCAGGCTTGAGTATTTCGAGAATGTAGGCACGGCCACAGTGCGCTTTGGAGTCGCCGCAGCATCGCAGCCCCTGGACGCGGAAACCAAGGAGGTTGCGCGCATGGCCGACGCCGTGATCGTGTGCGTGGGGTTCGATCCTTCCACCGAGAGCGAAGGGAGCGACCGAACATTTCGTTTGCCCGGCGGGCAGGATGATCTCATTGAGCAACTCGCAGCCATCAACAAAAACGTCGTTGTGGTACTGACGGCCGGCGGTAACGTTGACATGACCCGCTGGATTGATAAAGTCCCGGCGCTGCTTCACGCGTGGTACCCGGGACAGGAAGGCGGCACTGCGCTCGCGCAACTCCTGTTTGGAGATTATAGCCCGTCCGGCAAACTTCCCGCGTCTTTCGAGCGCCAGTGGCAAGATAGCGCCGCCTACGGAAGTTACGCGCCGGCGTCCGGCACAAAACGGATCGAATACAAGGAAGGCATTTTTCTTGGCTACCGGCATTTTGACCGGTCAGCCGTGAAGCCGCTTTTCCCTTTTGGCTTCGGCCTGTCGTACACCACGTTTCAGTACAGCAATCTGTGGGTCACGCCCGCGTCGGGCGATTTAAGTTCTCCTGTTACGGTATCGTTCGACATCAAGAACACGGGTTCCCGGGAAGGCGCGGAGGTTGCACAGATTTACGTCGGAGATGCACACGCAAACGTCCCGCGTCCGACGAAGGAACTGAAGGGTTTTGCAAAAGTGCTGCTGCGCCCCGGCGAGACCCGACAAGTGACCGTGCAATTGAACCGCAGGGCGTTTTCCTATTTCGACGTTGCGAAGGAAGACTGGAGGGCAGAAGCCGGAGAATTTTCGATTCTCGTCGGCACTTCGTCGGCGCGGATCGAGCTGCAAGGGAAATTCCGCCTGGCGCAAGATCAGGAAACCCGCTGATGCGCTAAGCAGATCTCCGACGAGAAAAATCAGGGAGAGGGATTCGGGAGACTTTTTCATGGGGGTTGTGATTGGCGTTGATTTCGGCACACTGAGTGTCCGCGTGACCGTTGTGGACACCGAGAGGGGCCGGCTTGGCTGCGGGCTTACGGACTATCCCCTGCATCGCCGCAAGGAAGATCCAGACTACGCAACACAGAGCCACGAGGACCATCTACGCGCCCTCATCGGAGCCACGGGCAAGGCGCTTGCCACCGCGAAGATTTCCGGCGATCAGGTCAGCGCTTTGGCGATGGACACAACGGGATCGAGCGTCATTCCGGTCGGAGAAAAACTGGAGCCACTCGGGGAATATTACATGTGGTGCGACCACCGTTCCTGGCGCGAAGCGGCGCTGATCACGAAGGTCGCGCGCGAACAGAATCTCCAGGCGATTCGCTGGTGCGGTGGCGTGTATTCTTCGGAATGGGGATTTTCGAAACTGCTGCATTGGCTGCGCCACAACCCCGGAGAGCGCGGACGGTTTGCTACGGCGTTCGAACACTGCGATATGATCGCCGCCGTTCTCTGCGGCGTCACTAACCTCGAGCAAGCTCCGCGTTCCGCCTGCGCCATGGGACACAAGTGGATGTGGAATCCCGCGTGGGGCGGGCTGCCGTCAGAGGATTTTTTCGTGGCGGTTGATCCGCTGCTTAAAGGCGTGCGCGAAAAAATTCGTGGCCGGTTCGCGACGAGCGATCATTTGGCAGGCGCCCTTTCCGCGGAGTGGGCTGCGAAGCTCGGATTGCGTCCGGGAATTCCCATCCCCGTCGGCGCCTTCGACGCGCATTGGGATGCGATCGGAGCCGGCGCGCGTACGGGCGACATCGTCAATGTGGTGGGCACTTCCACGTGCATCATCGCGATGAGTGATCAAACACAGCTTGTTCCGGGAGTTTGCGGCGTCGTTCCGGGCTCCGTGCATCCGCAAAAGACAGGCGTTGAAGCGGGACTCTCCGCCACGGGCGATATCTTCGAAGCGATCGCACGCCGGGCAGGAACCAGCGTCCCTGCACTCTCCGAGGGCCTAGAATCTTATCGCGCGGGGCAGACTGGCCTGCTGCGATTTGCTTGGGACAATGGTGACCGGACGGTGCTCGTCAATCCGGAGCTTGGCGGAATCACTTTTGGATGGAATCTTACGCACGCGCCACAGGACGAACTGTTCGCGTCGATGGAAGGCACGGCATTTCATACGCGTATCATCCTCGAACGAATGCAGCAACACGGGGTGCCGATTCGCCGCGTAATCAACGGCGGCGGAATTCCGCAGAGGAATGAAGTACTCAATCGGATCTACGCGAATGTTTTGAACAAACCGGTGCTCGTCCCTCAGGCTGACGTGACGAGTCTCGGATCGGCAATTTTCGCGGCTCTCGCCGCCGGTACGTTTCGAACGATCGAGGAAGCGCAAGGGGCGTTGTGTCCGGCGCACCGCGTCGTCGAGCCCGATCCCGAATCTGCCCGCGTTTATGAGGAACTTTACGGGCACTATCGCGAGCTTTATTTTGCTTTTGGAAATCCCGAATCGTCGGCAGTCTCCGCCGGAAGAGTTTTACCCACTCTTCGCCGCGTCGCAACTGCGTCACGAGGAACTGCATGAAACTTACCGGCCTTCGTAAGGAAGTTCTGGAAGCCAATCTGGAATTGGTGCGCCACGGACTGGTTCTTTATACGTTTGGGAACGCCAGCGGCATCTCACGAGGGGAAGGTCTCATAGTCATCAAGCCGAGCGGGGTTCCCTATGAATCCATGAAGGCCGATGATCTGGTGATAGTAGATCTCGATGGAAAGACCATCGAGGGAGTGAAGCGCCCTTCTTCGGATCTGGAAACTCATCTTCTTCTCTACAAAGCTTTTCCGGGGATCGGAGGCATCGCGCACACGCATGCGCGCTACGCAACTGCCTGGGCGCAGGCGGGGCGCGAAATTCCGTGTTTCGGCACTACGCACGCCGACTATTTCCACGGGCCGATTCCCATCACGCGGCCACTTCGGCCGTCCGAAATTCGATCTGCGTACGAAGCGAATACCGGCAAGGCCATCATTCGCCGATTTGCGAAGCTCGATCCGCTGCACTTTCCCGGAGTGCTTGTTGCCGGTCACGCGCCTTTTTGCTGGGGCAAAACGCCCGCGGAAGCTGCTCACAACGCGGTGATCGTCGAGGAAATCGCGGCGATGGCCTTCGTGACCATCACGGCAAATGCACGGGCGAAGGCCATCACCAAACCGCTGCTAGATAAGCACTTCTATCGCAAGCACGGCCCAACGGCCACCTATGGGCAAAAGAAATAGAGGTCAGATTTTGCGGAGTTCCAGAAACGCGAACATCCCCAGTCTCTTCATCTCGAACTCAAGCGCGCGCTCGAGTGCGGCCCAAGCAGAATGTGTAAATCCCGGCATCAGACTTCTCATTCCCACGCCGCCGGAAACAATGTAGCGAAAGGGCATGAAGGGCCTGTTCATTTCAATCGAGAACTCAGGAAATTCCTTTTCAAAGTCGTTTCGGTCTCTCTCAAAGATAATCCACGGAAGGGCGATATTCGCATCGGAAAGAGGACCGCTTGAATTGAATTCCCAAGTCGTTGCGTCCGGGTGAAAAGGCTCATGATGGAATCGCGCGTACACAAATCGCGACCAGGAGGTTACCCACGGCTCGATCATGAGGATTTTGCCCCCCGGCCGAACGCACCGCAAAGCCTCGGCAAAAAAGCGCCTTACTTGGGGCATGTGGTGCAGCACATCGGTCATTACGATCGCCCGCAGCGAATTTTTTGGGAAGGGCAGACGCACAGCATCTGCAACGACGCGTATGTCGGGACACACAAAGAGCTCGGAAGTGATCAGACCGGGGATGAAATCGCCGCAGTAACCCGCGCCGGAACCCAATTCAAGCACCGCCCCATCACCCGGAGGCAAGGCGCGACCAAGCATGGCGTACCATTCGTTATAAATGGCTTTGAGAAAAGGTTTCGACGAGATGACTTGTTTGCGGCGCCGCGTCGTTTCCGGCGAATCCAGATCCAGAGAAACCGTGAGCGGATGCGCAAGCAGACGACGAAGGAGAGGGGCGGACAAAATTGCTATCCTTCGAGCCGGAACCAGGCATGGAAGCAGATCTGCAGCATGCGCAGGCCATTGGAGAAAACTTTTGTCATTTTCGTGACGCCGTGGATTCGTTCCTGATAATGGACGGGAACTTCCACAATCTCGAGGTGCAACTTGCTGGCGCCGAAGAGAAGCTCGTAATCGCCCCAAAGATCACGTTTGCCCCAAGTCCCTAAGTTCGGTTCCATACGGAGCCAGTCCTTCCGCCACAGGACCTTCGTGCCGCAGAGCGTGTCCTTAATGCGCTGGTCCAGCAGAAACGAAAAAGCGAGCCCGAAGAATGTGTTTCCGGCAATGTTCGCGAGCTTCATTGCGCGTTCCTGCATGGGGTAAACGAGCCGGCTGCCATTGACGAAATCGCCCCGGGAAGAGACGAGGGCGCGCAAGAACACCGGAAGTTCTTCCGGCATGACGCTCAAGTCCGCATCCAGAATCATCAGCACGTCGCCACGCGCGGCGCGAAATCCCGCCCAGACGTTTTCCGCCTTGCAGATGCCTGGCCCGTCCACCAAGCGAATGTTTTTTTCGGGGAACTCCTGCTGCATGCGGAGGACTTCGTCGGGCGTTCCGTCCGTTGATTTGTCGTCACAGAAAAGTATTTCCGTGGCTCTGCCCATGGAGGGAATCCTGCGGACCGCGGGTTGGATATTGCCAACTTCGTTGCGACAGGGAACGACGACTGAGACGGTAACGTCTTCCTCTCGCCTGGGTTCTGTCATGGGACGCGCTACCATGACCTGCATGAGGCAAAGGCGGCGCAAACCGGGGAGCCTGGCCACAAAGCCATTCAGAAAATTGGAAAGGAGAGGAATCCATTTGGGAAAAAGAATTAAACGGTGTTTGCGCACCGGGCGAAACCCCGCCAGTTTCAAGAAGCCGCGAATGTCATTCTCGCTCACCCAGTTGGGCTCGACGAACCGGGCGCGCAGCCGGAGCTTGGAGGCCAGCTCGAGAACCGGTTCCCAAAAGTGGTTTGCATTGATAACCACGATCTGCGTTTCAGGGGTGCAATGCTTGCGGATGCATTCAAAAGCGGAAAGAATGTCCGCCGTATCGAATATGTGATTGAAGACGATGTAGTCAAACGTTGCGTTGAGTTCAAGCTCTTCGGGATCGCACTTCACGAAATTAAGTTCGGGATGAAGCTTCTGGGCGCAGAGAACCATGGCGTCGCTGATTTCCACACCGACGCCATAGGAGGCTTGTAGTTGAGAAAGGAGATGGCCCGTCTGGCAGCGAATATCCAGCACTTTTTTGTGGGGCTCGACGATGAACTTCAAGACACGAGCGAGACGGTCGTAATAGTAGCGATTCGCGTGGATCCAGCTTTCGCGATGATCAGCGACATCTTCCTGTTGTTTGCGCCGGGCGTCGCGAATTTCCTGAAGCGCTTCAAGACCGCGGCTTTGCGCTGCCTGGGATGGGGAATCCAAAGTGATCATTCCCGTTCCCCGCCGGCGTGGGCGAAAGAAATGCATTCGTTACCAGGCCTGGCTCGAGAGTTTCCGATCATCGCTTTCCTACCTTGTTCAACAGAGCTTCCAGGCGCGCGCGTGCCTGGCTCATTCCCGGATCCAAGCGCAAAGCACTCAAATAGGCGTTGGATGCACCGGCAGAATCGCCTTTCGCTTCAAACGCTTGCCCTAATTCAAAATAAACATCCGGACTGGGTGCGATTTGGAGGGCGCGCAAGAAATCCCCTGCTGCCGCGTCATAGTTCCAGGATTGCCGCTCGATTTTGCCGCGCAAGGTGTAGTTATTCCGAACGCCGGGGTTCAGAGCGATGGCCTTGTCGAGTTGCGTCAGGGCCATTCCGTATTTCTTCTGATTCGCGTAAATGACCGCGAGATTGTGGTGCGCGTGCTCCTCTTCGAACGGATCGGAAAACAAGGGAATCGCCTGTTCGTATTCGATGGCTGCCTCATTCCATCGGGATTGCAGCTGGAGCGCCAGCCCCAGGTTATAGTGCGCCGAGGCCTCGTCTGGAACAAGCTGCACCGCCGCCAGAAAGTGGGGTTCGGCCAGTTGCGGCTCTCCGCGGGCCATCAGTGCCGCACCGAAGTTATTCTCCGCGATTCCATTGTTTTTGGTAGCTGCAAGCGCGTGCGCGAAGAGCGTGTAACTGTTTTTCCAGTAGCCGATCTGGATTTCCGTGACGCATAAGTAAGAAAAAAGCACCACGGCAAACGCGACAAGGACAATTCCCTCCTTAAGTTTCATCCGGACGGCCGTTTCGCCAAGGAGCCAGATCACGGCGATAAAAATGCCGATCAGTGGAACGTAGGCATAGCGGTCCGCCATTCCCTGGCGACCCGATTGCACGACTCCGATCATGGGAAACATAGTTCCCAGAAACCAGAGCCATCCAAACACCAAATACTTTCTGGAGCGATAACGCCAAACAGCAGCGCTGATGGCCGCAAGGATGATCGCGGATATCGCCACTGCCGCCCAGGAAAGTCCATTTTCCGGGTGCGGATAGAACACCGCGAGGTTCGAGGGCCAGATCGCCTTTCCCAAATAAACCACATAGGAATAGACGGCGTTTTTCAGCCGCCACGGAAGCGGCATCCCCGCCGCGAGTGCTTTGTCCTTGTGGTGAATCAGGAGAGTGATCCAGCCCGCCAGAGCGGCCAGGAAGAAAAGAGGAATTTTCTCGGCAACGAGGCCGAACGCTCTTTTCCAGGGGAACGAGGACTCGCTAGACATCTCAGCCCCGGCGAATCGTTCCAGCGGCCAGTAGTCCAGCAGGAGCAAACAAAAAGGCAGGGTGATGACCATGACTTTCGACATCAACGCGCAAGCAAAGAGCAGGAGCACACAAGCGTAGCGCGCGACGCCCGGCTTTTTTGCATACCACACATAAGAAAGCATCGCGAACAGCATGAAGAAGACGCAGAGCACCGATTTTCGCTCGGCAATCCACGCGACGGCTTCGACATTCAGAGGATGAGCAGCAAAAAATGCGGCAACAGCCGCGCTGCGAAACGGCCGGCCGGTGACCCACTGGAGAAACAGGAAGAGAAGTCCGACGTCCACCGCCTGAAAAACGATGTTGGTGAAATGGTGTCCGGCAGGATTCAGGTGAAAGAGCTGGATGTCCAACATGTGAGAGATCCAGGTGAGAGGATGCCAGTTCGCGGCCGGATTGTTTGTGCCGAAAGCCCAAATGAGGTTGTGCCAGGTGATGCCTTGCAGGACATGCGCATTGGCGGTGACATAATCGGGGTCGTCATAATTCACAAAACCGTTTCGGACTGCGGGGGCGTAAAGAATTGCGGCGCCCAGCGTTAGGAGGATCGCGAGGGTCCATACCAAACGGAGATAGGAGGAGTCCGATTCCGGCGGCAAAGCAGGTGGTTGGTTGGGGAGGGTTGCCATGGATGCGAATTTCAGACAATCGCCAGCTCGAGCAAAACAGGATTCATCCCGGAAGGGGTCAACCTTGAACCGCCACGCTGCCGATTTGCCTCCGCGCGACGGGCGAAGCGGGGCAAAAATCCAACGGCAAGCCCTTCAATAGCCTTCATGGCGATGGGAAATGCCTCGACGATTAGCTTGGCCGCGCCGTGAGTTGGTTGCAAGCCTTGCAGAGCAGGGTGTGGCCAGCGTGGTACTATCGCGATGGGTGAGGCGCGCCAGCGAAGAACGTGCCGCGAAGCGCGCGAATTGGGCATTCCACCAGGAAAAGGAGCGGGAGTGGGGACTGATCGAGTTTCGCGTCGCGATTGGTTTCGCCGGGCCTCCACGTTTTCCCTCGGTCTGCCATTTGCCCTTTCTACCGTTGTCTCGAATTCAAGTTTCGCGGAATCCCTCTTTCCCGCCCGATTGTCGGAGAAGGCCGCATTGCCCCCTCAACTATTCCATTCGGATCCTACCCAGTACCGTCTAACCCGCGCAGATGACGCGTTTCTGGAGGAAGTGGAACGAGCGGGCTTTGCCTTTTTCTGGGAGCAGGCAAGCCCTGCGAGCGGGCAGATTGACGACCGCGGACCTGCCGACGGAGGCGAGCACAAGAAAGTTTCCAGCATCGCCTCGACCGGTTTCGGATTGACAGCGATGTGCATCGCGGATCGTCGCGGGTGGCTCAAACACGGCGCGATCCTCGACCGAGTGAAGACGATCCTGCAGTTCGCCTTTGAGAAACTCCCTCATGAGCACGGCTTTTTCTACCACTTCGTAGACCCGGATACCGGCGCGCGCGCGTGGAAGTGCGAAGTCTCCGATATTGATACCTGTCTCCTCCTGTGCGGAGTCATCACCTGCCGCGCGCATTTTGACGACGCAGAGGTCCGGTCGCTGGCCACCAAGATTTATGAGCGGACGGACTGGGCGTGGATGTTGAACGGCGGAAAAACCCTGGCCATGGGTTGGACTCCGGAAGATGGCTTCATCAAGTCCCGCTGGGATAGCTACAGCGAATTGATGATGATGTACCTGCTCGGCATGGCTTCGCCGACGCATCCTTTGCCCGAGGAGACGTGGGGAGCATGGGAGCGGCCGGATTTCGAATACCAAGGCGCGCACTATGTTGGCTCGCACGCACCACTCTTCGTGCACCAGTATTCGCACGCGTGGTTTGATTTCCGGGGAAAGCGCGATGCATTTTGCGATTATTTCCGGAATTCCATTATTGCGACCAAAGTGCACAAGCTCTGGTGCATCAGCCTGGCGAAGCGTTTCCCCGACTACAGCGAGAACCTGTGGGGCATCACGGCTTCGGATTCGGCGCACGGTTACACAGCCTGGGGCGGACCTCCGGAGATGGGCGACATTGATGGATCGATTGTTCCGTGCGCGGCGGGGGGGTCGCTGGCCTTCCTGCCGGAGGAGACGCTTGCGGTCTTGCGCACGATTCGGGAGAAAGACAGCGCACGCGCCTGGAAACGGTACGGATTCGTAGACGCATTCAATCCGCTGAACGATTGGACCGATACGGATGTGATCGGAATTGACGTGGGAATTACGCTGCTGATGGCCGAGAATGCGCGAACGCAGTTTGTCTGGAACACCTTCATGAAGGACCCCGCAGCCCAGAAGGGAATGGAACTGGCAGGGTTTAAAGCCGAATAGCGAGCCAGGGCTTCGCGTGAGACACTACGTGGCCGTGAGAATCCTCTGCTTGCGCATAAGGCCGGATCGGATTGCGTTACGTTCCGGGCGGTGCGCGTTGCTGCTTCTCAATCAAAACAATCAAAAGACTCCGCAACGCCGTGATGCGGGCAGCCGTGCGCATTCCTGACGCTCCCGCGATTGTGCTCGTCAATCCTGCGTCGGGACGAGGCCGGGCTAAGAAATCCCTCTTGCGCGTTCGCGAAACATTCGACGAGCGGAAGTATTCCGCAAGTTTTGTCGAGACGTCTTCCCGGCAGGAGATGCAGGAGCTTGCCCGAGGCGCGATCGCCGGCGGGACGCGACTGCTGATCGCCATGGGAGGAGACGGGACAGTCCAGGCGGTTGTTGAGGAGGCTATCGGACAC
>Ga0335077_10000834_pt1 | contig 35058 bp, 25 predicted proteins | sample Lox_Sample_31_FD_207151 | JGI IMG/M metagenome (GOLD analysis project Ga0335077, IMG submission 207151) | Soil microbial communities from Loxahatchee National Wildlife Refuge, Florida, United States - Lox_Sample_3.1 | ecosystem: Environmental > Terrestrial > Soil > Wetlands | place: USA... | reverse complement strand
ACACGTAGAGATTGTGGACAGCGCGGGGCTGGGCGTGATCATGCGCGCCTTCGGGGAGATCGAACAGCTAGGGGGTCAGCTGCGGATCTCCGGCGCTAACGAGCACGTGCAGCGGCTTTTCAACATAACGCATACCGGAACGATCCTGACTGTCGATCCAGACCTCGTGACCAGCATCAGGAAGATGCAGGACGGAAAAGCGACAGCGGGTCAGTCATCCTGAACCTGTGTTCCTGAGTCCAACTGCAGTCCGCCAGTTAGGTCGCGGATCCTTTCGATGCGGTGTTCCAGGCACCACTTCTCCAGAGCATCTACCAACGTCTCGCATGCGCATGGGTCCCAGAAATTCACAGTGCCGACCTCGATTGTGCTAGCGCCTGCGAGCATAAACTCGATCACGTCTTCCGCTGTGCTGATGCCGCCGATGCCGATCACGGGTATCTTCACCGTTTTCGCTGCCTCCCAGACCATACGCAGCGCTATCGGCTTGATGGCAGGACCGGAGAGTCCGGCGGTAACATTTGAGATTCTTGGTTTGCGGGTTTCGGCATCGATCGCCATGGCGACAAAGGTGTTCACCAGCGAGATGGCATCGGCACCCGCTTCCTCAGCGGAGCGCGCCACTTCAGGAATGCTGGTAACGTTGGGAGAGAGTTTCACGATCAACGGCCGGGTGGCGACTTTCTTCGCCGCGCTGACCACGTCGAAGAGCATCTTGGGATCGCTGCCGAAAGTAATGCCGCCGCACTTGGTGTTGGGGCAGGAGACGTTCAATTCGTAGGCGGCGATGCCTTCGCCATCGTTGAGCATGCGTACCACTTCTTCGTATTCCTCCTGTGAGTGGCCGAAGACATTACAGAAGAAAACGGTGTTCTTGATCCTGCGCAGCAAAGGGAGCTTCTCTTCCAGAAATGCGCGAGCGCCGATGTTCTGCAATCCGATGGCATTCAACATTCCGGCGGCAGTCTCAAACAGGCGAGGAGGAGGATTCCCTGTCATCGGCTCGCGCGAAAGGCCTTTCACTACAAACCCTCCCAGCCGGTGCAGCGCAACTACGTCCTCGAATTCGACTCCATAGCCGAAACTTCCGCTGGCTGCAAGCACGGGGTTCTTGAGCGCAATGCCGGCGACGCTCACGCTCATGTCGAGCATCGGTTTCGGAGCCGGGCTCACGCGCGAGTCTCCGTCATTGCGCCTCTCTCTCCCTGCGGACAACGATGGGTTGTTTCACTGTTGCGGCGCGCTCCAGTTTGTCCCAGGCAAAGCCTCGACCCTCCATTGCGCGCTTGAGCGTCCGGAATAGCACGATTGAAAACAACTGCCGGTAGGCAAAGCGCTGCAGCCAAACGTGGCCCAGAAGCAGGAAGTCTCGCTTACCGCCGGGCTGCTGACGTTCCAGGGTAAAGGCAATGGTTGAGGCGACGAAGTCAATCAGCATGAACAGAGCGAAATACAACACCAAGCGATGAAAGCTTGCAGGGTTAGCCGACTCGGGATGGAAGTGCTTATTAACGAAATACGTCACGGCGCCAACCACGAACATGATGTCAATGAAGGGTGACACCAGCGGCAAAAGGATCTGGAAGATGACCATGTTGGGAATGGCCACCCAGCCGAGGGCACCCTTCTGCTTTACTGCTGCGCGGTGCTTCCACACCGACTGCATGATGCCAAAGGACCAGCGAAAGCGTTGCCGCATTAACCCGTTCGAGGTGCTGGGCGCCTCGGTATAGGCCAGCGCACGGTCTTCGTAGTTCACCCAATACCCTGCCTGCAGCAGCGCCATTGTCAGGTCCGCATCCTCAGCCACGGTGTCGGGCTGATAGCCACCGGCCGCACGCACAGCAGCAGTGCGCCAGGCACCTATCGCGCCAGGCACGACGCTTACCGCATTCAGCGTATTCAGGGCTCGACGCTCGAAGTTCTGGCTGGTGATGTACTCAAGTGCCTGCCAGCGCGTCCACAGGTTCACACGATTGCCCACTTTGGCGTTGCCCGCGATAGCACCGACCCTTGGGTCCCCGAAGTGCTGCACCAATTTCGACACTGCGTTAGGTGCGATGACCGTATCGGCATCAATGCCGATGAAAAGCTCCTCTGTCACGTGTTCCAGTCCGTAGTTGAGGGCTTCCGCCTTCCCGGAGTTCGGCTTTGTGAGCACCGTCACGCGGCCCTCAGCGATCTCCTTCTCGAAGTCCTCTCGCGTGACATCCAGCGTTGCGTCCTTGGAGCCATCATCGATCACAATGACCCGCAGGCTCCTGTAGTCGGAGTCAAGCACCGAGCGCACGGTGTGCTCGATGACCTTCTCCTCGTTGTACGCGGGGATGAGGACCGCGACCGCGGGCCGATAGTTCGGATCGAATAACGTCTTACGGCGACGGAAGCGGTCAAAGATGGCGAGGGCGCCCACCAACACCAGGCGCCCGCTCATCAGCACGTCGCCCACGAAGAACACGAATATGACGAATGAGGAAATCCCAGCAAACAAGGAAAAGTTGAGGCCGTCTATCCATGCTGCCCAGCGCTCGTTCGTGGTGATCGGCGGCATCACCTCAGCACGGGTCTTACCCATCAGCTCTGACACTGGCACGATTTCGAAGCCGCGCGCTCTCAACGAATCAATGATTTGAGGGAGCGCCTTGACTGTCTCACGGCGATCTCCTCCACCATCGTGAAGCAGGATGATGTTTCCACAGGCCAGATTACCCGTGGCACAGGGCGGCAGGTTGGTCAGTACGTCGTGGACAATCTCTTCCGCCGAACGGCGCGGATTGTCGTGCCAATCGTTGGGGTCCAGCTTGTCGCCAACCGTGATGTAGCCGAGGTCTTGCGCCAGTTCCAGGGGGCGTACCTGGTCAGCAGTATCTGGTTCCTGATCGATGGAGTAGGGCGGACGGAACAACACCGGCTTCACCCCAAGTTTGCCCTCGAAGAAGCGCTCCGTCAGGTTCAACTCTACTTCGAAGTAACGTTTCGAAATATTGCTAATGTCGGGATGAGTGAAGGTATGGTTCCCGATCTCGTGGCCTTCGTTATAAACGCGCTTGGTGATACCGGGATATTTCTGTGCCTCGACTCCGATGAGGAAGAACGTCGCCTTCACACCCTTCTCTTTCAGGACGTCGAGAATTTTGGGCGTCCATTCAGGATCAGGACCATCGTCGAAAGTGATCGCGATCTTGTTCGGAGAACTGCCATACATGTTGACTTCGTAGGGCGAAGGCAGGTTCTTGAAGACTTCGTCGCTCACCAAATGGTTGGAATCCACCTCGATCCGCCGTTCACCAGGTGCCGGCCGTGCATCAATACGAAGAATTTCGCCCGCACCCTCAATATCTACGTCTTGTCCAGGGGGAACGACTTCGAGCTTCGCGGGGGCATTGGCCTCATACGGCTTGTCCCACACAGCCCATAGTGAACGGTCTTCCGAGCCCAGTCGCCACAGCGCGAAGGTGAAGATGCCCAGGGAATGAGCTGCGCGCATCTGGTTCAACGCCGTAACGCCATCGAGAAACCACACATCGTGGCGAACGTTATTATCATCCAGGTAGGCGAAGTGGGGGTTCATTGCGTCATCGTCAAAGTAAACATCGGTAGCTGCGTCGGAAGCCTCGAGCCATGCTTCCTGCACGGAGACGTTGTGGACTGCTTCCGGCGGCGTGCCTTTCTTCTGGCCCTTTTTCATCGCCCAGTCGTATCCGTAATTACCGACGGCGCAGATGATTTTGTCCTTGGGTATTACCTTCAGCGCCTCGCGCAGGTTGTTCAGAAACCATTCCTGTCCCGCCACCGCGCCGGGATCGCCGCCTGGATAGTGCTGGTCGTAGTTCATCAAGATCAAGCCATCGGAGATCCCGGAAACTGCGGCATATTCAAACTCCCTATCGTTCACTGGGACCGCGACGTAGAGCTTCAGGCCCTTCGCATGTAATTCGTCATAAAGCTCCTGTACTAGTTCGCGATAGTCCGCGCGTGAGTTTTCGGGAACTGCTTCAATGTCGAGCGTGATGCCCTTGTACTGGTCCGTGGCGAGAAAGGTCATGAGCTCACCGCGGAACCGCTGACGAGCAGCAGGACTGGCCAGGAATTGGGCTGTCAGCTCGGGACGCCACTCGTTGGTGATGGGATCATAGTTATTGACCAGCGGCAGAACTTCCATCTGCGCCTTCTCACCCTTTAGGAAGGGCATCACCTTGTCGTCCACCGGCCGAGCCTTGCCCTTTTCATCCATCACGTCATAAAGGGTGTTTAGCTCGGTCACAGCCTGGAGACGGCCGTCGGCGGTAAGAACGTGCAGCCACTCGGGGAAGAGCAGGTCAATCTGGGGATAATACTCCTTCAGCGAGGCGAAGCTGGCGGCGTCCCACTTCACGTAGAACGCACCGCGAATGCCTTCATCGGAGTTCAGCACTACCTGTGACGCCGGACGCTTGGTCTTGCGATGTGTATTTTGTGCACGGGTCGGTTTACGCTTCTGGTTGTCCTTAAGCGCATGATAGGGCTTCTTAATCTCGGGCAGCGTAACGCCAGGTACTGATGATCCGCGAAGGATAGTGACGACAAAGAAAATCACCAGCAGCGTGATAACGATCACGCTGGTGTCGAGAATAATGCGCAGTCGGCGCCACCTCTTGCGCTTTGCGTCATAGAAGATCTGCTTTGACTGGGGCATTGTCCGGGGTCAGTTTAATCGTAGCACTTGGGCCGTTAGGCATTAGCAATTAGCTCTTAGCTGTTAGCCTGTGGTAGTTAGCATTCAGTGGCTAACAGCTGGTAGCTCACAGCTAATTGCTGATGCCGGTACAGGAGAGCAAATCGCTGGGGAAGACGGAGTCGCCGTTCTGGGGCATGCTCCGGGAGTCTCGGAAGTACTTCCTGCTGGTCACAGTAGCCGCACTCGTTCTGCGGCTCTTCTTCTACTTTAGATTCCCGCATGTCACCGGCGATTCGCTTATTTACGGCGACATTGCCCGAAACTGGCTCGATCACGGCATTTACGGCCTGACGCATGCCGATGGTCCGCAACCAACGTGGATTCGCCTTCCGGGCTACCCGGCTTTCCTCGCGGGCTGCTTTGTGCTGTTTGGACGCGAGCATTACCACGCTGTCCTGCTGGTGCAGATTGCAGTAGATGTCGCCACCTGCTTTTTCATCGCCGATCTTGCCAGACGAACCTTATCGGAGCGCGCGGCTCGCCTCGCCTTCCTGTTGGCAGCGCTGTGCCCGTTTACCACGAACTACACTGTAGCCCCGCTTGCTGAGACGGTGAGCATTTTCTTCACGGCGGTGGCCCTGGATTGCGCTGTGGCTGGTTTCATGGCATCCGCTGAGGGACTCGGCGCTTGGGCGGCATGGACGTGGTGCGGCGTTGCGGTGTCCGCCGGAATTATCTTGCGTCCCGACGGAGGTATCCTGCTGGTCGCTATCGGATTGTTTCTGCTGTGGCGTATGTGGCGGCGACCGGAAGAGCGCGCGCAGCTTTTCTGGGCGGGGGCACTCGTGCTGGGGATCGCAGTCGCACCTCTCGTGCCGTGGACGCTCCGCAACTGGCGCGACTTCCACCGCTTTCAGCCGCTGGCGCCGCGCTACGCCAGCGATCCCGACGAGTACGTTCCTGACGGATTCGACAAGTGGATGCGGACCTGGATCGTGGATTACGTTTCCACCGAAGAGGTGTACTGGCAGGTGCCCGGCGATGACGTTGACCTCAATAACCTGCCGTCACGGGCTTTCGACGACGCGCCGCAGCGCGAACAGACAGAAGCTATCTTTAGCGACTATCGCAAAACTCACTTCGTCGGCCCCGAACTCAACGCTCGCTTCGCCAATCTGGCTAATGAACGGATACAGCGGCATCCTTTGCGCTATTACTTCTGGCTGCCGATGTTGCGCATCGGGGACATGTGGTTGCGTCCGCGCACCGAGATGCTGCCACTCGACACGCGCTGGTGGGAGTACGCGGACGACACGCAAGACTCCATTATCGCCACGTTGTGGGGGCTGCTGAATCTGATGTTCGTATTTGCCGCGGTCATGGGAGTCGTGCGTGGCCCGCATCCGCGATACCTCGTCCTGATGTTGTTTTTCGTGCTGCTACGTTCCGTATTCTTGGGAACGATGGAGAACCCCGAGCCACGCTACACGCTGGAGTGTTATCCGGTGGTATTTGTGCTTGGGGCGGCATGGATCTCAGGGTGGGGAAGGCGAATGCCCAACTCATCGTCAGACTTGACCCAACCAAGGGGTTGACAAAGACATGACTGCGGCCAGGCTCCGGCGTATACTGCTCACGTTTTAACTTGTCGGATTGCTCCAGGTTGTCAAACGCAGAGTTTCCTGATTTCCAGATCGAGGTGGGTGCATGAAGCGCTGGTTGTTGCTGGCCTTAGCTGTGGTGTGCCTTGGCGTTTACGCACGATCACAAACCGCGGATGAGTTAGTGCAGAAAAATATCGAGGCAAGGGGCGGCCTTGACAAGATCAAGGCGGTCAAGACGCTGCGAATCAGTGGCACCTCTGAGCGTTCCGGCCGTTCTCCGGTTGCGGTAGTGATTGAGCGCGAGCGTCCCAACGAAATGCGTCAAGACGTTACCCGGGCCGGAATGACCAGCGTGCAGGCCTATGACGGCAAGCAAGGTTGGCTGATCAATCCGTTCCAAGGCCGCAAGAACCCACAACTGATGGGGGAAGACGACTTGCGTGATCTGCAACTGGACGCCGACATCGACGGACCGCTGGTGGACTATCAGGCCAAGGGCAGCACCGTCGAGTACATGGGCCACGATTCTGTGGACGGCGACGATGCTCTCCGGCTGAAGGTCACGCTCAAGAACGGCGATGTGCTGTATTACGATCTCGATCCCGATACCTACCTGGAGATCCGACGCGAGGCGCAGGAATTCATCCGCGGATCCGTGAAGGAGCGAGTTACCGAATATGGCTCGTATAAGGCGGTGAATGGGGTAATGTACCCGTTCTCGCTTGCCGTCTGGCCGAAGACCGATCCGACATTGCCGGTCACGATGACCATCGACAAGGTGGAAGTGAACGTACCGCTGGAAGAGTCGCAGTTCGCAGTGCCGGCAAGCTTAAGGCATTAGGCAACAATCCATTTGCAAGCCGTTTGAGATCTTTACGACTGGCCGCATGTGGCCATCAAGAGGCACGAGATTATGAACGAGTCGCGTCGTATCCACCGGGCAGTGATAACCGTAGTACGCTGGGCTGCTCCTGCCCTGCTGTGCGCAGCCGCGCTACTGGAGGCGCAGAACGCCCCGCCGATCAGCAGCGCCACGGTTTCGGGACTGCCGGCGCGCAACATCGGTTCGGCTACGATGAGCGGCCGCATCGCTGCAGTAACAGGTGTAAACCAGAGCGGCCGTATCACGCTGTTCGTCGGAACTGCCAGCGGAGGCGTGTGGAAGTCGATCAACGGCGGTACCACATTCAAGCCTGTGTTCGACCGCCAGAGCGTGCAGTCGATTGGCGCGGTGGCGATTGATCCTTCCAACCCCAAGAATGTTTGGGTGGGAACCGGCGAATCGTGGATGCGCAATACTGTGTCGGTTGGCGACGGAATCTACAAGTCCACCGACGGCGGCGAGAATTGGACCAACGTGGGCCTGCAAAGCTCGGAGCATATCGCCAAGATCCTCGTTGATCCCAAGGACGGCAATCGCGTGCTGGCGTGCTCTACGGGACACGCGTGGAACGACAGCGACGCTGGTGGCGTGTTCAAGACCGCAGATGGTGGCAAGACCTGGACGCGAGTGCTGCCCGGCGCAAACCCGTCAACTGGCTGCGGCATGCTGGCGGCCAGTCCCATGAACCCATCGACCATCTATGCCTCAATGTGGGACTTTCGCAGACAAGGGTGGACGTTCCGTTCCGGTGGACCGGGAAGCGGAATCTACCGCTCTGACGACGGCGGCGACCACTGGACGGAACTGACGTCGGACAACAGCAAGAGCCTGCCAGCGAAACCTTGGGGACGCATTGCATTGGCGGTCGCGCGGTCCAAGCCGCAAGTGGTCTACGCCATGATCGAGTCGAAGGACGGCGCGCTGTTCCGTTCCGATGACGGCGGGCAAAGCTGGAAGCGGCTCGACGCCAGCCAATTCATGATCTGGCGGCCGTTTTATTTCGCCAACCTCATCGTTGATCCGGTAAACGAAAACAAAGTCTTCAAGACTGACCTGCAATTGCTGCTCAGCGTGAACGGCGGCACGAGTTTCAGCAATGTAGCCAACGCGCATGGAGACTTCCACGACGTGTGGATCGATCCCGCTAACCCCAACGTGATCTATGCCGGCGACGACGGCGGCCTGTGGAACAGTCAGGATGGCGGCACGCGCTGGGCGCATGAGATGAATCTTCCGGTGTCGCAGTTCTACCACGTCAGCACCGACAGCGCCGATCCGTATCAAGTCTACGGCGGGCTGCAGGACAACAGCAGCTGGGTTGGCGATTCCTCTTATCCGAACGGAGTGACGAACGCGCTCTGGGAGAACATGTTCGGCGGCGACGGCTTCTGGATGTTCGAGGACACGTCGGACCCGGACTACATTTACGCCGAGGCGCAGGGCGGTGAAATTGGCCGGGTCAACCGGCATTCGCTGGAAGTGCGCTCCATCAAGCCGCTTCCGGGATATGGCGAGCCCAAGCTGCGCTTCAACTGGAACACGCCCATTCACATGAGTCCCAACGAAAAGGGGACAATTTACATCGGCGCGCAGTACCTGTTTCGCTCGCGCGACCACGGGCAGATGTGGGAGCGTATTTCGCCTGACCTGACGACCAACGATCCGGAGAAGCAGAAACAGGAAGAGTCGGGCGGCATCACCGTCGACAACTCGGCGGCGGAGATGCACACCTCGATCTACTCGATTTCGGAATCGCCGCGCAATGGGCAAATCATCTGGGTTGGCACCGATGACGGCAACCTGCAAGTCACGCGTGATGGCGCCAAGACCTGGACCAACGTGGTCGGCAACGTAAAGGGCCTGGCGGCAAATTCGTGGGTCTCGACCGTGGCTGCGGGGCGGTTCGAGGATGGCACGGCGTATGTCACGTTCGATCGCCACACCTACGGCGATATGACTCCCTTTGCGTACAAAACCAGCGACTACGGCAAGACCTGGACCTCGCTGAACCTGGCGGAGAACGGCGTGCGCGGCTATGCGCATGTGATCACCGAAGATACGAAAAGTCCTAACGTGCTCTTTGTCGGCACCGAATTCGGACTGTGGATCTCGGTGGACGGCGGACAGCACTGGGCGCAATACAAGGGCAGCGATTTTCCGGCGGTAGCAGTACGTGACATCGTCGTGCAACCTCAGACCTCGGACTTGGCGCTTGCTACTCATGGCCGCGGCATCTGGATTATTGACGACATCTCACCGTTGCGCCAACTCACGTCCGAAGTGATGGCAAAAGACGCGGTGCTGTTGCCGGGTCCACCTTCGATCCAGTACTTCAACGCCAATGGCGGATGGATGGAGGGCGATGCAACGTTCATCGGGCCAAGCCGGCCGAACGATGCGTCCATCACTTACTACCAGGCGAAGCGCCACATATTCGGCGACCTGAAGCTACAGGTGTTCGACGCCAGCGGCAACAAGCTGACGGAGTTCGCTCCCCGAAGCAAGCACAAGGGACTGAACCGCGCTTCGTGGTCCATGCGGATGCCGCCGCCGATTATTCCTCCGGGAGCGCAGGGATTCCGGGCCTCGCAGGGACCGCGCGTAATGCCGGGAACGTATCCCGTCAAGCTACTGAAGGGCGATAAGGTCTACGACGGGCAGTTGACGGTAGTGCTCGATCCCCGGGCCAAGTTCACCCTCGAAGATCGTAAAGCCGATTACGACCTCTCCTTGAAGCTATACAACATGCTGGGACACATGAGCTACGAGGTGGCAGCGATCCAGGGTGCGCGCGACGCCGCTAACACTCGCGCCGCCAAACTCCAGAAAAGCGACCCGCTCCGCGGTAAGCTGGAGCAGTTTGCGAGTAAAGCGGACGGCCTGCGCTCGAAGATTGTGGCCACTAAAGAAGGGGGCGCAATCACCGGCGAAGAGCGCATCCGCGAACATGTGGGCCAACTCTATGGCGACGTACTGCAATACGAGGGCAAGCCGACCAACTACCAGCTTGCACGCGCGGACGCGCTCAACCACGAACTGGAGGATGTGGTTGCCGACTTCAACAAGCTGACCACGTCGCAGCTAGCCGCTCTCAACAGCGACTTGCAGAAACAGAAGCTTGATCCCATCAGAATTCCCAACGAAACGGACTGGCTCATGCAGCACTCGAGCCAAGGAGCGGCTCCTAAAGCCACTGCGATGGAACTGGACTAGTCCAGCGAACGGCATCAAGATCGGTGCTTAAGAGCGCGTGCTTTTGCCGCTGGCGTTAATCGGAAAGTCTGAGCTTCTCGTCTAAGAACGGGACTTCCGGCTATCGCTGCTGTTTACTACTTAATACAATCAACCAGGTATTTTCGACTCGCCGCATTTCACGATCAGCGGTCGTCGTGAAATGCTCCGCACTCCATTCCTACCGTCTCTTTAGAATCAATAGGTTGCCTGATGTTTGTAGTGCAACATATTGAATCAAAATCAGTTATTTGTAAATTCCAGATTACATTGGTCTTACAGGCAAGGTCGGCGAGTAGAGCAGGCATACAAGTATGACATGATTATCATGCTAAGCATGCTTAGCAATACATAGCCCCCCCTCCCATGTTCCCCGCAAAATATTGAAAACAAAGAGGCGGCAAGAATTTTTCCTCGCAAAATATTGCAGCCAAATGAGTTAGAGGCAAAATCTTACAACCAAAGGATTTACGCGAGAAAGACCCCGCTTCCTAGCCAGGATGCAGTCACACGATCCGTTCGATGCAGAGCTGGCATGTTACACAAGGTGTTAACATTGAAACACCCCCTGCGCGATTCTATTCCCTAGCCACGGGCCACTGGCCCTTAGATTGTCAAAGACCATTCCGTCCGCCTCGGGCGACGTAAGAGACATTGGGCCTCTTATGGCAAGTGTAACGCCCGGCGCGCCGTTGTCAAGATTACGAAAGTACATGTACCTGTACTGTAGTAACAAGTTCGGGGGAGGGTAGCGGCTGGGTCCCGGGAGCCATATCTATGAGTCGCCGACTATACGATCAAGTGGCAGCGAACGATAGTTACGCGAACGCCATTTCGGGACAGTTTCCGGCTCGCCGACCACATAGAAACTGCCTTCCCCCGACACCCCGATCACCACGAAAGTTGAGCCGCGCCAGTTGCTCCGGGAGCTTCCGACCAACGGCTGTCACATCAGACAGTGACCATCATCACAGCGGCGCGTGAACCGCCAATGGTACCTTGCGTCCCACGTTAAGAGAAGCGTTTGCAGTTGGGTGCCGACCTTGAAAGCGCGATCCTCAATGGCAGACGAAGGCTGCTCTCACCGAAAGACGTTTATGCGGCAACTGGACGCACTGGTGAAGAACACGCGCGAACCGGCAAATAAACAAGGAGGTCTTGATGCACTCGGCATCGGGCACGAGCACAGCAGCCCCCGAACCTCGAAACGCACCGCGGCGCCAGTTTGTGAACATTTTGCTGGGAACGGGTTTGGTAGCTTCGGCGGCGTCGTTCCTCTATCCCATCCTGCGGTATCTGGTGCCACCCAAACTTCCCGACCTGGGTGGAGATGCGGTGCTGGCTGCGAAGACTTCCGAGCTGAAGCCTAACACCGCCAAGACGTTTCGCTTCGGCAGCCGTCCTGGATTGCTCGTGGAGACCGTTTCAGGTGAATACCACGCGATGTCGGCCACCTGTACCCACTTGGGCTGCACGGTGCAGTATCGTCCCGACCTGCGGGAAATCTGGTGCGCATGTCACAACGGCATCTACGACCTGAACGGTCGCAACATCTCCGGACCTCCGCCGCGTCCGCTGGAGGCATTCGAAGTCCAGGTACGTGGCGACGACATTTTCGTGAGGCGCAAGCAGGAGGCCTGATGTCGAGCATGACCAACAGCGTCCGCCATTGGTTGGAAGAGCGGTTCCCGCTGGACGACATCAAGACGCTGATGGAGAAGAAAAAGGTGCCGGTGCATCGCTATTCGTACTGGTACTTCCTCGGCGGCATGACGCTGTTCCTGTTCGGCGTGCAAGTGCTGACGGGCGCGCTGTTGCTGCTGTATTACCGTCCGGGGGCCGACGAGGCCTTCGAGAGCGTGCAGTTCATCATGACGCAGGTTCATTTCGGATGGCTGATCCGTTCGGTGCACTCATGGTCGGCGAATTTATTGATCTTCATGGCTTTCGCCCACCTGTTCAGCGTCCTATTCCTGCGCTCGTACCGCAAGCCGCGTGAGCTCACGTGGCTGAGCGGCATCCTGCTCCTGTTTTTGATGCTGGGGTTCGGATTCAGCGGATACCTGCTGCCGTGGAACACGCTCTCGTATTTCGCAACCAAGGTAGGGACTGAGATACCGGCGCAAATCCCCATCATTGGCCGACCCACTCTGCTCTTCCTGCGCGGCGGCGAGGACATCACCGGCAGTACTTTGACGCGTATGTTCGGATTTCACGTTGCCATCCTCCCGGCCATAGCCACTCTGCTGATTGGCCTGCACCTGGCGTTGATTCAGTGGTTTGGAATGAGCGTGCCTCCTGCCCTGGAAGCGGAGTGGCGGGCATTTCCGCCGGAGAAGCGCGAAGTGCGTTTCTTCCCCAACTTCGTGCTGCGTGAATTGATGGCGTGGTACGTGGCGCTGGGAATGCTGGGCGCGCTGGCAGCATTGTTCCCCTGGGGACTGGGAGTGAAAGCTGACCCATTTGCTTCGGCGCCAGCGGGCATCAAGCCGGAATGGTACTTCCTGTTCATGTTCCAGACTTTGAAACTCATCCCCGCCAAGGTCGTGGGCATGGACGGGGAGATGTTGGGTATCCTGGCGTTCGGATTAGTTGGCGCTGTGGCCTTGCTGCTGCCCTTTCTCGACCGCGAAAAGCCGTTCAACACGCGACGCTGGATCAGCGGCCTGGCTTGCGTGTTTCTGGGTTACATGGCCGTCATGACGATCTACGGCTGGGTGGCAAAGTGAGGCGGCATGGTTAGTCTCCACAATGCGGCAATACGAAGGCGCTGGGCGACAGCGGTTGCCGCCGTCTGGTTTACAGGCAGCATTGTCGCTTTAGCTCAGATGAAAGATTCCTGCCTTGATTGCCACTCCAATCTCCCCGAGCCGCTCGGCGTCAGCGCAGAGACCTATAGCCAGAACATCCACGCGCAGAAGGGACTGACATGCGCGGCGTGCCATGGAGGGGACGCCAGCAGCGACGATCCCGAAAAAGCGATGAGTGGTGCGGCGGGATGGAAGGGCAAAGTCGAGCGCAAACAGGTTCCGGAACTTTGCGCTTCGTGTCACTCCAAGGCTGAGCTGATGAAGAAATACAACCCCGGCCTGCGTGTCGATCAGTTCCAGCAGTACAAGACGAGCGTGCACGGCATGAAGTGGGCCAAGGGTGACGGCAAGGTCGCCGTCTGTACCGACTGCCACGGTGTGCATGACCTGCGGCCGCCTTCCGACCCGCGTTCGAAGGTGCATCCGACCAACATCGCCACCACCTGCTCGCATTGCCATGCCGATGCTGAGTACATGAAGCCATACGGCATCAAGACAGACCAATTCGCCAATTACGAGCAAAGCGTGCACCATGACGCCATGGTGGTTCGAGGCGACTTGAGTGCGCCCACATGCACTACGTGCCACGGCAATCATGGAGCCACGCCCCCGGGCGTCGCCAATGTTACCGCGGTGTGCTCCAACTGCCATGTCTTCCAGGCACAGCTTTTCGAGACCAGTCCCCATAAAGACGTATTTGCCGCCATGGTCCTGCCCGGTTGCGTGACCTGCCACAGCAATCATGCCATCAAGCATCCGACCGACGAGATGATCGGCATGGGCCCGAAGGCAGTGTGCACCAACTGCCACTCACAAGGGGATGGCGGCGCGACACAGGCAGAGGCCATGCACACGCAGTTGACGGAATTGGCCACCGCGATTTCATCCTCCGAGGAGCTTCTCGGCCGGGCCGAGAGGCAGGGCATGGAGGTTAGTCAGGCCAAGTTACAGGCGGCACAAGCGCGCGACGCACTGTTGAAGGCGCGTGTTTCCGTGCATGCCTTCCGGGACAGCGAGGTGAAGCGTGACACCGACGCCGGACTTGCGGTGACGCGACAAACCTATGCTGCCGGACAGAAAGCAATGGAGGAATGGAAATTCCGGCGTGTTGGTCTCGGCCTTTCGGTGGTGGCAATCGCCATCACGCTGGTGGGACTGGGACTTTACATCCGGAACCTGGAACAGAATTGAGGATTTCCGTCCTGCGCTTGATGGGATGTCAGCCGCGGGAGCGCACTGGCTCACAATTTCACGCGCCCGGAGCAAGGAGTCCCGACTATGGGAATACTCAGTGGACGCAGACAGCTCCTCTTCTGGATTCCTGCGGTGTTGATAGCGGTGTTTCTAGTCGTTGCGATGTACATTCAGATCCGCCGACCACCCACTCCGCGCCGCGCACTCTATATCGTTGGCGTGCCTGAGGAAGGCTCCAAGCTGTTTTATGGCGATAAGCAGTGTGGAGTTTGCCACGCTGTCAATGGATCGGGTGGCCGCGTTGCCCCTGACCTGTCCAGCCAGCATCAGGAAACACCTGCCATGGGCTGGATCGTGACCGTGCTTTGGAACCACGGGCCCAGCATGTGGAGGCAGATCCGTCGGAAGAACAAGCCTTACCCGCAGTTGAACGCTCAGGAAATGGCCGACATTCTGGCCTTCCTTTATCAGGCAAGCAACGTTGAACGCCCAGGAAACGCCTCCGCCGGCCAGCGCGTCTTCGAGGAAAAGGGCTGCGTCCGATGCCATTCGGTCGGCGGGACAGGCGGCAAAACCGCTCCCGATCTGTCGGGCGTCGGCACTGCCGGCGATACCGCCGCCTGGACAGGCGCCATGCTGAACCATGCTGGATCGATGGTCGGTCCAATCACCAGCACCCTGGGGGAATGGCCCCAGTTTTCCGGGACTGAGATGAATGACCTCATAGCGTATGTCAGCCAGGCGGCTCCTCAGCCTGCGACCAATACTAACCAAACGTCCGGTAACCCAGAACGCGGTTGGAGGGTGTTTCAAAGCAAATGCATGCAATGCCACTCTGTGCGTGGTCAAGGCGGCACGGTCGGCCCGGAGCTGGGACCAGAGCGCGACCTTCCGCTTACCACCGCCCAGTTTGCCAGCGTCATGTGGAACCATGCCCCCGCCATGCTCAACCAAGGCCGCGCCAGTGGAATATCTCCTCCTCAGCTTCAGGGTAACGAGATGGCGGACTTGCTGACATTCCTGGCCAGCCTGCGCTACTTCGAGCCGACGGGCTCCCCGCTGGTTGGCGAACGCATCTTTGCCGAACGGGGCTGCGCTGCCTGCCATGGCGGCATGGCCGAAGGAACACAGAACGGTCCGGCGCTCAAAGCACGCAGCGAGGCCTATACCACGATTTCACTGACGGCCGATCTGTGGCGGCATGGCCCTCGCATGATTGATCGCGCCGAGGAGTTGGGCATACCTTGGCCTAATCTGAAAGCCACCGACGTTGGCGATCTGGTGAGTTTCCTTAACGCGCCCTCAAGTCCGAAGTAGGATACTTCACACGGGGCGGAATAAAGGCTTTGCAGTACCCACCCAGCTTCAGGGCTCGCCTAGCGCGACGAGGCAGCCGTTCAAGGAATGAGCAACGAGCCAACCCGAACTTGGGCCACCGGGCGGTCAAACGCCCTACCCACAGAAGGGCTGCATCCCGGCGGAGAGTGGACGGGCAGCAAGCCAGAGATTGGAAAAATCCAGCTTGGAATCTCAGTCCTTGCCTGAGAATCAGATGTCCAGGTTCTTCACGTCCAGCGCGTTTTCCTCGATGAACCTGCGGCGCGACTCGACGTCCTCGCCCATCAGAGTGGAGAAGATGCTCTCAGTTTCGGCGATGTCTTCCAGCTTCACCGAGAGCAGGGTGCGGCGCTCGGGATCCATGGTGGTTTCCCAGAGCTGCTGCGAACTCATCTCGCCCAGACCTTTGTAGCGTTGCACGGTGTAGTCTTTGCGGCCTTCGTTGAGCACGTAGTCGAACAGCTCGCGCGCCGAAGTTTTCTCCACGGTTGCAGCTTCGGTCTTGCGCTTCGAACTCTTGGGGCTCTTCTGCTCAGCCTTCTCCAGGTCGGCGCGCTCGGCGTCGCTCAGCTCTTCCTTGCCATTGCCGCCGGCCTCTTTCGCGGCCGCCTCGATGTAGTAAGGAGGCTGCATGTACTGCTCGATCTGCTTGTACTTCGACATCATCTGGCGGTACTCGGGCGTGGAAGCCAGTTCCCAGTTGATGACGTGCTGCGCTCCCTGGGAGTTGACGAAGGTGACCTCCCACAGATTGTGCTCTTCTTCGAAGCGCCTCTCTACGTCCTTGATGCCGCGCTCTTTCTGGATCGCCTTGAGCGATTTTTCCAATGCAATGATCTTTTTCGAGGGACTCTTCGAATCACCCTCGAAGTCGGCGCGCTTGGTCAGGTCAGCGCCCGGCAACACTTCGGTAATCTTCTCGTCGCGAATGTGTTTGTCAACCTTATCGAAAAAGCCGATATAGTCGTTCAAGGTGGTCATGAATTTCGTCAGGGGCGCGCCCTCAAGGGCAGCCGCGCCCTCGCCATAGCGCACCACCATGCCGTCGGCGGCGCGTTTCACCATCACCTTCACGAATTCCGCGTCGTTCTTGATGTACTGCTCGAACTTGCCCTTCTTGATGCGATACAACGGAGGTTGCGCGATGTACACGTGGTTGCGCTTGAGGAGCTCCTGCATGTGACGGAAGAAGAATGTGAGCAGCAGCGTACGGATGTGCGAGCCGTCCACGTCGGCGTCCGTCATAAGGATGATCTTGCCGTAGCGCAGCTTGGCGGCGTCGAAGTCTTCCTTGCCGATGCCGGTGCCCAGCGCCGTAATCATCGCGCGGATTTCGTCGTGGCCAAGCATCTTGTCGTAGCGCGCCTTTTCCACGTTCAGGATCTTGCCCTTGAGCGGCAGAATGGCCTGGAAACGGCGATCGCGACCCTGCTTGGCCGTGCCGCCGGCGCTTTCGCCTTCGACCAGATATACTTCGCAACGGTCCGGCTGGCGCTCTGAGCAGTCAGCAAGCTTGCCCGGCAGGCCGCCTCCATCGAGAGCCCCTTTGCGGCGGGTGAGATCACGCGCCTTGCGGGCCGCTTCGCGCGCGCGTGCTGCCTCAATTGCCTTGTTGATGATCTTCCGAGCGACAGGCGGATTCTGTTCGAAGAAACCACCCAGCCGCTCATTGACGAACGCCTCCACCGTGCCTGCTATATCGGAATTGAGCTTGCCCTTGGTCTGGCCTTCGAACTGCGGCTGCGATAACTTGACGCTGACCACGGCAACCAGACCTTCGCGAACGTCGTCGCCCGTCAAGTTTTCCTTGACATCCTTGAACAACCCGAGCTGCTGGCCGGCGTAGTTGATGGTACGGGTAAGCGACCTGCGGAATCCGGAGATATGTGTGCCGCCATCAACGGTATTGATGTTGTTGGCGAAGCTGAACACGGTCTCCGAGTAGCCGTCGTTGTACTGCAGCGCGATCTCCATGGTGACGCCGTCGCGCTCCGCTTCCATGTAGATTGGTTTGTCGTGCAGCACGCTCTTGCCCCGGTTCAGGTGCTTGATGAACTCCGCGATGCCACCGTTGTATTTGAATTCGGCACGCTTGGGTTCGCCGGTCTTGGCATCGGTGGCGCGCTCATCGGTGAGCGTGATGAGCAGGCCCTTGTTAAGGAAGGCCATCTCACGTAAGCGCTGCGCCAGGGTGTCGTAGTTAAATTCCGTAGTCGTAAAAATGTCCCGGTCAGGCAGGAAATGCACCTTGGTCCCACGCTTCTTGGTGTTCCCGGTCTTCTTCAGCTTACTGGTGGGTTCGCCCTCGGAGTACGTCTGTTCCCACACCGAGCCGTCACGCCAGATCTCGAGCTCCAGCAGATGGCTGAGCGCGTTGACGCACGATACGCCGACGCCGTGCAGACCGCCGGAAACTTTGTAGGTGGAGCTGTCGAACTTACCTCCGGCGTGCAGCATGGTCATGACGACCTGCGCCGCGGGCAGCCGCTCGCCGTCAACGTCCATTTCCTCAACCGGAATGCCGCGCCCGTTGTCCACCACAGTGATGGAGTTGTCGATGTGGATGGTCACATCAATGTGGTCGGCGAACCCCGCCAGGGCCTCGTCGACAGAGTTGTCCACGACTTCGTAAACGAGGTGATGCAGCCCAAGTTCTCCGGTCGAGCCGATGTACATGGCGGGACGTTTGCGCACGGCTTCCATACCGCCGAGCACCTTGATGGACTCGGCGGTGTATTCGCCATTGCCGTTGCCATTCTGGGCAGCCTTGCGACTCGGCTTTTCGCTTTCGGCATCAATTGACTTGTTGTTTTGTGTGACCGCGGCAGCGGCTGACTGGGACTCTTTCGACGGCATCCTGCTCCATTCCATCGGCAACGCACATCGGGTGTCGGTTGCCTTTCTTGCGGAAGGATCGCAGCCGTAGGGCTACTCTCGGGGTAACCCGTATCTACTTGAAATTTCAACAGCTTAACAGCTTACGATCCTGTTCTATTCTAGCACAGGAAGGGGTAACTTGACGAGTCTTTGGGAGGGTGTAAAGCGTGATTCCTCAGACAGTTACGAAGCCCGAAAATGTGCCATTCCAGCCCGTGGATCGAGCCTGGACAAAGTAACACCAGCGATGCGCGAAACGCGTGACATTCGCCTGCGTGGCTACGCCATCACGGATGTACAAAAGGCACACTTGCGCGCATCGAGCGGAATATCGCTTTGGCACTCGGGACACTTTTTCTTGTCGGGAAGCGCTTGCTTCTCGAAGCGCTTCATCAGCGCGTTAACCGGCAACACAACAAAGTAGTACACCGCAGCCGCGATCAAGAGGAAAGAAATGACCGCGTTAAGAAAATCGCCATAGAGGAATTTTGCGCCGTTGGCCTCAAAGTAAAAACCTGAGAAGTCAGGCTTGCCGGCGATAGCGGCAATGATGGGTGTCAGCAAGTCCTTCACGAAAGCGGTGACGACAGCGCCAAATGCAGCGCCGATCACCACACCAACGGCAAGGTCAACCACATTGCCGCGTAGAACAAACTCACGAAATCCCTTGAACATGACAGCCTCCTGAGGATGCACTACGTTACGCGACCCAGGGTCGTCAGTTCAAGCGCGCAGACAGCTCGGTATGACTTCTAGTCGCCTCAAGCCGCACAACCTGCCACACGGCTCAGCGCGTCTAATAACAAGGAGAGATTACATGGCAACCGGAAAATTGAGGCCGAGTTCTCGCCGAAGAACCATTCGCAAATATGGGCCAAAGGCGCAGAGAGCTGTGGAACGCGAGATGCGCGAGTTCAATCGCGGCGCTCTGAAGTCAGGAAGAAGCGGCAAAAAGGTAACCAGCCGCAGGCAAGCGATTGCAATCGGGCTCAGCGAGGCCCGGCGTGCCGGCGCCAAGGTTCCGCCCATGAAAGATGCCCGCTAGCGAGCTATTTTGGACCTGCACCTAGTCGAGGAACTACTGCGGCTGTACACTTCCCTGATCGGCGGCTGGCGTCGGGCTGGTATCGGCCTTCGGCAGTTTCGCTGTGCCGACAGCGTCGGTCGCGAAAAGCATGAAGTGGTCGAAGCTTTCGCTGCGGTGGAAGCGCGTCTTGGCAAAGTGCACATACAATTCCGCACTCTGGGGCAACCAAAGATCAGTACCGCTCCGCTTGAACTGCACTGGGCCGTAGCTGACGCTGGTGTGTTCGGTGAACAGGCGGATTTCGGGGATCGGCCGCACCAGATCGGTCTCCAGATGAATGATCTGGAAGTTGTCGGCCCGAATCCAGGCGCGTCCCTTCAAGCGCACCGGATAATTGTTTCCATTCACTACGTAGGCGCGCAGGCGAGGAGGCTTGTCGTCTAGCTGCCGGAAGTGCACCAGCCACGTCGCCTGGCCTTCCCAGGCGCCAAGACCTTCGCAGCGCATCTCGAAGTCGTCGCGGAAATGCGGGTGGAAGGCAATCGCCAGGACTGGCAGGCCAGTGGTTATGATCTTGTCCGGCATGTTCAGGTCTCCCGCATCGCGATACTCCTCGATAATCAACATGCCCGGTGTGGGTTCGCTGATAGCAGCGACGTAATTGAATTGCCGGGTCTCGCGATTGCTGGGAACTCCTCGGGCGGAAATGTTCTCATGCACCATGTGTTCAATGGCTGAGAAGCGGGCGACGCTATCGACAAGCTCCAGGGTCGGGTTTGCGGTCCCGTCCAGAATGTTAGCCGGACACTGAACCCCGCCGGCGACAAACGGCTTCTGCGCATCTACGTCCGATGGCATCCCGGCATTTCCGGCGGCTTCACCACCCGCCGTGAGCTCCGGGTCGCCAATTCCGAGCTTGGCGTTAGCATCAGCGTTACCCTGCGACACCGCTCTCTGGAGTTGGGCAATCAGTGCGCGCACCTCGGGAGTCACGGAACTCGCAGGCTGTTCGTCAAGGTAGGTTGTCAGGACCTGGATGGCGGACTGGTATTGCTGCAAGCCGGCAAGCGCCTGACCCAGGACGAGCCGCGCCGATGCACCCTCGTTGCCCCCGTGATCCACCAGCCACTGCGCATTGTCGCGGGCTTTCTCGAATTGCTTCAGCTTAAGGCAGGAATTGGCGAGCACTTTTCGCGCGACCACGGAGTCACCGCTGCTGGCGACTACGATCTCCTCCGCTTCCGCTGCGTGCGCGTAATCGCCGCGCTCGTAATAAAGCTGGCCCAACAGGTTCTGTGCCTGCACATTATGGGGATCAAGCTTTACCGCGGCAGTCAGGTAGTTCAATTCGCTCGCCTGATCTTTTTGCTGAAGGGCCAGGTACCCCAGGAGAAGGTTGATTGATGAGCTGGTTGGATACTGGTGATTTGCCGCTTCCAGATGCTTGCGTGCCTCGGCGAGACTGGAAAGCTCCAGGGCCTGTATCCCCTTTTCGGCTTCCTTGCGGGCCTTCGAGGGAAGCTGCCCTGCGTCTTTCAAGCTGAGGTCGACCGCTGCCGGATCGCGCGACAGCACTACCGTTTCGGTGAAATCGTAGAGAACATCGGTGACGGAGACCTCACGATGCGTCCCCAAATACCCGGCGGCACCCGCCTCGATGAGGTACTTACCCACTGGAAGATCTGAGAAGCTGGTGTCGGACCCCTTGGCGGTCTGAAACAGGACGAGGCCCGTGACCTGGTTGGTGAGCCTAATCACCGACTGCTGTTTCAGTGGCTTCTTATTTTCATCGAGAATCGTAATATGAATCGTGGCCCCGGCTCGCAAGGTGCTCCGCGACCCGAGGTTAGGCCCCATTGGCGTTCCCACGCCCTGGTTAACAGTGGGTACTGACGTCTGGGAGGACCCCCCGCCTTGGGCGAAAGAACGCCCCGCTCCCCAAAACGTTCCTGCCAAAATGATCAGGACACCCGCGATGCGAAGTTTTCTCTTGGATAGATGACGTGAATAGCAGCGACCTGCGATTACAGTGGCACAAACACCCATACAACCTCAGCCCCCACCCTGTCTCAAAAGGATAGCAAAGAACCGAGAGTCACGGTTGCCGGTCCGGTGATAAAGCCCACTTTGCGGTCAATGAACTGCAGGTTAACGGCAGCGAAATGCCGGACAACCAGCTGCCGGGAAAGAAAATGGGGCGGAGAGTTTCCGCCCCCATAGGTTTCAATGTCCTGCCAAAGATTTCAGCCTACTTTCACAGCCGTCTTTTCCTTGTCCGTGGCGTTTTCCAGCTTGCGATGCATCACGCCGGTGTACACCTGCCGTGGACGCGAGATCTTCTGCTCCGGGTCCTGAATCATCTCGTTCCACTGCGCCAGCCAGCCGGCTGCGCGCGGGATGGCGAACAGAACGGTAAACATATCCGGCTGGAAGCCCATGGCCTGGTAGATGATTCCGGAGTAGAAGTCCACGTTGGGGTAGAGCTTGCGGCTCACGAAGTAATCGTCCTCGAGCGCGATGCGCTCCAGTTCGATCGCGGTCTCGAGCTTCGGGTTGCGGCCCGTAACTTCGAATACCTCGTTGGCAACCGCTTTGATGATGCGGGCGCGCGGGTCGTAGTTCTTGTAAACCCGGTGTCCGAAGCCCATCAGCTTGAGTTCGCCTTCCTTAACACGCTTGATGTAGGCGGGAATGTTCTTCACCGAGCCGATCTCATCGAGCATGCGCAGCACTTCCTCATTGGCGCCGCCATGGAGCGGGCCAGAGAGAGCGGCCGCCGCCGCGGCCATGGACAGATACGGGTCGGCCTGCGCGCTGCCCACCACACGCATGGTGGTCGAGCTGCAGTTCTGCTCGTGGTCGGCATGCAGGATGAACAGAACATCCAGTGCGCGGGCGATGACCGGGCTGGCCACGTACTTCGGCTCCGTCATTCTCCACAGCATGTTCATGAAGTTCTCGGTGTAGCTGAGATCGTTGTCAGGATGAACGTAGGGATGGCCGCGACGGTGGCGATAGGAATACGCCGCCAGGGTCGCCATCTTGGCGATGAGGCGGACGATCTGGCGCTGCCGGTTCTCGGCATCGTGAACGTTCTTCGCCTCGGGATACACGGTGGAGAGCGCCGCGAGGGTGCCCACCAGAATCCCCATGGGATGGGCGTCGTAGCGGAAGCCGTCCACGAAGTGCCTGATGTTCTCATGCAACATCGTGTGGTGAGTAATCTGGTAGGTCCACTCCTTGTCCTGCGCCGGCGTCGGCAACTCACCGTACAGCAGCAGGTAAGCCACCTGCAGATAGGTGCAGTGCTCGGCGAGGGTCTCGATATCGTAGCCGCGATAACGAAGGATGCCCTTATCGCCGTCGATGAAGGTGATACTGCTCTTGCATGAAGCCGTATTCATGAACGCCGGATCGTAGGTCATGAGACCGAAGTCTTCGGGATCCGTCTTGATCCTCCGCAGGTCCATGGCGCGGATGGTCCCGTTCTCGATGGCAGCTTCATAGGATTTGTCGTTGCGTTGGTCCGTAATGGTCAAAGCGCTCTTCGGCATGACCTGTCCTCCTGGTAGGAAACTTATGAAAGTAGGGAGCGATGCCTGAACGAGTGTTCGTTCCCGAGTATTCTACTGCCGGCGAAGCGCCTCTGGAAACACAATCAGCACACCGGCGTGAGACACCGGTCACACATGCGTGTGATGTCCCGCACAGGAGCCCCGCAGCAGAGCAGGCGCTTATTTTTCCTTGCCGGTGCCCTTGGAGGAAGATGCGTCGGTCTTGGAGGTTTCCCCTTTGCTCTCAGAAGCGGAGGATGACCCCTTGCCGTCTCCGCTGGAAGCCCCGGCGCTCGGTGCTTTCTTGGCGTAGTCGGTCACGTACCAGCCCGAGCCCTTGAATTGCACGGCCGGCGCAGAAAGCAGTTGTTCCAGCTCCCCTCCACAATGGGGGCAGACGGTCAGCGGCGGATCGGAAAACTTCTGGATCCGCTCGGTCAGGCTGTGACACTTCTTGCACTGATACTCGTAAAGTGGCAATGGGGTCCCCGTAATCGTTCTAAGTTATTGATGTTATTTCCGGCGAGCGGACGCGGTCAATTGCTAAGCATCGGCCGGGCGGCCTTGCGCCTCATCAGAACCGGAGAGCATGAATCGAGCCCGTGGCCGTAACCGGAGGCGCGCTGTGGATCTGGCAGCGCCGGCGCAGGCCCGCGTAGCCCATGAGGACCCACGCCTGCGTTATCATGACCCGTTTGCTTGGAGAGTGCGCCTAATGGAGTACGTACGACTTGGGGGGACGGGGATGGAAGTATCGCGCATCTGCCTGGGGTGCATGAGCTTCGGCGATCCCAATCGGGGCGCGCATACCTGGACGCTGCCCGAGGAGCAGGCGCGCCCACTCATTCGCAGCGCGATTGAGCACGGCATCAACTTCTTCGACACCGCGAATACCTACTCCGACGGCAACAGCGAGGAGATTCTTGGGCGAGCCATCCGCGACTTTGCCAATCGCGATGAGGTGGTCATCGCGACCAAGGTTTTCTTCTCCGAGCGCAAGGGGCCGAACGCGCGCGGCCTGTCGCGCAAGACCATCATGGCGAACATCGATGCCAGTCTGCGGCGGCTGGGCATGGATTACGTTGATCTCTACCAGATCCATCGTTGGGACCGCCACACCCCGATCGAGGTAACACTGGAAGCGCTGCACGAGGTGGTGAAGGCGGGCAAGGCGCGCTACATCGGAGCGTCGTCCATGTACGCGTGGCAGTTCTGCAAGGCCCTCTATCTCGCCGACGCGCATGGCTGGACGCGGTTTGCCACCATGCAAGACCACTACAACCTGCTGCACCGCGAAGAAGAGCGCGAGATGCTGCCGCTCTGCGCAGCCGAAGGAATAGCCGTACTTCCCTGGAGTCCGCTCGCGCGCGGACGGCTGGCGCGGGAGTGGGGCGAAAGCACCCAACGGCTGGAGACTGATGAGTACGGGAAGAAGCTTTACGTCGCCGCGGCCGATTCAGACCGCCGCGTGGTCGAGCGGGTTGGCGAAATTGCCCTCAAACGGGGCGTCTCGCGCGCCCAGGTCGCGCTGGCATGGCTGGTGAGCAAGCCAGTGGTCACTGCGCCAATTGTTGGGGCGTCCAGGCAGCAGCATCTCGACGACGCCATCGCCGCGCTTTCACTGAAGCTGACCGCCGAAGAGATCGCTGCGCTGGAGGAACCGTACGTGCCGCATCCCGTGGTTGGCTTCGCCTAGGGCGCCATCCCTTCATCCATCCACTGCTTGAACATGTCGATTTGGGCCTTGGGCCAGGCCTCGTCGCAGGGCATGCTGCCATCGGCTAAACGGGCGTGAATCGCCTCAGCGTGGGTCTTCACATCTTCATACAACGAGAGGTCCATGCCGAACTCTTTCATGGTGTCGATGTCCGGCGTATCGCGAAACAAGGGCCGAATGTCTTTGGCGAACCTGATAGCCATAAAGCACCTCAAGAAGTAATGTAGCTCCCCACGATCGGATTGAGGGCACGACAGCGGGGCCTGTCCGCTGCGGCACTATACCTGCCTTGCCGCGCAGATGACAAGTCGCCTGCTCCCGTAGCATCCTTGAAATAGGCGTATGTCATTTCGGCCCAGAACGGCCACGGCTCTATTCATCTGCGCGCTTTCACTACTGTGCTCATGGGGCGCGGCTGCGCAGACGGAGTCCATCCCGCTTACTTCGGGACCGGTCCTGCCACTCTATCGCGCACTGCGCAGCGTGGGGCTCAATCCTCAACGGGTATTTACGGTCCGCGAAGCAGTGATCGATCGCGAAGACGTTCATCTCTGGCTTACCGACGGCACCATTGCGTTTACGCAGGCAGTAGACGGCAAAGTGACCGGCGCCTACTTCGAAGGCGAGGGCGAAGTGCTGGTCCGCCCGCCGGACCGCATGGAGCGGGCCTCGCTGGGTCTGTTCACCGGCGCCGGTGTCCTGGAAGAAAAATTCCACTCCGCTTATCTGCGCTTCAACGACGACACCGCTAAGGACCTGGAGCAGTATCTGCGTCCGGCCGAGGAGGTCGCCGACTTCGTCAGCCGCAACGATCAGAAGGTGCGCAGTTTGGCGCAGATCGATGCCTTGCGCCTCTGCATCTCGTTTACCAGTGCGCCGTCGACGGCTGCTGCGGGCGAAACTCCGCCAGTCCCCGACCGCCTGCTTCACGTCCTTGTAGCCGGGGAGCACTACGGCGTATTCGACGTTTTTTTCGACACGCGTAGTCCGGAGCAGGTCGTCGTGGGAAAAGTCTCGCCGCAGCGCGACAACATCGCGTATTACGACCTGTGGATGAGTTTTCCCATGCGGTCGCTCCGCAAAGCGCCGCTCTCGGACACCCGTTTCGGCGGGCCCGGCGGCCCGCTTTGGACGCCCGACGTGATGTCCATCAGCAAGTACACAATCTCGGCCAGCCTGACTCCTCCTCACGATCTGGCAGGCGATGCGACACTCGACGTGCAGGTCAAGCAGGGCGGAGCGCGTGTCGTTCTGTTTGAGTTGTCGCGCTATCTGCAACTGAAGAAGGTCGAATATGAAGGCAAACCGCTGGAGTTCATCCAGAATGAGGCCATAGAAGGCAGCGAGATGTCGCGCCGGGGCAACGACACCATGGCGGTTGTCTTCCCCTCGCCATTGCAGTCCGGCTCGCGTTTTCAGTTGCGCTTCAGCTATGCCGGCTCTGTCTTGGAGGATGCCGGAGGCGGCCTGCTCTACGTCGGCGCGCGCGGGACCTGGTATCCCAACCGCGGCCTTGCCATGGCGAACTACGACCTGACTTTCCGCTTTCCGCGGCCGTGGTCTCTGATCGCAACTGGAAAACGCGTTTCTCTGGAGCGCGACGGCAACGACTTCGTCGGGCATTGGATCAGCGAGAAACCGATCCCTATTGCCGGCTTCAACCTTGGCGAATACGTTCGCAGCAGCGCCAAAGCTGGAGAGATCGCGGTCGATGCCTTTGCCGCACGCGGCACTGAGTATCGCAGGCCAACTCCCACCACGGGCGAACGGGCGGGTCAGTTGCAATCGCCACATGCTCCCGGAACGCTGGAGCCGGTGCCCGATCCTCCGCCGCTTCCGAATCCGGCCAGCACAGGCGAATTGCTCGCGAACCACGCGGCCGAGACCCTGACAGACTTATCGCAGATGCTGGGGCCGTACCCGTTCAGCAGTCTGGCGCTCACCGAGAATCCCAATGCCACCAGCCAGGGATGGCCCGGGCTGATCTTCCTTTCGACTTACGCCTACCTCTCTCTCGACCAGCTTGAGGCGATCAAGATTACGCCGGTGGATCGGATCATCTACAGCGAAGTCATGATGCCGCACGAACTGACGCACCAGTGGTACGGGGATGAAGTGTCGTGGGCCAGCTATCACGAACAGTGGCTGTTGGAGGCGCTGGCCAACTACTGCTCGCTGCTGCTGCTGGAGCGTAACCGGCCCGCCGACGTGCAGTTTCTGCTGGAAGGATATCGTCAGATTCTGAACAAGGAATCAAAGGACGGCAGGCGCCAGGTGGTTGCAGGACCAGTGACGCTGGGCGCACGGCTCTCCTCTTCCATGTTCCCCGACGGGTACGAGATCATTGCCTACGGCCGAGGCACATGGCTCATGCACATGCTGCGCGAAATGTTGCGTGATGCCTCCCGCACCGCCGAAAACCCTTCGGGCGACGACAAGATTTTTCTGGCGCTGTTGCGAACCATTGTCGATCGCTATCAGGGCAAGGAAATCACCAACGCCGACTTCGAGAAGGCCATCGAGGAAGTGCTGCCGCAGTCTCTCTGGTTCGAGAACCACAAGTCTTTGGATTGGTTCTTCGACGGCTGGGTGAACGGCACGGCGTTTCCGCAACTGGAACTCTCTGGAGTCAAGTTCTCGCGCGGCGCCGGAGCAGCCACAGTTACCGCGACGATCCGGCAGAATTCTGCGCCGCCAGACCTGGTCACCAACGTTCCAGTGTATGGAGTAGCCGGCGAGCACCAGGTATATCTCGGCCGCGTCTTCGCGGAAGGAGACGAAACCCGCTTCACTTTGCCGGTGCCGGCCGACGTGAAACGCCTGGTGCTCGATCCATATCAGACAGTGCTGACGGCGCCGTAGTTCTACGCGTGTTCGCTAAGGTGTAAGCTCGAACACGACCCCACCGTAAGTAAGGCCGGCCGTTCCTCCCTCAACAGTTGTGCCGTAAATATTACCCGCGCTATCCAGGATCAGTCCGCTTTGCGGATTGACTCCGTCGGATTGACCATTAACGGTGCCTCCAAAATTATGGAGGATGGTTTCCGTCCACTGCCCTCCGGAGGACGGCGTCAACTTGAACACCAGGCCCTCGCTATACAATCCACCGCCGGAAGTCATGCCATAAAGGTTGCCCGCCGGATCGAAGATCAACCCGCTCATTGGGGTCACCCCGTCGATGCTGCCGTAGGTGTCGAAATTGTCGATGATGCTTTCAGTCCAGGTTCCGTCCGAGTTGGGACTCAGCTTAAACACAGTCCCGTTGTCTAACGTGCCGCCGTCTTCGCTCGTGCCGTAGAGGTTGCCATCTGCATCAAAAACCAACCCGGCCGACAAACAAGCGCCATCGGGGACGTCGGTGAACGAATGAAGTATGGTCTCGGTCCAGCCGAAGCTCAGCTTGTTTGGAGTCAGCTTGAAAACGGTGCCGCCATCGGCCGGACCACCACCGTAATAGGTTGTGCCATAGAGATTGCCCTCGGCATCGGGAATTACGTTGCCGTAAGGGGTGGCCCCGTCATTTCCCCACCAGAAGGCATGGGCGACAAGTTCATACCAGTTGAAGACCGAAACGTGGCCCAGGTCAAAGATAACGCCATAACCGTAAACGCCGCCTACGGAGGCCGCGCCGTAAATATGGCCGGCGTTGTCCAGGGTCAATCCGGGGAATAACGGGGTGCCTCCATCCGAACCACCCGTGAAAGAATGGAGAGTCGCGAGCGTCAACGTGCCATTGGAGTTGGGCATCAACTCAAACACGGTACCGTAATTGCTACTGCCACCGGCAGACGTCGTGCCGTATAAGTTTCCTCGGCCATCGAAGGCAACCGGTGACCAAGGCCCTGAGCCGTCGTTTCCATTGAAATTGTGCAGCACATTCTCGGTCCAGGTGCCGTCAGAGTTGGGAGTCAGTTGGTAGACGATACCGCACCCATATTGGCCACACGTTCCTGTTCCACCTGCCATTGTGGTCCCGTAAAGATTTCCTTTGCTGTCCATGACCACTCCGCCGACGGACCAAAATCCATCTTTGTCTCCGGGACCGGAGCCAAAGTTGTGCAGTATCTTGTAGGTCTGGGCACTGCTGGTCGTGGCCGTCGCCAGGACAATGAAGATCGCTAGAGCGATGCTCGACACAAATGGAAGTCTGCGGCTGTACATTGCTTGAGCTCCTTATGTTGAGGTAAGGCACCTACCACGATGCTGCTTCTGGTTGACAAGGACCTGGGTGAACAAGGGAGCGACGTTTGCCAAGAGTGTACACCCGCATCTGCAAAAGGCGAGCGCGGCTTTCTACAATTCCTGACGTCAATCCAGAGGTAATTGCGATACCATGAAAACGCGGCTGCATCTTGCGCTCACATCATCGGCCCTCTTATGAAAGAGTTTTATATTTGCGATTGCGCCCGAGTTGAAAACCAGACCATCACCTCGTTCTTTGTAGTCGCCTCCAAGCAGGTGAAGTCAAAGAAGAGTGGTGACCTCTATCTCTCGGTCATCCTCGCTGACCGCAGCGGCACGTTGCAGGCCAACATGTGGGACAACGTCGCCGACTCCCTTAATGCCTTCGAGCAAGACGACTTCGTCAAGGTGAAGGGCGTCATCCACAAATACAACGGACGCTGGCAGCTCACCATGCACAAGGTGCGGAGGCTGGGAGATCAGGAGATTGACTACGCCGATTACATTCCCAAGACCTCCAAGGATGTCGAACAACTCTGGCGCACACTGGGCGAGTTTGTGGATAGCTTGCAGAACCCGTGGCTGAAGGGGCTGGTGAAGGAGTTCATGTCCGACGAAGCGATCGCCATAGCGTACAAGAACGCTCCGGCGGCAAAATCGCTGCACCACGCCTATATTGGTGGCCTTCTCGATCACGTCGTGTCGCTGTTCACGTTGAGCGATCTTGCTGTTCGCAACTATCCGCAGGTGGACCGCGATCTGCTATTGACCGGCGCTTTTCTGCACGACATCGGCAAGCTGCACGAGCTCGCTTACCAGCGCTCGATCGCATACACGACCAAGGGACAGCTTCTGGGACACATGATCATCGAGTTGGAAATGCTGCAGCAGAAGATCGCGCGGCTGCCCGGGTTTCCTGACGAGCTGAAGGTTCTCATCGAACACATGATCATCAGCCACCACGGGCACTGCGAATTTGGCTCGCCGAAACTCCCCATGTTTCCCGAGGCGCTCATGCTGCATTACCTGGACGACCTCGATTCCAAGATGGAGAGCATGCGCGCGCAATTCGAGCGGGAGGCGGAGGTTGACAGTCCCTGGAGCAGCTACAACCCTTCCCTGGAGCGACCTCTGCTGAACACGAAAAAGTTTCTGGTGAAGGGACTGGCGGCTTCGCGAGTGGTCGAGCCTCCGAGGCCAATCGCGGTTTCCTCGCCCGCCCCAGCGGCAGGACCTTCTTCTGCAGCATCCAGCGGCAACGATCTCGATGATTCTGATAACGGGAAGGTGGAAGAATCCACGCCCGCATCGCCACTCGAGGCTCTGGAGCGCAAGTTTGCTGCGCACAAGGTCACGCCCGCCAGCCCCAAGACCCAGTGAGATCTCATGCTCGATTTATCCCGCTTTGAGTGGCTCTCCTTCGACTGCTACGGCACTCTGATTGACTGGGAAACCGGAATACTTGGATACTTGCGACCCTTGCTTCAAAGCAAAGCCCGCGCGGTCGGCGACACCAGAATTCTTGCACTGTATTCCGAGTTCGAGCCGCGCGAGCAGGCAGGCCACTATCGCCCCTATCGCGATGTGCTGGCCAACGTCGTTCGTGACTTTGCGCAGGAGTTTCACTTCGAGGTGAACGACGGCGAGGCAGCCGGTCTTGCAGACTCCATCCGCAACTGGCAGCCTTTCGCCGACACGGTTGCCGGGTTACAGCGGCTGCATTCACGATACAAGCTGGCTGTGCTCTCTAATATCGATGATGACCTCTTCGCTTACACGGAACCCAAGCTTGACGTAAGGTTCGATGCCGTGGTCACAGCGCAGCAGGTGCGCAGCTATAAGCCGTCGCTCAAGAATTTTGAGGCGCTGCTGGAACGTCTTGCCATTCCTCGCGAGCGCCTGCTGCACGTAGCCGAGAGCCTGTACCACGATGTGGCACCTGCGCGAGAAATGGGAATATCCACGGTGTGGGTGAACCGCAGGCAGGGGAAAGCGGCGGCTGCATCCAGGCTGTCAGTAGCCACGCCGGATCTGGAAGTCCCGACTGTTGGCCAGTTGGCGGAGTTAGCGGTGCCGGAAGAGCGCCGCTAAACGCCTTGCACTCCGTTAGAATACTTACAGGGGCGCGTGGGGTCGTTTATCCTTGCAGCAATTCACAGAAAACTACGATGTCGTAGTGGTCGGCGCCGGTCATGCCGGTTGCGAAGCTGCCATGGCCGCGGCCCGCATGGGCCTGAAGACAGCCCTGTACACGCTCAACCTCGACCTCATCGCTCAGATGTCCTGCAACCCTGCTGTGGGCGGCATAGCCAAAGGGCACCTCGTCCGCGAGGTGGATGCTCTGGGCGGCATCATGGGCGAGGTGACGGACGCGGTAGGCATCCAGTTTCGTCTGTTGAATACATCGCGCGGCCCGGCGGTTTGGTCGCCACGCGCGCAGTGTGACAAGCAGCAGTATCGCCTGAAGATGCGCGAGATGCTGGAGTCGGAGCCGAACCTCAAGATCAAGCAGGCGGAGGTGGCCGAGCTGATTGTGGAAGCAGTTTCAAGTTTCAAGTTTCAAGTTTCAAGCAAAAACCCTGTCATCCCGAGCGGAGTCGAGGGACCTGCGGTTCTCGAAGCTCGAAACTCGAAACTCGAAACTTTTCCCGAGGACGCTCGCATCGTCCGTGGCATCAAACTCCGTGATGGCCGCACAGTGGCTGCCCAAGCCGTCATCATTACCACGGGCACATTCCTCAATGGACTCATCCACTGCGGGGAGCAGCAGTACCCTGCGGGCCGCAGTGGCGAGCCACCGGCGGTGCTGCTGGGAGAATCCCTGAAGGCACTCGGCCTGCGCGGCTGCCGGCTGAAGACCGGCACGCCGCCTCGCCTTGACGGCCGCACCATCGACTGGTCAAAGTTCACGGTGCAACCGGGCGACGACGACCCAACGCCGTTCAGCTTCCGCACCAAGCGTGTGGCGCACCACAACAAGCAGGTGCCATGCTACATAGCCTTCACGACGCCGGAGACGCACCGCATCATCCGCGAGAATGTTCATCGCTCGCCCATGTACAGCGGGCAGATCCAGTCCATCGGACCGCGCTATTGCCCGTCGATCGAGGACAAGATCGTCAAGTTTCCTGACAAGGACATGCACCAGCTCTTCCTTGAGCCCGAGGGATTGAACACGTACGAGATCTACCTGAACGGCATGAGCACATCGCTGCCGATCGATGTGCAACTCGCCATCATCAAGTCGATTCCGGGCCTGGAGAACGCCGAGATGCTGCGCCCGGGCTACGCCATCGAATACGACTCGATCGATCCGACCGAGTTGCAACGCACATTAGAGACGAAGAAGATCGCGGGCCTCTATCTCGCCGGACAGATCAACGGCACGAGCGGCTATGAAGAGGCTGCGTGCCAGGGAATCATGGCGGGCATCAATGCCGCGCTGAACGTGAAGGGCGAACCGCCGCTCATCCTTGACCGAACCGAAGCCTACACCGGGATCCTCATTGACGACCTCATCAGCAAGGGGACCAACGAACCCTACCGCATGTTCACGTCACGCGCGGAGTTCCGCCTGCACCTGCGCATCGACAACGCAGACCGCCGGCTGACGCCTCACGGACGACGTGTTGGGTTGATTAACGACGCGGCATGGGCCGACTTCCTGGCCAAGCAAGAGCGGCTGAAGGCGATGCGAGAGTTGCTGGAGCGCACGCGAGTGAATGCTGAGATGCTTGAACAAGGGGCGAGTGGTCAGCGGCTAGTGACTGGTGACAAGCTTGAAGGTGCGCTGGGCCTTACCCTGGCCCAACTCCTCAAGCGCCCCGAGGTTCAGATCGAGCAGCTTGTGCCAGTGCTGTTTAAGCTGATGCCCGCGTTCTTCCAACACGCGTCTCACGAAAATGCGGAAATACTAGCCACTAGCCACTGGCCACTAACCACTGCCGTCCGCAACGAACTCAAGTCCGTCGAAACCGAGATCAAGTACGCCGGCTACCTCGACCAGCAAACCAAGGCCATTGAACGGCTAAAGAAGGCCGAGCAGCGCGCCATTCCCGACTGGTTCGACTACGGCAAAGTCAGCGGCCTCTCGCGCGAGATGAAGGAGAAGATGACGCGCGTGCGCCCACAGACGCTTGGCCAGGCCAGCCGCATCCCCGGCGTCACGCCCGCCGCTGTCTCGCTGATCAACGTGTACATCGAGATACAGTCGCGACAGCAAGCCAGCGTACCAGCGACAGGCTGAAACGCTGAGACCTTTAGGAAAGAACAGGGGTCCTCACAAGGGCCCCTACAGTCCTAACATCCGGCAATCGCTACTGTTTGGCGATGATCATGCTGGAAATCTTGTTATAGACTCCCTGCGGAAGCACCTTCTTCGATACCAACTGGCTCTTGTTTGCGTAGGGCCGGCCGGCGATGATTTTGTCCGAGTACTTATCGCCAATGCCGGGCAACGCCGACAACTGCGCTTTGGTTGCCGAGTTGATGTCAACCAGATCGGAAGCCTGGCTGGCCATCGCGCCTCCCTTGCTGGGCGCGGCCTTGCCCGACGAACCGCTTTGGCCCACGCAAATCCCGGCCAACAGCAGCAAAGCCAGCGTTACCGCCAGGGCCCGAATTGCAATGTGTTTCTGTCTCATTCCGTGCTCTCCTTGAGTTGAATTCGGCAGCGCGAAGATGGTCTCCACCTCCGCGTTCAGGCGTTTTTGTTCCCCATCATGCCGGCGACCATTGCCTTGGCTTTGTCGATCATTCCGCCGGCATCGGTCGCGGCACTGCCCGCGGCTGCTGTTCCTGTGGAACCTGCGCCGAGCAAACTCTCCAAGCCGGCGGCAAATGGTTCAGGTAGCTTTGTCTTTAAGTAACCGGCAATGGTGTCGACGACTTTCTCGGCAACATCCTGCGACAACCCGGTCTTTTCCTGCAGCAGTTTTATTAACTCTTCCATGATGATTCTCCTTGTCTCAGTTGAGCCGGACTCGTCCGGTTCTCAACCCGGCTGGAGAGATACAGGCCTGAAGCGGACCGCTCATGCGGACCTTCAAAACTCGACCAAACCGACATGGCGAACGGAAGATTGAATAGTCAGGTCTGCACCCCTGTGAAACTGTGCTTAGCCTTATACACCCGCGAGGGCTGTAGAGAGAAGTGAAAACCGCCCGGCTCGGGCTTGCAACAGGCCACCTTTGTGGGCTACTTGCCCTGCGCCTCGAATTTCTGATTCAATCCTGAAACACCTTATTCCTGCACCTCCTGGAGCGTAACGCTGGCGAGCCAACTCTTCGCGTGCAAGTCCATTGACAAGCTGATCTCCGAATCGGAGGAGCCGGAACACCGGCTCAGGAAGACCCTCGGTCCCTGGTCGCTGACCGCGCTCGGCATCGGCGCGGTGATTGGCTCCGGCATTTTTACCGTCGTCGGCACGGCCATCGCCGGACAGAAGTTCGATACCTCGTCCATCCTGAACGCACCCCTCGCCGATTACCTCGTGCATCACGCGGCGACCACGGGCCGTCCCGGCGCAGGCCCGGCGCTGGCGGTTTCGCTGGTGCTGGTAGCCATCGTGTGCGGTTTCACTGCGCTGTGCTATGCCGAACTGGCGTCAATGATCCCGATAGCGGGCAGCGCTTACACCTACACCTACGCGACCATGGGCGAGCTGATCGCGTGGATCATCGGCTGGGACCTGATCCTGGAATACGCGGTCAGCAACATGGCGGTGAGTGTAGGCTTTGCTGCCCACATGGTGGACATGTTCGACTGGTTCGGCTGGCATCCCGACCTGCGCTGGATAACACCTGCATACCTGCCGGCTGGCCTAACGGGCGTGAGCGGCAACATGCTTTATCCACCGGGCTTTCACTTCGGCTTCAACTTCCCTGCATTCCTCATTGTCATGCTCCTGACGGTAGTGCTGGTGCGCGGCATTCGCGAGTCAGCCGAAACCAACAATGTGATGGTCATCCTGAAGATCTCGGCCA